>WBZU01000529.1_pt1 | contig 32391 bp, 29 predicted proteins | sample 5204311 | NCBI WGS metagenome assembly WBZU01 (sample SAMN12344359, study PRJNA552823) | activated sludge metagenome | biome: Activated sludge suspended growth; feature: Nitrification reactor; material: Wastewater; isolation source: activated sludge from nitrification reactor of wastewater...
GGCGAAAGCACGGCAAATCTTCATCCAATCCTGGCGCGCCTGGTTGTAGTCCTCGAGCAGCGAAGGCTCCTTCAGTACCGCATACTGGCGCAACAGGCGCTCCATGTGCACCAGGTCCTCCGGCAGCTCGTAGCCGTTCTGCGCCGCGAGCGCCGCCTGACGCGTGAGGGCTTCGCCGCGCGCCGTGACGCGATCCATGTTGATGAACACATAGGCGATGGCGACCAGCAGCGGCAAGGCCACCAGCACGTTGCCCAGCACAATCAGGCGCAACAGGGAACGCGGGTACAGCTGTTTCACAGTAGCCATCGTAGGCGACCCCGGCAATGAAAGCTTATGTGTTGGGAAGCAGCGACAGTGCAAATAATAATCCGCGTTCCCGACAATGCGATCCGCGCCATGTCCGGTTCCAACGAACCGCGGTATCGGCGATCGCGGGGAATGGCTGCCTGCGGGCAGCTGGGAGGGGTTCCGGCGAATCGTGAATCATAAACGCAACAATAAGGAGATCTCATGAATCGCACATTAGGCAGTCTCGTCGCGCTGGCCTTGGCACCCGCCGCGGCACATGCGCAGACCACTTCGGCCGTCGAGGTTCCCGGCCGCCTGCTCGCCTCCAACTGCTTCCAGTGCCATGGCACCAACGGCAGCGGCGGCTTCGAGCGTTTGGCCGGAATGTCTTCCAGCGAAATCGTCAAGGAGATACAGGAGATGCGCCGGGAGAATCCGCCCGAGATGATGGATGTCCACGCCCGCGGCTATACCGATGCGCAGATCAAGCTCATCGCCGACTACTTTGCCAAACTGGCCCGCTAAGGAGAGGCGAGATGATCAAACGTCGTGATTTCATCAAGCTGTTGAGCAGTGCGGGCGTCGGCATGACGGCGGCTGGCTGGAGCGGTTTTGCCGCTGCCGACAAGCGTCGCACCACGTCGGCTGCCGCCGCGGTCGTGCCTACCATCGCCGGGGTCAAGGGCAGAGTCGTCGTCATCGGCGGCGGCATGGGCGGCGCCACGGTCGCCAAGTACTTGCGCATGTGGGGCGGCACCGGCGTGGATGTCACGCTGGTCGAGCGCGAGCCGGTCTATACGTCCAACATCATGAGCAACCTGGTCCTCAACGGCCAGCGCACGGTTCAGTCGCTGCAATACGGCTACGGCAATCTGGCCAACAAATATGGCATCAGGATGATGCAGGGCAACGTGGTCGCCATCGACCCGGTCGGCCGGAAAATCACGCTTGCCGACGGCACCCTCCTCGCCTATGACAAACTGGTGCTGTCGCCCGGCATCGACTTCGAGACCGTGCCGGGCCTGGAGACCGCGGAGGCTCAGGCCAAGGTGCCCCATGCCTGGAAGGCCGGCCAGCAAACGACCGCCTTGCGCAACATGATCGCGGCCATGCCGAACAATGGCGCGTTCGTCATGAGCATTCCGGCAGCGCCGTATCGCTGCCCGCCGGGGCCGTACGAACGCGCCTGCGTGGTGGCGGACTGGTTGAGGCGCAACAAGCCCGGCGCGCGCGTCATCGTGCTGGACGCCAATCCGAAGATCATGGCCGAGCCGAACGCGTTCCTGGAGGGCTTCGCACTGCATGGCATCCAGTACTACACCAACGCGGTCATCGACCACGTCGATACCGGCTCGATGAGCGTCTACACGAACCTCGGGCGCGTGGACGCCAACGTCATCAACGTGATTCCGCCGCAGCGGGCCGGCGCGGTGATCACCGACAACGGACTGGCCGACGTCGGCGGACGCTGGACCGGCGTTAACGTGCTCACCTACGAGGCCAACCACATCGCCGGTGTGCACGTCATCGGCGATGCGTCCGCCACCACACAGCCGAAGGCCGGCCACATCGCCAACCAGGAGGCCAAGGTTTGCGCCGACGCCATGGTGCGCGCTTTTGCCGGCAAGAATCCCGATCCATCGCCGGTGACGAACTCGTCGTGCTACTCGCCGATCACGGCCGACACGGCTTCCTGGCTGACCGCGGTATTCGGATTCGATGCCGCCACCGGCACGATGAAGGTGGTGGGCGGCGCCGCGACCGAGGCCGCCAGCCGCTCGAAGGACAACTACGAGGAAATGCTCAAGTGGTTCAACACGCTGATGTCTGACAGCTTTGCCTGACAAGCAGCCTCCGGGGCGCCGCCGTTCTCTTTCGCCTCCCTTGGGCGCTCCGGCATTTTTCCGACTCAGCGCGGCGGCGGCGCGCGTTCGATGCCGAGCAGCGGTATGCCGGCACCGAGCCCGCGCTTGCTGAACCACTGCGCATTCATTTCGAGCGCGTAACGCGCCGGCTTGGCCGCGCAATGGTTGTCCTCGGTCTGCGGCCGCATTTCCTCGACGTTGATGATGCGGCCCTGGCCGTCGAGAAACGCCACGGCCAACGGCAGCAGGGTGTTCTTCATCCACATGCAATGGCGGGCGTCGGCGTCGAAAACGAACAGCATGCCGCGATGCGTTGGCATCGACTGGCGCATCATCAGGCCGCGCATGCGGCTTTCCTGGGTATTCACGACTTCCGCCTCGATGCGATGCATGCCGGCCGTCAGTTCGATGACCGGCAATTCCGGCGCAGCGAAAGTCAGTGATGGCAACACGCCGAGCGTGGCGGCAGCGGCAATCGGGAAGCGCATGTCCGGCTCCGTCGGTTTACAGAAAGCGATCCAGCAGTTTCCGGCTGGCGCGATCGAGCGCCGCCAGGTCGCGAATCAGGAAATGGATGCCGTTGCTATCGGCGATCAGCAGGGACGTCCTGCCCAGGCGCCGGATGTCTTCCTCGCCCTTGAGCACCATCGACGTCTCGCCGCGATCCGTTTCGATCTGCCAGGTACTCGGCGTCGCAAAACTGGACACGCCGCGGATGCGCCGGATCTCCGGCATGAACTCGCGCCTGGCCAATTCCTCCTCGAGCAGGGCGCGCGCGTCGCCGGCGATATCGGTCAGACGGTCGATCCAGGCCAGTTCATGGCCGTCCGCGCCGACGATGGCGATGCGCTCGTCCGGCGCCGAAAGCGGGAAGGCGCGTACCGGCATGACGCCTTCCTCCGTCCGGCCGTCGCTCCCCGCATAGACGAGCCGCCCGAAGGCATTGCGCGACAGCGTGAAATCAGGCGCCGACATGCAGTTTCTCCTCCGCGCCCAGGCCGCGGATTTCCATTTCAGTGTCGACGTTCCGCGCCTGTGCCTGGTAAAGCCGGTAATAGTGGCCCTCGCGCGCCATCAAGGCTTCATGGCTGCCGGTTTCCACCACCACGCCACGATCCATGACCACCAGCCGGTCGGCCTTGCGCAGCGTCGACAGGCGGTGGGCGATGGCGATGGTGGTGCGGCCGCGCACGAGGTTGTCCAGGGCCTTCTGGATTTCCTTCTCGGTTTCGGTATCGACCGACGAGGTGGCTTCGTCGAGAATCAGGATGCGCGGATCGATCAGCAACGCGCGGGCGATGGAAATGCGCTGGCGCTCGCCGCCGGACAAGCCCTGCCCGCGTTCGCCGACCAGCGAGTCGTAGCCGTGCGGCAGGCGCAGGATGAACTCGTGGGCGTGCGCGGCACGGGCGGCGGCGATGATTTCGTCGCGCGTCGCCGCCGGCTTGCCGTAGGCGATGTTCTCGGCAATGGTGCCGAAGAACAGGAACGGCTCCTGCAGGACGAGGCCGATATGGCGACGATACTCCGCCACCGGCAGCGAGCGGATATCCACGCCGTCGAGGCGGATCGAGCCTTCGCTGACGTCGTAGAAACGGCAGATCAGGTTGACCATGGTGCTCTTGCCCGAACCGCTGTGGCCGACCAGGCCGATCATCTCGCCCGGTGCGATGTCGATGGCCACGCCGCGGATGACGGCGCGGTTGCCATAGCGGAAGCCGGCATCGCGCACTTCGATGCGGCCGCTGACCTTGTCGAGATGGACGGGGTTGGCCGGCTCCGGCACGCTCGAGACGTGGTCGAGGATGTCGAAAATGCGCTTGGCGCCGGCGGCCGCCTTCTGGGTCACCGACACGATGCGGCTCATCGACTCCAGCCGCGTGTAGAAACGGCTGATGTAGGCGATGAACGCCGAAAGCACGCCGACGGTGATCTGGTCGTGCGCCACCTGCCAGATGCCGAAGGCCCAGACCACCAACAGGCCGATCTCGGTCAGCAGCGATACCGTCGGCGAGAACAGCGACCAGGTCTTGTTCAGGCGGTCGTTGATGGCGAGGTTGTGGCGGTTGGCCTCGCGGAAGCGCTCGGCCTCGCGCCGCTCCTGCGCAAAGGCCTTGACGACGCGGATGCCGGGAATGACGTCGGCCAGCACGTTGGTCACCTCGGCCCAGACGCGATCGACTTTCTCGAAGCCCGTGCGCAGCTTGAAGCGCACGACGTGGATCAGCCAGGCGATCACCGGCAGCGGCAGCAGCGTCACCAGCGCCAGCCAGGGGTTGATGGAGAACAGGATCACCGACGTCATGGCGATCATCAGCACGTCGGTGGCGAAGTCGAGCAGGTGCAGCGAGATGAAGACGTTGATGCGGTCGGTTTCCGAACCGATGCGCGCCATCAGGTCGCCGGTGCGCTTGCCGCCGAAGTACTCGAGCGACAGGTTCAGCAGATGCTCGAAGGTGGTGGTGCGCAGGTCGCGGCCGATGCGCTCGGACACCAGCGCCAGGATGTAGGTCTTGATCCAGCCCAGCCCCCAGGCCAGCAGCGCGGCGGCCAGCAGGCCGCCAAGGTAGAGCGTGACCAGGCCGGCGTCGATGGGCTTGCCGTTCTGGTACGGGATGAGGATGTCGTCCATCAGCGGCATGGTGAGATAGGGCGGCACCAGCGTCGCCGCCGTGGCGGCCAGCGTCAGCAGGAAACCGGCGAGCAGCTGCCCCTGGTAGGGCTTGGCGAAGCGCCACAGGCGCAGCAGGGTCCAGGTCGAGGGCGGCGTATGGATTTCGCGCGCGCAGATCGAACATTCCTCTTCGCCCGGCGCCAGCGGCGCCTTGCACTGCGGACACAGGGATTCGGTCTCGCGTTCGACCGGCCGGCCGGTGAGCGCGCTCGCCAACCGGTGAGCGAACTGCTCGGCAAGACGATGGACGGCGATGTCCTGCGCCAGCGTATAGCGCCAGCATGCCAGACGCCGTTCGCCGTCGCGCAATTCAAGGGTACCGACGCCGCCATGGTCGAAGCTCTGCAGCGCCATGCCCGGGCGGAAATCCCACGCCCGCCATTCGCCATCGACCGCGTCGCGCGAGGCGATCCGGCGATCGGTGACCACGATCACGCCTTGCCCGAAGCGAAGCCGGCTGTCGAGATCGACGGCCACCCAGGCGACGGGCGGCTCGTCCGGCAGAAGAAAGTCAGCCAGGGCGGTGCGCCAGGGCTCCGACGGTGCTGCCGGTGCCATGTCCCGCTGGACGGGTTGCCCGGATGAATCTGGCCGTATCATGGCCGCAGTATAGCGGCGGGCGCACCCCGCCCGACCAACGCTCCGGTAAACTATTCTTCGAGGATTGCGTTTCACTCATACCCATCACAAGGCGTGGCGCCGGGCAAACTGACAAGCACATGAAGAAGATCGAAATTCTCCACATCGCCCCCTTGCGCGGCCCGAACATCTGGACCTACCGCCCGGCGCTGGAAGCCTGGGTCGACATTGGCGACCTGGAGGACTTTCCATCCAACACGCTGCCGGGCTTCGTCGATCGGTTGATGGCGTGGCTGCCTTCGCTGATCGAGCACAAGTGCAGCATCGGCGAACGCGGTGGTTTCCTGCAGCGCCTGAACGAAGGCACCTGGGCCGCGCATATCCTCGAGCACGTCACGCTCGAGCTGCAGAACCTGATCGGCCAGCGCACCAGCTTCGGCAAGGCGCGCAGCACCTCGAAGCGCGGCATCTACAAAGTGGTGGTGCGCTCGCGCGAGGAAAGCGTGACGCGAGCCTGCCTGGAAGCGGCCCGGCAGCTGATCCTGGCGGCGATCGAGGACCAGCCGTTCGACGTGGCGCATACCCTGGCCGGCCTCCGCGCCCTCGCCGACCGGAATTGCCTGGGCCCGAGCACGGCGTCTATCGTCGACGCCGCCACCGAACGCGGCATTCCGTCGATCCGGCTCACCGAGGGCAATCTGGTCCAACTGGGCCACGGCGCCTACAGCCGGCGCATCTGGACCGCCGAAACGGACAGCACCAGCGCCATCGGCGAAAGCATCGCCAGCGACAAGGACCTGACCAAGCGCCTGCTCGCCGCCTGCGGCGTGCCCATTCCCGAGGGCCGCGAAGTCGATGATGCCGACGATGCCTGGGCGGCGGCCGAGGAGATCGGCTTGCCGGTCGTGGTCAAACCCACCGACGCCAACCATGGTCGCGGCGTGTTCACCGATCTCAACACCCGCGCCGAGGTGGACAAGGCCTATGGGGCGGCCCTCGGCGAAGGCAGCGGCGTGATGGTCGAGCGCTTCGTGCGCGGCAACGCCCATCGCCTGCTGGTGGTCGGCGGCCGCGTGGTCGCGGCGATTCGCGGCAAGACGCAGACGGTGGTGGGTGACGGCCGCTCGACCGTCGCGCAATTGGTCGAGACCCAGATCAACAGCGATCCGCGCTGCGGCGAGGAGGAGGAATTTCCCCTGGAGCCCTTGATCCTGGCCGACGAGCCAATCGCCCTGCTGGAACTCGAACGCCAAGGTCTCGACGCGGCGTCCGTGCCGCCGGCGGGCCGGCAGATCCTGGTCAAGCGACAGGGCGATCTCGCCTACGACGAAACCGACGAAGTTCATCCGGAAGTCGCCCGCGCCGCCACCCTGGCCGCCCGCGTGGTCGGTCTCGATATCGCCGGCATCGACCTGGTGGCGGAAGACATCGGCCGTCCGCTGGCCGACCAGCGCGGCGCCATCGTCGAGGTGAACGCCGGACCCGGGCTGCTCATGCACCTCAAGCCCGCCGAAGGAAAGCCGCGGCCGGTCGGCGCCGCCATCGTCCGGCACCTGTTTCCGGCGGGCGAGGATGGCCGCATTCCGATCGTCGGCATCACCGGTTGCCATGGCACGACCGCCGTCGCGCGGCTGCTCGCCGAACTGGTCCGGCTGAGCGGCAAGCATGTCGGCGTGGCATGCCGCGATGGCAGCTTTGTCGGCCAGCGGCGCGTCGACCGGGCCGACGGCGTCCACTGGCATGCCGGACATCGATTGCTGATCAACCGCGCCGTCGACACCGCGATCATCGAAACCGATGCGCGCAGCATCGTCGCCGAAGGCCTCGCCTACGATCGCTGCACGGTCGCGGTAGTGACGGACATCGACCCGGCCGCCCAGGTCGCCGACCATTACATTGAAACGCCGGAGCACATGGCGACGGTGCTGCGCACCCCGGTGGACATGGTCAGCAACGACGGCGCCGCAGTCCTCAACGCAGCCGACGCCCGCGTGGTCGAGCTGGCGCCGCTCTGCGACGGCGAAGTGATTCTCTATGCCGAGGATGCGATGCTGCCGAGCATCGTCGACCATCGAAAGGCAGACGGGAAAGCCGTGTTCATCCGCGACGGCGGACTGGTGCTGGCCATCGGCGCGCAGGAGATTCCGCTGCCGTCGTCCGCAGCCCTGTTGGCGACGAACGGCCAGTCGTGGCCGCGATCGGCCATCCTGGCCGCCGCCGGCGCCGCGTGGGCGCTCGGCATCGCACCCGACCTGATTCGCGCCGGTATCGAAACCAGCCATGCCAACGACGTTGGCCCGGCCCACCAGACCTGATCGGACCCTCATTCATGGAAGTATCGAGAATTCGGGCCTTGCGCGGCCCCAATCTTTGGAGTCGGCATACCGCCATCGAGGCCATCGTCTCCTGCGCCGAGGCGGAGCGCCGCATCGGCAATCTCGCCGGGTTCGAAGACCGTTTGCGCGCACGCTTCCCTGAAATCGGATTTCTCGCGCCCACCAGCCACGCCGAGGACCTGGCGATGGCGCATGCGCTGGAATTCGCGGCGCTGGGTCTGCAGGCCCAGGCCGGCTGTCCGGTCACTTTCGGCCGCACCACGGCTACGGTCGAGCCCGGCATCTACCAGGTGGTCGTCGAGTACAGCGAAGAGGCCGTGGGCCGTCTTGCCTTCGAACTCGCCGAGCAGCTTTGCCGCGCCGCGCTGGAGGACCTGCCGTTCGACGCCGCGGCGGCCATCGATCGCTTGCGGGAACTGGACGAGGACGAACGCCTCGGCCCCAGCACCGGCGCGATCGTCCAGGCGGCGGTGGCGCGCGGCATTCCCTATCGCCGGCTGACGTCCGGCAGCCTCGTGCAGTTCGGCTGGGGCAGCAAACAACGGCGCATCCAGGCCGCCGAGACGGACCGCAGCAGCGCGATCGCCGAAGCCATCGCCCAGGACAAGGAACTGACCAAGAAGCTGCTGTGCGCCGGCGGCGTCGCCGTACCGCGCGGCCGTCCGGTGAGCGATGCCGAGGATGCCTGGCGCGCGGCGCAGGAAATCGGCGGGCCCGTGGTGGTCAAGCCGCAGGACGGCAACCAGGGCAAAGGCGTCGCGGTGAACATGGAAACCCGCGAGCAGGTCATGGCGGCCCATGCGGTCGCGGCCGAGTTCGGATCGGCGGTGCTGGTCGAGCGCTATCTGCCGGGACAGGACTACCGCATGCTGGTGGTCGGCAATCGGTTGATCGCCGCCGCCCGGCGGGACCCACCGCAGGTGTTCGGCGACGGCACCCACTCCGTGCGCCAGTTGGTCGACCAGGTCAACGCCGATCCGCGCCGGGGCACGGGTCACGCCACCTCCCTCACCAAGATCCGGTTCGACGACATCGCGCTGGCCGTACTGGCCAAGCAGGGCTTCGACGCCGATTCGGTGCCGCCGCGCGGCGCGCGCGTCGTGCTGCGGAACAACGCCAATCTTTCCACCGGCGGCACGGCGACCGACGTCACCGACGATGTCCACCCCGACCTGGCGGCGGCCGCCGTCGCCGCAGCGCAAATGGTGGGACTGGACATTTGCGGTATCGACGTCGTCTGCGACAGCGTGCTGGTGCCGCTCGAGGACCAAGGCGGCGGCATCGTCGAGGTCAATGCCGCACCCGGCCTGCGCATGCATCTCAGCCCCTCGTACGGCAAGGGCCGGGCGGTGGGCGAAGCCGTCATCTCGATGATGTTCGAACCCGGCGACAACGCCCGCATCCCGATCGTGGCCGTGGCGGGCACCAACGGCAAGACCACGACGGCGCGGCTGATCGCCAACATTCTTGCCCAGCGCGGGTTGCGCGTCGGCATGACCAGCACCGACGGCATCTACATCGAGGGCCGGCGCATCGATAGCGGCGATTGCAGCGGGCCGAAAAGCGCGCGCAATGTGCTGGCCCACCCCGATGTGGACGCCGCCGTGCTGGAAACGGCGCGCGGCGGCGTGTTGCGCGAAGGCCTCGCCTTCGATCGCTGCGACGTGGCGGTGGTGACCAATATCGGCATGGGCGATCACCTGGGCCTGAGCTACATCAACACGGTCGAAGACCTGGCGGTGGTCAAGCGGGTCATCGTCGAAAACGTCGCGCCCGCGGGCATGGCCGTGCTCAACGCGGCCGACCCCAATGTCGCCCGCATGGCCGAGGCCTGTCCGGGTTCGGTCACCTACTTCGCCAACGACCGCCACCAGCCCATCGTCGCCGCCCAGCGCGTCCAGGGCAAGCGTGTGGTTTACCGCGACGGCGATGCCATCGTCGCCGCCGAAGGCATGCTCGAGCATCGCATCGCGCTTTCCGGCATTCCCATCACGCGCAACGGCGGCATCGGTTTCCAGGTTGAAAACGCGATGGCGGCGGTCGCCGCCGCCTGGGCGCTGGGGCTGGAGTGGTCGACCATCCATGCCGGCCTGGCCAGTTTCATCAACGATGCCCAGTCGGCGCCCGGTCGCTTCAACTTGTTCGATTACCGCGGCGCCACGCTCATCGCCGACTACGGCCACAATCCGGACGCCATCAAGGCGCTGGTGCAGGCCGTGGAAAGCCTGCCGGCCAAGCGCCGCGTCGTCGTCATCAGCGGCGCCGGCGATCGTCGCGACGAGGATATCCGGCAGCAGACCGAAATCCTCGGCAACGCGTTCGACGAGGTGGTGCTTTACCAGGATGCCTGCCAGCGCGGGCGGGCCGACGGCGAGGTCATCGGTCTGCTGCGCCAAGGCCTTGTCAAAGCTTCGCGCACCAAGGCCGTCGCGGAAATCCACGGCGAATTTCTGGCCATCGACGCCGCCCTCGACAAACTCGGCGAGGGCGATCTATGCCTGATCCTGATCGACCAGGTCGAGGAGGCGCTGGCGCATATCAGCGCAAGAGTCAGCCACGGCTGAGCGCCGATGCATCGGCCTCGCGCCATTGCCCGGGCGCCAGCCCGGCCAGGGTCCACGGCCCGACGGCCCAGCGGATCAAGCGCAGGGTAGGAAAACCGACCTTGGCGGTCATGCGCCGGACCTGGCGATTCTTGCCTTCCTGCAAGGCGAGTTCGAGCCAGGCGGTCGGCTTGTCCAGCCGATATCGAATCGGCGGATGCCGCGGCCACAGCCCCGGCGGCTCGTCGATCATCCTGACCCGGCAAGGCCGCGTGACGAAATCGCCAAGGTCTACACCGCGCTGCAAGCGCTCGATCGCTTCCGGGTCCGGCACGCCCTCGACCTGCGCCCAATAGGTCTTGGTCAGTTTGTGGCGCGGGTGGCTGATGCGCGCCTGCATGGCGCCGTCGTCGGTCAGCACCACCAGGCCCTCGCTATCGGCATCGAGCCGGCCGGCAGCATAAACGCCCGGCAGGGGGATGAAGTCCTTGAGCGTCAGCCTGCCGTCGGTCGAGGTGAACTGCGTCAGGACGCCATGAGGCTTGTTCAACAGGATCAGCCGCGGCATCGCCGGAATCGTCAGCGACCGTCGCCGAACGCGCTGCAGAAACGGAACGCTTCCGGATAGGGAAAGAAGTCGCGCACCTCGCCGCGCCTGATCGACTGCTGCGCTTCCTGCCAGAACGACACGTCGAGCAGGTCGGCGTGATGTTTCATGAAGGCCTGCCGAATCTTGGGCGAAGTCAAGAGGAAGCTGGCGAACTCCTCGGGGAAGACATCGTTGCGGCCGACCGAGTACCACGGTTCGCCGGACATCTCCATTTCCGGATTGGGCGCCGGCGGTATCCGCCGGAAGTTGCAATCGGTCATGTACTCGATCTCGTCGTAGTCATAGAACACGACGCGCCCGAACCGGGCCACGCCAAAATTCTTCCAGAGCATGTCGCCGGGAAAGATGTTGGCGATGGCCAGCTGGCGGATGGCATTGCCATACTCGAGCACGACCTGGTCCAGGAGATCGTCGCGTCCTTCCTTGTCGACGCGGTCCAGGTAGAGATTGAGCGGCTCCATGCGCCGTTCGATATACAGATGCTTGATGACCAGGTCTTCGCCATCCTCTTCGAGTTGCGACGGCACCTGTTGATAGAGTTCTTCGAGCAGCGCCGCCGAGAATCGCGCCTTGGGCAAGGCCGCGTAGGAATACTCGAGGGTGTCGGCCATGCGCCCGACGCGATCGACCTGGCGAACCAGTTGATACTTGCGCTTCACGGTCGCGTGGTCGACTTCCTTGCTGGCGCCGAAGACATCCTTGATCACCTTGAACACGTAGGGAAAAGACGGCAGGGTGAACACCATCATGACCATGCCGCGTATGCCGGGTGCGACGACGAACTCGTCGCGCGAGTGATGCAGGTGGTGGAAGAGGTCGCGAAAGAACATGGTCTTGCCTTGCTTGCCCAGGCCCAGCATGGTGTAGAGCTCGGAACGGGGCTTGCCCGGCATCAGCGAGCTCAGGAACTGCACGTAAGCGGACGGCACCGGCATGTCGACCATGAAGTAGGCGCGCGACAGCGAAAACAGCGAGGCGATGCGCCAGACATCGAGCAGGATGGTATCGAGATACAGCTTGCCTTCCTCCGTGTGCAGCACCGGCACGGTGAAGGGATACTCGTCGGTGCCATTGACTATTTTGCCAATGACATACGCTCCCTTGTTCCGGTAGAAGGCGGAATTGAGAATCTGTATCTGCAGGTTGGCCTGCGCCATGGGCAGCACGCCGTCCGGGGCGATTTGCATCCTGGCCATTCTGAAAACGAACGCGACGTCGCGGTCGAGATCCTCGAACGGCCGCGCCCAGTGAAAATCGAGAAACACCTGCCGCACGGCGGCATGAAAACCGGCGGTGCCCGGGTAGTAGCAGCGATAGGTCGGGGGCTCCGATTCGATGAACTCGGTGGAGATGGCGGGACGAAAGAAAATGAAGTCGTTGTGGAAATAGGTCCGGTGCTGCACCCGGCAGAACACCGAGTTAAAAAACGTTTCCGCCAGTTCCGGCTGCTTGTGGTCGATCAGAAGCCGGATGTAGAAAAGCTTGGCCCGCTGCCAGGCCTCGTCGCCGAGTTCGCCGGCGCGATACGTGGCATGCAGGGTTTCCAGGGTTTCCTTGACACGGTCGTCGTAGAACTGGATGCGGTCGCGCACGGCCTGTTGGCCGCCGGCCCAGTCGGCCTCTTCGAAACGCCGCTTTGCGCTTGCGGAGCACTCGCGAAACAGGCGATAGTGCTTGTCGAAGCCGTCGATCATCGCCTGGGCGATCTGGCGCGACAGCTTATCTTGCACGGCGGAATCCTTCATCACGAGAAAGTCAGCGCTGGCGGGACGGCGAATTCTAGCAGCGCGCCCTCTCCCGGCCCGCTTGAACCGACTCGAGGCACGAGATCACCATTCCGATTAAAATTGATCACGGCATTCGCGAGTTTGATCCCTATCGCACCAATGTCCGTGCAAGACCCGGCATGGAACCCAGGTTCGATGCGGGGCAGAGGCCAATCGGGCGAACCGCACAATCAACGACGACGAGAGTGGACTGCACATGAGCACTGCGAAATCAAAGATCATCTATACCTTGACCGACGAAGCGCCCTTGCTGGCCACCTGCGCTTTCCTGCCCATACTCCGCACCTTCACGGCACCTGCCGGCATCGAAATCGAAAAGGCGGATATTTCCGTTTCGGCCCGCGTGCTCGCCGAGTTTTCCGACTACCTGACCGACGCGCAGAAAGTGCCCGATGTGCTGGGCGACCTCGGTCGTCGCACCCTGCTGCCGGAAACCAACATCATCAAGCTGCCCAACATCAGCGCCTCGGTGGCGCAGCTGATCGCCTGCGTGCGTGAATTGCAGTCGCAGGGATACAAGATCCCCGACTATCCGGAAGACCCGAAGACCGAGGAGGAAAAGGCGATCAAGGCGCGCTACGCCAAGTGCATCGGCAGTGCCGTCAACCCGGTGCTGCGCGAGGGCAACTCCGACCGCCGCGCCCCCCGGGCCGTCAAGGAATATGCGCGCAAGAATCCCCATTCGATGGGCGAATGGAAGCAGTGGTCGAAGACGCACGTCTCCCATATGCACGAAGGCGACTTCTACCACGGCGAGAAGTCGATGACGCTCGACAAGGCGCGCAACGTCAAGATGGAACTGGTCACCAAGAGCGGCAAGACCATCGTGCTGAAGCCGAAAGTCGCCCTCCAGGATGGCGAGATCATCGACAGCATGTTCATGAGCAAGAAGGCGCTGTGCGAGTTCTACGAGCGCGAGATCGAGGACTGCCGCCAGGCCGGCATCCTGTTCTCCCTGCACGTCAAGGCGACCATGATGAAGGTTTCCCACCCCATCGTCTTCGGTCACTGCGTCAAGGTCTTCTACAAGGAAGCCTTCGAGAAGCACGGCGAGCTGTTCAAGGAGCTCGGCGTCAACGTCAATAACGGCATGTCCGTGCTCTACGAGAAGATCCAGACCCTGCCCGAATCCAAGCGCGACGAAATCATCCGCGACCTGCACGCCTGTCAGGAACATCGCCCGCCGCTGGCCATGGTGGACTCGGCCAAGGGCATCACCAACTTCCATTCCCCCAACGACGTCATCGTCGACGCCTCGATGCCGGCCATGATTCGCGGCGGCGGCAAGATGTGGGGCGCCGACGGCAAGCCTTACGACTGCAAGGCCGTGATGCCGGAGTCGACCTTCGCCCGCATTTACCAGGAGATGATCAACTTCTGCAAATGGCACGGCAACTTCGATCCGAAGACCATGGGCACGGTGCCCAACGTCGGCCTCATGGCGCAACAGGCCGAAGAATACGGCTCGCACGACAAGACTTTCGAAATTGCCGAGGACGGCGTCGCGAACATCGTCGACCTCGATACCGGCGAAGTGCTGCTGTCGCAAAACGTTGAAGAAGGCGACATCTGGCGCATGTGCCAGGTCAAGGATGCGCCGATCCGCGACTGGGTCAAGCTGGCCGTCACCCGCGCCCGCCAGTCGAACACGCCGGTGGTTTTCTGGCTCGACCCCTACCGCCCTCACGAAGCCGAGCTGATCAAGAAAGTGGACCGCTATCTGCAGGACCACGACACCACCGGACTCAGCATCCAGCACCTGTCGCAGGTACGGGCCATGCGTTTCACGCTGGAGCGCGTTTACCGCGGCCTCGATACCATCTCCGCCACCGGCAACATCCTGCGCGATTACCTGACCGACCTGTTCCCGATCATGGAACTGGGCACCTCGGCCAAGATGCTTTCCATCGTCCCGCTCATGAACGGCGGCGGCATGTATGAAACCGGCGCCGGCGGTTCGGCGCCCAAGCACGTGCAGCAGCTGGTGGAGGAAAACCACCTGCGCTGGGATTCGCTCGGCGAGTTTCTGGCCTTGGCGGTGTCTCTCGAGGATCTTGGCCTCAAGGAGGGCAACAAACGCGCCTTACTGCTCGCCAAGACCCTCGATGCCGCCACTGGAAAGCTGCTCGACAACCGCAAGTCGCCGTCGCCCAAGACCGGCGAACTCGACAACCGCGGCAGCCAGTTCTACCTGTCCATGTACTGGGCTCAGGAACTGGCCGCGCAGACCGAGGATGCGGAACTCGCCGCCAAGTTCGCCCCTCTGGCAAAAACGCTGGCCGACAACGAACAGAAAATCGTCGCCGAGTTCAAAGCAGTTCAGGGCCAGCGCGTAGACATCGGCGGCTATTACAAAGCCGACCCGGCCAAGACCAAGGCGGTACTGCGCCCCAGCCCGACCTTCAACGCCGCGCTGGCTGCCGCGCGAGGCTAAGCCGGCCCCTTCTTCCCGAGAGCAGGCGGCGATAACCTCGCCGCCTGATTATTTTGCATACGTCCAGCGTTGTTGGATAATCGACGGTCAGCCGGAGTGCCGCCATTCGCTGCCCTTTCCGGCCGATATCCACTGACAACCAAGAAACACGAGGAGGAAGCATGAGCGTTTCCCGGATCAAGATTCCTGCGCAAGGCCAGAAGATCGTCCCCGGCAAGCCGATACCGGACAATCCCGTCATTCCCTTCATCGAAGGCGACGGCATCGGCATAGACATTACCCCGGTGATGCAGAAGGTGGTCGATGCGGCGGTGGCGAAGGCATACGGCGGCAAGAAGCAGATTGTCTGGATGGAGGTATTCGCCGGCGAGAAGTCCACCCGGGTTTATGGCCCGGACATCTGGCTGCCGGAGGAAACGCTGGCGCTGCTGAAGGAATACTCGGTGTCGATCAAGGGACCGATGACCACGCCGGTGGGCGGCGGCATTCGTTCGCTCAACGTCGCCTTGCGCCAGGAGCTCGACCTCTACCAGTGCGTGCGGCCGGTGCGCTACTTCAAGGGTGTACCGTCACCGCTGAAAGATCCATCGAAGACCGACATGGTGATCTACCGCGAGAATACCGAAGATATTTACGCGGGCATCGAGTGGGCCGCCGAAACGGATAACGCCAAGAAGGTCATCAAGTTCCTGCAGGACGAGATGGGCGTCAAGAAGATCCGCTTTCCGGCAACGTCCGGCATTGGCATCAAGCCGGTGTCGCGCGAAGGGACCGAACGGCTGGTTCGCGCGGCGATCCGGTACGCCATCGCCAACGACCGGAAGAGCGTCACCCTCGTGCACAAAGGCAACATCATGAAGTTCACCGAAGGGGCTTTCCGCGACTGGGGCTACGCGCTGGCGCAGCGCGAATTCGGCGCGCAGCCGATCGACGGCGGCCCGTGGTGCTCGTTCAAGAATCCCGATACCGGCCGCGAAATCGTCGTCAAGGACGCCATCGCCGACGCCTTCCTCCAGCAGATCCTGTTGCGTCCGGCCGAATACGATGTCATCGCCACGCTCAATCTCAACGGCGATTACATCTCCGACGCCCTCGCGGCGCAGGTCGGCGGCATCGGCATCGCGCCCGGCGCGAACATCTCCGATCTTTATGCCTGCTTCGAGGCCACCCATGGCACGGCGCCCAAATACGCCGGCAAGGATTACGTGAACCCCGGCTCGCTGATCCTCTCGGCCGAAATGATGCTGCGGCACATGGGCTGGCGCGAGGCGGCGGATCTGATCATCAAGTCGATGGAAACCGCCATCGGCGACAAGGTGGTGACCTATGACTTCGCCCGCCTGATGGAAGGCGCCACCGAAGTGAAGTGCTCGGCTTTCGGCCAGGCGATGATCGATCGCATGTAAAGCGACCCGTACCCGAGGGACGAAAAAAAGGCCTGCCGGTCACCCCGACAGGCCTTTTGCATTCCGGAGGCGACTTAGGCCTTCTGAATGTTCGACGCCTGCTTGCCCTTCGGGCCCTGCACGACATCGAAGGAAACTTTCTCGCCTTCCTTCAGGGTCTTGAAGCCGGCCATGCTAATCGCGGAGAAATGAGCGAACAAATCCTCGCTGCCATCGTCCGGAGTAATGAAGCCGTAACCCTTCGAGTCATTGAACCACTTGACGGTACCAGTTGCCATAAACCTCTTCCCAATAGACAGAAAACACACCAGCGCGCAAAACACGCCAGAACATGTTTGCGTTGCAAAGTCTCTACAGCCTAGGAAGCCAAGCGGTGACTCAGAATACTGAAGGACAGCGGGGCGGTTCCTGAAACAGCGCAGCGGTGAGGCTCGAACCAAACACGCTTTGCCTTTTACGCAATTCCGGACAGAGCGTCAAGAAAATTCTTTGCTGCACAACAACATGACTGACCCGCCCCCGATTCGGAGAATCCAGCGCGCCTGTCGAAAATACAGCGCGATCACACCGCTATTCCCCTCTTGCCATCCGTGTTGAAGGCTCGGGAATAGGCATTAGAATCAAATCATGTCTGCTCGGAAACCGCAACGGGAAGGCAGTGTCGTCCTGGAGCCACGGAAGACCAGGATCAAGCCGCCGCCACTTTACAAGGTCATGCTGTTGAACGACGATTTCACACCGATGGATTTCGTGGTTGTCGTACTGGAGAATTTCTTTGCCATGAACCGTGAGCAGGCAACGGTGGTCATGTTGAAAGTGCATCGCGAAGGCAAGGGCGTTTGCGGCGTTTTTCCGCGGGACGTCGCTGCAACGAAAGTCGAGCAAGTCGTCGCATTCGCTCGTCGGAACCAGCATCCACTGGCATGCGTAATGGAGGAAAACTGAATGATCGCCCAAGAACTTGAAGTCAGCCTCCACATGGCATTCGTCGAGGCCCGGCAGAAGCGCCACGAATTCATCACGGTCGAGCACCTGCTGCTCGCCCTGCTGGACAATCCGTCGGCCGCCGAGGTCCTCCGCGCCTGCGCCGCCAACATCGAGGAACTGCGGGGAGAACTGACCGCATTCATCGACCAGCACACGCCGGCCGTCGGGGGTACCGAAGAGATCGACACTCAACCCACGCTGGGCTTCCAGCGCGTCATTCAGCGCGCCATCCTGCATGTCCAGTCATCGGGCAAGAAGGAAGTCACCGGCGCCAACGTTCTGGTGGCGATTTTCGGCGAAAAGGACTCCCACGCGGTTTTCTTTCTGCAAAAGCAGAATGTCTCGCGCCTGGACGTCGTCAACTTCATTTCGCACGGCATCACCAAAGGGCCGCAGCCAGGATCGAAGGGAGACGAGACCACCGAGCAGGAACCGGAAAGCCAGGCGCAGTCGGGCGCGCTGGAAAGCTTTACCCAGAATCTCAATCAGTCGGCGCTGGTCGGCAAGATCGATCCGCTGGTCGGCCGGGAAAAGGAGCTGGAGCGCGTCATCCAGACGCTCTGCCGGCGGCGCAAGAACAATCCGCTGCTGGTCGGCGAAGCCGGTGTCGGCAAGACAGCCATCGCCGAAGGTCTGGCGCAACGCATCGTCGATGGCAGGGTGCCCGAAATCCTGGCCCATGCCACGGTATATGCCCTTGACATGGGGGCGCTGCTGGCGGGCACCAAGTATCGCGGCGATTTCGAGCAGCGCCTGAAAGGCGTCCTGAAGCAACTGGCCGACAATCCCGATGCCATCCTGTTCATCGACGAGATTCATACCTTGATCGGCGCCGGTGCCGCCTCCGGTGGAACGCTCGACGCCTCCAACCTGCTCAAGCCGGCCTTGTCATCGGGCGCCTTGAAGTGCATCGGCGCCACCACCTACAACGAATTTCGCGGCGTGTTCGAGAAGGACCACGCGCTGTCGCGGCGTTTCCAGAAGATCGACGTCAATGAACCGACCGTGGGCGAAACCGTTTCCATCCTGCGCGGGCTCAAGAGTCGCTTCGAGGAACACCACGGCGTCAAGTATTCGGCCGCCGCCATCACCAATGCGGCCGAACTGTCGGCCAAGTACATCACCGACCGCCACCTGCCGGACAAGGCCATCGATGTCATCGACGAGGCGGGCGCCGCTCAGCGCATCCTGCCCAAGTCGAAGCAGAAGAAGGTGATCGGCAAGCAGGAGATCGAGGAGATCGTCGCCAAAATCGCGCGCATCCCGCCCCAGCATGTATCGGCCGACGACCGCTCGGCACTGCGCAACCTCGAGCGCGACTTGAAGAGCGTGGTCTTTGGCCAGGACCAGGCCATCGAGGCGCTGGCCAAGGCGATCAAGATGTCTCGTTCGGGGCTCGGCAATCCGCAGAAGCCCATCGGCTGCTTCCTGTTTTCGGGTCCGACGGGCGTCGGCAAAACGGAAGTGGCGCGCCAGCTCGCCTATTGCATGGGCATCGAATTGATCCGATTCGACATGTCGGAATACATGGAACGGCACGCGGTCAGCCGCCTGATCGGCGCGCCGCCCGGTTACGTCGGATTCGATCAGGGCGGCCAGCTAACCGAGGCGGTCACCAAGAAGCCGCATGCGGTGCTGCTGATGGATGAAATCGAGAAGGCCCACCCGGATGTCTACAACATCCTGCTGCAGGTCATGGACCACGGGACGCTGACCGACAACAACGGCCGCAAGGCGGATTTCCGCAATGTGGTGATTGTCATGACCACCAATGCCGGCGCCGAGGCGCTGCAAAAGACCAGCATCGGGTTTACCAGCAACAAGGAAGCGGGCGACGAGATGGCCGAGATCAAGCGCATGTTTACGCCGGAGTTTCGCAACCGGCTCGACGGCATGATCTCCTTCAAGGCGCTCGATACCGAGATCATTCTGCGCGTGGTCGACAAGTTCCTCATGCAACTCGAGGGACAGTTGCACGAGAAGAAAGTCGAGGCGATCTTTACCGATGCGCTGCGCGCCTGGCTGGCCGAGAAAGGCTTCGATCCGCTGATGGGCGCACGGCCCATGGCGCGACTGATCCAGGATTTCATTCGCGCCGCGCTCGCCGACGAGTTGCTGTTTGGCCGCCTCCAGCATGGTGGCCACATCACCATCGATCTCGATGCCGACGAGAAGATCAAGCTGGTGTTCGAGGAAACCGAGCAGGCGACAGCCGCCCCCTCGACTTCACTGGGGTAGTTCGAACATCACCGGCAGCGTCATCAGAAGATCCTGGTCGCGCAGGACGGTGGGCACTGTCGTCGTTGCCAGCGCCCGCGTGATCATGTCCACGGCAACCGAATCGAGCAAGGCATGGCCGCTGGTCCGAGCCAAGCGCGCAGCCTTGGCAACCCCGCCAGCCCTGATCGTCACTTCGACTTCGACCGTCCCTTGCCAGCCCGTCTCGATGGCCTCGGCGGGGTAGTGCTTGTAACGGCGAGCCTCGCGCGCCAGCGCCAGACGAAAACCGCGCAAGCCCTCGGCATCCAATCCCGGCGCCGCCGGCAATGCTGCAGGAAGCGCTGGTGCGAGGCTTGTCTCCCTGCGGTCCGCCACTCCGTCGCGCGGTGTCGATTCGACGCTCGAGCCCCTCACCGGAGCTTGGGCGGCACGCGGTTCCGCGTCTTCGACGGCGACGAGCTTTCTTGGGCCAGCCCGTTCTTGCGCGCCGATCAACCGAGACAAAGCTCGCTCGGGAACGGCAGGGATCTCCGGGCTTCCCGCCGGTTGACCGTTGGGGCGCAGTACTGCGGACAAGGGGGTCGCAGCGACGGCGGTGCGTCCATCGGGAGCCGATGGCCAGAGCAAGGCCAAGTGGAGAAGCAGCGATATCGCCAGCGCCCGGCCAAGGTCGGAGCCGAACAACGGCGCACCGGACCAAGTAGCCATAGGCAAAAATTCCATGCTCTGATAGATTGTCGCGATTCGTGGATTTTAAGGTATGGGCTCCTATCCGCTGATTCTCACGCTTGACCAGCATGGCGCGCCTCACCGCTGGGTGAGTTGGCAGCACGCGTGCTTCTACTACGCGAAGGATCTGGTGGCCTGGACCATTGGCGAACACAGCTTCGTCTTCCACGGCGGCATGAACCGCCTCACCGGTTCGCGTTCCGAGATCGCCGCCAACAGCATCATCGCCATCAAGGGCAAGGCCCTGGCCGGCAAGTCGCTACACAAGGTGCCGCCGCTCTCCAACCGTGAGCTGTTCCACCGCGACCGGCATGTCTGCGCCTACTGCGGTGACGAACTGCCGGGGCAGCGCTTGACGCGCGACCATGTCTTGCCGGTCGTCCAGGGCGGCCGCGACACCTGGATGAACGTCGTCACCGCCTGCCGGGGCTGCAACCAGATGAAGAGCGGCCGCACGCCCGAGCAGGCCGGCATGGAGCTGCTCTACGCGCCCTACGTGCCCAACAAGGCCGAGTACCTGATCCTCTGCAACCGCCACATCCTCGCCGACCAGATGGACTTCCTCGCCCGCCACGTGCCCAGCGTCAGCCGCTGGAAGCCGGCGTGACGACGGCCAAGCTTCTCACTTCCTACCGCAAGTTCTGGGCGCAGCGTTTCGGCACCGCGCCCTTCCTGCCCATGTCGCGCGCCGAGATGGAGGCGCTCGGCTGGAACTCCTGCGATGTCATCGTCGTCACCGGCGATGCCTACATCGACCACCCGAGCTTCGGCATGGCGCTGATCGGACGCTTGCTGGAGGCGCAGGGCTTCCGCGTCGGCATCGTCAGCCAGCCCGACTGGCAATCGTCCGAACCCTTCCGCGCGTTGGGCAAGCCCAACCTGTTCTTCGGCGTCACCGCCGGCAACATGGATTCGATGGTCAACCGCTACACGGCCGACCGCAAGATCCGCTCCGACGACGCCTACACGCCGAACGCCGAAGCGAACCGCCGGCCCGATCGCGCCACCGTCGTGTACGCGCAGCGTTGCCGCGAGGCGTTTCCGGGCGTGCCCGTCGTCATCGGCGGCATCGAAGCCTCGTTGCGCCGCATCGCCCATTACGACTACTGGTCGGACACGGTGCGCCGTTCCATCCTGCCCGACTCGAAGGCCGACCTGCTGCTGTTCGGCAATGCCGAGCGGGCGCTCGTCGAATTGACGCATCGCCTGGCGCGTGGCGAGAAGGTCGGCGACATCCGCGACCTGCGCGGTACCGCCTTCATGGCGCCGCATGGCTGGACACCCGAGGCGTGGAAAGTCAGCCGTGGCGACACGCCGGCCGTCCGCGAGGACGCCGTGATTCGCCTGCCCGCCTACGAGGAGGTGAAGGACGATCCGGCGCGCTACGCCGAAGCCTCGCGCGCCTTCCACCTTGAATCGAATCCCGGCAACGCGCGCTGTATCGTCCAGGCGCATGGCAGCCGCGACGTTTGGCTCAACCCGCCGCCGATGCCGCTCACCACGCCCGAGATGGATCACGTCTTCGGCCTGCCCTACGCGCGCGCGCCGCATCCAAGCTACGGCAACGCGAAGATTCCCGCCTGGGAAATGATCCGCTTTTCGATCAACATCATGCGCGGCTGCTTCGGCGGCTGCACCTTTTGTTCGATCACCGAGCACGAAGGCCGCATCATCCAGAGCCGCTCGGAAGCCTCGATCCTGCACGAGATCGAGGCGATCCGCGACAAGACGCCCGGCTTCACCGGCATCATCTCCGACCTCGGCGGCCCGACGGCCAACATGTACCGTCTGGCCTGCAAGGACGCGAAGATCGAAGCCGCCTGCCGGCGGCTGTCCTGCGTCTATCCGGACATCTGCCCGAACATGAACACCGATCATTCGGCGCTGATCCACCTCTACCGCGAAGCGCGCCGGGTGCCGGGCGTGAAGAAAGTGCTGATCGGTTCCGGCCTGCGCTACGACCTCGCCGTGCGCTCGCCCGAGTACGTGAAGGAACTGGTGACGCACCACGTCGGCGGCTACCTGAAGATCGCGCCCGAGCACACCGAAGCCGGTCCGCTGTCCAAGATGATGAAGCCGGGCATGGAGACCTACGAGAAGTTCAAGCGCCTTTTCGAGACCGCCTCGAAGGCGGCCGACAAGGAGCAGTACCTGATCCCCTACTTCATCGCCGCGCATCCGGGCACGACGGACGAGGACATGCTCGAACTGGCGCTCTGGCTCAAGCGCAACGGCTTTCGGCTCGACCAGGTGCAGACTTTCCTGCCGACGCCGCTGGCGATCGCCACCGCCATGTGGCACACGGAAAAGAACCCGCTCAAACGCGATCCCGGTTCGGACCACGTCGCCGTGGCCCGCGGCGGCCGGCAGCGCAAGCTGCACAAGGCCCTTCTGCGCTACCACGCCCCCGAAAACTGGCCGTTGCTGCGCGAAGCGCTCAAGCGCATGGGCCGCGCCGACCTGATCGGCAACGGCAAAAAGCACCTCGTGCCGACTTGGCAGCCGGCCGAGCCCAAGCCGTCGCAACGCGGAACCAAGTCAGTCAAGCCACTGCGATCCTCCGCACGAAAACATTGACGCAGATCAAAATTCTCTTATGATGGCCTCACGAAACGAAAAGTCATGCGGAGGAGACCATCGATGGGCAAGCTGTACTACATCCTCTGGCCATCGTTCCTGATGGCCGGCGTCGCCGAAATTGTGTTTTTCACGATCATCGATCCGCAGGAACTCTACCTCTTTGGGCAACCCGTGAGTTTTTCGCGGCTGGCAACCTACTCCATCGGCTTTTTCGGCTTCTGGGCAGCCTGTGCAGCCTCCAGCATGGCCACCTGTTTCTTCCAGCGCAGCGGCCGCGACATCAACGCCGAAACCGTCGCCCACACGACTCCGCGCTGAGTGCCGACACGTCGCAAGACCGTGTTCGGCTGTCCGCATATCGTGCTGGCAAGAGACGAATGAAGAAGATAGCATTGGCTCACCATGCACCTAGACACCCCTCATGTCATCGACGTGATTGCGTCGGGCATCCACGATGTAAAAAACAGCATGTTCGACGCGCTCGCCCGTGTGCATGTCGCGAAACAGGCGATCCAGGACGAACACGCGGCCGATGCGATTCCGGCACTCGCCGAAACCGAGCGGGCGATTTCGACAAGCGCCGGGCGCCTGTCGAAACTCCTGTCCGCCTATAGGCTCGCCCGACACGAGAATCCCGTATCGATGATGCCGGTGGAGCTTGCCGGCTTCCTCGACGATGTGATGGCCCGCGTGCGTGAAAGCGGCGAACAGCCCATCCGGATTGCCCTAGATCGGCAGGGGCCGGACTTTTGGGTCTTCGATCGGGAACTGATTGCCGATTGCCTCGTCAATGCCCTGCAAAACGCCTTGCGCCATGCACGGCGGCAGATTGAGCTGCGCATCGGCGAAACTGGCGGTCGGCTATTGCTCAGCGTCGCCGACGACGGTCCGGGATTTCCCGACCACTTCCCGTCGCACGCGGATGGTACGCGCTCCGGCGTCGGCCTGTTCATCGCACACCGCGTTGCGCGCCTGCATCGGCGCCAGGACACGAATGGCGAACTGCGGCTCGACAAGGACGCTCGGCTTGGCGGCGCCCGCTTTGAGTTGCGGCTCCCCTGAATGCTTCAATCCGAGCGCCTGGCCTCGCTGTTCTCGGAGCCCTTGGCTACCGGCGGCACGAGCGTGTCCGGCGCGCCGTACAAGGAGCTGCGCTATCTGGTCATCGACGATCAGGAGGCGTCTCGCCAGACGTTGAAAATATGCATCCAGTCGATGGGCGGATTCTCGGTCGATCAGGCCCAGAATTTTGTCGAAGCGCATCATCGCATCCGCGCGGAAATTCCGGACATCATCATCTGCGACTATGTCCTCGGCAGCGGCCGCACGGGACAGCAACTGCTCGAGGAGTTGCGCCGCTCGGATCGCCTTCCCGACAATGTGGCCTTTTTGATGGTAACCGCCGAACGCAGCTACGAACAAGTGGTGGCAGCCGTAGAACTGGCGCCGGACGACTACATCATCAAGCCCTTCTCTCCCGAGATGCTGCGGACGCGCATGGACCGGCTGATCCGCAAGAAAATATTTTTTCGGCATTATTACGACCATAAGCGCAACGGCGCCCTCGACGACGCGCTCAAGGAGCTCGACGCCCTTTCGGCGAGCGGCGAAAGCAAGCCTTACCGCTTCGACATACTGCGCGCCCGGGCCGAAACTCTGCTCAAGGCGGATCGCATCGAGGACGCCCTCGAGCGCTACGGCGAGATCATCGCCATTCACCCCTTTCCCTGGGCGCTTGCCGGCCAAGCACGCGCCTTGCGTCGGCTCAACCGCTTCGAGGAGGCCGGCAACGTCGTGGACGGCGTATTGGCCGTGGCGCCGAATTACTTCGATGCATATGACTTGAAGGCGGAAATCTGTTGCGATCTGGGGCAATTCGAACGCGCCCAGCAAGTCCTTCAGGACGTTGCCGTGCGCACGCCTCGCAACTGGACGCGCAAGCGCAGGCTCTCGTCCGTGGCAAAGCTGAACGGCGACTTCGCCACCGCGCAACGACTGATCGAAGAGGTGATCGCCAACGACCGAATTGGCGGAATTCCTATCGCGGATCGCATTGAACTGGTACGCACCGCGCTTGCCGGAGGCGATCGCGAGCTGGCGCGAACCAAGCTGGCCGAGCTCGCCACCGAAGAACGCGCACAGCTTTCCCACGAGGAACGCCTCAACATCGACTGCCTGGAAGCGATGCTGTTGGATAAGGAAGCCGGCGAGAAGCGCTTCGAGCGCATCCGCGCCGAACTCGGCCGTATCGAATTGGGTGCGGAAGCCTTGCTTGACGCCATCCGAGTTGCTTTGCACTACGCGGATCGCGAACTGGCCGACCGTCTCGCCGAACGCTTGTTGGGCGGAGCGGAAGCTCGTCGTGCTTTTCAAGCCATGCTCGAGATTTTCCGCCAACAGGGCATGGAGGAGCATTTCCGGAAACTGCAACGCGCGGTTGCAGCTCGCCGCCTGCAACGCAAGCAATAACGCAGCGTCGCGTCCATGTCGGCCATGCCCGGCGGACAGCGAGGATCAGACGCAACCCGTCGGCTTTGGCATCCCGGCATAGCGCGCGGCCTGCTTGGCAGGCCCATACGGAAACAGGTCGAAAAGGAATTTCTTGTCGGCCCATTCCTCGCCCAGATCGTCGCCGATGGTCTTCGTCATCACCCGCAGATTGGGCGCCGTACCGTTTTCCTGGTAATACTTGCGTATCCAGTTGAGCAGCCGCCAGTGGCGCTCGGTCAACTCGAGACTGTCCTGCCTGGACAGATATTCTGCGACGTCTTCCGACCAATCATCCAGATTTGCCAGGTAACCCTCGGCGTCGGTCGTAATCTCTCTGCCATTCACGTGAATCATTTTGTCGTCCTCTCGATGGGGTTGGGGGTTCGCATTATTTCCGACAATATTAGTCGGGTAATAATACAAGTCAACTCCCGTCAAGAGGACTCAAAAAAATGGGGGACAACAGGGCGATCATGGCGTCCGGTCACGCCGAACGTCATGTCGTCCTCAGGTATGGATTACTTTTTCTTGGTTGTCTTCTTGGTCGTCGAGGAAGATGTCGTGCTCTTCGTATCGGTCGACTTGCCGGCTTCCTGGCTTGCCGGCGTACTTCCCCCCTGGACGCCCAATTGGCCGCCGGTGCCCAGCCCGCCTTTGACTTCCTGGGCTTTGTAGTTGCGCACGGCCTTCACCATGTTGTTGTAGGCATCCGTGAACGCGGCCACGATCACTTTGCCTTCCGCGGTGTTGGAATAGCCGCCCAAGCCACCGCCGGCCGCGCTGCCGATAATGCCGCCAACGGCGCCAAGGTCCATGTTTCTTGCGCTGCCTTCGGCTGCAGCGAGTTGAACGCTCGAACGGTTGTCGATCAGCGTCAGCACGGTGCTGGCTTCTTTGTAGTTCAAGCTGCCCCCCAACAAGGCGCCGACACCGCCAATTCGGCCGCCAAGCGCCCCGCCCAGTCCACCGGCGTTCTGGTTGCTGAACGTCACCGACGGGCTCATCGTGTAATCGGCGGCGACCATCTGCCCCTTCTGGAAGCGCGAGCCCTGTCGCATTTCGCCCGACTCGGCCAAGGCGCGCTCGCCCATGATGTTACCCATGGCCTTGCCGCGCTCGACGACCACGAAACAGTTCGATTGCTGGATGATCAACTTCAGCACCGGCACCGTGGAGCCGAGTTTCATCTGTCCCGAGAGAATGCTGTACCAGGACGCCTGCGTATCCTCGGCGATTGCCAACGTGCCCAGCGATGCCGAGCACTTCTCGAGTTGTGAATTGACGTTGTCCGTAGCGGAACCGGCGGCGGATCCCGTGGCAACGGTCTTCGCCTGCTCCGAGCCCATTTGCATGTTCGAGCAGCCCACCAGCGCCGTACCGGCGACGGCAAGCACAGACCACTTTTTCAGTACACGAACCATTTATTAGCCTCCTCTAGCTCAACTATTCTCGATTCGATGACATACAGATAACGCTAATACTATACCAGATATGCCCCTCGAAAGCCGTCAGGCAAGCCATGGCTTGCACCATCCATGTGGGCGCGCTAGTCTTCCGTTCGGAGACCAATCATCGCCCGTTAAGGAGAGCGCGCCCATGCTGCTGAAGAACAAGGTTGTCATCATCTCGGGCATCGGCCCGGGCCTCGGCGTCAAGCTTGCCGTCGAGGCAGCCCGCGAAGGCGCCCATGTCGCCATTGCCGCTCGCTCGGCCGCGGGCCTTGAGAACGCCGAACGGCACATGAAGGAAGTCGCGCCGGACTGCCGGATATTGAAGCAACCGACCGACATCACCGACCGCGATCAATGCCGGCAACTGGTGATGGCAACCGAAGCGCATTTTGGCCGTATTGACGGCTTGGTCAATAGCGCCTTCTACCATGGCAATTTCGAAAGCATCGAAACCGCGGACCTCGACGACTGGCGCAAATGCTTCGACACCAACGTCATCGGCACCATGACCATGACCCAGGAAACGGTCAAGGCGATGAAAAAGACCGGCGGTGGCGCCATCACCATGGTCAATACCATGGCCACGCGCAAGCCTTTTCCGAGCGAGGCCGGCTACGCTGCGTCGAAAGGCGCGTTGATGGTGGCTGCCAAGTATCTGGCCAAGGAATTGGGGTGCCACAACATTCGCGTCAATAGCATTCATCCTGGATGGATGTGGGGCGCTCCGGTGCAAAGCTATGTCAAGAGCGCATCGGCGGCACGCAATGTTCCCGAGGCGGAAATCATCAAACCGATTGCCGCCAACATCGCCTTGGGCCGCATCGTCACCGATGACGAATGCGCTCGCGCCGCCATGTTCCTGATATCCGACTATGCCAGCGCGATCACCGGTGCCATTCTCGATACCAACGGCGGTGAATTCATCGGCTGTTAAGGGCGAACCCGACCGTTGCACTGCGCGTCGGCATCCATATTGCCTTTCGGAGCAAGCCTCATGCTAAGCCTGCTGGAGATATCCGACCGGAGCGAAAGCTGGCGCATCCAGTCACGCAACGAAGAAAAATCATTCAATCACCACGTACCGACAATCGCATGAGCAAACTCAGAACAGACCTCAGCCTCGAAGCTCTGAACGAACGGGGCAAGGAATACTTGCCAGGCTATCTTGGCATCCGGATCACCGAGCTGCAATCCGAGCGCGTGACGAGCCGCATGCCGATCCAGAAACTCCATATCGCGCCCAACGAGTTTCTCCATGCAGCGAGCGTCGTGGCCTTGGCCGACACCACCTGCGGCTATGCGACCATCGCCCATCTTCCAGAAGGCGCGCTGTCCTTCACCACCCTCGAGTTGAAAAGCAACTACCTAGGCACGGTAACGGACGGCTCAGTGGCATGTATCGCGACCGCCCAGCATCTCGGTCGAACGACGCAGGTGTGGGATGCCGTGGTGACGGACGAGGCCAGCGGCCGCAAGCTGGCGCTGTTCCGCTGCACGCAGATGATTCTTTGGCCGAAATAATCGACCGCAGATCTGCAATCCGCAATAGTCAGCGAGGCGTCAGATGAATACTGCTTCTGGCAATGGCGATCTCGCGTAAAAAGCACACTAACCCGAGCACGAGAGAGGCCATCGCCAGGACAAAGAGCAAGGAAACCGCTGTAGAAGGACTTACCTGCAGAATCGAACTGAGGAACAATGCCGCAATCACAAAACAAACGAATAAAGCGCTACTGGTGCATAGACCGATTGCCCAATGAATCAATCTGGCCCGTTTCGACAGGGCCTTCATTTCGACTTCGACGGCGTGTTCGATTCTCTTGCCGGATATCTGATACGTTTCAAGCTGTCTGAAGCGGTCGACCACTCGCCCGAGACGATTGACCAGCACGGACAAAATGGCTCCAACCCCCGTGAGCAGAAACACGGGGGCCACGGCAAGCTGTACAACATGGGACACGCTGGCGACTGCCTCTATATTTTCGATTGCCACGATACCGACCCTAATCAAATAGCCACACGGAACCCGCGAACTCGACGGTATGAAAGCATAGCTGACATTTGCGGCGCCTTTGCGAGGAATCCGGAGCCCACATCGAGCGGGGGAACCATCGGCAAGCGCATCAGTCTCAGTCGGCGGTTATAAGAGATTTACTTCCCAGACACCCAACAATATAAAAGGTCAATATGAAATCATCCTCTCGTATCCTCATCAGCTTAGTGGTCGCAGTGCTTGCCGCCCTCGGCGGATCGCTCCATGCAGCCGATCATCCACATGACCGCCATCAAGCTCACGCCCCCGCAAAACTTCAACTCGATCGCGGCGCAAAATGGCCGACCGACGCGCCGCTGCGTCAGGGGATGGAAACGTTGCGCAGCACCTTCGCCGAATATCTGATAGCCATTCGCAAAGGCCGGCTTGCCGCAAAAGATTACGAGACCTTGGGCGCAAAGGTGGATAGCGAAGTCGGCAACATCGTCGCGCAGTGCAAACTTGAACCCAAAGCCGATGCAATGCTACATCTCGTAGTGGCCGATCTGCTCAATGCTGCCGCCGTCATGCGAGGTAAAGCGCCAGGCAAGCCTGCTGCTGCGGCGCGTCAGGCCGTTCATGCCGTAAACAACTACGGCCGCTACTTCGACCACCCGCAATGGCAGCCGCTGGGTTAGTATCAAAGTCGACCTTGTCGCATTGGAAATAGCCTCTCGTGCCACCCGCAACACCACAATTCAGACGCGGGCCGATCTCAGCCGTAAGCGAGAAGGCGACCGCAGAGCGCATCATCAATACGCGATCGTGGACCGAGCGGCTGTTCTCCTTCCGCCTCACGCGCCCGGCGGCTTTCCGCTTCGAACCTGGCCAGTTCGCTCGGCTGGGCATCGCCAGCGCCAGCGGCGGCATCATCTGGCGGGCCTACTCCATGGTTTCGGCCAGCCACGACGAGCACCTCGAGTTCTTCTCGATCGTCGTTCCGGATGGCGCATTCACCACCCGGCTGGCAAAGCTCGGCGCCGGCGATACCCTTCATCTGGAGAAGCGAGCCTACGGCTATCTCACCACGGGACGCTTCGTCGGCGGTCAGGACTTGTGGCTGCTCGCCAGCGGTACCGGCGTAGCGCCCTTCCTCTCCATCCTGCATGATCCGCAGGTCTGGCAGCAGTACGACAACATCGTGCTCGCCTACAGCGTCCGCGAGATGCGCGACCTGGCCTATCGCGATGAAATTACCGCTTTGGCCAGCCATGAGCTTTTTGCGTCGGATGGGCACAAGCTGCGCTTTGTTCCGGTGGTCACGCGCGAGCGTGTGCCGGGGACACTCGATCGCCGCCTGACCACGCTCATCGCCGAAGGCCTGCTGGAAGACCATATCGGCCTAAGGCTCGATCCGGAACGCGCACGCATTCTTGTCTGTGGCAACCCGCAGATGCTCGACGATCTGCGCGATGTGCTGTCCGCGCGCGGCCTGCGACCGGACCGCGGCAAGAGCCCCGGAAACTTTGCCTTCGAGAATTACTGGTAAGGCGGCCTGGCATGCTCGGGCTTTCGATAGCCATCGCACATTCCCGGTGACAGAGGACTTTTCGCACATGCCGAGCTGCTGCGACGTATCGCGGCTGGTCGGAACGCCGTCCATACCAGTCTCGCCGGGGAAGCAGGCAAAGCACTCTGCGCCGGCCGGGCACGGGACCGGCATCGAGTAGCCCCCCTTTCTTCCTCGGTACAAACCGATGGCTCTATTGCGTCCGGCTGCCAGTTTTGACAGTCTCTCCCAGCGATACGGGACGAAATACAAATGGATGGTGCTGTTCATTCTCGGCCTGGGAACGGTTGCCGGAGTCTTATGCGCCTCCAGCTTCAATGTTGCCGTCCCGGCGCTGACCAGGCATTTCGGGCTTGGCCAAGATCAAGTCCAATGGGCCATGACGGGTTTTCTGGTGGCGACGACGGTAGGCATGCTGCCGACTTCCTGGCTGCTGGATCGGCTCGGTTTCCGTCGTGTGTTCTTGATGGCGCTGCTCACGCTGATCATCGCCAGCGTTGCCGGGTTCTACGCGCCGACGTTTACTCTTGTCGTAGTGGCCCGAATCGTCCAAGGTGCGGCAACCGGCGTACTGCAGCCAATGGGAACGCTGGCGTTGATGCGTCTGTTTCCTCCCCAATTCCAAGGGCGGGCTTCGGGGATACTGATCTTCAGCATTGCCCTAACACCGGCCGTCGCGCCTTCGTTCGGCGGCATCTTGCTTGACCGCTTCGGCTGGGAATCGATATTCCTGCTGGGAATACCGTTCGCAATGGTCGCTGGTCTCGCTGCAATCTTCCTGTTGCCATTCCCTCGGGAAATCAAGATCAGGCCGTTCGATTGGCTGGGTTTGGCCTGGCTCAGCTTGGGCACCATAGCGCTGGTCGAAGGGGTTTCGAGTCTTCAGCATAGCGGCCCGTTCTCGGTTTGGACGATTGGCCAGTGCCTCGTCGCCGTGGCAGCCGCGCTTATCTATTATCGGCACGCGAATCGGCTCAACGAACCCATCATCAACCTGAATGTGTTCGCACGACGGACGTTTGCCATGGGAACCGTGGTTTCCTTCTCTTACGGATTCGGCCTTTATGCGTCGACCTACCTTATCCCCGTATTTCTCCAGAATGCGCTGTCCTATTCCGCCGGCGCGGCCGGAATCGCCTTGGTTCCGTCGGGCATCGCGCTTGTCGTCATGCTGCCGCTGGCAGGGCGACTGGCTGACCACTATGCGCCCAAATGGCTCACCCTCGTCGGCCTGGTCATGTTCGGCGCATCATTCCTGGTCTTCTCTTTCCAGGGCGGTGACATTCAATATGGGGAAATTATCGCTGCCACCGTGGTTGGCCGCATTGGGCTCGGGATGATCCTCCCTGCGCTAAGCTTGGCGGCACTTCGCAACTTGGAGGCTCATCAACTCGGGCAATCCACGGTGGTTTTTAGCTATGCCCGGCAGCTTGGCGGCGTGATGGGGGTTGCCATCATCGCAGTCTTCATGGAGTGGCGCGAATCGGTTCATGGCGTGATTCCGCCCGGCATTTATACCGCCTATTCGCAAGGATTCTGGTTGTTGTCGGCCGTTTTTCTGATCGCGATACTCGCTGCGTTTCTCATGAAAATTGAACAAACGCCACTCAACGACGCCCGCCCCTGAGCAGTTCGGCTGGGAAGTTCGAATTCGTCGGGCAGAAAAATTGGCCATCAACGACCGTCAGCGGCTGGACGGCTGGAGGGACGACGGCGAGGAATCGAGCGAATCCGTGCGTAGTTATTATTTGTAGATAATCAATCTACAAAAATAAAAAGCCTTTAAAAATCAATGGCTTTAATCGATTGAATGGCGGAGAGGGTGACCACTTGAATAGTGTGTCGCACAGTCTCATAGCAGGTCAAA
>WBZU01000534.1_pt1 | contig 32242 bp, 21 predicted proteins | sample 5204311 | NCBI WGS metagenome assembly WBZU01 (sample SAMN12344359, study PRJNA552823) | activated sludge metagenome | biome: Activated sludge suspended growth; feature: Nitrification reactor; material: Wastewater; isolation source: activated sludge from nitrification reactor of wastewater...
GGCGGTGGCGACCCGGCGGTGCAGGAGGGCGGCGCGGGTGGCCGAGCGCTGGTCGAGCAGCGCGGTCCGCACGAGCGCGTGGGTGAAGGCGAAGCGGGCCGGGCCCACCTCGTCGACGAGGGCGACACGGGCCACCGCCTCCAGGTCTTCGAGCACGGTCGCCGGGTCGCGGTCGACGGCGGCGGCCAGCAGTTCGAGGTCGAAGGACAGGCCGACGGTGGCGGCGGTGGTGAGCAGGTCTCGGGTGGACTCGGGGAGCCGGCCGAGCCGCTGGCCGACCACGTCGCGCACCGAGTCGGGCAGCGGGAGGTGGTCCGCCCCGCCGGCCAGGTCGTCGAGGGCGCCGGTCGAGCCGAGGTGGTGCAGCAGCTCGCAGACGAAGAACGGGCTGCCGCCGCTGTCGTGGTGGATGCGCCGGGTCACCTCGGCCCGGGTGGCGGCGGCGGCGTCGGGGAAGCGGGCCGCCACCAGCTCGCCGACCTCGGCCTCGGCCAGCCCTCCGAGCTCGATGCGGGTCATCGACGGCGTGGAGGCGAGCTCGGCCAGCAGGTCCTGGAGCGGGTGGCTCGGGCCGATCTCCTCGGCCCGGTAGCTGGCCAGGATCAGGACGCGGGCGTCGTCGGCGCGGCGCACCAGGTGGCGCAGGAGCTGGACGGTCGACGGGGCGGCCCAGTGGAGGTCCTCGAGCACGAGCACCAGTGGCTGGTCGTGGGCGAGCCGCTCGGTCAGGGCGGCGACCGACTCGAACAGCTCGAAGCGAGCGGCCGGTCCGGGGTCGTCGGCGCGGGCGCCTCGGCGGGTGGGGAACAGGGCGCCGAGCGGCCCGGCGCCCTCGGCCACCGCGGCGGCCAGCTCCTCGTCGAGGGCGGCGGCGTCGGCGAAGGCCATCGCGAAGGGCTGGTACGGGACGGCGAGGTCGCTGTCGGACACCCCGGCGAGCACGACCGCGCCCGCCTCGTGGGCCTCGGCGGCCACCCGGGTCAGGAAGCGCGACTTGCCGAGCCCCGGGTGGCCGGCCACCAGCACGGTGGCCGCCGCGCCGGCAGCCACCTCGTCCCACCGGCGCCGGGCGGTGGCCAGCTCCCGAGCGCGGCCGACCATGGGGAACCGACGATCGGTGACGAGGGCCCGGGGCAGCGGGCGCACCCCGCCGTCGGCGCTGTCGATCACCCGCATGACCGTGACCGGGTGGTCGAGGCCCTTGAGCGAGCGCACCCCGACCTCCTCGAAGGTGGCCTCGACCCGTCGCTGGCCGAGACGGGCGACGAGGTCGGTGGCCAGGGTCTGGCCCGGCTCGGCCAACGCCTCCAGGCGGGCGGCCTCGATCACCGCCACGCCGTGCTCGTCGTCGTCGGCCCAGGTGACCTCCCCGACCGCGACGCCGATCCGGATCTGGAACGGCGCCACCGCATCGACCGACCGCGGGTACCGGGCGACGGCCCGCTGGAGGTCCACGGCGGCGGCGACCGCGGCGGAGGCGCCGGGGAAGGAGGCCTTCACGCCGTCGCCGGTCCAGCGCAGGACCACGCCGTGGTGGGCGGCGATGGCCGCCGCGGTCAGCTGGTCGTGGTCCCGGCGCAGGCGATCGGCGGCGGCGTCGCCCAGGCGGGAGCGGAGGTCGCTCGACCCGACGACGTCGGTGAACAGCACCGCCCGCAGCCGCGCCGAGCCCGTCCCGTCCACGGCGCCGGACGCTACCGCCGGCCGGACCGCGGCGTCCCCGATCGGCGCGCCCCGACCCGGCGCCGTAGTAGCAACGGGCCTTCGGATCGGAAGGCAGGGCATGCGGGCGTCGGAGCGGGGGGTGGGCGAGCGGCGGGCGGCGGGCAACCCCGCCCTGGTCCGCCTCCTGGTCGTGCACCTCGCCACCGTGATCGGCGAATACGCCGCGGTGGTGGCGGTGCTGGTGGTGGCCTACGACCTCGGCGGCTCCCGGGCCACCGGCCTCGTCTCGATCGCCGTGCTGGTCGCCGGGTTGGGCGGCTCGGCCTCGGCGGCCGGGCTGGTGGCCCGCCACCGCCCGGCCCAGGTCCGTCGGCTCGGCCTGGCCGCCCAGGTGGCCGGCTACGCGCTGGCCGCCGTCGGGGCCGCCGCCGACCTCCTGCCGCTCGTCGTCGTCGGGGCGGTGGTGGCGCTGGCCGCGGTCACCACCCTGCGGCCGACCGGCGCCGTGCTGCTCCCGTCGGTGGTGCGGTCCTCCGGCGAGCTGATCGTGGGGAACCTGTGGGTGGCCCGCTGCGAGGCGGTCGGGGCGCTGGTGGGCCCCCTCGGGGTGGGGGTCGTGGCCTGGCGGTGGGGGCCGACGGCGGCGGTGGCCGGCTGTGCGGTGGTGGCGGCCATCGCCGCGGCGGCCTCGTTGGACGGCCCGGGCCCGCCGCCGTCCGGCGTCGAACGCCCCTTGTCCGCCGCCCTCGCCACGGTGCGGTCCAACCGGGCCACGGCGGGCCTGCTCGGCGTCTCGGTGGCCCGCTACCTGATCCTCGGTGCGCTCGACGTGCTGCTGGTGGTGGTGGCCTTCGAGTCGCTCCACCTCGGCCCCGGCGGCTCGGGCCTCCTCAACGGCCTGGTGGGGGTCGGGGCGGTGGCCAGCACCGGGTTGGCGGCGCTGGTGATCCGCCGGGCCCGGCTGGCGCCGTGGCTGGCCGGCGGGCTGGTGCTGGCGTCGGTGCTGTGCGCGGCGCTGGCGGCCAGCACCTCGCGGCCGGTCGCGTACGCGGTCCTGCCGCTGCTCGGGCTGCTGGCCGCGCTGTTCGACGGGTTGGGACGGATGTTGCTCCAGCGGTCGGCGGAGCCGCGGGCGCTGGCCGGGCTGTTCGCGCTGGTCGAGCTGGTGGGCGCGGCGGCGATGGTCGTGGGGTCCGCGGTGGTGCAGGTGCTGGTGGCGATCGGCGGGGCGCGGTGGGCGCTGGTGGGCCTGGCCGTGCTGCTCGCGCTGATCCTGGTGGTGGTGGCCCGCCCGGTCTGGCACGCCGACGCCGGCGCGGACCTGCCGGTGGTGGAGATGAGCCTGCTCCGGCCGTTGCCGATGTTCGAGGCGCTCTCGCCGGTGGCCCTCGAGGCGCTGGCCCGCACCGCCATCGCCCGGACGGTGGCCGCCGACGAGGTCGTGGTGCGCCAGGGAGAGCCGGGGGAGCGCTTCTTCGCGGTGGCCGACGGCGCCTTCGAGGTGGTGATGAGCGGCGAGCACATCCGCACGGCGAGGCGGGGGAGCTTCTTCGGCGAGGTGGCGCTCCTGGCCGACGTGCCCCGCACCGCGACCGTCACCGCCCGCGGCCCCGGGCGCCTGCTCGGGCTCGATCGCGTCCCGTTCCTCGAAGCGGTGACCGGGACCGACTCGTCGCTCGCCGCCGCCTGGGGCGTCGTCCACGCCCTCCGCCTCGACACCGAGCTCCCCGGCACGACCGCCGAGGCGGCCGGCGCCGGCTGACGGCGCCGCCGACCCGACGGCCGACGGCCCGTCCTCGTCTAGAGCGAGGCGATCAGGTCGTCGAACGTGGCGACGGGGCGCATGGCGGCGGTGACCTTGTCGGGGTCGGGCGAGTAGTACCCGCCGAGGTCGACCGGGGCGCCCTGGACCGCGTTCAGCTCGGCGATCACGCCGTCGAGCGCCGCCTCCAACCCGTCGGCCAGCGGCGCGAACCGGGCGGCCAGCTCGGCGTCGGTGGCCTGGTCGGCGAGGGCGCGGGCCCAGAACGTGGCGAGGTACACGTGGCTGCCGCGGTTGTCGAGCTCGCCCACCTTGCGGCTGGGGCTGAAGCCGCCGTCGAGGAGCCGGCCGGTGGCGGCGTCGAGGGCGTCGGCGAGGACCTGGGCCCGGGCGTTGCCGGTGGTGGCGGCGAACTGCTCGAAGGACACGGCCAGGGCCAGGAACTCGCCGAGGGAGTCCCAGCGCAGGTGGTTCTCGCGCTCGAACTGCTGGACGTGCTTGGGGGCCGAGCCGCCGGCGCCGGTCTCGAACAGGCCGCCCCCGTTCATCAGCGGGACGATCGAGAGCATCTTGGCGCTGGTGCCCAGCTCGAGGATCGGGAAGAGGTCGGTCAGGTAGTCGCGCAGGACGTTGCCGGTGACCGAGATCGTGTCCTCGCCGCGGCGGATGCGCTCGAGGGAGAAGGCGATGGCGTCCACCGGGGCCAGCACCCGGATGTCGACGTCGTCGGCCCCCAGCTCGGCGAGCGCGGGCCGCACCTTCTCGAGGACCTGGGCGTCGTGGGCGCGGTCCTCGTCGAGCCAGAACACCGCCGGCGCGCCGGTGGCCCGGGCCCGGCCGACGGCGAGCTTCACCCAGTCCTGGACCGGGGCGTCCTTGGTCTGGCCGCCGCGCCAGATGTCGCCGGCCTCGACGTCGTGGCTCATGAGGACCGTGCCGTGGGAGTCGACCACCCGCACGGTGCCGTCGCGCTCGATCTCGAAGGTCTTGTCGTGCGAGCCGTACTCCTCGGCCTTCTGGGCCATCAGCCCGACGTTGGGCACCGAGCCCATCGTGGTGGGGTCGAAGGCGCCGTTCGCCCGGCAGTCGTCGAGCACCACCTGGTAGATGCCGGCGTAGCTGGAGTCGGGCAGGACGGCGAGCGTGTCGGCCTCCTGGCCGTCGGGCCCCCACATGTGGCCCGAGGTGCGGATCATCGCCGGCATCGAGGCGTCCACGATCACGTCGCTCGGGACGTGGAGGTTGGTGATGCCCCGGTCCGAGTCCACCATCGCCAGCGCGGGGCCCCGCTCGTAGGCGGCGGCCACGGCCCGCTCGACGGCGGCCCGCTCGTCGTCGGCCAGCTCGGCGCTGGCGGCCAGCACCGCCCCCATGCCGAGGTCGGGGTCGGCCCCCACCGCGTCCAGCGCGGCGCCGTGCTCGGCGAAGAGCTCCGGAAAGTAGGCCCGCACGGCGTGGCCGAAGATGATCGGGTCCGAGACCTTCATCATCGTGGCCTTGAGGTGCACCGACAGCAGGACGCCCTCGGCCCGGGCCCGCTCGACCTGGGCGGCCAGGAAGGCGTCGAGCGCCCGCTTGGAGAGGAAGGTGCCGTCCACGATCTCGCCGGCCAGCACCGGCAGGGACTCCTTGAGGACGGTGACCGTGCCGTCGGCGGCGAGGTGCTCGATGCGCAGGGTGTCCGCCTCGGCCATCGTGACCGCCACCTCGTTGTGGCGGAAGTCGTCGGCGTCCATGGTGGCGACGTTGGTCTTCGAGTCCGCCGACCACGCCCCCATCGAGTGCGGGTGGCTGCGGGCGTACTCCTTGACCGCGCGCGGGGCCCGGCGATCGGAGTTGCCCTCGCGCAGCACCGGGTTGACCGCGCTGCCCTTGACCTTGTCGTACCGGGCCTGGGCGTCGAGCTCCTCGGGGGTGGACGGGTCGTCGGGGTAGTCGGGCAGGTCGTAGCCGCGGGCCTGGAGCTCGGCCACCGCCGCCTTGAGCTGGGGGATCGAGGCGCTGACGTTGGGGAGCTTGATGATGTTGGCCTCGGGCCGCAGGGCCAGCTCGCCGAGCTCGGCCAGCGTGTCGGGCACGGCGCGGTCGCCGAGGCGCTCCGGGAAGGCGGCGAGGAGGCGGGCGGCGAGGGAGATGTCCCGCGCCTCGACCGACACGCCGGCCGCCCCGGCGAAGGCCTGGACGATCGGCAGGAACGAGGCGGTGGCCAGCGCCGGCGCCTCGTCGGTGTGGGTGTAGATGATCGGTGCGGCGTCGGTCATGGGGGCTCCCGGAGCAGGCGTGGCGGCGGCGGATTCGGTGGGTGGGCGCGTCCGGCCGACGCTACCGGAGCACGCGAGGGCTAGAATCTGACGCCTCGTCAGAAACGAAGTCCGTCCGTCCAGGGAGGCCGCGGCCCGATGCTCGACACGCTGATCAAGGGGGGCACCGTCGTCGACGGCACCGGCTCCGAGCCCCGGGTGGCCGACGTCGGCCTGCGCGACGGGCGGATCGTGGCGATCGGAGAGGTGGCCGAGGACGCCGCCGAGGTGCTCGACGCCAGCGGCCTGCTGGTGCTGCCCGGCGTGATCGATCCCCACACCCACTACGACGCCCAGCTGTTCTGGGACCCGGGCGCCTCGCCGAGCAACGTCCACGGCGTCACCACGATCGTGGGCGGCAACTGCGGGTTCACCCTGGCCCCGCTGCGGGCCGAGGACGCCGCCTACACGCGGGAGTTCATGGCCAGCGTCGAGGGCATGTCGGTCGGTGCGCTCGAGGAGGGCGTCCCGTGGAACTGGGAGACCTTCGCCGAGTACCTGGACCGGCTGGAGGGCAACGTGGGCGTCAACGCCGCCTTCCTCGTCGGCCACAACGCCATCCGGCGCTACGTGATGGGCGCCGAGTCGGTGGGCAACGAGGCCTCCCCCGAGCAGGTGGCCGAGATGGTCGCCCTGCTCGGCGAGTGCATCGCCGCCGGCGGCCTCGGCTTCTCCACCACCCTCAGCCGCACCCACAGCGACGGCGACGGCCAGCCGGTGGCGAGCCGCTGGGCCAGCCACGAGGAGATCCTCGCCCTGTGCGAGGAGGTCGGCCGCCACGAGGGCACCACCCTCGAGGGCATGACCGACGGCTGCCTCGACCGCTTCTCCGACGAGGAGATCGAGCTGTTCACCGACATGTCGGCGGCGGCCAGGCGCCCGCTGAACTGGAACGTGCTCACGATCGACTCCCGCGAGCCGGGCCGGGTGCCCCGCCAGCTCTCCGCCGGCGACCGCGCCGCCGAGAAGGGCGGCCGCGTCGTCGCCCTCACCCTGCCGGTGCAGGTGCCCATGAACATGAGCTTCCTCAACCACTGCGGCCTGTTCCTGATCCCGGGCTGGAAGGACGTGCTCGGCCTGCCGGTGGCCGAGCGGATGGTCGAGCTCCAGAAGCCCGAGGTCCAGGCCAGGATGCTGGAGCAGGCGGCGGCGCCCGAGGCCGGCGTGTTCAAGCGCCTCGCCGACTTCGACAACTACCTGATCGGCGACACCTACGCCTCGGCCAACGAGGGCCTCAAGGGTCGGCGGGTGGCCGACATCGCCGCCGAGCGGGGGAGCGCGTCGGGCTTCGCCACGCTGATCGACATCGTGGTGGCGGACGACCTGCGCACGGTCCTGTGGCCGATCCCGCCCGACGGCGACGACGCCTCGTGGGAGCTGCGCCGCCAGACCTGGGCCGACGACCGGGCGATGCTCGGCGGCTCCGACGCCGGTGCCCACCTCGACCGCATGTGCGGGGCGCCGTTCCCGACCCGGTTCCTGGCCGACACGCTGCGGGGCCGCAAGCTGGTGTCGCTCGAGCGGGCCGTGCAGCTGATGACCCAGGTCCCCGCCGAGCTGTTCGGCCTGGAGGGCCGCGGCACCCTGGCCGAGGGCAACCACGCCGACGTGGTGGTGGTCGACCCCGAGACCGTCGGCTCCGAGCTGGCCGAGCTGGTCCACGACCTCCCGGCCGATTCGCCCCGCCTCACCGCCGAGTCCACCGGCGTCGTGCGGGTCTACGTCAACGGCGCCACCGCGGTGGTCGACGGCAAGCCCACCGGCGAGCTCGCCGGCAAGATCCTCCGCAGCGGCACCGACACCCGCACCGTCGCCACGGCCTGACCGGCTCCCGCCGGGACCTTGGGGGCTGGCTCACGCCGACGGTGACGTGGGCCTCTGGGTTTCGGGCGGGGGTCGGCGGAGGAGGTGGGGGATCCCGATGGCGGCGAGGACGACCAGGCCGACCTCGCCGGGGGCGCGGTAGCGGATCGAGCCGAAGGTGAGCGCGGCGCCGGCGAGGCCGGCCAGCAGCGGGACGAGCAGCGGGACCAGGCGCCGCCGCGGTCCCGGCCAGCGCCACCACGCGACGGCGGCCAGCACCGCGGTGAGGAGGGTGAACACCGCGCCGGCCGCCACCACGCCGAACTCCTTGCCCTCGACGTCGGCGCTGAGGTGGAGCTGGCGGATCGGCTGGTACACGCCGAGGGTGCGGCCGACGCGGGCGGCCACCACGACCGGGCCGCGTCCGAGGTGGTCCTTGGCGTAGGCCTCGGCCTGGGCCCGGGTCCGCCGGCCGAGCTCGGACTCGTCGACGCCGTCGGCCGCGGCCTGGGCTCGCACCTTGTCGCTGCACAGCACCGACCAGAACCCGGTGTTCTCGCCGTACCAGGCGGGGTCGCACTGGGCGTAGCCGAGCGAGACGTCGAAGCCGGTGGCGAACGGCACCGGGTGCTCGAACCGGACGAGGTTCCACCCCACCCAGGGCGACAGGGCCAGCCCCGCCCACAGGAGCGCGATCGCCCCGTGGCGCAGGCGTCGCCGCCAGGTGGGCGAGGCGAGGAGGCACACCGGGGCCACCAACAGCGGCAGGTAGAGGATCAGCTCGGACCGGAACAGCGCGCAGGCGGCGGCGACCAGGCCGAGCCAGCCGGCCTTGGAGTCGGTGGGGGCGTCCCAGAACCGGTAGAGCAGCACCAGCAGCAGGGCGGTGCAGAACTGGGCCGGGCTGTCGGCCATGGCGGTCGGGTCGAGGGCCCAGAAGCCCGGGTGGATCGCCACGATGGCGGCGGCGAACACCGCCGGCCCCCGGCCGGCGAGCTGCCAGGCCAGCAGGCCGACGACCACGATCGTGGCGGTGCCGAGGACGGTGCCGAAGAGCTGCGCGCCGTGGCCGCCGTGGAAGCCGAGCCGGTCGCCGATCGCCAGCCAGATGGTGGCGCCCGGCGGGTGGACGGCGTTCTCCGAGTAGGTCTGGCGGAAGAACCACGCCTCGGGGTCGGTGAAGCTCCGGCCGGCGAGGAGCCCCTGGGACCGGGCGAAGTAGGTGGCGCCGTCGTACTTGAGGCCGGCGTCGTACCGCCAGTGGATCGTGTACACGAGGCGCACGGCGAGGCCGACCAGCGCGCTGAGGGCGAGGCCGAGCCACGGGACCGCACCCCGCGTGGCGGTGCGGTCGGTGGTGCCGCCGTCGGCGTGGGCGGCGTCGGCCGTGGTGGGGACCGGGGGCGAGGCGGCGATCATCCGCCGTCGCTCCCGATCGTCGACGTGCGGATCTCCTCGGGGGTCAGCGGTCGGGGCGCGTGCCAGCGGAACGCGCCCGACAACAGGAACACCGCCAGGACGAGCACGGCCGCCACCGGCGGGACCAGGACGCGTCGGCGTTCGACGGCCGCCTCCCCGCCGGCCAGCCGCGGTCCGATCGCACCGGCGGCGATGCCCGCGGCGGCCGCCGCCAGCGCGACGGCCACCCGGCCGATCGGTCCGCCGACGTCCACGCCGGCGGTGGCCAGCAGGCCCCGGACCGGAGCGGCCAGCGCCAGCGCGCCCAGGGCCGCGGGACCGACGGCGATCCCCGGGCGCAGGTCGTCCAGGCGGCGGCGCACCGACGGGGCGATCACGGTGCCGGCGGTGGCGGCCACGGCGGCGCCGACCGCCGGCACCAGGGCGACCACGAGGCCGAGCCCCGGTCGGCCCCGGCCGGCGAGGTCGAGCGCACCGGCCAGGAGGAGCGCCCCCGCCGCCGCGGCGGCACCGATCTGCTCGGAGGCGGTGGAGCGGCGCCGCGAGCCCACGGCGGCGCCGGCCAGCACCGCCGCGGCTGCCACCCGCCCGTCGAGCACCACGACGCGCAGCTCGGTGGTGCCCGGCAGGACCACCGCCCACGTGGCCAGGATCACCGCGCCGGCCGCCCACGCCTCGCGCCGGTAGCGGCCGGCCACCGCGGCGAGCAGGACGACGAGCAGCGCCGCCTGGGCGGCCACCGACCAGATCCAGGTGCCGACGGTCGGGCCGACCGGCGTGGGCGGGGCGAGCCCGGCCACCGCTCGGGCGTGCTCCCACCATCCGCCGGTGCCGGTCACCAGCGCCAGCACCTGCCCCCGGACCGAGCGGTCCGCGGTGGTGGACGACTCGACCGCGAGCCAGGCCACCGCTCCCGCCAGCACGACCAGGAGGGTCGGCCAGGTCGACCGCCACGCCGCCCGCAGCGCGCCGAGGGCGCCGGCGCGGGCGATCGCCACCGACAGGTGGGCGCCGACGAGGCCCAGCAGCACGCCGGCCGGCAGCAGCGGTGGCGCCCCGCGCCCCGACCACAGCAGCAGCCAGGCCGTGGCGACGAGGACGATCGGCCCCTCCCAGGTGGGGGGCGTGATCGGTCCCCGGACCCGCGACGGCATTCGGGCCACCGTAGACGCAGGCGCCCGCGCCGCCCGCCCGGCTGGGTCGTCGGAGGCCGGCGGTAGCCTCGGTCCCTCAGGGGAGACGACCGCCGGGAGGCATCGTGTTGGACTTCGACCAGCTCTACATCGACGGCTCGTGGGTGGCCCCCCACGGCACCGGGCGGATCGAGGTGGTGAACGCCTCGACCGAGCAGGTGATGGGCTCGATCCCCGAGGGCGACGCCGACGACGTCGATCGGGCCGTCGCCGCCGCCAAGGCCGCCTTCGAGGGCTGGGCGGCCACCAGCCCCCAGGACCGCGCCAAGTACGTGCAGGCGATGTCGGAGGGCATCGGCGCCCGCAACGCCGAGATCGCCGAGACGATCACCGGCGAGGTCGGCATGCCCGCCTTCCTCTCCCAGCTCATCCAGGCCGGGCTCCCCCAGGCGGTGTCGGGCAGCTACCCCGCGATCGTCGACGAGTTCCCCTGGGAGGAGGAGATCGGCAACTCGCTCGTGATCAAGGAGCCGATCGGCGTGGTCGGCGCCATCACGCCGTGGAACTACCCGCTCCACCAGATCGTGGCCAAGGTCGCCCCCGCCCTCGCCGCCGGCTGCACCGTGGTCCTCAAGCCCAGCGAGGTGGCGCCGCTCAACGCCTTCCTGCTGGCCGAGATCATCGACGGCATCGGCCTGCCGCCCGGCGTGTTCAACCTGGTCTCGGGCACCGGGCCGGTGGTGGGCGAGGCGATCGCCTCCCACCCCGACGTCGACATGGTGTCCTTCACGGGCTCCACCCGGGCCGGCACCCGGGTCGCCGAGCTGGGCGCCGCCACGGTCAAGCGGGTGGCCCTGGAGCTCGGCGGCAAGTCGGCCAACATCCTCCTGCCCGACCTCGACGGGGAGGACCTCGAGAAGGCGGCCCGCGCCGCGGTCGGCAGCGCCTACCTCAACTCCGGCCAGACCTGCTCGGCGCTCACCCGCCTGCTCGTGCCGGCGGCGAAGCACGACCAGATCGTCGACATCGTGCGGGACGAGGTCGAGTCCACCTACACGATCGGCGATCCCGCGGCCGGCGCCGGGCGCCTCGGCCCGCTGATCTCCGATACCCAGCGCGACCGCGTGCGCGGCTACATCCAGCAGGGCATCGACGAGGGGGCCACGCTCGTGACCGGCGGTCCCGAGGCGCCCGAGGACCTGCCGGTGGGGTACTACGTCAAGCCCACCGTGTTCGCCAACGTGCGCAACGACATGACGATCGCCCAGGAGGAGATCTTCGGGCCGGTGCTGTCGGTGCTGCCCTACGACGACGTCGACGACGCGGTGGCCATCGCCAACGACAGCGACTACGGGCTGGCGGGCGGCGTGTGGGGTGCCGACCGCGACGACGCGGTGGCGGTCGCCCGCCGGGTCCGCACCGGCCAGCTCGAGATCAACGGCGGCGCCTACAACCCGCTGGCCCCCTTCGGCGGGTACAAGCGCTCGGGCAACGGGCGCGAGCTCGGCCGGTTCGGCCTCGAGGAGTTCCTCCAGACCAAGTCGCTCCAGCGCTGACCGCCGCCCGGGCTCAGGCCTCGGGGCGGTCGGCCCAGGCGTCGATCCGCGTCCAGCGGGGCGACACGGCGAGCGCCTCGTAGGCCCACGCGTCCTCGCCGTCGGCGGTGCCGACGATCAGGCGGCGGTAGTCGCCGGCCGGGACCCGCGCGTCGACGCGCTCGGCCCACCGGCCGTCGGGGCCGGGGGCGACGGCTCCCTCCACCTCGTCGAGGACCACCAGCAGGCCGTCGAGGTGGGTCGGATCGATGCTGACGACCCAGCCGGGGACCACCCCGGCGTCGGCGGACGCCGGACGGTCCCGGTCGTCGGTGAACCGGGCCGCCGGCCAACCGCGGCCGGTGTCCCACAGGGAGCCGGCCACCTCGGCGGGTCGGGTGGCGACCGCCGCCGGCTCCAGGATCGGCCAGCGCAGGCGCCCGGGCATCAGGGTCCCGTAGACGAAGACGGCGTCCGGCACGGGGTGGAGTGTGCCACCGAGCCGAGGACGGATCGGCGCCGCCCCGAGTGGCCGACCCCGCCGGGACGATGGGTAAGGTCCGAACCGCCCCGTGCGCCCCGCGGGAGCCCCGATCGCACGCCCTCGCAGGAGACCGCCGCCATGACCACCGAGCCCGTCCGCATCGCCGTCACCGGAGCCGCCGGCCAGATCGGCTATAGCCTGCTGTTCCGCATCGCGAGCGGTGCCCTGCTCGGCCCGGACACGCCGGTCAGCCTCCAGCTCCTCGAGATCACCCCGGCCCTGGGCGCGCTCGACGGCGTGGGCATGGAGCTCGACGACTGCGCCTTCCCGCTGCTCGCCGGCGTGGTCAAGACCGACGACCCGAACGTGGCCTTCGGCGACGCCGACCTCGCCTTCCTCGTCGGCTCCCGCCCCCGCACCGCGGGCATGGAGCGCGGCGACCTGCTCTCGGCCAACGGCGCCATCTTCACCACCCAGGGCAAGGCCCTCTCCGACAGCGCCAAGAAGGACGTGAAGGTCCTCGTGGTCGGCAACCCGGCCAACACCAACGCCCTGATCGCCATGAACAACGCTCCCGGCCTCGACCCCACCGCCTTCACCGCGATGATGCGGCTCGACCACAACCGGGCCAAGGCCCAGCTCGCGGCCAAGGTCGGCGCCACGGTCAACGACGTCACCAACATGACGATCTGGGGCAACCACTCCGCCACCCAGTACCCCGACCTCGTCCACGCCAACGTCAACGGCGCCAACGCGGCGGCGGCGGTGGGTGACGACGCTTGGATCGCCGACACCTTCATCCCCACCGTGCAGAAGCGCGGCGCGGCGATCATCGAGGCCCGCGGCGCCTCCTCGGCGGCGTCCGCGGCCAGCGCGGCGATCGACCACATGCGCAACTGGGTCCAGGGCACCCCCGACGGTGACTGGGTGTCGATGGGCGTCGTGTCCGACGGCAGCTACGGCGTGCCCGAGGGCCTGATCAGCGGCTTCCCCTGCACCTGCGCCGACGGCCGGTGGAGCATCGTCCAGGGCATCGAGATCGACGACGTGTCCCGCCCCCGCATCGAGGCCAGCGTCGCCGAACTCGCCGAGGAGCGCGACGCGGTCAAGGAACTCGGCTTGATCTAGGTCTCGCTCGGGATCGTCGCCCTGATCGGGGCCGAGGGGCGATCCCGGCGGGTTCGCCCGGCTACTTGAGGAACTTCGAGGTGGTGTTGTCGGCCAGGGTCTTGCCGTTGGTCTGGCAGGTGGGGCAGTAGGCCACGGTGTAGGCGCGGTACTCCACCGAGCGGAGGGTGTCGCCGCACACCGGGCACGGCTCGCCGATGCGGTGGTGGACGTTGCCGGGGCGGTCGGCCGACCTGACCATCTCGTCGTTGGTGCGCTCGACGGCCAGCGAGTCGGCGATGCACCCGGCGATCGCCTCGGCCAGCCGATCGATCTGGTCCGCGTCGAGCTTGGCGGTCCCGGCGAACGGCGACAGCTTCGCCCGGTGGCAGATCTCGTTGGCCAGCCGCCGGCCCACCCCGGCCAGGATGCGCTGGTCGCGCAGGAACCCGTGCAGGCGCATCGGGTGGGCGGCGAGCAACGGGGCGAGGGCGGCGGCGTCGAGGGTGTCCGCGTCGGGGCCGAGGTGGTCGAGCGGCTCCTGGCCCTCCGGGTCCCCGGCCAGCACCCACACGCCGGCGCGGCGCTCGGTGCCGGGCTCGGTGAGCAACAGCGCCCGGCCGTCGGCGAAGGTCCACCGGGCGATGCCCCCGCGCGGCTTGGCGGTCTGCTTCTCGTCGGGTTTGAGCCGCCCGCCCTGCATCAGGTGGACGACGAAGGTCAGCTCGCCGATCCGCAGCAGCAGGTACTTGCCGCGGCGGCCGACCGAGGTCAGCGCCTCGCCCACCGCCGACGCCGGGTCCGGGGCGTAGGTCTTGAGGGCGGTGAAGGTGATCGGGCGGAAGCCGGCCAGCACGGCCCCGCCGACCTCGGCCTCCAGCCGCTCGGCGTGGGCTTGGAGCTCGGGCAGCTCGGGCATCAGGCGCCGCCGCCGAGGTCGGTCCGAGCTCGCACGGCGGCGAAGGCGTCGTCGAGGCCGGCCAGCGCGGCCTGGTGGTCGAGCAGCGCACCGAGGTCGCCCCCCACCCGCAGGTCGCCGGTCATGAACGCCCGCTGGGCCGAGGCGTCGCCCCGGGCGATCGCCACCGCCACCCGGTGGACCTGGGTGAAGCGCACCACGGGCAGGCCGGCGGGCGCCGGCCCGGAGGCGACCCGCACCCCGCCCTCGTCGAAGGCCACGTGGTAGGTGACCTCCCCGGCGCCGGGCACCTCGGTCACGTGCTGCTCGACGGCGAGCCGCACCCCGCTGGTGGCCGAACCCAGCGCCTCGTCGGCCCGGGCGGCGTGGTCGAGGGCCTCGAGCCACGGGTCGGAGAGGAACGCCAGCACCGCGGCGACGCTACCGGCGCAGGCGAGGCCCCCGGCGGTGCGTCCTGCGGCAGATCGGGTGGCGGGAGAGCGGGGTCGCCGGCGAGCACGGGGCGGTCCGGCCGGCCGTACGATCCGGGCGCCCGCCGTCGGACCGTCCCCTGGAGCGTCGTGACCTCGATCCCCGCCGTACCCGCCAGCGACGAGGGGCGCCACGAGCCCGGGCCCGAGGCGCTGTGGAGCGAGAGCTGGTACCTCGACTTCTTCGACGAGGCCCTCGGCGTCGGCGGCTACGTGCGCCTCGGCCTCTACCCGGGCCTCGGCCGGGCCTGGTACTGGGCGTGCCTCGTCGGCCCGGACCGGCCGCTGGTGACGGTGATCGACCACGACGTGGCCATCCCGCGGGCGCCGTCCACCGAGATCCGCACCGAGGGCCTGTGGGCCGACCTGACCGTCGAGACGGCGCTCGACCACGTGACCGTGGGGGTCGAGGCCTTCGCCGTCGGCCTCGACGACCCGGCCGAGGTGTACGGCGACGCCCGAGGGGACCGGGTGCCGTTCGGGCTCGACCTGGAGTGGGAGACCGACGGCGGGCCGTACCCGTACCCCGGCGTGACCCGCTACGAGGTGCCGTGCCGGGTCCACGGCGAGGTGCTGGTGGGCCAGGAGGTCCTCCACGTCGACGGCTGGGGCCAGCGCGATCACTCGTGGGGCGAGCGCGACTGGTGGTCCTACGGCTGGTGCTGGACCGCCGGCCGGCTCGACGACGGCACCCGCTTCCACGGCGTGGACGTCCGCCTCGGGGCCGACCAGCTCTACGGCACCGGGTACGTCCAGGCCCCGGACGGCGAGCTGGTCGCCGTCGATCGGGTGGCGGCCACCGCCGAGCTGGGCGCCGAGGGCCTGCCGACGGCGGGGACCGTCGCCCTCGGCGACCTCGACCTGGCGATCGAGCCGGTGGCCTTCTCGCCGGTCCGGCTCGACGCCCCCGACGGGCGGGTCAGCCGGTTCCCGCGGGCGTGGACCCGGTTCCGGGCCGCCGACGGCCGCACCGGCCACGGCTGGACGGAGTGGAACCAGCCGCAGCCGTGAGCGGGGTCGGCGGCGTCGGTTTCCGGCGCAGCCTGACCGACGCAGGCCGGACGCCGCCCCTCGGCTTGCCGCGCCGGTGAGCTCGGCGCGGGTCAGGGGCGCCGGCCGAACGCCGGTCGCCGCCGCTCGGGCAGGGCGCTGACCGCCAGGGCGAGCCACGCCCCGGTGGCCGCCCACTGGGCGGCGGCCGAGAAGGCGCCGTGGCCGGGCGTCGCCCCCGCGCCGGCGGCCAGGACGATCGTCGCGGCCACCACCACGCCGCCGACGAGCACCGCGGCCACCGCCCGGCTCCGACGGGGCACGACCAGCAGGACCGGCAGCGCCACCACCGCGGCCCCGCCGACCAGGACGCCCAGCCCGACGGCGATCCCGGCCAGCACCCACGCCGGCCACGGGCGCTCGGCCGGCGGGCCGGCGGCGAGGATCGGGGCGCCGGGCGCGGCGGCGGGGTCCGGGCGTCGGCGTCGGCGGCCGCCCGCCAGCGCGGCGACCACCAACCCGACCAGGGTGAGGGCGCCGACGGCGAGGCCGGCCCGGTGGAGCCCGTTCGGCCGGAAGCGCAGGTGGACCGTCCCGCCCGAGCCGGCGGGCACGATCCAGCCCTGGCGCCATCCGTCGACCCGCACGGCGCGGAGCACCGTGCCGTCGAGGGTCGCCTCCCAGCCGGCGTTGGCGTTCTCGGTGGTGGCGAGGACCGCGGCGTCGCCGGCCCCGACGGTCACCGCCCGGTCGTCGGCGCCCCACCGCCCGACCCGGGTGGTGCGGGCCGCTGGGGCCTCGGCGATGGCGCCGTGGTCCACCACCACCCGATCGATCCGCAGCGCGCCGCTGCCGCCGTCGGCGAGGCGGGTCCCGGTCGTGTCGGCGTCCACCCCGATCGGGTCGCAGGCGGCCCAGGCGATCGGCGAGGTGCCGAGGAGGGCGCCCACCGTCGTGCGGGCCGAGGTCGCCACCTCGTCGCCGTCGACCCGCAGGTCGGGCCCCGCGCCGCAGGGGAGGTCGACGACCGCCGTCGGGTCCGGCACCGGGGCGGTCCGGCCGGCGAGCCCGTCGATGGCCACCTCGGCCACCCCGACCTGCTGGACCGTCGAGCGGTCGGTGGTGAAGGTGAGGCGCAGGTGGTCGGTGCGGGTGGGCGGGATCGTGATGGTGCCGGAGCCGGCCAGGGCCCGCTCCACGGTGCCGCCGCCGATCTCGACGGTCACGTGGTCGATCGGGGCGGTGGCCGAGGCCAGCCCGGTGATCGTGAGGCGCTCGACGGTGATCGGTCCGTCCCAGGCGAGGTCGAGGTGCGGGCCGGCGGTGCCCGGGGCGCTGATCCACGCCGTGGCCGGGTCACCGTCGGCGGCGCGGGCGGAGCCGAGCTCCGGCCTTCCTCCGACCGCCGCGGTCCCGTCGACGGTGAGCGAGCCGGCGGTCGGGGCCGGGGTGGCATCGGCCAGGAGGGCGTCGAGGGCGGCGCCCGGCCGGGCCTGGGCGGTGCCCTCGACGCGGTAGCCGTCGCCGGCGGCGAGCCGGACGACGCGGTCGAGCCGGTGCTCCTCGGCCCCGTGGTCGAGGTCGTAGCGGTCGCGATCGAGCCGGTCGAGCACGGCCACCGTGGCCGGGGCGCGGCCGGTGGCGGCCACGATCGTGCGGTCGAGGCGGACGCCGTCGACCGTCACCTCGGTCAGCCCGATCGGGCGGACGGCGGGGCCGCGGGTCACCGAGGCGATGGTGATCCGCACCTCCCGGGTCGCTCCGGCCGGGAGCTCGACGGTGGCGGTCCCGTCGGTCCCGATCGTGGCCTGCGCCGTGCCGCGATCGGTGCGGACGTCGATCGAGCGGACGTGGGCGCCGTCGGTCGTCGGGACCGCCACCACGACCGAGCGGATCGTCCGGGGAGCGGCGAAGGCCAGCGCCACCCAGCGGCCCACCGGATCCGGCTCCGGCGCCCACGCCGTGGCGGGGTCGCCGTCGAAGGCGTTGGCCGGCTGGCCGGCCACCGGCGTGGCGGTGGCGTCGGGGTCGGCGGTCAGCGTGATCCCCGCAGCGTCGCGGGCGACGGTGAGCGACGACGGCGGGCGATCGTCGTCGGGCCACCGGTCCCGCGGCGTCCGACCGGCCCACGGCGAGGCCTCGTCGGCGGTCAGGGTGGGCGTGGCCGCGTCGCGCACCGACCCGAAGTCCACATCGCGGCGGCGCGCCGTGTCGGTGGCCACCACCACCGGGTCGGTCGGGGCGTCGGCCCCCGAGGGCACGTCGTCGGCCAGGAACGTGGCCCGGCCGGCCACGAGGTCCGGGGGGAGCGAGACGATCGCCTCGGGCCCGCCGGCCACCTCGAGGGACCCGGCCAGCGGGTAGGCGGTGGCCCGGTCGGCGGGGTCGGGGACCTCGTAGACCTCGATCTGGTGGAGCGTGGCTCGATCGAGGTCGGCGAGGTCGGCCGACGCGCGACGGTCGTCGGCGGTGCGGTCGATGGCGGCGCCGGCGGGCGCGGCGGGGGCGAGGGCGGGGCCGAAGGTGACCACCCGCCGGAGGTCGGGGTCGGTGGCCAGCAGCCGGCGGATGGTGGTGGGCGACGGTCCGCGCGTGCGGGTGAGGTCGAGATCGTTGCGGACGACGAGGTGGCCGATCCCGGCCCGCTGGAGGGCCTGGGTGAACCCGACGGGGAGCGAGTCGCCGGCGAACGCGGCCTCCAGGCCGTCGAGCATCCGGGTCGACCCGCCGCCGCCGAGCGGGATCAGGTCGCGCACCGCCCACGACCCGTCGGCCAGGACCGCCCACGGCTCGTCGAGCGGGCGCCCCCAGGTGTCCTCGGCGAAGGCGGCGCCGGGCAGGAGGAGCGTGCGAGTCCCCTCGTCGTGGGCGTCGACCCACGCGGCGGCCTGGCGCCAGGCCGCCGGCACCTCCTCGAACGCGCCGGGCGCGGTGAGCTGGTCGGTGAGCAGCGGGAAGGTGGCGCCGAGCACGAGCAGCACGGCCAGGACCGGCGCGGCGGCGGCCAGCCCGGCGTGGACCGAGCGGGCCGGCGTGGGGGCGGGACCGCGGACCGGCACCTCGGCATCGGGGTCGGACCCGGCGGGCGGGTCGGCGGCGGCCGGAGGGGTGGCGGCCGGCGCGGGCGCTCCGGCCACCGACGCCACCAGGTGGCCGAGGCCGATCGCCAGCGGGAGGCGGACGACGGCGGAGAACTTGTGGACGTTGCGGAACGCCGCCAGCGGCCCGTCGAGCAGGCCCTGGACGAGCCCGGCCGCCGGGCCGCCGCCCGCCCCGGCGTAGCCGGCGCCCATCGCCACCACGCCGAGCAGCGCGGCGGGGAGGAGCCACGTGCGCCCGGGCGCGTCGCGCCGCGCCAGGCCGAGGGCGCCGCCCAGCGCCACCAGCGACGAGGCGATCACCGCCCCCGGTGCCGAGACCAGCAACCAGGAGCCGGGCAGCCAGCGCCCCGAGGTGCCGTCGAGTTGGCCGAGCCAGTTGCCGGTGCCCCGCCACAGGTCGGTGGCGGTCTCGGTCGAGGTGGTGATGACCGACTGCTCGGTGAACTGGGTGAACCGTACGCCATAGCGGATCGAGACGAGCAGGGCGACGCCCCACCAGAGCGTGGCCGCGGCCAGCCCGGCCACCCACCAGCCGAGCAGGCGGCGCCGGTCCCGGCCGGGGGCGCGGGTGAGGAACCAGACGGCGGCGAGGGGCAGCACCGCGAGGGTGGCGGTGCCGTTGACCCCGCCCATGAGTGCGACGGCGAGGGCGGAGCGGGCGGCGGCCTGCCGTGGCGTGGCGGCCCGGCCCGAGACGAGGGGGACCAGCACCCAGGGTGCGAAGGCGTAGGGCAGCTGGCCCGCCGACTGGAAGGCGACGGTGGCCATCGACGCCGGCGCCAGCGTGTAGGCCAGCCCGGCCACCACCGGTCCGGGGCCGTGCATGCCGAGGGCCCGGGCCAGCGCTCGGGCCCCGAGGAAGCCGACGACGAGGATCGCCCCGATCCAGAGCCGCTGGGTCACCCACGCCGGTAGGCCCACGGCCCGGCCGGCGGCGGAGAACGGGCCCATCGGGAGCAGGTAGCCGACCGCCTGGTTCTGGATCCGCCCGAACCCGGCCGACGGGTCCCAGGCGGAGAGCGCTCGGCCGAGGGAGCGCACCGGGTCGAGGGTGACCTCGAGCTTGGTCTCCGGCAGCACCCGCCCCGGCTGCTGGGCCAGCACCAGCCCGACCAGCCCGAGCGATGCCCCCCACGCCGCGAACCGCTCGGCCCGGCCCGCCGCGGCGGACGGGGCGTCGGCGTCGGACGGGCGGACCACCGGGAGATCCTGCCCCCTCCGGCCCCCTCGACCGTGGCCGGGCCGGTCCTACGATGCCTGACCATCGCCGCCGTCGACCCCGCCCCGTCGATCGCCGCGCCCGACCCGGGTGGCGATCGGTTCCCCACGTTGGAGGGGATCCGGGGCCTCGCCGCCCTGGCGGTGCTGGCCTTCCACGCCGGCACGTTCACCGGCCTGACCGGCCCGGGAGGCGGCACCGCCGGGGCGTGGGCCCGCCACCTCAACGTGGGCGTCAGCGTGTTCTTCGTGCTGTCGGCCTTCCTGCTCTACCGGCCGTTCGTGCTGGCCCACCTGCGGGCGGAGCGGCCGCTGCGCCCCGGCCCGTTCCTCGCCCGGCGGGCGGTGCGCATCTTCCCGGCCTACTGGGTGGCGCTGACGGTGACCGCCTACGTCCTGCACCAGCGCTTCCTCGGCGACCGCTGGGGCCAGCTCCGCTTCTACGGGCTGGCCCAGACCTACTGGGCCGACACCGCGCTCGGCGGCCTGGCCCAGGCGTGGTCGCTCTGCACCGAGGTGTCCTTCTACCTGTTCCTCCCGCTGTGGGCGGCCCTCCTGGCCCGGGTGGGCGGGAGCGTCGCGCGGCGGCGCCGGGCCCACCTGGCCGGCTGCCTCGTGCTCTGGGTCGTGGGGATCGGCTTCCGGGCCGCCCTGCGATCCGGCGGCCACGCCCTCGGCTACGCCTGGCTGCCGGCCAACACCGACCTGTTCGCCCTCGGGATGTGGCTGGCGGTCGTGTCCGCCGACGCCGCCGTCGGTTCCGGCGGGCCGTCCGGGCTCTGGCGCACGCTGGCCGACCTGCCGGCGGTGGCGTGGCTGGCGGCGGGCTGCGCCTACGCCTCGATCGTGTGGTCCGGGTTTCCGTTCGAGTTCCTCGAGACCCCGACCGCGGTCGAGGAGGTCACCCACCAGGTCCTCTTCGGCGTCGTCGCGCTGCTGGTGGTGGCGCCCGGTGCGCTGTCGCGCCGCACCGACGGGGCGGTCCGGCGGGTGCTCTCGTCCAGCCCGCTCCACGCCCTCGGGGTGGTGTCCTACGGCGTCTACCTCTGGCACCTGACCGTGCTGGTCGACCTCGTCGATCGCTGGGGCGGGTCGGACGACCCGCCCTCGTGGTGGGTCCTGGTCGGGGCCGGCACGGCGATCACCGTGGTGGTCGCCGCCGCCAGCTGGTTCCTCCTCGAACGGCCGCTGATCGCGCTCGTCCGCCGCCTCACGGGCCGGCCCGACCGGCCGGTCGCCGAGGGGGCCGTCGCCGGCCGGCGGGAGGCCGCCGAGTAGCCTCGAACGGTCATGACGGTCACCGGGACAGGCGCGCCGGCGGGGGATCGCGCCCGCACCATGGCCCGGTCCTGGCGCCTCCTCCAGGCGTTCCGGCAGGAGCAGACCGAGCCCGAGGCCACCTACGCGCTGCTGGCGCGCGACACCGTCGAGGTCCTCGCCGGCTACCGCTCGTTGGCCGGCCGTACCGTGATCGACGTGGGCGGCGGGCCCGGCTACACCGCCGAGGCGCTGCGCGCCGTCGGCGCCCACGCCTTCACCGTGGACCCGTTCGAGGACGAGCTGCGCCTGCACGGCCGCCACCCGGTCGGCGCCGTCGTCGGCGACGGGATGGCGCTCCCGCTCGCCGACGCGGCGGTGGACCTCACCTGCACGCTCAACGCCCTCGAGCACGTGACCGACCCGTGGGGGTTCCTGGCCGAGCTGGTCCGGGTCACCCGTCCCGGCGGGCTCGTGTTCGTCGGCGTCACCAACTGGCTCTCGCCGTGGGGCGGCCACGAGACCTCGCCGTGGCACTACCTCGGCGGGCATCGGGCCGCCCGCCGCTACGAAGCCCGCACCGGCCGCCCGCCCAAGAACCGTTTCGGCGAGTCGCTGCACCGCATCGGCGTGGGCGAGACCCTGGCCTGGGCCCGCCACCGCCCCGACGTCGCCGTGCTCGACGCCTTCCCGCGGTACTACCCCGGCTGGTGCCGCCCGCTCGTCCGGGTGCCCGGCGTCCGAGAGGTCGCCACCTGGAACCTCGCCCTCGTCCTGGAGCGCCGATGACCGCCACCCCGGACCTGCCGCTCGTCTCGGTGGTCGTGCCGGTCAAGAACGCGGCCCGGACCATGGAGGCCTGCCTCCGCTCGATCCGGGCCCAGACGTGGCCGAACCTCGAGCTGATCGTGATCGACAACTTCAGCGACGACGGCACCTGGGAGATCGCCCGGCGTTTCGCCCACCACGCCGAGCAGGCCGGCCCCGAGCGCAGCGCCCAGCGCAACCTCGGCGTCGAGCGGGCGTCGGGGCCGTGGGTGCTGTGGATCGACGCGGACATGGAGCTGCCGCCCACGATCCTCGAGCGGGCGATGGCGGTCGCCCTCGACGAGGAGGCCGACGGGGTGTTCATCCCGGAGGTGACCGTCGGCGACGGGTACTGGACCGCCTGCCGCGCCCTCGAGCGCTCGTGCTGCATCGAGGAGGTGCTGATGCAGTCGCCACGGCTGCTGCGCCGGGACTACCTGCGCCGCACCGGCGGGTTCCTCACCTCGCTGTCGGGCACCGAAGACGCCGAGCTGCGGTCCCGGATGATCGACGACGGCTGCCGGCTGGCCTGGATCCCGGACCTGATCGTCCACGACGAGGGCCGCATGAGCCTCGGGTTCATCGTGTCCAAGCGCTACTACTACGGCCGCGGCCTGCGGATGTACCGCGAGCAGCACCCCGGCGCGCTGTCGGCGCAGGCCGGCTCGGCGGTGGGCGCCTACCGCCGGCACTGGCGGCGGCTTGCGGCCAAGCCGACGGTCGCGGTCGGCGTCGTCCTCATGCGGGGCCTGGAGTTCGGGGCCTACGGCGTCGGCGCCGCCCAGGGCGCCCTCGCACGGTCGTCTCGGTCGGCGTGAGCCCGGCGCCCGCCACCGAACCCGCCGTCGCGGCCCCGGCCGCCGGGCCGGCCGACGAGGGCGCGCGCCCGCCCCGGTCGCGCGCCGACGGGTCCGGCGCCGACCGCCCGCGCCGCCGCGGCCGCACGGCCTCGGGCGCGCCCGCCACCGGGCGGGGCGAACGCATCGTGCTCGCCGTGCTGGCGGTGGCGGTGGGAGCGGTGGTCGTCGGGACGCGCTGGGGCGTGTTCACGCCGGACACCCGGCCCGACGTGTACCAGGCGCCGGGCCGCTTCCTGGCCTCCACGGTCCAGGCCTGGGTGGGCGGCGCCAACGGGCTCGGGCAGAGCAACTTCAACGCCGGCGCCGCCCCGGTCGCGCTGGTCGTGTGGGTGATCCGGTCGGTGGGCACCCCGGCCTGGCTCGCGGTGCGGATCTGGCGGCTGCTCCTCCTCGGCGTGGCCGCCTGGGGCATCCGCCGCTACCTGGACGCCCTGTTCGGCCCCCGCCTCACCGTGGCCGGCCGGGTGGTGGCCACCGCCTTCTGGGTCGCCAACCCCTACGTCGTCGTCGCCGGCAACACCACGCCGATCCTGCTGCCCTACGCCCTGTTGCCGTGGACGATGCTCCCCTTCCTCGAGAGCACCCGCCACCCGCGGTCGTGGCGGTGGCCGGCGCTGTTCGCCCTCGCCTTCTTCGCCCAGACCGGCTTGAACGCCGGGGTGGTCTCCTTCTTCCAACTGCTCGCCCTCCCCGGCCACCTGATCTACGCCCGCTGGGCCGAGCACCGATCGTGGAAGCCGCTGCTCGGCTCGCTGCTGCGCTGCGGCGGGCTGTCGGTGCTGGTCTCGCTCTACTGGCTGGCGCCGTCGCTGCTGGCGTCGGGCACCGGCACGGGCATCGCCGAGTCCACCGAGAACCCGGTCGACATCGCCCGCACCGGCTCCTACGCGGAGACCGGACGGTTGCTCGGCCAGTGGCCGCTCTACGGGCGCTCCGGCGATCGCCTGTTCCTCGGCGGCTACGCGTCCTACGTGGACAACCCGTTCGTCCTGGTCTGCTCGTTCCTCGTGGTGGTCGCCGTCGGCGCCTCCCTGGTGTGGGGCCGCGGCCGCGAGCGGCTCCTGGCCATCGGGCTGATCGTCGCCGGCCTGCCGGTGATGGTCGGGATGTTCCCGCCCGACCACCCCTACGCCCTCGGGCGCCTGGTGAAGGCCACCTTCGACGCCGTCCCCGCCGCGCTCGCCTTCCGCACCACCAACAAGGTCGGCGCGGTCGTCGTGCTCGGCTACGCCATCGCCATCGCCGGCGGCGTCCGGGCCTGGGAGCGCCGGCGTCGCCGCCACCGGATCCAGCAGGCCGCCGGCGTGGTGACCGTCGGCCTCGTGCTGGTGGGCGCCTCGGGCCCGATGTGGAACGGCCAGCTCTACCCGTTGGGCTACGACGTGCCCCGCTGGTGGACCGCCGCCCTCGCCGACCTCGACGCCCGCCACCACGCCTCCCGGGTGCTCGTCGTCCCCGGCAGCACGGGCGGCAACTACCGGTGGGGCATGCGCAGCCCCGACGACCTGTTCCCGTCGTTCCTCGAGCGGCCGGTCGCCGCCCGCAACACGGTGATCGGCCGGGGCAGCCCGTCAGGCAACTTCCTGGTCGGCTTCGACACCGAACTGGCGGAGGGCACGCTGCCGGACGGCACGATCTCCACGATGGCCCGGTACCTCGGCGCCTCCGACGTCCTGGTCCGCAACGACCTGCTCACCGAGGAGTGGGGCGGCCCCACCGGCGCCGGGGTGGAGGCGACCGTCGCCGACGACCCCGGGCTCTCGAAGGGGCGCACCTACGGCCCCGAGGGGACCGACACGATCCCCGGTCGATCCGGCCCGGCCACCCGCGCCGCCCGCGAGGCCGACGGCGCCGACGCCGCGGTCACCCCGTTGAGCGTCCACGCCGTCGAGGACCCGATCCCGGTCGTCCACCTCGCCCCGGTCGACCGCCAGGTCCTGGTCGACGGCGACGGATCGGCGTTCTCCGAGCTGTCCTGGGCCGGGCTGCTCGACGGCACGCCCACGGTCCGCTACCTCGGCGACCTCGACCGGGCCGGGCTGGCCGGCGCGCTCGACGACGGCGGCCGGATCGTCCTGACCGATACCAACCGCCGCCGAGCCTGGGACATCAACCGGGTCACCAACGCCACCTCGGCCACCCTGGCCGCCGGTGACGACCTCGACGCCGGTAACGGCGCCTCGGCCACCCTGTGGCCAGACGAGCCCGACAAGCAGACCGTCACCGAGGTCGACGGTGCGGCGTCGGTCTCGGCCTCGCTGCCCGCCTTCGGCCTGCACCCCTACGGCCGCCCCGGCCAGGCCTTCGACGGGGACCCCACCACGTCCTGGCAGACGGGGGCGCTCGGCACCGCCCGCGGCGACCACCTCGACCTCGTCCTCGACCAGCCCGAGGTGATCTCGTCGGTCTCGGTCCTGCCGTTGGCCAGCTCGCCGTCGTACGTGACCGGCGTCGAGATCCAGGTGGGCGACCAGGTGGTCGACCGGACCCTCGGCCCGACGGTGGGCGACGATCCGGTGGTGATCCCGATCCGCGCCACCCGTGCCGATCGGGTCCGCGTCACCTTGCTCGGCCAGTCGGCGGGGACCAACCCGGTCGGCCTGGCCGAGGTGACGGTGGGCGACGTGCGGGTCGCCGAGGTCACCCGGCTGCCGCTCACGCTCCAGCACCTCGTGCGCGACGCCGACGACGCCACGATGGCCGCGCTGGCCGACACCCCGATCGACGTGGTCCTGGCCCGGGCCCGGGGCCGGGGGACCGACCTCGCCGACGACGAGGAGCGCCAGCTCGACCGCCGGTTCGAGCTGCCCGACGACCGCACCTACACCTTCACCGCCGAGCTCGCCACCGACGGCGCCGATCCGAGCCTGGTGGCGCGGATCGAGGCCGGCGCGGACGATGGCTCCTGCCGCACGGTCGCGCTGCTCGACGGCGAGCCGGTCGAAGCCCGCATCACCTCGGATCGGGCCGACGCGGCGGCGGGCACGCTGCGCCTGGAGGGCTGCGCACCGCTCGACCTCACCGCCGGGCGCCACGACCTCTCCGGGCTGTTCGGGTGGCGCCTCGACCGGGTTCGGCTCTCCTCGCCGGGCGCCGCCGCCGACGGGTCCGAGGCCGCCGCGGCGGGGGCCGGCAGCGCCGGCGACGACGGCGTCGTCGTCCGGTCGCGCTCGGCCACGGCGATCGACCTCACCGTCGAGCCGGTCGACCACGACCGCTACCTCCGGCTGGGCGAGGCCTACGACGAGCGCTGGACCCTCCGCATCGACGGGGCCGACGCCGGTGCCCCCCTCCTGGTCGACGGCTACTCGGTGGGCTGGCGGATCCCCGCCGGTGCCCGCCGCCTGTCGGTCGAGTACGGGCCGCAGGCCGCGGTGCGCACCACCTTCGCCGCCTCGGCCGTCTCCGTGGCCGGCGTGGTGGCGATCGTCCTGCTCCCGGCCCCGGTCTGGTGGGTCGAGCGGCGACGCCGGAGCACCGTCCATCCCGATGCCGCCGACGACCTCGATCCGGAGTCGACGCCGTGACCGCCGCCGACCCGCCCCCCTCGGCCGGGGCGGACGCCGACGCGGCGGCGCGGGCCGACCTGCCGCCCGAACCCACCCGTCGGGGGGTGGCGGTCTGGGTGTTGGGCTCGGCGGTGGCCTTCGCCCTCGACGGCCCCTACGGGCTCGTCGCCCCGTTCCTGGTGGCGGTGCTCGTGCTCGGTCGCTTCGCCCGGGTCTGGATCGGGCGGGCCGGCGTCGCCGCCCTCGTCGCTGTGCCGGTGTCGATCGTCGTGGCCGGCATCCCCACCCGGGCCGGGGTGTCGCCGCGGTTCGTCAACCGGTCGGCCTGGCCCACCCACCTGGCCTTCGGCGGCCTCGCCCTCGTGATCGCCAGCGCCCTGATCGACCTGCGGCCCGCCCTCGGGCGCGGCGCCGCCGACCGGCCGGCCCGCCTGGACGACCGGCGCCGGGAGCCGGCCTTGGCCTTGGGGGTCGGGGTGCGCCGGGCGATCGTCGCCGCCGCCTGCATCGGCCTCGCGGTGGCCACCGTGGCGGTGGTGGCATGACCGGCGGGGATCCCACCACGACCCGTCGCGGCGCTCGGGTGCCCGGCGTCGAACGGGTGCGGGGCTCGCTCGTGCTCCAGGGGTCGGCCTGGATCCTCATCGCGCTCGGGATCCAGGCGGTGCTCGGCCTGGCCTTCTGGGTCCTCGGATCACGGGTGGCCGACGTCGACCAGATCGGCCGGGCCTCCGCCCTCTACACCGCCGTCCAGTTCGTCAACTACGCCACCGGGCTCGGCCTGACCGTCGCCCTGGCCCGCCACGCCCCCGACGCCTCCGACGAGAGCGACCGCCTCTTCGGCCGGGCGGTGGTGGCCACGGTGCTCTCCTCGATGATCGGCGGGTTCCTGTTCCTCGCCCTCTGGACCTCGTCGGCGTCCGGCGTGGTCCACTCGCCGGGCGGCTGGATCCTGTTCGGCCTCTACACCGCCGGCTCGTCGATCGGGCTGCTGGCCGACGTGCGGCTGATGACCGCGCGCCGGTGGAGCTTCATGGTCTGGCGCATCACCCTGACCGGCCTGCTCCGGCTGCCCCTCACGCAGGTCCACGTCGCCGGCATCGCTCCGGACGCCTGGCTGTACCACGTGATGCTCGCCCCGCTCGCGGTCGGCGGCGTGATCGCCGCCCTCCTGCTGCCCCGGGTGGGCGCCGGCCGGTTGCGCTTCGGTCGCCCGGAGGGCCTCTCGGTCCTGACCCGCTACGCCGGGGTCAACTGGGTGGCCACGCTGGCCAGCCAGGCCCCGCAGTTCGTCCTGCCGCTCCTCGTCTCGCAGTACGTCGCGTCGGCCGACTACGCCAACTTCTTCCTCCCGTGGACCATGACCGGGCTGGTGTTCCTGGTGCCGGGGGCGATCGCCCAGGTGCTGCTGGTGGAGGGGGCCAAGGACGTCGAGGGCGTGCAGGACCACGAACCCCGCACCGATCGGGCTCGTGAGGCGCTGGCCTTCTCGCTCGGGATCGCGCTGGTCGCGCTGGTCGGCGCCGTCGTGGTCGGCCGCGTGCTCGTGGCGGTGTTCGGCGACGGCTACCGCGAGGCCGGCCGGGTGCTGCCCCTGCTGATGGCCGCGGGGGTGCCGTGGTCGATCGCCGCCGTCCGGCTCTCCGAGGCGCGGATCCGCCGTGACCAGCTCGCCACGGTGGCGATCACCGCGGCGCTCGGCCTCGGCATCCTCGGTCCCGCGCTGGTGCTGGTCCGGACGCGCGGCGTGAACGGCGCCATCACCGCGTGGCTGTGCGGCAACGTGGCCGCCGCGCTGGTGGCGGTGGCGTTCCACCAGCGCCGGCGTCCGGTGGCCCGCCTCGGCGCCGCCTCGGGCTGAGCGCGGCCGCGGCCGTCAGCTCGCGGCGACGCGGAGCGTGGCCCGGATCGGCAGGTGGTCGGACCCGGCCTCGGGCAGCACCCGGCCGTCGACCACCTCCACCTCGGGGGAGACCAGCACGTGGTCGAGCTGGCTGTGGGGCCGGGGGGCCGGCCAGGTCCGGCCCCGCACCGCCCGCCGGCGCCGGGTGGCCCGTGCCGCCCACGGGCCCCACAGGTTGCAGTCGCCCACGACCACCGTCGGTCGGTCCCGGGGGAGCGCGGCGTCGAGCCGGCGGAGCTGGGCCCAGGCGTTGGGGAGCACGAACGACAGGTGGACGGCGGCCAAGGTGACCAGGGTCCCCCCGACGTCGAGGTCGACCACGACGGCCCGCCGGCGGGCGGCCACGTCGAAGCGCGTCGTCCACGTCCCGAGATCCGGGAACCGCGTGTCGAGCACCGGCAGCCGGCTCAGCAGGGCGACGCCCCAGATGCCGGTGGCGAGGTCGGCCCGGTCGGTGATCTCCGGGTTCGGCTCCACGTAGGACGGCGACAGGGCCAGCTCGATCGGCCGGTACCCGCCTCGCTCGGCCGCTCCGGCCAGGACCGCCGGGGCCTCGCTCGGCTGCCACACCTCCTGGATCACCACCACGTCGGTGTCGAACGCCTCGACGACCGCGTCCAGGTCGAACGGCGAACCGTCGCTCGGGCGGTGCGCCCAGTGGCAGTTGAACGAGGCGATGGTGAGCTCGGGCACGCGGCCGGTCCGGGGTGGGCGTCGGGACGCAGCAGCGTGCTACGAACGCGGCCGGCCCGGCCAGCCCGGACCGGCGAACGGTCGCCCTCGGCCGTCCGTCCTTCGCCCACCGCCCGGCCGTCGCCCGAGGAAGCCGATCCCGATGTCCGCACCCGAGGCCGACCCGCTGCGCCTGCTCTGGCTGACCCTGCCCGGCACCCGCCCCGGTCGCGAGCTGGCCTGGCTCGGCTCGATGCCCGATGCCGCGGTCACCGCCGTCGGCGATCGCCCCACCGGCGATCCGGTGCCGTTCGAGACCCGCCGCTACCGCCACCCGATCCACCGGTTCGTCGAGGCCGGCGCCTTCGCCTGGTTCCAGGACCTGGACACGGTGCCCGAGCCGGCCGGCGGCGCGGCGTGGGTCGGCGCCCTCGAGCTGTGCGCGCTGGTCACCGGCCAGGTGCCGGGCGTGGCCAAGCGGATGGGGGCGCGCCGCTTCGCCATGACCTGGGGCAACGATGCCAACAACCCGCTGTACCTCGTCCCGCCCTACCGGTGGGCGCTGCGGCGGGCCGAGCGCTTCGACCGGATCATCTGCCTGATCGAGGCGGCCCGCGACCACTGCGTCGAGCTCGGCATCCCCGAGGACCGCTGCCGGGTGGTCCTGCCGCCGCTCGACACCGAGCGGTTCCACCCCCCGGCCGAGCCGGTGGAGGAGCCGATCGCGCTGTTCATCTCGCCGCTGGCGGAGAACAAGGGGATCGACCGGGTGCTGGACGCGTTCGCGATCGTGCGGCGTCGGGTGCCCGAGGCCCGCCTGGTCGTCGCCGGCCGGGGCCCGCTGGAGGCGTTGGTGCGCGAGCGGGCCGACGCGTCGGGTGGGGCGATCGCCTACGTCGGCTCGCTGCCCGGCGACGAGGTGGCCGCCCTCCTGCGGACCGGCGCGGTGTTCGTCACCGCGCCCCGGCCCACCCGGGTGTGGAACGAGCAGTTCGGCCTGGCCTACGTGGAGGCGATGGCGTCGGGCCTGCCGGTGGTCACCACCGAATGCGGCACCAACCACGAGGCGGTGCTCCCGCCGAGCATCCGCGTGCCCGACGAGGTCGGCGCCCTGGCCGACGGCCTGGTCCACTTCCTCGCCGACCCCGCCCTGCGCCGCCGGGTCTTCCCCGAGGTCCGTGCCGCCGTGGTCGAGCGGTTCGAGCGCACCCAGCAGCTCCGCGCCCTGCGCGCCGCCTTCGACGACTGATCAGGCGCCGTCGGCGGCGGCGAGGACCTTCGGCACCAGCCACCGGTTGATCACCGCCGCCCCCTCGCCCTGGAAGTGGAGGGTGTCGGGGCGCAGGTCGGCGCCGTCGATCCGGTCGAGGCACCGATCGGGCGCGGGGCACACGTGGGCGGCGAGGTCGACCAGCGCGACGCCGGGCCGATCCCGGGCGATGTCGACCAGCACCTGGTTGGTGCAGGCCACCCGCTCGGCCATGCCGGGGGCCACCCGGGCCAGCACCCACGAGACCGAACTTCCCGGGGCGGTCAGCAGCACGACGGGGGCGTCCGTGGCGCGGAGGTCGTCGACCGCGGCCTCCACCCGCCGGCGCCACGCGTCGAGGTAGGCGGGCGCGCACGGCATCTCCCAGCGCCCGTCGAGCCGGACCGCCTCGTTGGGGAACTCGCCGAAGAACAGCACCGACACCGTCGGGCGGTTCCGCTCCACGAGCGCCCGGTAGGCGTGGTCGGCGGCGCAGTCGCTCACGTCGGTGCGGACGTCGCCCTCCACGCCCCGGATCGGTCCGTCGGCGGCCAGCAGGTGGCAGCCGGCGAGGGCGCCGTTCACGACGCTGATGCCCAGCTCGTCGCGCTGGTCGGCCAGCTCGACGCCGAGCAGCAGGGGGACCGAGTCGCCGGCCAGGAGGATGGTGGGCGACCCGAGCGGCCCGGCCTGGAGCACGCCGGCCCCCGCGGTCGACGGGCGGCCGATCGCGCCGATCGACCCGGCGAGGAGGGCGAGCAGCGCCACCGCCGCACCGGCCGGGATCAGCGACGGCGCCGTCGGCCCCGCCGGCCAGCCGTCGCGCACCGGCCGCTCCACGACGCGGTACGACACCGCCGCGACGATCACCGAGAACGCGACCCGCAGCAGGAACAGCGGCCAGCCGTCGAGCCCGGTCCGGGCCTGGTCGAGCACGAGGAAGATCGGCCAGTGGTACAGGTACAGCCCGTAGCTGATCCGTCCGAGGCCGGCCAGCGGCGGCCACCCCAGCGCCCGGCCGGGCGGCCCCGGGTGGCCGCGGTCGGCCAGGGCGGCCACCACCAGGGCCCCGGCCAACCCGGCCAGGGGGAGGACCCCCCGGTAGGGGAGCGACGACGTGCCCGAGAGGCGGACCCAGGCGAGCGCCAGCGGGAGCGCGGCCAGCGCGCCCAGGATCCGCCGGGCCGGTCGGGTCGCCGCCCAGCGCCGCGGGCCCAGGTGGAGCCGGAGCCCGGCCAGCGCCGCGCCGAGCAGCAGGGCCGAGGCCCGCGTGTCGGTGCCGAGGTAGAGGCGGTCGACGTCGGCGCCGCGGGCCTGGAGGAGGATCATCCAGCCGGCGGAGGCCAGCGCCCCCACGCCGGCGGCGACGGCCACGACCGCCGGACGGTTCCGCCACCGGAGCAGGGCGGCCACGGCGAGCGGCCACGCCAGGTAAAGCTGCTCCTCGATCGACAGGCTCCAGGTGTGGCGCAGCGGGGACGGCCGCAGGCCGGTGGCCCAGTAGTCGCCGTGGGCCAGGATCGTCCGCCAGTTGGCCACCTCGAACAGCGTGGCGACGCCGTCGGCGCGGATGCCGGCGCGCTCGATCGGCAGGGCGACCAGCGCCGAGTACGCCCCCACCCCGACCAGCGCGATCACCAGCGCCGGGCCGAGGCGGCGGACGCGGCGGGCCCAGAACGCCACCGGGTCGACCCGGCCCCCGGCGCCGGCCCGGACCAGCAGGAGCGAGGTGATCAGGTAGCCCGACAGGACGAAGAACAGGTCGACGCCCAGCCACCCGCCGGTGAGCAACCCGCCGTGGTAACCCAGCACGGCGCCGACCGCGAGCCCTCGCAGCCCGTCGAGGGCCGGCACGTGGGCGAAGCGGCCTCCCGCGGCGGCCCCGGCGGGCGCGGCGCGGCCGTCGGCCGGGCCGGCGTCGCCCTCCGCCGCGGGAGCGCTCACCCCGCCGAGGGGTCGGCCAGGCGTTCGACGGTCCCGGCGAGGAGGCGCCGGGCGTCGCCGGGGGAGAGGTCGCGGGCCCGCACGGTGAGCGAGGTCTCGCCCCCGGAGATGGCGGCCGACGCGATGCACACCGCC
>WBZU01000537.1_pt1 | contig 32190 bp, 23 predicted proteins | sample 5204311 | NCBI WGS metagenome assembly WBZU01 (sample SAMN12344359, study PRJNA552823) | activated sludge metagenome | biome: Activated sludge suspended growth; feature: Nitrification reactor; material: Wastewater; isolation source: activated sludge from nitrification reactor of wastewater...
GTGGCGTACAACTGGACGGTGCCCTGGTTGTCGCGCTCGCTCCACACGACCGCGACCGTGCCATTGCGGGCAGCCACCGCCGGAACAAAGCGCTCGCGACCATCGTCGGCGTTGCCGCTCAGCCGCACCGGGTCGCTCCAGCGGCCGGCCTGAAGACTGGCATACATAACATGTCGCCCATACGGCCAAAGATATTCACTCCAAACCGCATGAACCGCGCCGTTCTGGTCGACGGCAATTTGTGCCCCCTCTTCGGCAATATCGCCCCCTGCGTTGGCCCAAGTCGGCAGGCGCAACGGCTCGCTCCAGACACTCTTGCCAAAGTCTAGCTGGCTGAACCAGAGGTCGGGATAGCCACGGCGCTCGTCGAGGAAGGTGGCATAGCTCGTGCCGGCGAAGCTGGTCACGGCTGGCGCCATCTGTGCCGGCGCGCGCTCAGCATCGGGATTGACCTGGCTTCCCGCCGACCAGCCGTCGCCCTGCCAGGTCGCTGAGAAGATATCCTGGCTGCCGGCGCGCGCATCCTGCCAGACGAGCCGCACGCGCCCGCCTGCTGCCGCCAGCGCCGGCCCGGTCTGCATGCCGGGCTGCGTCGCAATGGGCACTTCATCCCAGCCGCTGCCGTTCCAGCGCGCAGCGTAGATGTCGGCGTTGTTCGCTCCGGCTCGATAATCTTGCCACGCGACGAAGACGCCGGCGTCACTGGCCGCGAGGGCCGGCTCCACGGCCCGCACACGCGGCGGCGCCGCATCGACGCGCTGCTGGTTCGCCCACGCCGCGCCATTCCAGCGCGCCGCGTAGATGTCGGCCGGTTGGGTCAGCCCGCCGTTGTGCTGCGCCCACGCGGCAAAGAGCGTGCCGTCGGGGGCAAAGGCGATGGCCGGTTCGGTGGCGCTGTCGCTCCCGCCGGCCGGATTGGAGACGCGCTGGTTGGCGCCCCATGTCTGGCCGCCGTCGGACGAGAGAGCGCTGTAGACCTGCGGCGCCTCGGCGCCAGCCGCGCGTTCATCCGCCCAGATCGCCGCGATCTGGCTGCCGCGCCGGCTCAGCCGCGGGCTGCGCTGGTTGCCGCGTGATGTGTCGTCGTTGAGCTTGACGTTGCTTGCGGCGCAGGTCATTGTGTTGCCGTTGCAGCGCGTGGCGTAGATGTCGCTGCCGCGGCTGGCGGCCCAGTCATTGTCGGGCACGTCGTTGCGATAATCCTCCCACACGACGACCAGGTTGCCGGCGCCGTCGGTCGTCACTTGCGGCGCCCGTGCCACTGCGTGCCAGCTGTTCAGCCCCTGCGTCACCTGAACGGGATCGCCCCAGGCGCCTGCCGCCGGATCGAAGCGAACCAACTGAATCTGCTCGCCGTCGGCATAGGCGGCAAAGGCGCGCCCGCTCGGCTCCACGATAAAGGCCGGCTGAAAGGCGCTGCCGGCGTCAAAATGGGGTGACAGGTGCGTGACGCGCGTCTCGGCGCCGGGCTGGTCGCCTGCCCACGCCAACGCATAGAGTTCCGGCACCGCATTACGCGAGTCAACCCAACCGGCCACGGTGCGGTCGCCGGCAATGGTCACGACGGGGGCGCTGTGCAGCGATGGGCGGTCATCGGGGGCAAGCGGTGCGGGCGTGGTCCAGCCGGGCGCGGCCGGTTCGTCGGCCGTGCGGCCGGCGGCGAGACCTGCGGGCAGCAGGCCGGCCAGCACGGCGCACAGCAAGCTGATCTGGCAGAAGAAGTTCCTGTGCATGCGATTAGCGCGCCACGCCGATGCCCAGGCCGCCGGCATAGCTCAGCCCTGGGAAGATGGTGTTATTGATCTGCGGCGTGCTGACGCCCATGCGCGCCGTGAGAATATCGGCCAGCACGCGGCGGTAGTCGGTCGTGATCTGCAGGCCATCGTTGAAGCCCAGCGTCTGCAAGCCCGGCCATTCGCCGTAGAGCTGGCCGCCGCGGATATTGCCCGCGCTGCCCGCCACAAGCAAGATGTTGCCCGCGCCGTGGTCGGTGCCGCCGCTGTCATTCTGGTAGAGAACGCGGCCGAACTCGCTGAGCATGACCACGACGAAACGGCCGCGCCACGCCGCATCGGCGTTCATATCGTCGCAAAAGGCCTTGATGTTGTTGGCCAGGTTGGTGACAAGCCGGCAGTAGCGCGAATTGCCGTTCCAATCCACCACGCCCTGGTTGTCGTGGGTATCGTAGCCGCCGCCCACGTCGATGGTGGCGACGCGCAGCGGATTGGCCACCGACGCCTTGGCCAGTTGCGCCACGGTCTGCAACGAGTGGCCGAGATGACCGTAGTCGGCGACGTGCGTGTCGGCGGTGAGATAGGGCGCCGACGGGCTATAGGGCGTCTCCAGCACGTTGCGCAACATGTCGTAGTTTTGCAGCGCGCTGCGGCCAACCTGCTCGACGAACTCGTTGCCGCGCGCATACATCTGCTCCAGCAGGGTGCGCTGTGCCGCCACCAGAGCCGACGCGTCCTCGTGCGCCGTCCATTGACGCGTCTTCCACTGCGGGCCAAAGCTCTCCGGGTCGGGCACGGCTACCGCGCTGCGCCCCGTCTGCGAGAGCAGCGACGGTGGAATGCCCCACTGCGGCGCGACGGCCAGCGCGTCGTTCGGCTCGCCGGCCGCGTCGAGATAGCGCGCCAGCCAGCCGCCCTGGTTCTGCTTGCCGCCCAGATCGACATAGAGTTCGGTGTCGAAGTGCGAGCCGGTGATATCGGGTGACCCACAGGCCTCGACGATGGCGAGATCGCCGCGCCGGAAGAGTTCGTAGAAACCGCCCGTGTCCGAGGCGTGGCCGTTGGGGACGTTGACACCAGCGACACCGCGCGCGGCATCGGGGTGGAGCGCAAAGCGGCCGTCGAGATCGGCGGCCTTGCGCGCCGCGCTTGAGTTCGGCGCCGGCACGGCGAGCGTCGGGCGCAGGCTATTGAAGTAGCGCTGGCGGTCGGCGGCGCTGGTGTTGAAGGGCGTCACCAGGTTCAGGCCGTCCAGCCCGCCACGCACAAAGATCAGCACAAGCAGATCGCGGTTGTTGGGCGGCTGGTCGGGCGCAAATGGAGATGCCGCGTGCGCTGCCCGCGCCGCGAGGTGCGGATCGAAAAGCAGGTTGGTGATACCGAAACCGCGCATGGCTGCCGCCGCGGCAAATCCGGAGCAGCCCTGCAAGAAGGCCCGGCGCGTGGGTCGTGGATTCATGCACGCGATTGTGCGCGAGCCGGGGCAGGTTGTCAATCTACCACATGCCGACGCCGGCTAGACGCTCGTCATGCGCGACGGCCAGTCAGTCAGGACGGGTCGTGCCAGGGCCGATGGAGCCAGCCTCACACCTGGCGAAAGACGATCCGGCCGTCGACCATCGTCAACACCGGCCACACCTGGTCGATCTCGGCAGGAGGCACGGCGAAGAGATCGGCGTCGAGCAGCACGAGATCGGCCAGCATGCCGGGGCGCAGCATACCCTTTTCGTGCTCCTGGAACTCGGCATAGGCCGCGTCGCGCGTATAGCCGACGAGCAGTTCCTCCAGGCTCAACTTCTGAACCGGGTCGTCCGTTTGCCATGGCTCGCGCACCACGCCACACCACAGCCCGGCAAAGGGGCTCATCGTCACCACCGGCCAGTCGCTGCCATAGGCCTGGCGCGCGCCGGCCGCGCGCAGCGTCTGCCAGGCGAAGCTGTAGCGCCAGCGTTCGGCGCCGGCGCGGCTGGGCCAGACGTCATCGGAATGCAGCGTCGGCGGGCAGTGCGCGGGCTGCATGCTGGCCAGCACGCCCAGCTCAGCAAAGCGCGCGATGTCGTCGGGATGGATCACTTCGATGTGCTCGACGCGGTGGCGGCTGTCGCGGCGCCCGTTGGCGCGCAGGGCGTGGGCGTAGCCGTCGAGCGTGCGGCGCACCGCGCCGTCGCCACAGGCATGGACGAAAATCTGCAAGCCCTGGCGGTCGGCTTCGGCGGCGATGGCGTTGAAGTGCTCAGCCGTGTAGAGCGCGCCGCCGCGATTGCCCGGCTGCCCGGCGTAGTCGTCGACCATGAGCGCCGTGTACGATTCGAGCACGCCGTCCATGAAAACCTTGACCGCGCCGGCGCGCACGTGCGAGCCCTGGAAGCGCTGCTTTTGCTGCGCGGCTTCGGCGATCTTCTCCAGCGGCGTCTCCGGCTTGATGTCGTAGGGGACGTAGATGCGCAGCGTCATCTCGCCCAGGTCCTCCAGCGCGGCGTAGAGTTCGATGCTGTTGTCCCAGCCATCCATGTTGTGGACGCTCGTCAGCCCGTTGCGCGCGCAGAGCGCCATGCCCTTGTGCAGCGCGGCGCGGCGCTCGGCGTCGGTGGGCGGCGGGATCAACGCGCGCACGGGGTCGAAGGCGCCCGGCTCGCGCAGTTCGCCGGTAGCGGTGCCGCTGGCCGCATCCATGACGATCTCGCTGCCGGCCGGGGTCTGGCGGCCGTGCAGGATGCCGCCGCGGCGCAGCGCCTCGCTGTTCGCCCACACGGTGTGGCCGTCGAAGGCAGTGAGATAGATGGGACGATCCGGCACGATGGCGTCGAGAAACCAGCGGTCAAGTCGCTCGCCGGCGGGGATCGCGCTGTATTTGAGCTGCACGCCCTCGATCCATTCGCGCTGCGGGTTGGCGGCGGCGTAGGCGGCAATGGCAACGCGGATCGCAGCGAGATCGCCGGCATCGTCCAGCCGCAGCTTGTCGAGCTTGAGCGAGCCCCACAGCAGGTGAAAGTGGCTGTCGATCAGGCCCGGCAGCAGCGAGCACCCGCTGGCGTCGATGACTTCCGTGCGCGGTCCGCGCAGGCCGGCAAGGTCGGCGGCCCGGCCCACGGCCAGGATGCGATTGCCGCGCACGGCCACCGCCTCGGCGTGTGGATTGGCCGGGTCGGCGGTGAAGACGGCGGCGTTGGTGAAGAGGTAGTCGGCGTAGACGGGCATAGGAGCTTCTCTTTCGTGCTTCATGCTGAGTTGGGGGCAGGCAGGCTGCCTGCCCCCAACTCGGAGTCGTTCTACTGGAACTGCCAGTTCTGGATGTCCCAGCTCAGGCTGCCCCACATGTTGACCTTGTAGCCGGTCAGGTTGGTGGCGGCGCCGTAGCCTTCGGTGAAGAGGTAGAGGTTGAGCCGCGGCAGTTCGGTGGCGATCAGGTCGGAAAGCTCGCAATAGGCGGCCTTGCGCGCGGCCAGATCCACCGTGGCGCCGGCCGCTTCCACCAGCTCATCCGCTCGCGCGTTGATCCAGCGCGACGCATTGGCGCCGGACGGGTTGTCGGCCGTCGGGATGGCTGTGCTCATGTAGGCGTTGGCAATGGACGCGTGCGGCTCCATGGGCAGGCTGGTGTCGTAGACGAGGATGTCGAAGTTGCCGAGCTGGCGCGGTGCACCGTCGCCGTACGAGCCGAAGATGATGGAGAAATCGTCGTTCTGAATCGTCGTCTCGATGCCGACGGCCTTGAACATTTCGGCCAGCGCCTCTTCCAGCTTCACAAGCTGCTGGAAGTTGGTGTAGCCGTTCAGTTGCAGCGTCAGCCGCGTGCCATCCTCGGCATATTGCGCGCCCTGCGCGACGCGGATGCCGTCCGGTCCCTCGACCCAGCCGGCCTCGTCGAGCAGCGCCTTGGCCGCCTCGACATCGTACGGGTACTTGCGCTCCTGGTCGCACTGGTACCAGCCATAGGCGAACGGCGTCGCTGTGGAGATGACGCCCGGGTTGACCGCCGTGACGATGGTTTCGTAGTCGATCGCGTGCCCGATAGCCTGGCGCACGCGCAGGTCGCCCAGGATCGGGTGCGGCGGCTCGGCGCCGGGATCGTCGTCAAACGGCTTGCTCAGGTTGAAGAAGAGCGTCATGTTCCACTGGCCAGGAATCTCCTGGATGGCAGCCTGGCCGTTCATCTGTGCATCGTAGATCTCCTTGACTTCGCCGGGCCAGAGTTGCACCTGCGCCTCACCCTGCGCCATCATGGCCATCTGCGCGCCCGGATCCGGCACGACCTTGAAGATCACGCGGTCGATGTAGGGCTGGCCCTCCAGGTAATAGTTCGGATTGCGCTCCATGACGATGCTGTCGCCGGCGTTCCACTCGCTCACCACATAGGGACCGGCCGACACCGGGTTGCGATTCCAATCCCACGTGAGCATCTCTTCGGGCGCGCCGGTGGCATGGCGTGGCAGGATGCCATACATGAACTGCTGCAAGTAGGCCTGGTTGAGTTCGCTGTAGGTGATGACCGCCGTCTGCTCGTCCGGCGTCTCGATGGAAGCTACCTTTTCGAATCCCAGCGAGAGCACATTGCCGCTTTCCGGGTTGGAGACTGCCTCCCAGGTGAACTTGATGTCGTCGGAGGTGAGTGGTTCGCCGTCGGACCACTTGAGGTCGGGGCGCAACTTCCAGGTGACGGTCAGGTAGTCTTCCGACACGCCGCCATTCTCGACGGTGGGCAACTCGGCGGCCAGCACCGGCACGAACTCGCCCTGCTCGTTGGGGACGGCAAGGGGCGCGCTCACGGCGTCGGCCACCTGGCGCACGATGGCGGCCACGGCCTGATACTGGTTGAGCGAGGCCGGCTCCTCGGGAATAATGAGGATCGCCTGGCTGGGCGCGGCGGCAGCGCCGCCTTCACCGCCGGAAGCCGGTGCGCCGGCCGGCGCCGAACACGCGGCAAGAACGAGCGCCGCAATCAGCGCCAGGGCGAGCAGGGCCGATCGTGAGCGGCCCCCAACACGGGATGGTTGTGTGTTCATGGGTTCTCCTTTGTTCGTTGCTACACAGTTGACAGTTGAGACGTCCGGCAGTCGCCGGCGCCGGCAAGACTTCACCGGCTCAGCGCGCCGCGTAGGGATCGAAGGCATCGCGCAATCCATCGCCGATGTAGTTGATGGACATACTTGTGATGAAGATCATCAGCCCTGGAAAGATCATGAGCCAGGGTGCGCGCAGGGCATAGGTCTGCGCCGTGGCCAGCAGGTTGCCCCACGACGGCGTGGGCGGCTGCACGCCAAAGCCCAGGTAACTCAGCCCGGACTCGGTGATGATGGCGTAGGCGACGAGCAGCGTGCCCTGCACGATGATCAGGCTCATGGTGTTGGGCAGGATGTGGCGGCTCATGATGCGTCCATGGCCGGCGCCTACGTTCTCGGCGGCGAGTACGAAGTCGCGATGCTTGAGGCGCAGGAACTCGCCGCGCACGATGCGCGCCGGCCACATCCACGACAGCACGGCAATGACGAAGATGACGATGATGACGCTGCTGGTCAGGCCGAGCGCCGGCACTTCGCGCAACATCGTGGAGATGAGAATCAGGACGAAGAGCGTTGGCAGAGTCAGAAAGCCGTCGGTGATGCGCATGAGCACATTATCCGGGAAGGCTCCGAAGTAGCCGGCCACCATGCCCACGACGACGCCGATCATCAGCGAGAGCAGCGTGGCGCTCAGCCCCACCGTCAGCGAGATGCGCCCGCCGTAGAGCGTGCGTGTGAAGACATCGCGCCCCAGATCGTCCGTGCCGAACCAGTGTGCGGCGGACGGCGGTTGCAGCGCGTTGGTCGGGTTCTGCTCTGTTGGCTCGTAACGGCTGAGCGGCGCCAGCAGCGCGCTGGCAATCACCATGCCCAGGACGATCATGGCCACCACGGCCAGGCGGTGACGCAGAAAGCGCCGCCAGATGAGCATCCGCATGGGCACCGCTTTGGTGACCTTGTGGGCCGGTGCGGCGATGGCGTCGTTCAGCGTCAACTCACTCATACCGCACCCGCGGGTCCATGCGTGCATAGAGCATATCGGCGATCAGGTTGGCGATGATGATCAGCACGGCGTTGATCATGATGACCGCCATCAACACCGGGTAATCGCGGCCGCGCGCCGCCTCCCAGAAGAGTCGGCCCATGCCCGGCCACGAAAAGATCGTTTCGATAAAGAGCGCACCGGCAAAGACGGCCGGCAGGTCGAGTGCGATCATGGTGATCAGCGGGACGACGGCGTTGCGCCCGGCATGGCTGTAGATGACGTTGCGCCGCGGCAGCCCCTTGGCTGTGGCCGTGCGCACGTAGTCGGCGTTGAGCGTCTCCAGCATGCTGGCGCGGAAGAAGCGCGAGTACCAGGCGATCCACGTGGCGCAGAGCACGGAAACCGGCAAGATCATGTGCCAGGCCAGATCGGCGAGCGTCTTCGGGCCACCGACCGTGTACATGCCACCTGCCGGCAGCAGCGGCCCGCCGGTGAAGGGGTTGTCCAGCCAGACGTAGAAGACCAGAATGGCGACGAGGCCAAGCCAATACACCGGCACAGACTGCCCGGCAAAGGAAAAGGTTGTCACTACATAGTCAAACAAAGAGTACTGGCGTAACGCGGAGATTGCACCAAGGGGGATCGCAATCAAGATGGTCAGGATGAAGGCCGTGCCGACGAGCAACAGCGTATTGAGCAGGCGCTCACCGATCATGTCGGTGACCGGGCGGTTGGACTTGATCGACTGCCCCAGATCGCCCTGCAACACGTTGCCCATCCAGCTCAGATACTGCGTATGCAGCGGCTGGTCCAGCCCAAGCCGGGCGCGCAACGCCTCGCGCTGCTCGGCGCTGATATTCGGATTTCGTTCCGCCTGGGCGAGCGGGCCGCCCGGCGCAGCGCGCACGACGAGAAAAAGAACCACGCTCAAGACAAAGAGCAGCGGTATCGCGTGCAGCAACCGTCGCAAAAAATAGGTTCGCATGTGCAGTCAAGCGTGCGGTTTCGGGGGACTACTTAGAATAGATTGTCAAGCAAAAGATTCGCGCCCGTTCGGGCGAGGCAGGGTACTTTACCGCATCATGCCAAATGGGTCAAATGCGTTTTTCAGTGCACGGGATGCGTTTGTTGCGGCAGAGTGTGCAGCCGGCGCCCCCGCGTTCCCGGCCGCCCATTGCCGCAACAGGGCGAGTTGTGGCTATAATCATGTGGATCGTAGCGAAGCTCAAACCATCAACCAATAGGAGTGATGTATGAATGTCTTCAGCCGCAGTTGGTCCCTCTTCCAGTCATCATGGAGTATCGTGCGCAGCGAACCGTCGCTGTTGTGGTTCCCCGTGCTGTCGGCGCTCTTTGTCATCGTCGTTTCGGCCATCCTCTTTGCGCTGCTCGGCGGCATCATTGCCTTCAATCCGAGCTTGCAGCAGACGATTGTCGACGCGGCGCAGAGTGCGGACCAGGAAGGCGGCGGATCGCCGTTGCTGACGATTGCCGGCTTTGTGCTGCTCTTTCTCTACTACCTGATTGTGGGCGGCATTGCCACCTACTTTGCCACGGGCATGGCGGGCGCGGCCCTGCGCCGGCTGGATGGGCACGACACCTCCTTTGGCGAGGGGATCGCCATTGCCAATAGCCGGCTGGGCACCATCCTGGGCTTCTCGGCGATTGCGGCCACGGTGGGCGTGCTGCTGAGCCTGCTGCGCAACAACCGCAACGGCGGCAATGCGGCCGGTGCGATCCTGGCGGCAATCGGCGGGCTGGCGTGGAATGTGGCGACCTTCCTGGTCGTGCCCGTCATTGCGGACCGCCAGATCAGCCCCATCGATGCGATCAAGGAGAGTGCGTTGCTGCTGCGCAAGACGTGGGGCGAGCAACTGGTGGGGAGTGGTGGGCTCGGCGCCATCTTCGGGCTGGCGTCGATGGCCGTGATTCTCGTCTTCGGCTGGCTGGCCATCCTGGCGATCGACGTGGCCGGCGCCTTCTGGACCCTCATCGCGTTCGGGATCGTGGTGCTCATCGTGTTGAGCGTGTTGAGCAGCACCCTCAGCGGCATTTACAAGGCGGCGGTCTATCGTTATGCCGCGCGGCACCAGGTCGCCCCGCAGTTTGACGCGGCGTTGATCCAGGGCGCGTTCAAGGTCAAGGGCGCCGCGGCGTAGGGGAAGAGAAAGGCGAATGGTCAATTGTTAACGGTCAACGGTCAATCGTCAACGGGAAGAGGTGGTCGGCGAGCGGCGCGTTCTTCTCATTGACAATCAGCAATTGACCGTTGACCATTGACCGTTTTCTGTTGTTCTTAGCGCAGCCCTCGATAGCGGCGAATCAACGCGTTGGTCGAGCTATCGTGTTGCAGGTCTGGCTCGGCGTCGCCCAGTTCGCCGATGATCTTCTTGGCCAGCACCTTGCCCAGTTCCACGCCCCACTGGTCGAACGAATCGATCTCCCAGATAATCCCTTGCGTGAAGACGCTGTGCTCGTAGAGCGCGACGAGCTTGCCGAGCATCTCCGGCGTCAGGCGCTCGGCCAGGATCGTCGTCGAGGGGCGGTTGCCCTCAAAGGTGCGATGGGGCACCAGCCATTCCGGCGTACCCTCGGCGCGCACCTGCTCGGCCGTTTTGCCAAAGGCCAGCGCCTCGCCCTGGGCGAAGACGTTGGACATGAGCAGATCGTGGTGGTCGCCCAGCGGGTTCAGGCTCTGGCAGAAGCCGATGAAGTCGCACGACACCAGCTTCGTGCCCTGGTGCAACAACTGGTAGAAGGAATGCTGTCCGTTGGTGCCCGGCTCGCCCCAGTAGATCGGCCCGGTCTGGTAGTCGACAGCGGCCCCGTCGAGGGTGATGTACTTGCCGTTGCTCTCCATGGTGAGTTGCTGGAGATAGGCCGGGAAGCGCTTGAGATACTGGTCATAGGGCAGCACGGCGATGCTCTCGGCGCCGAAGAAGTTGTTGTACCAGATACCCAACAGCCCCATGATCACCGGCATGTTGCGCTCGAAGGGCGCGGTGCGAAAGTGCTCGTCTATGGCGTGGAAGCCGGCGAGCATGGCGCGGAAGTTCTCCGGCCCGATGGCGATCATTGTCGAGAGACCGATGGCCGAGTCCATCGAATAGCGGCCCCCCACCCAGTCCCAGAAGCCAAACATGTTGGCCGTGTCGATGCCGAATTGGGCGACCGCGGTGGCGTTGGTGGAGACGGCCACGAAGTGGTTGGCCACCGCCTGCTCATTGCCCAGCGCGTCGAGCAGCCAACGCCGCGCGGTGTGGGCGTTGGTCATGGTTTCCTGCGTGGTGAAGGTCTTGGAGGCGACAATGAAAAGTGTTTCGGCCGGGTCGAGATCCTGCACCGCCTCGGCGAAATCGGTGCCGTCGACGTTGGAGACAAAGCGGAAGGCCAGGCTGCGCTCGCTGTAATGACGCAGCGCCTCGTAAGCCATGACCGGCCCCAGGTCCGAGCCGCCGATGCCGATGTTGACGACGGTGCGGATGCGCTTGCCGGTGAATCCGCGCCAGGCGCCGCTGCGCACGCGCTCGGCAAAGGCGCTCATCTGGTCGAGCACGGCGTGCACCTGCGGGACGACATCCTCCCCATCCACGTAGATGTGAGCGTCACGCGGCGCGCGCAGGGCGACATGCAGCACGGCGCGGTTCTCGGTGATATTGATCTTCTCGCCGCGGAACATGGCGTCGATGCGCTCGCGCAGGCTGCACGCCTCGGCCAGACTCACCAGCAAGCGCAGCGTCTCGTCGGTGACGCGGTGCTTGGCGTAGTCGAAGTAGAGGCCGAGGTCATCGATGACCATGCGCGTGCCGCGCTCCGGGTCGGCGGCAAAGAGGTCGCGCAGGTGGGTGGCGCGGACGGAAGCGGCATGATTCCCAAGCTGCTGCCAGGCGGGCAGCGCAGTCAGGCGGGTGGCGGACATGGTCGATTCCTCTCTCCGTGCGTCCGGCAGACGGATTTGGCGTGACGGCTCAGTTGGCGGGACGGATGACGGCCCTGCGGTTATCATTATAGCGCGGGGATGCTGAATTGCATGGATTGACGATAGGCGACTGGTGAAGGCAAATCCGCGTTCGTACCGCTGAGGTAAGTCGCAAGTTGCGCTATTGATAGACGGCGCTTTCTCTTTTGGGTATACTGTAGCTCAGTATCGGAGCCAGTTTCTTGTTCAGGAGTTTGACCCGTGGGCAACACTGCGTCGCTAACCTATGAGCACATCGAACAAGGCGTCGCTGGCGTGCCCTTTGTCGCCGGCACCACGATGAAAGCGGTAGAACTGGTGATGGCACAAACAGCCTACGGCTGGAGCCCTGAAGAATTATACTTTCAGCATCCTTATCTCTCACTGGGGCAGATCCACGCTGCCCTGGCTTACTATTGGGATCACAAGGACGAACTGGATGCCGACATCGCTCGTCGTAGCCAACTCGTCGAGAAATTGCAGCAAGAAGCCGAACCTTCCGTCCTGGCGCAGCGTCTGCGCGGCAAACCCTAAATCGTGGCAATTGCGCTCTACATGGATGAGCACATCCACCGCGCCATCACGACTGGTCTACGCCTGCGTGGCATCGACGTGCTCACTGTTCAAGAAGACGGTCGGCGAAACACACCCGATCCGATGATTCTTGACCGCGCCGCTGAACTGGGGCGCGGTCTTCTTTTGGAAGCACCCGCAACTCGCCAACGATTTGACATTTCATCATTCGCTTGATACGCTACACGTATTCATGGCGACGTAGCCAAGTGGTAAGGCAGGGGTCTGCAAAACCCCGATCGCCGGTTCAAATCCGGCCGTCGCCTCTCGTAGATGCATAGGGAAACGAGCTTTTGCCTCGCTCCGGTTGCTGCAAAACCGTCTCGGACAAGGAGACGGTTTTTCTATGGTAGATCACCCATGGCGAAACCAACCCACCAAGACGAAATCCTCTACTGTGCCCGCTGTGGCATCTCGTTTGTGTGGAGCCGCGAGGAGCAGGAGCAGCCCGCCGCAGCCCAGCCGCTGCATTGCCCGGCCTGCCGCCGCCTGCTGCCGGAGGCCGGACGCGAGCGCGGGCTGGTCAAGTGGTATGACCGCAAGAAGCACTACGGCTTTATCGTGCGCGCCGGCCAGCCCGACATCTACGTGCATCGCAGCGCGGTGGATAGCCGCCGCCTGCCGCGTCCGGGCGACCTGGTCGAATTCGGCGTCGAAGAGAGCAAGCGCGGGCCGGTTGCCACCGGCGTCGTGGTGATCGAACCCGCGGCATCGACCGCGGCGGCATAGACAGCCAACACAACGCACGACAAGCGAACAGTTGCCGGCTGACCCGGGATCTACACGGATCCCAGGTCTTTGTTCGCCGGCCGCGACGATCCCGCGACGACGGGCCATTATCCTGGGGACAACGGTCGAGAAGGCGGTCGTGTAACCGCAGGAGAGTCCCACTTCCCAAGGAGAAGAAACCATGGCCACCGCAATTTCCAGCAAGCAGTTCACCAGCGCCCGTAGCAAGTTTGCCGCCATTGTCGATGCCCTGGCCCAGCCATTTGCCCGCAACCAGACACTTGCGGCGCCGATCGCCCGCACGCAGCCGGCCCCGCTCCTGTCCATCGAGACACACGCAGCCCCCAACGGTATCACGACGCTCTGCCTCACCGGTGAGTTGACCCACAAGAGCATTGCCACCTTCGCCGACACGGTCCGCGCCGCCTATGCTGCCGGTGCTACCGCCCTGGTGGTCGACATGGCCGGCGTGAGCAAGCTGAGCGTGGCCGGGCTCTTTGCGCTGCACAACGCGGCTCGGCTCGTTGCTGGCGTTCCGCTGCTCAATGCAGACGACGGCTGGTCCGCCCTGCGCGCCATGCAGGCCAGCACGATTGCCGTCAACGGGACGTACCTGCGCCTGGCGAATGTGCCGCCGGCCATCGAGCCGTTTCTCCGCGCCAACGGCGTGACCGTCGGCACTTGAGGCGCAGCAAAGGGGTTGAAATCCTGTACCGGGCCGGTCCTGCGGGTCCGGTGCAGGATGCCCAACATCGAGATTGACAGCGCCCCGCCGCTTCTGTATACTCGCCATCATCTGCCCCTTGGCAGGCGAACAGCGTGCAACCGAATTCCAGGAGAACCCGACACCATGCCAGTCTTCACCACCACTCGTTTCGTGCGCTGCACCGTCGTCGGTGCGGGCGCCGCCTAGGCAGGTGCCCGTGATCCAGCGAACCATCCGTCCGTCCTAACTGATTGACCGGCCGCAACGCCCAGACGTGCAGGAGGAAGCATTGCTTCGCTCCCTTTTTGCGCGTCTGGCATGGCCGGTAGAAGACATCGAACCACAGAGAGCGCTGAGAAACGCAGAGATGGCTTCTCAAGGAAGCTCGGCATATCCTGGCCGATCGAACTTGGCCTGGTCTGCCATGAATGAACGGCGCGACGAGGCGCTCGAATCGACGCTCTGTGCATCTCTGCGCTCTCGGTGGTGAAACAATCGGTTGGCAGGTCGGACAGTCTCCTGGTTGAACCGACCGGGGCAGCCTGCTGTCTTGGCTTTCGGCAATCGAATCATCGGGAGACAAACCTATGCAGTTGCCACTGGCTGAGCACCGCCATGTGCTCGGCGTCTATCTTCGGCCCCAGTGGGCCCGCGTGCTGCTGCTTTCGCTGCTCATTCTACTGAGCATCGGCTTGCAGCTTTTCAATCCACAGATCATCCGCTATTTCATCGACGCGACACAGAGCAGCGGCGCCACGCCCGCGCTGGCGCTGGCCGCGTTGCTCTACCTGCTGGTGGGGCTGGCGCAGCATGGTGCCGCGCTGGCCACCGTCGCGCTGAGCCTCGACGTGGGCTGGCGCGCCACCAACGCGCTGCGCGCCGACCTGTTGCGCCACGTGCTGGGGCTGGACATGACCTTTCACAAGGCGTACACGCCCGGCGCGCTCATCGAACGCGTCGACGGCGACGTCAGCGCGCTGGGCGACTTCTTTGCCCAGTTCCTCGTGCGCGTCGCCGCCAACGTGCTGCTCATCGCCGCCATCCTCGTGATCGTCATGCGCACCAATGCGCTGGCCGGCGTCGCCCTCCTCCTCTACACGGCGCTGACCGTGCTCGTGCTCGTCTTTGTGCAGCGCATCGGCGTCAAGCGCTGGAACGATGCGCGCGAGGCGTGGAGCGACCAGATGGGCTTCATCGAGGAGCACTATGCCGGCGCCGAAGATCTGCGCGGTGTGGGCGCCGAGCCCTACGTGCTCTACCGCCTCTACGGTTACATGCGCGCGCTGACCGAGAAGGCGCGCAGCGGCTGGATGGCGCAGGCGCTCGGATTTGCGCTGACCAACTTCCTCTACGTCGCCGGCTATGCGCTGGGCCTTGCGCTCGGCGCCTGGCTCTACACGCAGGGACAGGTCACCATCGGCACGGCGTTCGTGCTGGTCTACTATGTGGGCATGCTCGCCGACCCGCTGGAGGCGTTGCGCGGCCAGGGTGAGATCCTGCAACATGCGACCGTCGGCGTGCGCCGCGTCGGCGCGCTGCTGAACCAGCAATCGCAGGTGGCCGCAGCCGGCACGCAGCTTCTCCCGGACGGCCCCCTCGCCCTGGCAATCGACGCCGTCACCTTCACCTACACCGACTCCTCACCCCAATCCCCCACCACCCCAATCCCCCAATACCTCACCCCCTCATCCCCTCACCTCACCACCCTCACCCTCACCCTTTCCGCCGGCCGCATCCTCGGCGTCCTTGGCCGCACCGGCTCTGGCAAGACAACGCTGACGCGGCTGCTCTATCGTCTCTACGACCCCGACGACGGCACGATACATGTCGATGGCGTTGACCTGCGCGAGATTGCACCCGCCGAGTTGCGCCGTCGCGTCGGCGTCGTGACGCAAGAGGTGCAGTTGTTCCACGCCACGCTACGCGACAACATCACCTTCTTCGATTCCCAGGTCGACGACGCGGCCATCGAGGCGGCGCTGGCCGAACTCGGGCTGCTCGACTGGGTGCGCGCCATGCCCGATGGGCTGGATACCATGCTAGCATCGGGCGGGCATGGCTTCTCGGCGGGCGAGGCGCAACTGCTCGCCTTCACGCGCCTACTCCTGCGCGACCCCGGCCTGGTCATTCTTGATGAGGCGGCGTCTCGCCTCGACCCCGTCACCGAGCGGCGGCTGGAGGCGGCCATCGACCGGCTGCTGGCCAACCGCACTGCGGTCATCGTCGCCCACCGCCTGCACACGGTGCAGCGCGCCGACGACATCCTCATCCTGGAGAATGGCGCCATCGTCGAATACGGCGCGCGGCGCGCGCTGGCCGCCGAGCCAAGCTCGCGCTTTGCCCGGCTGCTGCAGAGCGGGTTGGAGGAGGTGCTGGCATGAACACGTGGTGGTTCGTGTGGCGCCTCATTCGCTACGCGCCGGGACTCTTCCTGGCGCAATCTGTCCTACAAATCTTCTTCCTGGCGGTGCGCGTCGTGCCGGGACTCATCGAGAAGGCGGTCTTCGACACCATCACCGGCGCGGCGCCGGCTACGGTGAGCGTGGCCGCGCTGATCGCGCTCTACGTCTCCATCGGGCTGGCGCGCATGGTGGCCGCCTATGGCGAAACGTGGGCGGGCCGCACCTTCCGCTACCGCGTCGGCGCGCTGCTGCGGCGCAACCTGCTCGCCGCGCACCTGCGCCGGCCGGGCGCGCTGGCGCCGCCGGTCGCACCGGGCGAAGCCGTCAACCGCTACCGCGACGACGTGGCCGAGGTGGCCGACTTCCCGCTCTGGCTGCCCGACGTCGTGGGCAACGTGGTTGCCTTCGCCGTCGCCGTCGTCATCATGGCGCGCATCGACCTGCCTATCACCCTCTTCGTCTTTCTGCCGCTGGTGGTGGCCTTTGCGGCCGGCCGCGCGGCGTGGGGGCGCTTCCTGGAGTACGGCCATCGGGCCGGGCGCTCAGCCGATGCCGTGGTGGGCTTTCTCGACGAACTCTTCGGCGCAGTGCAGGCGGTGAAGATCGCCGGTGCGGCCGGCCCCGTCGTCGCGCACTTCAACGCGCTGGGGGCGCAGCGCCGCCATGATGCCGTGCGCCTGGGCATGCTCGAAGAGACGCTCGACACGATCTCGCGCGTGGCGGTGACCTTTGGCGTGGGCGTCATGCTGCTGCTGGCGGGTCAATCCATGGCCGCCGGCAGCTTCACCGTGGGCGACTTTGCGCTCTTCGTCTACTTCCTGTGGTTCACCACCGATCTGCCCGGCTATCTGGGCGTGTTCCTGGGCGACATCAAGCAGCAGGACGTGGCGGTCGAACGCCTGACCGCGCTCATCCCCGACGCGGCGCCGCAGGCGCTGGCCGAACATCACCCCGTCTACCAGACGGCGCCGGCGCCGCGGCCCGCCGTTCCGGTTCGTTCGCCGGCCGACCGCTTGGATCTGCTGGAAGCCGACGGCCTGACTGCCATCTTCCCCAACAGCGGCCGCGGCGTGCGCGACATTTCGCTGCGCGTGCCGCGCGGCGCCTTCGTCGTCATCACCGGGCAGATCGGCGCGGGCAAGTCGACGCTGCTGCGTGCGCTGCTCGGCCTGCTGCCGCGTGATGCCGGCGTCATCCGCTGGAACGGGCAGCCGGTCCCCGACGCGGCGACGTGGTTCCAGCCGCCGCGCTGCGCGTACACGCCACAGGTGCCGCGCCTCTTCTCGACCACGCTGCGCGACAACATCCTGCTCAGCGTGCCCGAAGGCGAGTTCAGCCTGCCTGATGTCGTGCAGCGCGCCGTGCTGGAGCCGGACATCGCCACGCTCGACCGCGGGCTGGAGACGGTGGTGGGCCCGCGCGGGGTGCGCCTGTCGGGCGGGCAGGTGCAGCGCGCGGCCGCGGCGCGCATGCTCGTGCGTACGCCGGAGTTGCTCGTGTGCGACGATCTCTCCTCGGCGCTCGATGTGGAGACGGAGCGCCAGCTCTGGGCGCGCGTGGCCGGCACGCCTGGCGAGCGCACGGCAACCCTGCTCGTCGTCTCGCACCGGCGCCCGGTGCTACGCCTGGCTGACCACATTGTCGTGCTGCGCGAGGGGTGCATCGACGCACAGGGGACGCTGGACGAGTTGCTGGTTGTGTCCGCAGAGATGCAGCAGCTGTGGTCAGGGGAAGAAGATGGGGGGGGGTGAGGAGATGAGCGGGTGAGGGGATGAGGGGGTGAAGAAGTGAGATGTTTGACGTTTGACGTTTGACGCCCACCCTTCAATCCGGCTGTACGCCGACAGGAAATTCGGACAAAAGTCGGATGTGACGTCCGGTCAGTCTGGCTATACTAAGGGTGCCTCTTCAAGCGGGGCCACTATGTTCGGATGGAGGGATCGTGACCGCACCACGGTCCCTCCTTCGTTTCCCTTCCAGAACGCACTTCATCGCCGCTCGGATTGCTATCTGCTCGTCACGCAACGACCAGGCGGACAGGCTCGGCTGCCAGCGCCAAGAGAATATCCGCCAATTCCCGCGGCTGATTCAAGTTGGGCAAGTGGTCGGTGTGAAGCTCAAAGTAGCGCCAGGCCGGATCAGAGCGTGCCGCCTCGCCCGCAGCGATGATTCCCAAACCTGTAGGCATCAGATCCTTGTCTTCGGTACAGTAGATAAAGGCGCGCGGCAGGGCCAGCGCCGCAGGATTGCGCAGCGTCACGCGCTGCAAGCCCGTCTTGATCGGCAATGGGACGTAGCGCGGATCGACCGGCTTGCCCGGCTCCGGAATATACGGCAGCTTCCAGCCCTCTCCCACTTCCTCCGTCAACTGAACGAGCTGGGCAGCCAGTTCTGGCCCGAGCAAATCGGCGGCTGACTGGCCATCGTGCGGAACCACTGCATCGAGGTAGACAAGCTGGCTCAGCCGTTCAGGCACGCGCTCGGCTACGCCCGTGATGACCATACCGGCGTAGCTGTGACCCACCAGAATTACGTCCAATAGCTGCTCGAACTCGATGACATTGCAGATGTCGGTGATGTGGGTATCCAGGTCGACGTCGGGGTGCGCCAGATGCACGCGCTGGCCGAGACCGGTGAGCGTGGGGGTGAAGACCGCATGACCGCCGGCGCGCAGCATGTTCGCCACCACCTGCCACTGCCAGGCACCGCCGTGCGCACCATGAACCACAACAAATGTCGCCATCGCTGAATCTCCTTTTTTGGGGTATACGTGTGACCTCGTCAGGGTACGTCTCAATCACATCGCATTATCGCGGGCGAGCGTTGCACGATCGTTGCAAGCCCGGCGGCGCGTCAGTCAGGAGGCTGTCATGTGGCTGAGCTACGACGCAGCGGCAAATGCGCCAATTGGCGGATGTGTCGCACGGCTGCTTTTGCTATGATGAGAGTGCCTGCAACGACAGGCATCATAACAACCTCATAGGGGGATCGTGGCCGCACACACGATCCCCCCTCCTTTTTTGTGGGGCTGGAGAGGGCATCCCCCCCCAATTATTTGAACATAACATGCCGAGGTGTACCCCATGACCTTACGTCGCGTCTCTCCCGAAAGTGGTGATGCAGCATTCGCCCTGGTCGAGACTACCGCAGCCCACGTAACGCGCTTCCTGGCCGCTCACGTCGCCGCACGCGCTGCAAATGGACTAGGCGGCGTTGCCTTCCTGACCGGCCCGACGCGCGCGGGCAAGAGCCTGGTGGGGATTCGTCTGGCCAAAGCGCTGCGCCGGCGCGGCTTGCCGGTCGCCATCGGACTACCCGCTGTTGCGCGCGAGGACATCGTGCCGGGGCGCATCGTCTCTGCCCAGGGCCGGCGCAGCATTGCACACCGCTTTGGCGACAGCGGGGCCATTCAACAGATTTTCGAGCGGGCCGACGTTGTGATCGTCGACGAGGTGCAATTTACCCCTGAGCCGCTGTGGGAGCATGTTGAAGCCACCGTGCGCGACCACGCCGCACGCGGTGGTTGGAGCGTACTGCTCGGCATGTTGTATGCCAGCGACCGTACTACCTTCCCGTTGAGTGCGCGGCTGCGCGCCCATGCCACCGTCGCCGCCAGTTTGACCGCCGTCTGTGCCGTGTGCGGGCGACCAAACGCGATCTACTCGCAGCGCCTGCTACAAGGACAACCGGCCCCGGCAACCCTGCCTCTCCTCCTCGGACCCTCTGCAGCGATCACGTATGAGCCGCGTTGTGCCGCGTGCCATGTGTTTGACGGGGCGGCGAAGACGGACGCCAGCGTGCATGTCTGCCGCAGCTAGATCCGCTGGCACGCCTGCACGGCCAGTTGCACGAGCCCCTCACGCACGCCCCACCGCTTGCTCCACGAACGTGAATCCCAGAACTCGCCGCTGAGATCGTCGCCGGCGTACAGAACCTGCGCCAACTCGACGCTGCGGAAGCGCGCCACGGCAAAGAGTGCGGCCGCCTCCATCTCCACACAGCCGCATCCCTCAGCGCGGCGTCGGGCCACCTTGCCTCGCGTCTCGCGGTAGATGGCGTCGGTCGTCCACGTCTTGGTGCGCTCGTAGGGGACGCCGGCATCGTCCAGCGTCGTACAGAGCGCGGCCAGCGCGGCCGACGTGGGTTCGACTTCGGCGGCAGGCGGCAGGTAGTGATACGAGGTTCCTTCGTCACGCACCGCCGCCACCGGCACGATCAGGTTGCCGACGGCGTGCGCGGCGTCCAGCGTGCCGGCGCCGCCACACGCAATGAACTTGTCGGCGCCCAGTGCGATGACCTCCTCCAGGAAGCCGGCTGCCAGCGGCGCGCCGACGCCGGGATGGAAGATCGCCACGGGCGGATCGCTGCCTTCCACCCGGTAGATGGGATGGCGGCCAATCTCGCTGCGCAATTCGGCAATTTCCAGGAGCAGGCCGCCGGCCAGCATGTGGCCGATGATGTCGTTGAAGAAGGTGATCACACAGCGCGCGGGCATGCCTGGCAGGCGCGCGATGAGCCTGCTTGGCTCGAGCATGGCGGCGCGGTCGTCATCGTAGTCGAGAATTGGCATGTGTTGGGTCATGGCCAACATTGTAGAAGCACCGGCGGGTAGCGTCAATTGGGTTGATCGCGCCGCACTATTGGTCGTTTGACCAATGCGACGCACGCCGGGGCTGACCTCGCCAATTTCCTGGGACGCATCCAGCATGTTCCCGTGGTAGACGCGCCTGATCCCGGGCGCGATAATGAAGACAATCGATGGATTTGCTGGAAAGGAGCCCTCATGCGACCGGTACTCCGCCAAGTTTCAGCATTTTGCCTCCTGGCTGTCGCCGTCGTCTGCGGAATGCGCCACGTTGCCGTTGCTTCCCCGGCAGTCGTGCCGCGCATGGTGGACCTGGCCGCGCCGGGAACCGCCTTCAGTCGTGCCAACGGCATCAATGATAGCGGCCAGATCGTTGGGTTCAGCGACCTGCCCAATGGCCAACGCCGTGCTGTTCGTTGGCAGGATGGCGTGATGGTCGATCTGGGAACGTTGGGAGGTGGCGCCAGCGAGGCTGCGGCGATCAACATGTCGGGGCAGATCGCCGGTACGAGCGGGACCGCCGACGGAGCGAGCCGCGCCTTCCGGTGGGATGCCGGCGTTATGACTGACCTCGGCACGCTGGGCGGCACCTATAGCGAAGCCTATGCAATCAACGATTCCGGACAGGTCGTGGGCAGAAGCAACTATGACACCGCTTCCTTTGACTACCATGCCTTCCTCTGGTCGGCCGGCGTCATGACCGACCTCGGCACGCTGGGCGGCACATACAGCGCGGCCTTTGCAATCAATGACAATGGGCAGATCGTGGGCGAAAGCAGCACCGCTACGGGCGCGGTGCACGCCACCCTGTGGGTGAACGGCACGCCGACTGACCTCGGCACGCTGGGCGGCGAAAACAGCTACGCGCAATCGATCAATGCGAGCGGGCAGATCGTGGGTTGGAGCTGGACGGGGACGTCTGCGGTGAGTGCCTTCATCTGGGAAAATGGCCAGATGCGGGCGCTCGAAGCGCTGGGCGGCATCAACAGCGGCGCCGCTGCCATTAACGACAGCGGGCAGATCGTGGGCTGGAGTAACACGGCAGCGTTTGAAGTACACGCGACGATCTGGCAAGCGGACAAGATCGATGATCTCGGCACGCTGGGCGGCGACAGCAGCTATGCGCGTGCCATCAACCATGCCGGCGACGTGGTGGGCGATAGCGAGACGGCGCCCGCCGGGTCGCTCACCTTTCACGCCACACTCTGGAAGGACGCAGCGCGCTGGAGCGATCCACAATCCTGGGAAACGCGCGCGTTTCTACCGATCATCGGACGGTAACAGTGGCAGCCGCGCCGGCGTTCCTGCGTAGTCAGTCACCGACTGCGATCTCGCCGGCCATGAAGGTCACAGCGCGGCCGGAGAGAATCACGCGCTCGCCGCGCACCTCGCACAGGACGTCGCCGCCGCGCGCCGAGGCCTGGTAGGCCGTCAGCCTTTGCTTGCCGAGCCGGCCTGCCCAGTACGGGGCAAGCTCGCAGTGCGCCGAGCCGGTGACGGGGTCCTCGGGGATGCCGTAGCGCGGGGCAAAGAAACGGCTGACAAAATCGAAATCCGTTCCAGCGGCGCCGGGCGCTGTCACACAGACGCCTCGCAGGGCAAGCGTGCTCAGCTTCGCCATGTCGGGGGCCAGCGTGCGCACGATGGCCGCGTCGTCGAAGACCACCACGTAGTCGTCGGCAGCCAAAACTTCGACGGGCGGGGCGCCCAACCCATCGAGCAGCGCGGCCGGTGCGGCGCAGGGCACGGGCGGCTGCGCCGGGAAATCCATCACCAGCATGCCATCCTTGTGCTCGACCACGAGCCGGCCGCTGCGCGTCATGAACTCGATGGACTGCCCGGCATAGCCCAGTTCCGCAAAGAGCACGTGCGCGGTCGCCAGCGTGGCGTGACCGCAGAGATCGACCTCCGCCACAGGCGTAAACCAGCGCAGATGAAAGCCTGGCCCATCCGGCACGTAGAAGGCGGTTTCTGACAAGTTGTTCTCCATGGCGATCGCTTGCAGCGTCGCGTCGGGCAGCCAGGCATCCAGCGGGCAGACGGCGGCGGGATTGCCTTCAAAGACGCGCCGCGCAAAGGCATCGACCTGGTATTGCTTGCGTTTCATGATGTTCTCCAGTCGCAAGAGCCGCCAGTTGCGGCTCGATGATGAATGGCGTTGGCGGTGGTTCGTCAGAGAGTCTTGCTCATACGCACGAGGGGCACGGCCGCGCCGCCGCGGTCGTCCACCAGCCGCTCGCCGGCGATGTAGCCGCACGCGCGGTAGAGCGGCTCGCCCGCAAGCGTGGCCATCAGCTCGGCGCGTATGAAGCCTTCGGCGCGCGCCGCATCCTCGCACAAGGCGAGAATCAGCCGGCCGACGCCGCGACGGGCAAAGCGCGGATGGGTATACATGGCGCGCACGCGGGCAGCATCCTTCGCCGGGTCCAGCAATGCAGGGCTGCGCCCCGGCGTCTGGTCGCTGCCGTAGAGCGTGGCGCGGCGGCTCCACCCGCCGCAGCCGGCCAACTCGCCGTCGATCTCCACCACGAAGTACGTACCGTCATCGATGAGCTGCGTATCCAGCCCCATGATGGCGCGACTCGATGCGATCTGGCTGTCGTCCAGAAAGGGCTTTTGCAGCTCGCCAATGGCGGCGTCCATCAAGGCGCGCAGGGCGTCGAGATCGGCGCGACGGGCAAGGCGATGGGTGAGCATGACAGATCGTGCGCTCCGTGGCGGTGAAAGAGATGGGCGAACGGGCAGGAGAATTGTCAATCGCCAACGTTCAATTGTCAATTGTCACCGGACGCGGCCCGGCCACCGTCGAAGGCAGCGCGTTCCCGTTCGCGCTGCGGTGCAGACGATTGCTGTCCGTGCCCTGCCGATCGCTCGCCGATCGGCTCCCCTGCCCAACGTGCGCATGCCGACAGCCGTCACGCGCTGTGCCATCGCCTGGCGCCGCCCGCGAGCGCGCTGCCCCTGCCGACGAACGCGATCTGGGCACGATCGAAGGTGATTTTCACGGAGCGAACGCACTATTCCACAAAACAGATCCAATCCGGGCGCTGACGAACGCGATCTGAGCGCGATCGAAGGCATTCTGCCTGCCTACGAAGAGATTCTTGCCGCGATCAAATGCAATATTTGTGGGACGAAGGAATTATTTCGCAATCCAGATCGCTGTTTTCGGCCACCAATCATCATCGCTGCGCGCAATGCCACGGGAAACCGGGAGCTATGGCGGGTGTCGCGCGCTTCTGCCATGGCGGCGATGGATTGCTGAAGCGGAAGGCGCAGGAGCGGCCGGAGAAGGGAAGTGACGGTGCGGGTAATTGCTCAAAGCAGGGTCAAACTGAAATGGGGTGCATACCCCTCACGGATACGCACCCCGGTATCATGCTGACGCGGCGGTCAGGCTGCGGCGGACCTAAATGATCTCAAGCTCCTTGAGCTTGGCTTCCGGCACGACGCCGTTCACCCAGCCGCGGTCTTCGTAATACTCTTCCAGCATGAGGTCGAGTTCGCAGACGTGGCCTTCAGAGCCGGGCATGGTGCTCGCCTCGTGCGTGAAGCGCTTGGGCAGGTAGTCGGAGCCTTCGCGGAAACCGGCCAGGTTGTTGTAGTGGCGCTCCAGGTTGTAGATGCGCTCGCCACACTTGAGCAGCTCTTCCACGCTGTAGCCGAGGCCGGTCACGCCGTTGAACTGCTCGGTGTACTCCTGCATGCCCTCGGCAAAGGCAGAGAACTTGCACAGGTCCAGCGAGTCGGAGACGGCATGTACGTCCTGGAAGACACGCGTGAGCTTGCCCTTGCCCTTCCACTCCAGCGGGTCGACCTTGAGCGAGCCAAAGGGCATGACACCCAGCTCGGCGGCCGGCGTGTAGGCGCGCAGGTGGCAGGCGCCGCGGTTGCTGGTGGCGTAGGCGATGCCCATGCCCTTCATGCCGCGCGGGTCATAGGCGGGAATCGCCTGGCCCTTGACGGTCATGGAGATTTCGGGGTGGCCGAACGCGGCCGCGCCGCGCGCCGTGCCGCCGGACAGCTTGTCGCCCACACCCTCGCGGGCCGCGATCTTCTTGGTGACTTCGACCATCTCCATCGTGTCACCCCAGCCCAACGAACCGTCGCCGTTGGTATAGCCCTTCTCGCTCGCTTCCATGTACATGGCCAGCACGTTGCCCAATTCGATGGGATCCATGCCATAGTCGTTGCACATGTCGATGATATAGGCGACAGAGGCGATGTCATTGTTACCACAGTTGGAGCCAAGCGACCAGGCCGGTTCGTACTCCACGCTCTCCATCTTGACCTTGAAGGGGCCTTCGGTGACCTCGACTTCCTTCTTACAGGCAACCGGGCAGGCGTGACACGTGGGGTTGCTGATCAAGATGTGGTCGTTGACGTATTCGCCGGAAATTTTCTCGGCGTTATCCTTGCCAAAGGCCGTGTATTGCGCATTCTTGGAAGGCAGACCGCCGATGCTCTCGGTGATGTTCATGAGCACGTTGGTGCCGTAGACGCTGAGACCACCCTTGCGCGGCGAGGTGATGTTCTCTTCCGCCATGATGGCGGCCAGCGCCTTCTTGCGCGCTTCCTTGTCGGCTTCCTTGTCGGCCGGCTCAGGGCGATTCTTCTTGTCGCCCTTGACGATGACGGCCTTGAGATGCTTGCTGCCGGCCACCGCACCCGTGCCGTTGCGGCCCGCCGCGCGGTCGTTGATGTTGACCCAGCAGGCAAAGCGCACGAGGTTCTCACCCGCCTGGCCAATGGCCATGCCGTCGCAATCCTCGCCGTGGCGCTCGCGCAGGATCTTCAGCGTCTCGTGAATGCCCTTGCCCCACACGTCGGAGGCGTCGTGCAGCGTCACCGTGCCATCTTCGACGTAGGCATAGACCGGCTTGTCGGCCTTGCCCTTGAAGACGAGGCCGTCGAAGCCCGCCCACTTGAGCTTGGCCGCGGTCCAGCCACCCATGTGCGCGTCGGCCACAGTGCCGGTCAGCGGCGACTTGGTGACGACCGCCAGGCGGCCGCTCATGTTGACGTTGGTGCCGGTGAGCGGGCCATTCATGATGCAGAGAATGTTGTCCGGGGAGAAGGGCTCGACATCCGGGCCGTTGTCGAAGACATACTTCACGCCGAGGCCGCGGGCGCCCAGATACTTGCGGGCATCCGTCTCGTCGATGCCCTTGTACTCTACGTTGCCGGATGACAGGTCGATCCAGGCAACACGGTTGGTGAAACCACCGATCATAAGTAGCTCCTTTTACGCTTAGTGGACAAGACAGCAGACTCTCAAGGTTGGTGAATTCATCGAACGACATTCATGGCGCCGGTCACGGTACGGTAGGTGACCGGCAACACACTGCGTGGGGCGGTACACGCTGCGGTGCTCGCTGGGGCGAGTCGTCCGGCAAACGTGCTTCAAATTGGAATTAAGCTTGCTTAGTAAGCGGCATTGTACCGACTTCGGGGAAGATCTGTCAAGCGCGAAACACCTATGCTTGCCCACCGTAGGTCACTGTGGCGCCAACTGCAAGGTGTCCCCCGTCACGTTATCCCGCCCGAAACGCATGGGCAGATACGCTACGTCGCGATGCTTGGTGATCAGGTCGTCGTAGTGCGGGCTCAGCACGTTGCCCGACTGTCCCGTCGTAATCATAAAGCGGCTGGCGGGCAGGTTGCTGAGGTCGACGATGTGGCGGTAGCCGGGCGAGTGCGTCTGCACGTAGGGGTTGGTCAGGTTCACCGGCGCCACGTTGACGGTGTAGCGATCACCGCCGTTGGGAATCGTGCGGTGGAAGAGCCACTTGAGATAGCTCACCTGGCTGAAAGGGTTGTGCGGGTATTGCGTGATGTGGATGCGATCCCAGCGCCAGCGGCTCATGTCGTCGCCCATGCGTTCGCTCAGATCGGCCAGCGCGTTGTCCAGCGCCACCTGCGCAGTCTCCTCGCAGCTTTCGACCGCCGGCGTGAGCACGTTGTCGCACCATGCCGCGCCCTGCGCGGGATCATTCAGCACATTGGTCAGAAAGAGCGGATTGGCGCGCGTCGACATCTCTTCGAAGAGTGAGGCGCGTAGATCGTCCTCGAAGATGGCCCGCTCCAGGTGCAACATCCACGCTGAATAAATCGCCGCGGCCGTGCTCTCCATGGACAGCGTGCCGTCGAAATCCTGGAGCAGTGCGATGGCACGCGCCTGGCGTTCGTCCGCCGGCGGCACGCTGAGCAGGAAGGGCAGCAGCGCGCGCACCTGCGTGCTCGTCTGGTCGGCCTGGATGGTTGCCATGTCGTCGGCGGAAATGGTCTCGCCGTTGCTGCTCATCTGCTCGATCAACTCGGTGATGCGCTCGGCGCGGTATGGCGGCGCCCAGTCGGTGGAGAGCAAGTAGGGATAATCGTCGCCCACGACGCGGTTGTTGGCCGTCGCCACATAGCCTTCGGGCGGGTTGTACGCCTGCGGCAGTTCGGCAAAGGGGATGAAGCCCTGCCATTCGTATTCGCTGGCCCAGCCGGGCACGGGCAGCGTGCCGTCATGCCCCGCAGCGCGGATGGGAATCTTGCCCGGCGCAAAGTAGCCGATGTTGCCCTGCACATCGGCAAAGACGAAGTTCTGGCTGGGCGTGATGAACTTTTCCATCGCTGCGGTGAACGCTTCCCAGTCGGTCGCATAGTTGACGCCCAGGAAGGCGTCGAGTGTCGTGTCGCCGGGTTGTAGCGCCGTCCACTGCAAGGCCAGCGGCGAGCCCATGTCGCTCACATCGGAGATGAGCGGGCCGTGGCGCGTGGCACGCGCGGCCCAGCGCAGCGGCTCTTCCTCCCCGTCGATGACGATCACTTCCTCATTGATTGTCATATCTTGCCACGCGCCGTCGACCTCGTACTGGTTCGGGTTGGCCGGGTTGATGCGCTCCACGTAGAGGTCCTGTACGTCGGGGCCGACGTTGGTCACGCCCCAGGCAATCTGCTCATTGTGGCCGATGACGACGGCCGGCATGCCGGGAAAGGTGGACCCGATGGAGTGGATCGTGTCGCCCTGAATCTCGGCCAGGTACCAGATCGACGGGATGGAGGTGCCCAGGTGCGGATCATCGGCCAGCAGGGGCAGGCCTGTATCTGTGCGCGAGCCGGCGACGACCCAGTCGTTGCTGCCCGATTCGCGGCCGCCGCGGCCAAAGTCCGTCTCGATGCGGCGGTCGATCTCGAGCAGCGACGCGGCCGTACCGGGGTCAATCTGCACGCCGGCCAGGATGTTGACGCCGTCGGCCGGGTAGTCGGCCAGCAGTTGTGCGGTGCGTTCGGGACCGAGCGCCTGGGCCAGTTGCTGGCGCAGTAGTTCCAGATCGTAGTTGCCGCCCAGGTCCCAGGACATCATCTTCTGCCAGACCAGCGAGTCGGCCGGCTGCCACGGCTCCGGCGTGACGCCGAGCAGGATGAACTCGGGGGGCAGCGTGTGCCCTTCGCTCTGCCACTGGTTGACGCCGGCGGCGTAGGCTTCCAGCGCCTGGCGGCTGCGCGGCTCGATGACCTCCAGGTCGCCCAGCGCGGCGCGGTAGTAGCCCATGGTGCGCTGAAACTTGTCGATGGAGAGCGTGGCATCGCCCAGGATCTCGCTCAGCCGGCCGGCGCCGATGCGGCGGTTCATTTCCATCTGCCACAGGCGGTCCTGCGCGTGGACATAGCCCAGCCCGTAAAAAGCGTCGTGGTCGGTGCTGGCGAAGATGTGCGGCACGCCGGCCTCGTCGCGCACGACCTCGATGGGGCCGTCAACGCCGGCGACGCGCACGGTGCCATTGGTCAGCGGCAGGCTCGTGCGCAGCCAGAAGTAGCCGCCCAGCGGCACGAGGACGAGCAATGCGAGCACGGCGACGAGCAGGCCAAGCAGAAACTTGCGCATGAGAATCCTTCTTGCGGTGGCAGGCAATAGGCGCGCGTACGGCAATGCAGCGCCGGAATTGGTTGTTGGCAGTTGGTTGATTGTAACGAAAAGCAGGCGCGCGGGCAACCGCGGCAGGGGAAAACAATCAACCACCCTGGTAGGACGGTTTCGTCGTGGAGCAGGCGGCGGGGCGCAGAAAATTGTCAACGGTCAATCGACAACGGCCGACTGTCAATGGTGGAACCCTTGCAGGCGCCGTCCGCATCTCTGCGCCCCTCTGCGCTCTCTGTGGTTCAAGACACCGTGTTACGTGGGTTACGTGGCGCCGATGCCCGTGTCCGATGTGCCGATATCGTCGCGCAGCCACCAGTTGGCCAGGAAGAGCGCGCCCATCAATGTTGGTGTGCCGACGAAGAGCAGGTAGAGCGACCACTCGCCGCCCCAGCCACCGCCAAATTGCCACACGAAGAGCCCGGCCACGAGCAGGAAGGCAATGCCGCCGATCCATGGCCAGCGCCACGCCACCAGCAGCACGACGAGCAGCAGCGCTGTCGGGATGAGGTGCATCATCAGCCCTATGGTCGTCTCCCACAAGCTGCTCCCCTGGCCGAAGACATCCAGGGCAAAGAGGCTCATGAAGGCGGCGAAGATCAGCACGCCAATGCGCGGCGTCCAGCGCAGCACGCCGGCGAGCCGCGGCGAGAGGTGGTCGGTCATCACCTTCTGCTCGATGCTCTCGACGAGGACGTCAAGGGCAAAGAAGATCAGGAGGAGGGGCACCGCCAGCAGCGCTGCCGTGACAGCCACGTCGCCTGGGTTGGGATTCATCGCGACCGCATCCCATACGATCATCCCAAGGGTAACAGCGAAGAGGATGCCGAACACGATCCGCGATACCCATGCAGCAAGCTTCTGGCTGGAATTGTTCATGGTAATCTCCTCGGACGCTTGTCCCGAACCGAGCGGAATCCGCCGCGGCCCGTCCGCATGCGCCGGTGCCGCCGACTGCGCGAATCGCTCTCTACTTACCAGTATAGCACTGTTCCCAAGCCCGCTTTGTCCTGTGGCTCGACAATTCCCGTGCCGGTCGGCGGGTGGTTTCGTGCAAGCCAAGGTTTATGGTAACGTAGGCCAAGCACCGATAATCCATCAACTGGACAACTTTTATCCAACCGCGAACGGACAACCAGACACAACCATGAGCATACAGACCATCCCAGACTACACCTTGATTCGTGAAAAACTTGACCAGGCGGCCGGCATTCTCGACGAGAAGGGCATTGACTGCTGGTTGACCTTCGTGCGCGAGACGTCGGCCGTGCTCGACCCCGTGCTGCCCTTTATCTACGGCCACGACGTCACCTGGCAGAGCGCCTTCATCCTGACCCGCTCGGGGCGGCGCATCGCCATCCTCGGCCGCTTCGATGCCGAGAATGTGCGCCGCCTGGGCGCCTACGACGAGGTCATCACCTACGACGCTGCGTTTAGCGAGCCGCTGCGCGCCGTGCTGGCCGACCTCGACCCGCAGCAGATTGCCCTCAATTACTCCACCGACAACTCGCACGCCGACGGGCTGACGCACGGCCTGTTCCTGCTGCTCCACGAGTATCTGCGCGGCACGCCCTATGCCGAGCGCTTCGTCTCCGCCGGCCCCGTCATCACCGCGCTACGCAGCCGCAAGACGGCAGCCGAGGTTGCGCTCATCAAGCGAGCGATTGTCACGACCTTCGACATCTACCAGCGCACCTTTGAGTTCGTGGCGGTGGGCAAGGAGGAGCGTGAAGTCGGCCGCTTCATGCACGACCAGGTCGACGCGCTTGGCCTGGAGACATCGTGGGAGCGCGCCGCCTGCCCGGCCGTCAACAGCGGGCCGGATACGCCCGTCGGTCACGCCGGCCCCACGGAGATCAAGATCGAACCGGGGCACATGGTCCACTTCGACTTTGGCATCAAGCAGGACGAGTATTGCTCCGACATCCAGCGCGTGTTGTACGTGCTGCGTCCGGGCGAGACGCAGGCGCCAGAGCCCGTGCAGCGCGGCTTTGACACCATCGTGCGTGCCATCCAGGCTGCGGTGGCGGCCATGAAGCCGGGCGTCACCGGCAAGGAGATCGACGCCGTGGCGCGCAAGGTCGTCACCGATGCCGGCTATCCCGAGTTCAAATACGCCACCGGTCACCATCTGGGCCGCGCCTGCCACGACGGCGGCGGCGTGCTCGGGCCGCTCTGGGAACGCTACGGCGAGACACCCAACTATCCGCTCGAGGCCGGCCATGTCTACACCGTAGAACCGGGCCTCTTTGTGGAAGGCTACGGCTACATGGGGCTGGAAGAGGATGTCCTGGTCACCGAGGAGGGCACCATCTTCCTGGGCGAACCGCAGACGGAACTGATTTTGATCCGCTAGCGCAGCACGCTTGGGAACAATCGCCGTATGGCGAACGTCATCTGGAAGCAGCCGGCACCATCCAGGCCGCCTGCCTGAAGTGAAACCAACGCAATGAATCAATACAGGAGTGAAAGAAGATGAACAGACGTTTGGTTGGAATACTGGTCGCCTTGGTGGCGATGCTTGCGCTGGCGGCCTGCCAGCCGGTCATGCCTCCGCAGGATGGGGCGCCGCAAGATGCGGAACCCCAGGCGACGGCGCCCGCAGGCGAGGAAGTCACCCTCTATGTCGGTCCGGAACTGGTGGACTGCGTAGGCGTGGCGCCGATGAAGTGCATGCTGGTCAAGGAGAGTCCTGAGGACGACTACAAGTACTTCTACAGCCAGATCGAGGGCTTCGAGTTCGAGCCTGGCTACGAGTACGAGTTGCGTGTGTTGGTGACGCCGGTCGAGAATGCGCCGGCCGATGCATCGAGTCTGCAATACACGCTCGTCGAGGTCGTGAGCCAGGAGCCGGTGGCGGGCGCGGCTGCCGATAGCGCCGGGCTCGAGGGCGCAACGTGGCAGCTTGTCAGCGTGGCCGACGAGAGCGGCGCGCTGGTCGAGGTGCCCGCCGGTGTCGAGGCGACCGCCACCTTTGCCGACGGCGCGGTCAGCGGCAGCAGCGGCTGCAACAACTACAGCGCCGGCTACACGCTCGATGGCGAGAGCTTGAGCATCATGCCCGGCCCCATGACCATGATGGCGTGCCCCGAACCGCAGATGACCGTGGAGATGCAGCTCATGGCGGCCTACGGCGCCACCGCAGCGTACGCCATTGCCGACGGCCAGCTTTCCTTGCTCGATGCGGCGGGAAATCCGGTCGCGACCTTCGCCGTGGTGGAACCGGCCGCGTTGACGGGCGTCACCTGGGTCGCCCTCTTCTACAACAATGGCCGCGGTGCCGCAGTTTCTGTCCTGGCCGACACCGAAATCACGGCCCTCTTCGGCGATGACGGTTCCTTGAGCGGTTCCGCCGGCTGCAACAACTACATGGGCGGCTTCACGACCGACGGTTCGTCAATTGCCATCGACCCGCCGGCCTCGACGCGGAAGGCCTGCCCCGACGCGATCATGCAGCAGGAGGCCGAGTACCTGGCGGCGCTGCCCACGGCGGCAACGTTCACGATTCAGGGCGACAAGTTGGAACTGCGCACGGCCGACGGGGCGCTGGTGGCCTCCTACATGGCGGCCTGCAACTGAGGTTTTACCGCCAATCAAAAAGAGCGCCGCG
>WBZU01000538.1_pt1 | contig 32181 bp, 22 predicted proteins | sample 5204311 | NCBI WGS metagenome assembly WBZU01 (sample SAMN12344359, study PRJNA552823) | activated sludge metagenome | biome: Activated sludge suspended growth; feature: Nitrification reactor; material: Wastewater; isolation source: activated sludge from nitrification reactor of wastewater...
GTGGCCGGGCGTGTACACGATCGAGGGGCTTGGACAAACCAGTAATCTTCTGCAAATTATCTGGTCCATTCAGAACATTTGCGAAGAGCGCGGGATTGATCCGGAACTCGTGATTGCGGCTCTCGTGAACTTACAACGCGGGTATGAAATGAAGCCCGGTTATCGAGCCGACGCATCGACGCCGTTGATCGAAGCATTGAGGTTTCACGATACGGATGCTCGCGCTTCGTCCCGAATTGGTATGGCCGCGGCCGTCGATATAAAACTTCTCCAACCTGTTTATGCCGGCCGGCGTCTTGATTATCGCGTGGTGCAAACACATTTGCTCGACGGCCTCGTTCGTTTCGATGTGCAAGCCCAGGTCGATGGACAAGTGGTTGCTCGGGGAACGATGACGAGCACGCTGGGAATTCCGAAATTGCCGGAGCCCGCGCCGTGAAATGTTTTGCCGGTCTTGGCTTTTGCCTCGTGTTTTTCGGCTGCGGACCTCACCGCATCTGGGAGAGCAACAGTCCGGATCGGATGCACCGGATCGAAGTTTGGCAAGACGGACAGCGGCAATTCGCGCGAATGGATGGTCACGACGAACCATCGTATTTGGCCATTGGTATCGACGGTGTTTCTTGGAGCCCCGATGCGGCCCAAGTCGCTTATCCCGCGAATACACCGGCCGGTTGGGTCGTGGTTGCCGGAGGAAAACTTCGCGGACCGTGGCTCGGTATTGGCGAAATTGTTTGGAGTCCGGACGGTAAACAAATTGCCTATTCGGCGACCGAGCATCGCTTGTGGACCGTCGTCAGAAATTCCACTCGAGGCAATTATTACGACGCAATTCTTCAGGGCAGCATTGCATTTAGTCCCGATGGCACGCGTCTTGGATACGTCGTGCAAGATGGCCGATGGATACGAGCCGTCGTTGATGAAAAGCCGGGGCCGAAATTCGAGGGCATCGGGCATTTGGCATTTTCTGCGGACAGTCGACATCACGGGTACGTCGCGCGTCGCGAAGGCGTTGCGTACGTGGTTGTCGATGGGCAGAGTTCGTCCGGGTACGATGCCATTGCCGATCTCGTCATGGCCCCGAAGGGTTTTCGGTGGGCCATTCTCGCTCGGGAGAACGGCCGTTGGCATGTGGTGAGTTTCGACGACAAAGGTCCGGCATTCGACGCGATAGCCTCGCCGGTGTTCAGTCCGGATGGACGACGAATGGCTTATGCTGCCAAACGTCGCGATAATGCCGTCGTTGTGGTGGACGGGATTGAAAGCGCGGCATTTGATCAGATCCTCGCGGGCAGCGTCGTCTTTGATTCGACAGGGGAACACTTGGCGTTTAGCGTACGTCAGGGCAAACTGTGGCGTGTCGTCGTCGACGGTCGACCGGGGAAAGAACATGCCCACGTTGGCGAGCCGCATTTGGCAGGAAATTCAATCGCTTATGTCGCGCGAACGGGACGGTACGTTCGTGCCGTTGTCGATAACGTGGAAGGACCGGAATTCGATTCAATCGAGGATCTCACCCTTACGTCCGACGGGCTACGTCACGGCTATACGGCCAAGAAAAACCAGGCGTCATTTGTTGTGGTGGATTCCATGCCCCAAAAATTCGACGTCATTATCGAGGATACGTTTGTGTTTTCGTCCGATGGCCGGCATTGGGCGTGCCTTATTGGCGATGCACATCAGGAAAAGTTTTACATCACCGTCGACGGCACGCTGCGCATTGCGGTGGAAAATGCTGCATGGATGACGGCGCTGCTTCCTGATTTTCGTCGGATGAACGAATTCAATGTGCTGCGTCCCAAGTCTGCTTTGCGCCATTGGATCGCCGCGGAGCTTGAAAAGGCGCTCATGAAACCGCCGACTCCATTGCCATCGAGCCGGCCATGAACCCCGAAATCGACGAGAAAACAATGCTGGCGCCCAAAGTCGACGCGCCGCAAAAGTAGAGCCCTCGAAAAGGCGCTTCGATTGAAAATCGCGGTTGTCCCCACGGCGCGGGCGAGTGCTCCGGGCCGTAAATTGCGCCGAATGGAGCCATCGTGTACGACAGATTCGTCACCGGAGTGCTGACTTCCAATACCTTGATATGGCTCGACACACCGGGAACATGCTTTTCGATATGCTTCAAATATCGTTCCGCCAAGTGCATTTTTAGCGTCTCATACTCTTCGCCGCGCTTCGACGTCGGTTTGTCCGCCCACGGGCTGAATGGATGATACGGTGCGATGGTGACATATTCGAGCGTATGATGGCGAGGCGATTGAATGGACGGAGGCCGTTTCATCGTTGCCGACGATAGGAAATACGAATCGCGTTCCGGCAGTTTGCCCCGTTGAACGGCTTCGTATGCATCATGAGAATCGACGTCTGCGATATTCCAAATATTCGCATCCGTCATGCCCGCGTGCGCGATATCCAAGTCCGTGCCCACGAACAAGCAGATGGAACCGAAGGACCAGCGCGTGTGGTCGACTTTGTCCCGCAAACGTGAGGGGAGTTTTTCCAGGCCAATCAAGTCTCGATATGTGATAGCGGCGTCGGCATTGCTCACGATGCAATTCGAGAAGAACTCTTCGCCATTTCCGCACCGCACGCCGCGAACCCCATCCTCGTGCAGATGAATTCGCTCGACGACGTGCTGCGACTTCAATACGGCTCCGTGCCGCTTCAGCTGTTTCACGAACGCGTCGCGAATGGCTCGACTTCCTCCAATCGGAAAATAGGCGCCCGTCAAATAATGTTGCAATGTCGCGAGCCCCACCAAGGCCGATGCTTGTTGCGGCGGTAAACCATAGTTGCCGTATTGCGCGCTGAGGACCGCGCGGAGCAGCGGATCCCCAATCAGGCTTTCGAGCAGGCTTGAAAACGTCATTCGCCCGTATTTGAAGAAGAGCGGTGTTTGCCGCATAAAACGATGAGGCGTTCGGTCGCCGGCTACGTCGACCATGGAAATGAGACTTCGGCCGAATTCTTTCAAGATCCGGAAAAACTTTTCAATACCGCGATGTTCGTGGGGAAAATCCAAGATAAGTCGATGTTCATAAACGTCGTGGCCTTTGGGCGTCATGATTTCGTAATTCGGAAATATCAGACGATCAAAACCTTGCGGCGATAATTCGTGAAAGTGGACATCATCAGACAAACCCAGAATTTCGAGCAGACGGCTGAATTGTTGCCCCGGACCGCATTCTCCAAGATAATGCAATCCCGGATTGAAGTCATAAGACCCGCGTTTGAACGGATTGAGATACCCACCGATGGCTTTGCCCGCTTCGAGCAAAAGGACGCGACGTTGCGCCCGAGCGAGCGTGAGCGCCGCCGTCAATCCTCCAATGCCGCTGCCAATGACAATCGCGTCGAAGGTGCGATCCCGATGGTCCATCGTCGAACGGGCATCGAGCTGTTCGTTCGGCGAATCGTCTTCAATTCGTTTCACTAGCGTTTTCCATCCGGCTGGGTATTTGTGATGGCGCCTGGTTTGCCGATTGTAAGTAATGGGTCATTCTCGTCATCGACGCTGCGGGGACGTTTTGGAATTGGCAATCGTGTCGGTCATGCGGGCGCGTCGCTTTCGCAAAATAATTTGTAAACACCATGTTCCGAAGGCATACGCAAGGCCACTGAGCACCGATGCGATCGTCACGAGCAAGATGCTCCCGGTTTGGCCTGGATGAATCATTTCGGTGGAGATGTCCACGAGTGCTCCGGGCAGCGCAAAAATCAAGAGCAGAAACGTGGCGAAGTCGAAGAGTCTCGACAGACTCAGACCCAGCAGGCCGAGATGTACCAAAGCGCCGATTCCGAATGCGACCCATACCGGCCTTCGGGTGTTTGTCTTGTCGGATGGATCTATCGTTCGGGACATCTGTGTGGCAAATGTGTCAATGCACCGTTGATGTCATTTCAATGCATTTCGCAAAACGATCGGCGGCGGTCATCGCCATGAAGCCTTCGGGCGCGTGAGCCTCGTCCACCACTTCGAACGTCATCGTTTGCTGCGTTTCCCAGCCTTGAAGGGAAATCGTCACATTCGCTTTTCCCGGCGACAATGCGCGTAGTGACATACCGCCGTCACCGGGGCCGTTATTCAAATCGAATGGGCCTGTGGGACCCGATTCATAAGGGATATCCGGTGAACCCGGAGTTGCCCCGGCTTGCAGAATGCTCGGTGCGTCCGAAACGATCTTCAAGACGGTCGCTTCTGAGACGCCCGTATCCGATCCATACCCGAATACAGCCGAATATTCCTGGCCCACGACCAGGGTATTCTCACAAAAACCGGCCACGATGGGATCCGAACAACCCGCGCCCCCGTAACCACACGCGAAGTCATCGCACGCTCCAAGAACGAGCGCCACAACGAATGTTGCCATGACAAACCCAAACCAGCCTTGCATCTTGCGCATGACGCTCCTCGGATGAAGCCGATGATGACACGATGGTACATGAACGACGGCGTGATGTCGGCAGAGCTCCGGCGGAATTTGCGGCTTACCAACGTTCACAAAAACGATCGCAAATGGTGTAAGTCGAATCGGGGGCTCGTACGTATATGGCCCGGCGGATCGGAGACGCGTGATGGATCAGTTTGGTGATTACCTCGTGCGACGGCTTGTCGGCGAAGGGGGCATGGGCAAAGTCTACGAGGGCGAAGAAAAACTCTCCAAGCGCCGCGTAGCCATCAAAGTTCTCCATCCCGAGCTCGCCAAGAGCGATTCCGGGCGCAAGCTTTTCGTCAACGAGATGCAGATCCTCGCGCATCTCGAACATCCCAACATCGTGCGCAGCTTGGCCAGCATCGAAGCCAATGGCCAGCTCGCCATGGTCCTCGAGTTTTTGGAAGGACGAACCCTGCGCAACGTGCTTCTCGAAGATGGTCGGCAATCGTGGGCGGAAGCCGTGCGCATCGTTTCGGCTGTAGCGTCGGCACTTTCTGCGGCACACGGCCAAGAGCCGCCGATCATTCATCGCGATCTGAAGCCGGAGAACATCATGATCCTGAAGGACGGAGCCGTGAAGGTCATGGACTTCGGCATCGCCAAGATGCTTCAAGCGATGAACCAGACAAACACCCAGAGTGTCGGGACGCTTCAGTACATGAGCCCCGAACAGATCGACGCGCGCACGATCGATCATCGCGCCGACTTGTATTCCTTGGGTCTCGTGTTTTACGAACTGCTTGCGGGCAAACCTCCTTTTTATTCCGCGTCGCCGCGACAACTGCTCAACATGCAGTGCACGGAAGAGCCTCCGCCGCTCGAACCCGACGTGCGCGCGGGTTTGCCCAAGGGCGTGGAGCAGCTGCTTTTTCAGCTCCTCGAGAAAGCTCCTGAGGATCGCCCTTACCTCGCCACCGATGTCGTGGACAAACTCGAACCGTTCCATTCCGCCGCCCCGTCGCCGACACGTACCTCGATTCCTCGCTCCTCCGCGTCCACGTCGGCAACGACTCCTCATGACAAACCCGCGGGTTCGCGCGCCGTATCGCCGACAATGCCCGAGTCTGCCGAAGCTGCCAAGAGTGCCGGTGCCGAAGCTTCGAGTCGACCGAAGACGATCAGCGATGACGGTTCCGAGAACGATCGTCCCGCCAAACCACTGCGTAACGACACGATCGCCCTTGTGGACAAGGTCGGTGAAACGCGTGAAATTCCCACGAAGGTCGCCATCGGCATCATCGTCGGTTTGTCGCTCGTGGCGGGGCTCGTCGCGTATTACGTACGCGCCGCCCAAGAACCTGATTTCACCAACGGTGTTACCCTGCCCGGCAAGACGTCGACACCCTTTATTCAAAAAACGAAGGACAACCGATGAAGCGAGCGCGTCCCGAGACACTGGGGTTTGTCCCGGGGGCGCCTCTTCCTCCGTTCGGGCGTGCTACGCGTTTTGCGTGCGCAGGCGGAGCCGAACTGTTTCGACTCGAAGCATCCGATGAGCCGGCAGTTCATCGGCTCTTGTCCCTTGGCGAGTCGTCCATCGGTGGGTTTGTCGAAGGCGGTACGGACGAACAGGGGGCCTGGATCGTGCGCGCCGCACTGTCGGAGACCCTCGCCGATCGTTTGCGTTCAAAGAAAGGGCCTTGGCCTTGGCGCGATGCGGTGGCGCTTGCGCTGACCCTGGCCGAAGCCTTGGCCGCGTGCGAGAAGGCGAGCCTTTTTCCCGGCCCATTGTCGCTCGATGCCGTGCAGTTCGGTGCGGATGATCGGGTTGCTATGAATGCTGCAAGGCTCGTGGCGGCGATTCTCGGCGCGAAAGAGGGGGCCACGCGCGCGGACACCGAAGCCAATGCGCCGCTGTGGACGCCGCCGGAGCAGGCGCGAGGTTCGTCCTGGGACAATGCGGCAAACCGCTACGTGCTCGGATTATTGCTCTACCGCTTGCTCTCGGGGGAACATCCTTTCGCCGGAGCCGGTCTGCGTCATGCGCTCGATGCCGCGCAACGCGAAGCGCCCCCGTTCGTCGAGAGCGTTGCGCACGAATTGCCGACGGGTTTGCAGAGTTTCGCGTTGCGCCTCATTCACCCCGTCGCCACCGAACGTCCGGATCGCGCCTTTGTGATCGTCCAAGAACTCGGGCGTTTTCTTCGTGGAGAAAGCCCCGCACGAGGTGCGGCTGGACGAACTCGGCCCTCCAAAACCAAACCATCCGCGGAAGATGTCGCGCCGCCTGCGGTACGAGTCGTCAAGGATGAGCCGAAGGTCAAACCAGCGTCGAAAGGTTCGTCTGAGCGAACGTTTTTCCAGACGTACCCTTGGGCGGCGGTGGCTTTTCCGGTTGTTGGTGGAGCGTTGGTTGCGGCGATTGCGTTTTCGCGAATTGAGAAGGCCCCGCCGGTTCGACCGCGTCCTGACATGCCTCCGTCTTCCGTGTTATCGGCGGCAACGACGACATCCGAGTCGTGTGCCGGGTGTCATGCGCGTCAGGCTGCCGAATGGCGTCGCTCGGTCATGGCGCATTCGGTCAAGAGCCCGCTCTTTAATGCATTGGAAAGTTTGATTGAAGAGCAGGTTGGGCGTGACGACGATTGTCCTCACGGCGCAGGAATTCTTCGAGAAGTCGACAATGCGACGGCGTGTCGTAATCCCCAAAATGGTATTCCAATTACCGGCTCGGGTGGAGCACGCTGGTGTATCAATTGTCATAGCCCTGCGGAAAAGCTCGATCGCACTGTTCCGCGTTGGGACGGACGGCCCGGCGGCGATGCCTCGACCAGGCGTCCGGTACGCGATCATTTGGGCGAGCAGGGCATTGAAGGTATTTCGTGTCTTTTTTGCCATTCCGTGCACGGACCCGTACCCGGACCCAATGCAACGTCGCTCGGATATCGGGGCAATGATTCTTGGATTTCGTTTATCACCGGCACCATTTTTCCTGCCCGACCCGAGGATCGGCGAGGCATATTCGGCATTTCGAATAGCGGCTACGACATGAATCCAGCCACTTTCTTCGCCCAACCGGGCCGTTTTTCCGGCGCGTCCACGACCGCGTCGAACAAGCTCGATCCGATTGTTCATCGTCGTCCGGATCCCGAAGCGAAAAGTTACCTCCGAACCAGCGAATTTTGCGGCACTTGCCACGATGTGCGCCTGTTCGGCACCGACGTCGTCGGGGTTCGTCAAGGCGAACATTTCAAGAGATTGCGTAACGCGTATACCGAATGGACGGTGTATGCGCAGGATGTACAGCGGCGAGGTAAAACGCCTGCGACTTGTCAAGATTGCCACATGAGTACGTATCCGGGTATTTGCGAACCCGGGGCGCCGAAGTCTGGTCAGGACGAACCGGAGTGTCCACCGGGAATGCATTTCGTTGCGCGTAATCCCGGCGAATATCCGGAAGCATTCAAAGCCGTCAATTCGGCGGGGCCTTCACCGGTCGTCAATCATTATTTTTCCGGCGTCGATATCCCGCTTTACAACGATTTCCCTCAATTCCTCGTCGACGAACCGACGCTCGACGTGCACGGCATTCCCTTGGGGGCGCGTCGACGTCGCGATATGCTCTTGCGACATACGTTTCGTTTTGAAATCGACGGTGCGCGATCCACGGGCCGAGGACTCGAAATTCCCGTCCTCATCGAGAATATCGGGGCGGGGCACCGTATTCCCGCGGGATTCAGCCAAGAGCGAGAATTCTGGGTTCATCTTGTCGTGAAAGATGGCTCCAATCGCGTTGTTTATGAAGTCGGACGCGTGGATCGGCCGGATGAGGATTTGCACGACAAACTGTTTGTCCGAGTCAATGCAAACCCCTCGTCGACGGATGAGCGGGGTCGTCCCGTCGGCTTGTTCGGCGCGGACGTTCGCGATGGGCCGGATGTTCCGCAATGGTCACCACCGCCGATTTTCGGCGGAACCAATTTTCGCGGCAAAGGCCTCATCAACTTCCAAAACGGTTTCTTGCGTTGCGTGCGCTGTATCGGCGTCATTGGCATCGATGGCCGTTGCGAACCGGGGCCGGGTCAAGGGTTTTTCCGCGCCGATCGTTTCGACGACGGTGATTATGACCTCGACACCGGCGAATGTCGGTCCAATCTCGTCGGCGACAATGCGCTTTTCGAGACGTATTTTCCCGTGGGCGCGCTCGATGCTTCGCGGGGGTTTGTCCGAGGGCCCGACGCAATCATCGATACTCGTTCACTTCCCGCATTTACGCCCGTTCGTTACACCTACGACCTCGATTTGGCCGGGCGACGCGGTCCATTCCATATCGAAGCCCGTCTCATGTTCCGATCGTTTCCGCCATTCTTGATCCGCGCGTTTGCCCAATACGAACGCGAACAAGCGCGCCGCGGCTTGCGTCCGAGCGGCCCGGCGGTGACCGAGGAAATGCTCAAGCGGCTCGACGTCGTTGAATTGCATCGGATTGAGGTGGACGCCCGATGACGGAATCGGTGACGAGCGAATCTGCAAAAGCTTGGCCGACCCTTGTGTGGGACGCACCCGTTTTTCGGGGGCTCGATACAAGAGCGCGGCGGGAAATCGAAGAAAGCGGCAAGATCTTCACGGTTGAGGCTGGAGAAACCATTTTCCGCGCCGGCGAAAAAAGCGACGCATTTTTCGTCGTTGCGGAGGGTTCCATTGTTCTGACGGCGATTCGTCGCGGCGAAGCGCTTGAACAGGAATTGCGGCAGGCCGAGAAAGGCGCTTCATTCGGTGAAGAAGCGACCATCGGGAGCGCTCGCGCCGCTACCGCGAAAGCTCGCGTGCGTTCGCGTATTTGCAAAATCACCGCCCACGTATTTCAGCGGGCCGTGGGACGCAGCGGAAAAGCCGAAGTGGCCGAGCGTCTCGAACGTATCTTGCGTCGCGCGGCCACCCGGGACCTATTGCAGACCGTCGCTTTTGCCAAAACGCTCGAAAGCGAGGATATCGATCTTTTGCTCGATGCCGCGCGATATCGCCCGTTTGAACGTGGCGAGAGCATTTATCGCGAAAATGATCCTTCCACGGACCTCTTTATTGTCGCCGATGGAATGGTGCAAATGCAAACGGACGACGGCGAACGATTGCATGTACGGGCTTATGTCGGGCGTGGGGATTTCTTTGGGGATGCTGAAATCGAGGCGGCGGTTCCTCGTTTGTCGGGGGCTGTTGCCGGCGGGCCTTCGTTATTGATTTCATTCGACGCGCGCACGGTGCGTACCATTGCGAGTCGCCATCCGGATTTGTTCTCGACCTTGGGCCGAATTGCGCTTGATCAACAGGCTATGCAGCATTCCGTCATCGGGCGCGCGGCGGCCAATGCGACGCAACATGCATTTCGTGATTTGTATCGGCTCAACGTCGCGCGTTCGCTTCTCGTCATTGATTTGGAATCGTGCGTGCGTTGCGGCCATTGTGCGTGGGCGTGTGCGGACGTGCATGGGCAATCGCGTATCGTGCGTCGAGGCGATAAGATGGTCGCTCGGGTCGATGCGGACAAGAAAAACCCTCAAAGCTTGTTACTGCCGAATTCGTGCCAGCATTGTGAGAATCCGAGCTGCATGATCGATTGTCCGACGGGCGCCATCGGGCGCGATCCGGGCGGAGAAGTATTCATTCGCGAAGCCTTGTGTACGGGGTGTGGTGCATGTGCCAAAGCGTGTCCGTGGGATAACATCAGTATGGCGCAGCGTCCGGATGCGGCTCCGCGTCCCGCCGGTGGTGCGTATCCCGATGTCGCCGTCAAGTGCGAATTGTGTCGCGGCTATGAAGGTCCGGCGTGTGTTCAAGTTTGTCCAACCGGATCCATTTTCCGGATGAACCCCAATGAAGAATTGGCCGATGTTCGGGAGCTCGTCAAAGGCGAGGATTCGCCCGGGCGTCCGGTTTTGGCGCCACGGCCCAATGATGTGGGGATTGTGCTCGGTGGATTGATTGCGGGATTGGGATTGACTGCGGCGGGTGTGGTCATGCACGACCGCGGGTTGTTACGCCCCGGAGGAGGTTCGGGGTATTGGGCGGGGGTCGCCGCGGCCGTGACATTCGGGCTTTTGCTCTTGTATGCAGCTCCGAAGCGCCTCGTTCGCTTTTGGCTCAAGAAAAAGGCAAAAGACGCGGCTGAAAAGAAATCCGCGGCGTCATCGCGAATTCGTCCGCAATTGGCTGTTCATTTGGCCCTGGGATTCATCTCCTTGGGGCTTGTCGCGACGCACGCTCCGATTACGGCGTGGTGGCCGCGTTCCGCGGGCAGCGCGTTACGTCTTGCGTTTTTATTGACAACCGTATTCGGCGCTTGGATGGCCGTTGCTTATCGCTGGTTGCCATCGCGATTGGCGCGTATCGAGCGAACCGCAGCGTTGCCGGAAGATTTTTCGGCTGCAAAACGCGAATTGATGGACCGCTTGTACCGCGACGTCAGCGGGAAAAGCGACCTCGTAAAAAAGTTATTCGAAAAAATATTGGTTCCGTATACCAAACAGCCTCTCGGGCCCGTGTGGCTGTTGCTCAGCGGGCGGAGCTTGCGGGACGAAGAGAATGCATTGCGCAAGCAAATCGACGTCGTGCTCGAAGGGCGCGGGAAAGAACGTTTGGCAGGGCTGGACGGATTGATTCGTATCGTCGTCGAACGTCGAGCTTTGCCGGTGCAGCGATTTTTGCTGCTGGCTTTGCGCGTAGGTTTGCCCGGTCATGTCGTGACATTTACCATCGCCCTCGCCATGCTCGTCGTTCATGCGTTGACGGCCGTTCGTCGCTGACGACGTTTCTGCTTGCAGGCGTTCGGGTTGTCATGGTACGTCGCCTCCAGGCTGGTCAGGGAGGGAGTTGCAAATGAATGAGCCGAGTTTGTCCGAGCCTACACACGCGAGCGAACACGAACCGCCGCCGCCGGAACCCGTCGACGAAATCGTTCAAGATCGAAAGAATCGTTCGAAAGGGTTGTTGATCGGGCTTGTTGGGGCCGTCGTGCTTGCCGGAGGTGGTCTATTCGCTTTGGCTCGTTATCAGGATCAGCAAACACAGGCGGCATTGTCTCAATCTTGGAGCGCCTTTTCCCAATGTGTCATGGGTGGTGAAGGCCTCGACGAAAACGGCGTCCCGAGTATGCATTTTCGTCGTATTCAGCTCACGGCGATGCGTATGGACGAAAAATCACGCACCGAGCCTGGGAGTGACAAACCTTGGCCCATGTCTTGTGCGCCGCTTGGCCATGCATTGCGGGAAACCTGGAAAAGCTCGGGTCTTGCCGAAGCAGGCGGAAAAGATTTGGGGGCGGCATCCGAAGCATTGGCGAAGGCGTTGCGCGAGCCGAATGGAGTATCGGCGGATTTGTCAGAATTGGTCGACGCCGTTTGGGAGCAAGCGCGAAAAAATAAAATCAAAGTCATCCACGTCGATGGTTTGACGCCGATATTCGACGCCAAGCCGCTCAGTGCCGGACATTTGGCCAAAGGCACACCTATTTCGCCGACGACATTTTCGCTCAAGGCGGCATTTACCGACGCGCACCCTTCCGGCGCAATGCGCCTATTGATTGAAGAAAAGGGGGTTGCCAAGGCTCCCTTTGTCTGCACGTTTGCTCAGAAAGACGCCAAAGCGCAATGTAAATCATTGCCCGAGGGGATTTCATCGGGTCACGGTCTTCGACTTTGGGGGACGGCGGATGACGATTCGGCTCCGGCGATTTTTGCGGGAGAACGCGGCCGTGCGGGCATTTTTCGAGCCGACACGGGGGACAAAATCGATGCGATGTACAGTTATGGCGCTTATGCGCGAAAAGACGGCACGACGGCCGTCTTGGGATTCGATGATGAATCCAAGGCCCTGATTCTCACTCGGCGTCCCGCGGGGGCCAAGAGCACGCGGACGAAGATCAATCCTGATTTTCGCGTCGGCAATTATTACTACTCGACGCAGATACTCTGGGATCATCTCGTTTTACGCGGTGTTACGAAAAAGGAAGAACGGCGGCTTTTTGTTTCCAAGTATCCGTGGCAGGGCGATGCCGCGCCGAGTTTGACGGATATCGGCGAATTGCCCGAAGCCGGCCTCATCGAGGGGGGAGCCGATGAACCCGCACATATTCAAGGCTGCAAAACGCCGGAAGCGATGGTCGTTCGCGTCAAGGGATACGACAATGATTTCATGAGTTTTCTCGTCGGCGGAAAGTGGAGTCCTCCGATGTCGCCGAAGGTCAGCGACGGCATTCTTTCATGTTATGGCACGGAAGCCGTGGTGACTCGCCTTTATCCGGCTCGCGGGGAAAAATCGTGGCAAACGACGCTGGCGCAAAGCCATTGCACGACGGCCGGATGCACCGTGCACGATGTATCCATGGAGAAAGTGCTCAAAACGCAATACGAATTCGCGCCCCGCGACATGAAAATCGACGCCGTCGATTTGAATGGAAAATTGCTCGTGATTTGGGCGGCGGGCGAACGTGGAGGAGTACGAATGCGTTGGGCCAAACCCGAAGAAATCGAGCGAACCGACGAATCCGTTCTTTACGATGATCTCATCAAAGATGGCCAGGTCCAGAAATTATCGACGCTCTTCGATTTGCGCCTGTTCTCGCGTGATGGTTTTGCCATTTTGCTGCTTTCCACGGTGTCGGGCGTTTATGCCGTTCGTATCGAAGCCCAGGGGATGGTGACGCCGGTGGAGATCGAGTGGACGTGAACGGATTCGAGGGGCGATATTTTCTTCTTCCCTCGCGCCCCTTCGCGTTGTAGCCTTCGCGCGTGCGACGCCCTCGTTTTCTCCTCGCAATTGCCGCAGGTGCCTTCGGCATGTTGCATCTTTCGACGCCTTCTCGTGCCGAAGAGCCGCAATCGACCGCACGAGTGGTCGTCAACCGCATCGTGGCAATCGTCGATGATGACGTCATTACCCTCGCGGAATTGAGGCGCCGAGCATTGCCTGCATTAAAGCGATTGGCGGCGATTGTTCCTCCGGACAAACGCACGGGCGAAGAAGCCAAGATTTACAAAGAATGGCTTCAGATATTGATCAACGAGCGGCTGATCGTTCGCGAAGCGCGCAAATTGAGAATGACCATTGCTTCGACAGATGTCGATGCGACGATCGACTCGATTGCCAAATCGATGAACACGACGCGGGAGAAAGTCATGGCTGCGGCGATCGAGCAGGGATACTCCGAAGCTCAATACCGCGAAGAAATCGTGGGGCAATTGCTGACGAAAAAAATCATGTTGTTCAGGATGCGCGACGAGTTTTCGAAATTGGACAAAGACCCGGAAAGGTCGTCCAAACAAATTGATAAAATCATTGATAAGTTCAATCAGCAAATGCGGGCAAACGTCTTTATCGAGGTGCGCTTGTGAAAACGATGCCTCGTCGAATCGCGTGCGCAGGTTTGCCCTGGGTGATCGCCGTGCTCGGAGCTTGCGGAGGGGGGGCGAAGCCGCCGGTGAAAGAAGCCGTGCGTCCGGAGCAACCTGTACCGGTAAAACCTGTTGCCGCACCCGAACCCATTGCCGTGCACACGTGTTGGTCGGCTCAGGGAGCGGTCGAACCCGGACGTACACGTCGCGTCGAAATTCGCGGACTGCATGTCCCGGCGCTGCTTTGTGAACGTTTTCCCGTTCGTCCCGGGGATCCTCTCGATGCCGCGACCACGGACGCGGGCATTCGCGCTCTTTTTGGCGAGGGACGAGTCGAAGACGTCGTCGTGTTCAAAGAAGAGCAAAAAGATGGCATCGTTGCGGTGTACGAGCTGAAAATTCGTCGGCGTGTACGCACGGTCAAAGTTCGCTCCGTCGCCAATATCGAACAAAGCGTTGCCGACGAGCTCGTTAATGAGGCGCCGTCTTGGGAAGACAATGCGCGATTTGATGAATTGGTTCGTGCCGCCACCGATACCCTCGCCGAGCGGGGTTATCGGCATGCAAACATTACATTGGAGACGACGCCCGAAGATAACGATGAAATCAACGTCACGCTCGTTGTCGAGCCCGGGCCGAGAACCGTTGTGGGAGCATTCGTTGTCGAAGGCTTCTCACCCGCGCGTTGGACCGAAATCTCGCCCCAACTGTATACGAAAATCGGTGAGCCATTCAATCAAGACAGACTCGAACGAGACGTACTCGTCATGACGAGTGATCTTTTTGATCGTGGTCTTGTGAGCGCTGAATTTGCGAATCCGGAAATCGTCGAAGCTCCGGATGGATCGAAGGTGGATATCAAGCTTCGGGTCAAGGAAGGCCCGGTATTCAAGGTTCGTCAGGTAAAATTCGCCGGAGATCTCGTGGGAAATGCCGCAATGTATTTGCGCGACGCGTGGCGCACGAAAACAGGCGCGGTCTTTTCCAGAAAAGCAGTGGTCGAAGATGTCGAAAACGTCAAACGCTTGCACGTGAGCAAAGGATCGCCCGCCGATGTCGACATTGAAACAATGCTCGACCCGAAATCGAATAGCGTCGATTTGACGGTCCGCATCAAACGCAAGCAATGACGAAAATCTTTACGCTGCGAGTCGTGCTTTCGTATGCTTTGAGTCTCCGGTCGTCCCATGGCTGAATCTGATCGTCGTGACCAACCCCGAGCGGACAAACCAAGTGCGGCGCAAAAGACGCTGTACGCGGCCCCGCTTGCAGATGCACGCGATCGCGCTGCGCTTCCGCGGGAAAACCCTCGAGGTCGTGGGGCTCGACGAGCCGAGACAACATCGGACGTGACCCGATTTCGCGGGTTTTTCCCGGCCGTGATCGTCGCGGCGGCAACCACGGCCATTTCCGCGTTTGCGCTACCTCCACCGGGCGGACATTCGTCGCCCGGGCCGCTCTCACGACCTCATGCCAAAGCATCCGTCGGCTGTGTCAAGTGTCACGGGCCGGATGACGCCCTGAAAAACCCCGATGATTCCTGTGCAAATTGCCACGGGTCGCATGCGTCGCAACGAGCAGGTCATGCTCGGCTCCAACAAAAGGGAGCATTGAAATGCTCGCAATGCCATCCCATTCATCGCAGTGATCAAGGGGTTGTATTCACTCCCGGCAAAGATGCCGTTCGATTTGCTCCGGGCGCCGAATCGTCGATCGATATGCCGGCGACGCGGGCTTCGCTCGGGCCTGCAACCGTGCCGATCGTTGCCGTGTCCAGTTGCGAGCGATGCCATGATCCCACATCGCCGCGCGATCCCATTGCGCGTTGTTTGCTACCCGGCCAGGAAAAACTCGGCCCGGACAGACCCTCCGGTTGTTTTGACGAACATCGTGGAGCATTGCCGGATGATTCGGCGCCGCGTGTGACCGGTCTTGGCAAACCCGTGGTTTGCGCCGCTCAACATAGCGAAGATCGAGCCGTTTTGTGGGACGCCGCGCGCGAAATCGCGACCGTCGAGCCCGTCCTCGCGCGTCCTGTCGTGGGCAACTTGGCGTGGGTTTGGCTTGGCACCGGCATGTTCGCTTTCGGTCTCACGTTCGGCTTCGTTCGCGGAGGTCGGCGACTTCTGGAACGAGTGCGTCGAGGCAAACCACCGACGACGCCGGAGGCCTTGATCAAGCCGCAGACGCGAGTGCGCCTGCCGCAGATCAATACGCAAACGTGCATCGGTTGTTATGCCTGCGTCGATGCCTGTCCCTACGACGTGCTCGATGTTCAGAAATACGTTGCCGTCGTGGTTCGTCCGGAAGCGTGTTGCGGTTTGACGTTATGCGAGCAACGTTGTCCCAATGGATCGCTGCGCGTTACGGACGGAGAAACCATCGGCGATCGTCCGCGAATGAACGAGGATCTCGAAAGCCTCGATACGCCGGGCCTTTTCTTGGCTGGTGACATCACCGGTCTACCGCTCATCAAAAATGCCATTTTGCAGGGCAGTCTCGCGATTGACAAAATTGCGGCGAGCCTTCGCGCGGAAGGGGCGGGTGGGGGAGACAAACCGCTCGACTTGATTATCGTCGGCGCCGGGCCCGCCGGGATCAGCGCGGCTTTGCGGGCCAAGGAACTGGGTTTGTCGTTCCAAGTCATCGAACAAGGCAACGTGGCGCAAAGCATTCGGAGTTTTCCTCGTGGCAAACTCGTCTTCGACCAGCCGCTCGATTTGCCCCTCACCGGGAAATTGTGGCTCGAGGAATCGACCAAAGAGGAACTGCTTTCGCATTGGATGCGCATCGTTCGCAAGGCCGATCTTCCGATCTTTCAGGATACTCGCGTGACGGGGGTCGAGCACGATGGTTCCAAAAAGGTTTTTCGAGTCGTAACCGAACCGCGCGAAGGCGGCGCATCGCAAACGCGTTTGTCACGACGAGTGCTCTTGGCCATCGGTCAACGCGGTTCTCCGCGCCGTTTGCCCATCGAGATCGATCCCGAGTACGAAACAAGGGTGCATTACCATCTCGCCGATGCTCGAAGCTTTGAGGGCAAACGAGTTGTCGTCGTGGGGTTGGGCGATGTCGCGATGGAAACGGCATTGGCGCTCGGACGGCAGTCGGGAACGACCGTGACGGTGGTCCATCGCGGCAAGAGTTTTACCCGGGGCAAAGCGCGGAACATCGACGAGCTCAAGCGCATGGCGGACACCGGACGAGTGTCATTGAGATTCGATGCCGAAGTGACGGGGATTGGGCGAGATCGGGTGACGTTACGGACGCCGAAGGGGAACGAGTCCTTCGCGTATGACGCTATTTTCGTCATGATTGGTTCGATTCCTCCGTGGAACACGCTGCGCGCGATGGGCGTTCGCGCCGTTGCGGATGAGGCGATTTCGCGTGGACATGGCCGTGCGGACACGCTCGTGAGCGGCTGAGAAACTTTTCCAGATCCTTTTTTGTCGTTCTTCGTCCAAGCCTGAGTCGATTCGCCGTAAGCTTTGCCTGGAAGTTGCGTTGTCGAATCGAGTCGATACCGACGAGCAAGAGAGTGACCATGAAACCTTCGAGTGTTGCCGTTTTCGCCTTCGCAGGGATGCTTCTCACCAGTCTTTCGGTGTATTCATTCACGCCGAAAGGTGGTTTGACTTCGTCAATCCAACCCGAAGTGACCGCCGAGAAAAACGACGAGGTCAAACCCATCGAAGATACGGCGCAGCAAACGATTCAAACGGACATCGCGCATTTCACCGCCGGTTCGACCGTCATGATCGACGGCCGTTTGGGTCACTCGAAGGTGCTTCGCAACAACGCGGGCGAAACGTTCGTCATGCTCGAAGCCCGTTCTTCAAATGATTCGCGGGCCAAAAGCGCGGCTCCGGTGAATCTGTCCATTGTCATCGATCGTTCCGGTTCAATGAAGGGGACGCGTTTGCGTAATGCCATCAATGCGGCAATCGGGGCGGTCGAGCGCCTCAAGGATGGCGATATGGTCTCTGTCGTCACGTTCGATACGCGCACGCAGGTCGTCGTTCCGTCGTCGGTCATCGGGCCGTCGACACGTGGTTCGGTGGTCGCGGCAATTTCCGGCATTCAATTGGGCGGAGATACCTGTTTGTCCTGTGGTATTGAAACAGGCATCGCCGAAATGGGTTTGACAGGAGCAACCGACGGGCGAATCGGCCGCATGATCGTCTTGAGCGATGGCGACGCCAATCATGGTTTGCGCGACATTCCGGGCTTCCGCAGTTTGGCGCAGCGAGCCCGCGACAAGAACATCAGCATCTCCACGGTCGGCGTGGACGTTGATTACAATGAACGAATCTTGTCGGCCATTTCGGTGGAATCCAACGGGCGCCATTACTTCGTCGAGAACGATGCCGCTTTGCAGCGAATCTTCGAAGGAGAAGCCGAATCGCTCACGCAAGCCGTTGCCAGCGGCGCTGAAGTCGACGTCGAATTGGCGCCGGGCGTCGAATTGGATCGCGTTTTCGACCGTACGTTCCGCCGCAATGGCAATCACATCACCGTGCCGCTTGGAACCTTCAGCAACGGCGATGTAAAGACCATTTTGATGAAAGTCCGATTGCCCACGAGTTCGTCGGACTCCGTCGCCGTCGCGAATGTCGATATGCGATATCGCGATCTCGTGAAGAACGAGGACGGCCATTGCACGGGTAAACTCGGTGTCGCGCTGGTCGACTCCGGGGCCAGTGACCTCGACGGCGTGGTTGCCGGGCGCGTGAATCGCAGTGAAACGGCCGCGACGCTGAAAGAAGCCAATCAATTGTTTGCGCAAGGCAAGTTCGAAGAAGCTCGACGCAAGATTCAATCGCGTGAAACCGTATTGCGTGATACCGCTGAAAAAGCCAAGTCGGCGGCTCCCGCATCACGCGCGGCTGATGTCGCCAAAGACTTCGACAACCAGCTTGCCGTCGTGCAACAAGCACAAAACGGATTCAATTCGCCCTTCGCTGAACCTCCGCCCCCGGCCGGAGCAGCTGGGGTATTCGCAACACCGCCGGCTGCGGCGGCGCCCGCGCCCGATGCGCGTCAGGGCAAACGCCAAGTCCGTGCAAACGAGGCTGCTGCTACCGATATGGGTTTCTGAAAGAAAAACCCGGCGCATGTCGGGGCATTCAAGGATAAAGCAGGAAAGGACCTCGTCGTTGCGCAAAGCCGGCGAGGTCCTTTTCGTAAAGCGCGACGATACTCGGCACATCCTCCCCACGCACAATGGCTTCAAACGTGCGCGCATTTCCGAGCAACGTCATGAGACCCGCGGTTTTCCATTCCGCTGGGTAAAGTCGTCTCAAGGCCACCGCAATGGTGAGGCCAAGACGCACCGGCTCGAGCTCGCTTGGATTCGATACCTCGATGCGCACGCCGGCGCATTCTTCATTGGCAAATGTGCTCGATGTCGGTTTGAAACGATGCGGTTGCCATCGTACGCCGGGCAGTTTGGCAAGGCGTAACGCTGAAGCAAGCTTTTCTGCGTCGATGTAAGGCGCTCCAAGCACCTCGAAAGGCGTTGATGTTCCTCGACCAACACTCAGATTCGTCGTTTCGAGCAATCCGATACCCGGATAAAGCAGCGCCTCGATTGGTGAGCGCAAATTGGGAGAGGGCGGCGTCCATGACAAACCCGTATTGGACCAGAGCATCGAGCGATTCCAGCCCTTCATCGCGACGACGTACAGATCCACTCCGATATGCCGCTCGGAATTGAAAAGCCGAGCCAATTCACCGACCGTCAAGCCGTGGCGAATCGGAATCTCGTGATAACCGACGAACGATTCTCGGTCGGCATCCAGAAGAGGTCCTTCGACAGCCACGCCTCCAAGCGGGTTCGGCCGATCGAGCACGACAAACCGTATCTTTCGCTTTGCAGCTTCTTCCATCATGATGCCGAGCGTCGTGATGTATGTATAAAATCGTGCGCCGGCGTCTTGGATATCGAATACCAGCGTATCAATGTTCGCGAACGCCGATTCGGGAGGGCGTTTGTCTTGCCCGTAGAGGCTCACGATGGGCAAACCCGTCGATGGATCCTTGCCATTTTTCACGATCCCGTCCGCAGTTCCGGATAGACCATGTTCCGGGGTAAACAGTGTCACGACAGATAGTTTGGGCTGACGTACCAATATGTCGACGGTTCGTTCGTCGCGGACGTCTTTTCCGGAGTGGTTGGTCACGAGGCCGATTTTGCGCCCTTCGAGGAGAGCAAAGGCGGAACGCGCGAGCTCGTCGATACCCAAACTCACGACCGCACTCGTGTCCGGCACGTTTGTCTTGGCCCCCGGCTTGTTCATCAAAACGGCGGCTCGGGCCACGTCCTGGCGAACCTGCTTCGCCCGCCCCTTGCCGTCGGGATGGACGGCATTGGTCAACAAAACGACGGATTGCTCTCGGATCGGATCCAGCCAAAAGGCCGTTCCTGTAAAACCCGTATGGCCGAAGCCCTCGAACAACGATCCGAGCGCCAAGGTGCGTTTTTCTTTTTCCCCGGGTTTCGTTCGGAGCTCCAGCATCTGTTTCACGACGGCCGGAGGCAATACCGCTTTGCCTTCGTATTCACCTTTATGCTGCAATGCCGATACAAAACGATTCACATCGTCGGCGGTTGAAAAAAGCCCGGCGTGCCCTGCGATGCCGCCCATCGTTCGGGCCAGCGGATCGTGCACGATGCCCACCAATAATTCTTCTTTCACCCGCGTCGTCGGGGCGATTCGCCGGGTCAGAGTCGTTGGAGGCCGAAACATCGTCTCGCGCATGGCCAGCGGTTCGAAAATGTTTTTCTTGGCGAACGTATCGAGCGGTTCTCCGGAAGCTTTTTCTACGATCTCGCCGAGAAGCACATACCCGAGATCGCTATAGACGTACATTTCACCGGGCTCGTGCTCCAGCGGCGTTTCGAGGATTCTCTCCAGAGATTTTTCTCGGCTTCCCGCGTGATCCGCGCGTGCATTTCCCGCAGGCAGCCCCGACGTATGCAGCAGAAGATGTTCGATTGTGATTGGTTTGTCAGGGTGAAATTTCGGAAACCATTGCCGAATAGGATCGCGCAAGCGAAGCCTGCTTCGTTCGGCGAGCAAAAGAATCGATGTCGCCGTTGCCAAAGGTTTGGTCAGGCTCGCGAGATCAAAAATCGTGTCGGCGGTCATTGCCACTTCCGCCGGTTCTTTGGCGCGAAATCCATACGCTCGCCGTAAAACGATTTCGTCTTTACGCGTGACGATCAGCACGGCGCCGGGAATTTCATTCCGTTCGATGGCCCCTCGTACGGCTTGATCAAAACGCGCGATATCCGTCGGACCCAACGTCTCCACAAGATCGGCGGCACTTGGCGCCGAGGCGGGGACCGACGGAGCGCTCGGCGGGTCGACGAGTGCCTCTGACGACGCTGATGACGATGGGGCGGGCGCCGAGGCGTTCGATCCTGCGTCGAATATTGCAGAAACCGGGGTGCGTTTGTCGGAACATCCCGCATGAAGGAGGATGGATGCGGCGAAAATTCCAAAGAAGCGCACGTTGTCGGACGATTAGCGCTTGTGGGACATTTTCGCAAGATTGGTTCCGAAGCCAGAGCGCCTTGGCACGAAATGGCCGACGGCCTCCGCGACCGGCCAATCGATCGACATGATCGAACGTCGAGGTGCGCGTGTCACATTGGTTTGAAGACAAATGAATCCGGAGACGCGGCGAATCAGGGAGCGTCGGTTGCGATCGCGATATCCTCGCCGCTCGTTGCCATGAGTCCCTCGCGCGTTTGTCCGGGGTGGGACAGTGAAGGCTTGGTTTTTTCGGCGAGTTCGTCCAGGCCGGCAAGAGCAAACACGGCCGAGAGAAATCCGGCGCCGCGCATGAACGCGCGATCGTTGGCGTCCATGGTCAAACGTTTTGCACGCAAAGTAACTTCGGCTTCTCGGGCCTCACGCGCAACGGCGCTCAGGGCGTTCTCGAGCACCGGAAGTTCGGCCGCGACTTCTTCGGCAAACGCTTCTCGATCGAGCGACAAACCTCGTCGGCGTGGAGGGGGAAGCTTGACGGATTCATCGCGCAAATGCGTGAGAACGACGCGGCCAAACGAGGCGAGCGCGACAGGATCATTCGGAACGTTGTCGATGATGTGCAGGCGCGGAAGTCCCGCGGTTCCGTAGGTCGTCTCAACCGCCACGCGAAGATCGGTCAAGACCCGGCGAAGATTTTCGGCCGATTCGTCGCGTTGTCGTCGCGGTTCGTTGTCGTCGGCGAGCTCCACTTCATGCGCGGCGTCAGCGCGGACGAGAGCTTCGTTTTCCGAGGCGATCATGCGCCCGACCAGTCGCAAAAGCAGCTGCAAATCAGGGACTTGTTCGCCGGGTTTGGCATAACGAACCAACGTCTCTTTGACTCGCGTCGCCGCATCGGCCGAATAGGTGTACGCCGCGCTGGCCACAGCCCTTGAAGCTCGCTGACGATCGACGACGGCTTTGGATGCCATGTGGATGCTCCTGGTCGTCAGCCAATACCACGGCGCTTGTTTGGACGTCGCAACTTCAGTGCTTCCGCTGCTGCCAACCAGTCCTGTTCATCGGAAGCTTGACGCTCGCCGAAGGTTCTGCCTTTGGGAGTGGCGAGATGTCTTCGGGACCTGCCGCGCGTACGCCTTCTTCACCGCCGAAATCCCCTCGGCGTCGTGGGGCACGAGCGGATGCGGGCCATCGTCGAACTCACCGGCCACGTTGGCAACGCGCTCTGCTTTTTGCGGTTGCGGGATGTGGCGGCACCGTCGTTTCGGCGCTGATGGGCATCGTCTTCGGGTTTGGCTGTTGGAACGCTCCTTCGCGGGGAAACGCGGCGATGGTGGATTGGCCGGCCGAACCCGACAGTGCGCGAGCTGCGGCGATTCTTGCCGGATTGGGCCTCGTGCGCAGTGAAGGCGCCATGGCGATGTTCCTGCGGCTGACCGGAGGCTCGGGAGCGTTTGTCCCGGGACCGCACCTCATCCCGGACGCGCTTGATCCGTGGGATCTGGTTCGAGTTCTCGAACGTTCGTCTCGACGACCGACGGTTCGGGTGACGATTCCGGAAGGGTTTCATCGTTTCGACATCGCGGTGCGTCTAGAAAAACTCGGTGTCGTGCCGAAGGAAGCGTTTTTGCGGGCGAGTACGGACGGTGCGTTTCTCACCGAATTGGGAATTACAAAAGCGAGCGGGGGAATCGCTGAAAGCGCCGAGGGATATTTGTTTCCGGCGACGTATGCAATGCCGGTCGACAGTGATGCTCGGGACATCGTGCGCCGGTTTATCACGGAATCAGATCGCCGATATTTGAGTGTTGCGGGTCAACATGCCGACGGCGTGGAGCGGCTCAAGAATCAATTCGGATTTGGGCGGCGGGAAATCATCACGCTGGCGTCGATTGTGGAAAAAGAAGCGGCGGTGGCCGACGAACGCCCGATGATTGCGAGCGTGTTTCTGAATCGGCTGGAAGATCCGAATTTCAAGCCCAAACGACTCCAATCGGATCCTACGGCGATGTACGCATGTTATGCGGAACCGGAGGTCGTGCCTGCGTGTGCGGGTTTTACAGGAAAAGCCACTCCGGCCATCAACCGCGATCCGCATAATCGCTACAGCACGTACGTCAACGAGGGGTTGCCTCCGGGACCCATTGGAAATCCTGGGGAATCGTCGATTGAAGCGGTGCTCGCTCCATCGACGACCAAGTATCTCTTCTTCGTTGCCAAAGGCGGTGGTCGCCACTCCTTCAGCGAGACGCTCGACCAGCACAACGAAGCCGTGAAAAAATTGAAAGCAATGCAGGCGAATCCGGAATGATGAGGAAACAGCGACGTATGATAGCAATGGTTTTACGGAATTGCACGATTGCGGTGATGGCCGCGGGATTGCTTGCGTGTTCGGGGGCGTCGGCTCCCGACGGTTCGGCAGCGGCGACGAATGCAACGACGACCGTTCCGACCGCTTCCGCCGTACAGGCTCCCGCAGCGGCGCCTTCCGCAATGCCCTCAGCGGTGCGCGTCGAAGCGCCGGCATTGTCCGCTTCGGCCGCCGTCGAGCCTCCTCCGCCTGCGCCAAGTGCTTCCGCGGCGGCGCCGCCTGTGGAAGAAGCGCCTTTGCCCAAGGTCAAGGTGAAAAACATTGGAATGCACATCGGCGGCGGGCCCAACGACGACGTGACCAAAGAACCAATCAAACGTTCGGTCGAGCCGCATTTCGATGCATTTCGGCGATGCTTTGCAAAAGTGGACGATTTGACCAAAGGCGGTGATTTCGGCGTCGACGTCTTGATCGAAGGCGCCGGAGGAAAAGCCAAAATCACGCACCCTCGCACGGCATTGAAGGGCGAAGGGTTCGACGCGTGTATGGTGACGGTCTTCGAAGGCATCGAATTTCTCAAGCCCAAAGGCGGCAAGAAAACCATGGTGAGTTATTCGTTGCGTTTTACGCCGTAGCCCGCCTTTTCCACGGCATCGCGACGAAGTCTTTGCAATCGTGACCATGTGGTGCTGCGGGCCAAACCGTGACGCGCGGCGATTTCCGCCAAGGAATCACCGTCGACGAAATACTCGAAAAGCATTTCGCGGTCCTCCGCCGGCCATTGCGACGAAGCTGCCTCCACAAGTCGCTGTGTATCAAGAAAATCATCAATGTCGAATTCACCGCAAGCCATCGCTTCCAGTGATTCATCCCCGAGCCAACGCCGACGACATCGGGTTTGCCGACGCAAATTCATTGCGAGCCGCCACGCAATTCCGTCGAGCCACGCGCGTTGACGCCCACGTCCGCGCGGCAGCCGCGCCCGCTTTCGTTGAGCGACGACAAACGTGTGCTGGACCAAATCGTCCACGTCCGCATGCGAAAATCCCAGGCGCAACAATCGACTGCGCAAGTGGGGAAGATGAAATACCCAAAAATCCGCGTCGAACTCCACGACGCGTCCCTGCCGAGCTCCTGACTTGCCAATCATGCACCCGTCGTTGGCGAGGAAGAAAAAATCTTAGTGTTTTTTCGAAAAATTCGGTAATGCTGCCGCCACTGTGCGTCCCATAAGTCCGCGTCTACCGATCTCGATGTTGTGCATATTGCGGGATGGTGTAGAATTCCAATGATGAAGCCCAGGCCGAGTACCAGTCCCATCTCGATCAATTCGGTTTTTCTTGGAAATCGTGTGGCTTTGCGCGCTCCCAAACTCACGGACGCGGGGCAGATCATCGAGATGCAAGCGGCGTCCCAGGATTTCCTCACGCCGTGGGTTCCGACCCGCCCCGATGATGAACTGGACATCAAGGCCGTGCGCAAACGAATCGCGGAACAGCGGCGGCAATTCAAGGCCGATCGCGATTACAAATTCGTCTTTACGTTGGGGCAAACCGGACCCGTGATCGGTCGATTATCGTTGTCCCAAGTTTTTCGCGGCATATTTCAAAATGCGTACCTCGGCTATCAAATCGACGTGCGTTACAAGCGTCGTGGTTTGACGTCGGAGGCCGTGCGCTTGGCGCTCGGGGTGGCCTTCGGACCGATCGGTTTGCATCGGGTGCAAGCGGCAATCATGCCGCACAATGAAGCCAGTTTGGCGCTGATTCGAAGCGTGGGATTACGTTATGAGGGCAAAGCCGAACGATATTTGAAGATTGCCGGCGTTTGGCAGGACCATCTCATGTTTGCCGTGACGGCCGACGAATGGCCAAGGAACCATGCGTGATTGTTCGGCGCTTGATTTTCGTCAACGCTTTGTCTTTTTCGGTCGACGTTGGGCCGTCGGTCCTGAAGCAACGGGTTTTTTGGGACGATCGACCAACAGTTCTTTGGCCATGGCAACGGCTCCACGCACGCCAATCAAGGGATCGGTCACGAGGACGACGGGGATTTGGCTCAACATTTTACTGAATCGTCCTTTGGCGCAGAAACCTTCCAAGAATGCTTCGCGTTTGGCCGATACGATATGACGCGCGATATTGCCGGCCACGAAGACTCCGCCGCGCGTCAAACCTTTCAATGCCAGGTTTCCCGCTTCGGCGCCATAAATCTTCGCAAACAACTCGACGGCTTTCTTTGCCGGCTCGTACACTCCGGACAAACCAAGCTCGGCAATGGCCGCATTACGATCACCTTCGGCGAGTCTTTTTCCCACGGGTTTGGGTTCGCGACTCACTTTCGTCGAAAAGAAATCATACAATGCGCCGAGGCCGTCACCGGAGAGGACACGCTCATAACTGACGTGTTCGGGAAAGCGTCGCGAAAGAAATTGCAGTAATTCAGTTTCGATAGGCGAACGTGGGGCAAAATCCGTGTGTCCACCTTCGGTGGGGACAATCAAATGTTTGTCGCCATTCCAAAATAAATAGGCCTCACCGAGGCCCGTTCCGGCGGCAATGACTGCGAAATCCTGTCCCGTCAATGGAGCCGGGCGACCTTGGAGCGTCTGCACGATGTCCGGCGAGACGTGCAAACAACCTTTGGCGGCGACGGCCAAATCGTTCACCAGAACGACCTTCGAAATCGACAAACTCCGCGCGAGTCGGGCCGCGTCCAGGCGCCAGCGCAGGTTTGTCACGGTCGCGACTTGATTCCGTACGGGACCGGCTACGCCAAGCACCGCCACCAATGGTGTCGCGGTGGGCGATGTGCTCAGGAACTGCCGCGCGATGTCCTCGAAGCGATCGTATTCCCGGCTCGGCAGCACCGCCTCGAGCAGCAGATGTTTGCCCTGACGATCGTACAACGATAGGCGCGTGCGAGTGCCTCCGATGTCGCCAACGAGAATGGTGCTGGATGTCGAGCGCGTCGTCACGCCGCTTTCGATACGAAGAATTGATCGCCGATGCAAACTTCTGGCGAAGCTTCAGGTCGTGTCTTGTACGTGCGTGTCGAAGAGCCAGGTGAGTTTGCCGCGTGCGCGATGCAATAGCCGCGCTGGAACCGCGTCTTCGGGGCCATTCAAGAACGCCGCCGAAACCGGAGCCCTCTTTCGCGCTCCTCGCGCCATGATGAGGACAAACCCAGCTTCGCAAATCACCGGAGCCGTCAGCGTCAAACGCGCCTCGATTCCAAGTTCCGATTGCGCGTCGATCGCGGCGACCAGCCGATCCTCGATCGCCACCGCGCCCGTGTTCGGAAACAACGACGCCAGATGTCCGTCATCGCCGATACCGAGCGTCATCGCGTCGAATGCCACCGCTCGCGCCACACCGAAAGTTTGTCTTAGCAAATGTTCGTACCGCACTGCCGCGGAAGCGAGATCCGCAGCCTCCGCCTCCATTCGATGCACGCGTTCGGGGGCCACACGACCAAGCTGCAAGTCCTCGAACGCCGCGCGATAGTTTGAACGCAAATGATCCGGCGCCACGGCGCGTTCGTCGACCCAGAACCAGTCGATTCGATCGAGCGGCAACGCGTATTCGGCCAGCTTGCGGTAGGCCGGGCCGGGCGTCGTTCCACCCGAAAGAGCGACCAACGCCCGTCCTCGAACTCGCACGGCATCGTCGATCGCTCGGGCCAATAGTTCCGCTCCAAGCAACGCATGTTCGTCTTCGTCGTTGGCCCGAACGACATCCCATCCTGTTGAAACCACCGTCATCGCCCACTCCACTCCGCCGCCATCGTGAGCGCTTCGCGATACACACGATCGCTCTCGGTGGCATCGATTGCTTTGACGAGAACCCAGTCTTCGCCGCGTCGTCCAAGCGCATGCTCGTGCGCGGATTCTCGAGCGCCGCTGCGCAGCCAACACACCTGCATGGGATGTTCACGTCGACGACTGCACCTCAACGACAGCGGTCCATCACCACACCGCGTTTCCAACGAAACATCGGTGATCTCCCCGGGGCCGAGACCGTCAATGAGTTCGTCTTGAAGAACAATCTCCACGGGTTTGTCATGACGGTCCCGTGCTTCGCGCCGTGAATCGAACGCCCATTGCAGACGGGCTCCGAGCCAGCCCAAGAGCAACGCCGCCGGTTCCGTGAGTCCACCGGGAGTTCGTCCAATCGTAACCTTGTGGACTTCATCGAGAGCGCCGAGAGCGTCATCGAAAAACCGCGCGATGAGCTCGCGCCAAGAGTAGGTTCGGACAAACTGACGATCGCTTACGGGGGCGTGGAAGAGGCTCGCGATTTCGGCCGCACGCGTCACGCTCGTGTGGGCCGTGTCGACGATGAGTCGATCGGTGCGGGAAGCGATGGCGGTGATGAGCGTACGTGGAGCGCCTCGACCAATTTCGACGACGATGGGCACTTCCGGAAGCGCCAGTGAACCGACGATCGAGCCGGCGCGTTCGCAAGCCATCGCGCCGAAGGTCAGCTCGATCCAATCATGGCAGATGGGTTGGGATCCACCGTCGAGTCGACAAGCCATGCGGATGTCGTGGTCGACATCCCACGGAGCGAATCGACCGTCTACGGTCAAGACAAACGCTCGTCCGGGATGACTGTCGGCGACGTGGTCGGTCGCTTCGCGGGCGCGGTCGATGTCGCTTTGGTTTGTCACGACCGCGTAGGTCATCGTCGACGACCGCACCTTCGTCATGGGTTGTCCGGACTGTTCATCCGGAGCGGCCCAGAACGCGGCCAGTTCCGCTTCGATGCGTCCAAGCGCTTCGTTGACCGGGAGCGCCGTCACGGTCGCCTCCAGGTATCGCCCGGCGCCAAGAGTTTGTCCGCTTCACGTGGTCCCCAGCTTCCGGCTTCGTAACTCGCGACAGGGGCGTCGTATTCGCGCCATCCTTCGAGGATCGGATCGATGAATCCCCACTGGGCTTCGACTTCGTCCGCTCGCGTGAACAACGTCGCGTCGCCACGCATCGCATCGAGAATGAGTCGCTCGTAGGCTTCGGGCGTGCTCGAACCGAACGTCGTTCCATAACGAAAGTCCATCGCGACGTTGCGCATCGACATGCCGCCTCCGGGAACCTTCGTGGCAAAACGCAGCGCGATGCCTTCGTCGGGTTGGATGCGCACGACGAGGACGTTGGGTTCGTCTTGACCACCGGGTGCGTCGCGGAACAAGCGATGCGGCAGCGGCTTGAAATGCAGCGCGACTTCGGCGGATCGTTTGGCCAAACGTTTGCCCGAGCGAAGGTAAAACGGCACGCCTCCCCAGCGGAAATTGTCGAGGCGCAGGGACATGGCGACAAACGTTTCGGTCTTCGAATGAGGATCGACGTCAGGTTCGTCTCGGTACCCGACGACTTTGTCTCCACGAACCGTGCCCGCTGCATATTGCGCGCGGACGGTTCGTTCCAGAACTTCGCGACCTCGAATGGGGCGAAGTGCCCGCAGCACTTTTACTTTTTCGTCACGCACGGCGTCCGCATCCCACGACGCGGGAGGATCCATGGCCATCATCGTCAGGATCTGCAGGGCGTGGTTCTGCACGATGTCGCGTGTGATTCCGATTTGTTCGTAGAACTTTCCGCGACCTTCGACGCCGATGTCTTCCGCGACCGTCAGCTGCACATGGCTGATGTGTTGTCGTGACCAGAGCGGTTCGAAGATCGTATTGCCGAAGCGGAAGACCAACAGGTTCTGTACGGTCTCTTTTCCGAGGTAATGATCGATGCGGTAGATCTGGCGTTCGTCGAGGTGGGCCAAGAGGTTGCGGTTCAAGGCGCGAGCGCTGGCCAGATCTTCGCCGAAGGGTTTTTCCACGACCACGCGTTGGTAACTCGCGTCGGCGTCCGTCGATGGAGGCAAAACGATCTTGGCGTCGCACAAACCTTTTACGATCGAAGGAACTTCGGTCGGCGCGACGGCCAAGTAAAACACTCGGTTTTGTGTCGTGCCGCGATCGCGTTCGAGGCGTCCGAGTTCACCGGCGAGGCGGCTGTACGTCGCGGGATCGTTGAAGTCCCCTTGCACGTACGCCATGCCTTTTTCGAGCTCGCCCCACGTGGCTTCGTCGAGGGGTTTTCTTCGCGAAAACTTCGCGACCGCGTCTTTCATCTCGCGAGCGAAGTCGGGTTTGGCGCGACGCGCGACGCCGACGAGCGCGAAGCCTCCCGGCAAGAGTCGGCTCAGAGCCAGGTTGTAGATGGCGGGTAAGAGTTTGCGTCGCGTGAGATCGCCGGATGCGCCGAAAATAACGAGCGCGGTGGGTTTTACCGTACGTTCGTCCGGCATCCCTTCACGAAGCGGGTTTGTCTCCCACACCTTCATCGTTGCCTCCGATTTCAACACAGCCTCCAACGTCGTTCGGCAGGGCTCGAGTTTGTCGCGTGACAGCGTAACAGAGTGTTTGCGGTGTTGAAGCGCCGTGCATGGCCGTCCGCCACGGATCGAAGAGACGAGTTCGTCCGATATTTTGGACCCGGCGTCGCGGGTGATTACCCTCGCGCGCCGTCATGACCCAAGGAAATCTCCCGCGTGTTCTCGTGCCTCATCCACATGTTCGTTGCGATGGAAGGATCCTCGGTGGAAGTCCGCATGTGGAAGGCTCGCGCGTGCCTGTGCGTCGCTTGTGGGCATGGCATCGCGGAGGAGCGTCGGTCGAGACGTTGTTGAAGCGGTATCCGAATCTCGGTCCCGCAAGAATTCTCGATGCGTTGGCGTTTGCTTACGACAACCAAGACCTCGTTCAGGCCGACATCGATCGCGAGCAAGCCCTCTTCGAAAAGCAGGGCGGACCAACGGTTGGAGCTCGTCCCTTGGCGCAGCTGTCATTGCCTTTCGCCGATGAACCTCCCGCTCCGGCTCCGATCGTCACGATGCCGGAACGACCTGCACCCGTGCAGCTTTCGATGCTTGATCGACCCGCTCCGGCGCAGGTTTCGATGCCGGAGCGCATCATCGAGCGTGACGATGAAACTCCGCCCGCGCGCAACAAATCGAACCGCAAGAAGTGATCGGGACGTGAGCACGAATAATGTCGTCGAGGGGCTTTACACCTCTCGGCCGCTCGTGCAAAAAAGGGCCGCGTTGGGTGGGTCAATGTGATTGCCTCGCGCTCGAGCTTTGGATTGCTCAACCATGCCGAAGGGTTCGTCATGGCTGCATCGCTGATGCAAAGCGCGAAGATTGAAGAGGCACCGTCGAGTGCCGGAGGTTGTTTCAGATGAGCGTCAATCGTTGGAAATTCTTCTCTATGCCCGTCGTCGTTCTCGGAATCGCATCGCCGATGCTCATCGATTGCGGTGGCAAAATCCCCGGAACAAACGGTCTCGGCGATGCTCTCTCGGACGCCAAAGGTTTGGCCGAGGGGTGCGACGAGTTCCAGTCGGGCAAGTTCGATGCGCTGGACATCAAAGGGGACGCGAAGGTTCAAGCGAAGGTCAAAGCCTTCCTCAACGTGTCCTACGACGTGAACAAGACGGTCGTGACGTTGGAGACGGACCTCATGACGTCGTGCGCTGCGCTCGGCAAAGATCTCGGCATGGCCGAAGCGGATCTCAAGGCCGAAGCCGGTGGTGGCAAAGGCGCGGAGAAGATCTGCAACGCCGTTGCGGCGAAGCTCAAGACGATGCTCGCGGCGCAAGCCGAAGCGAAGCTCGCCGTCGAGTTCGATCCGCCCAAGTGCTACGCGGACGTCGAAGGCATGTCGAAGTGCATGGACGAATGCGGTTCGCCGATTGAACCGGGCAAACTCGAAGCAAGCTGCTCGGGCGGCGAAATCAGCGGCAAGTGCGAAGCCGAATGCAAAGGCAAGTGCACCGTCGAAGCGGGCGCGCAATGCACGGGCACGTGCCGCGCGGCTTGCACGGGCAGCTGCGAAGCCGGCTTCAAAGGCACCTGCGGCGGCAAGTGCGACGGCAAGTGCGATGGCAGCACGGCGAAGGGCACGGCTTGCGCAGGTACTTGCGAAGGCAAGTGCGACGCGAAAGCGGAAGGCACCTGCACCGGAACCTGCAACGGCTCGTGCTCCGGTTCGTGTGAGCTCAAAGCAGGCGCGAAGTGCTCGGGTTCGTGCTCGGGTGGTTGCAGCGCGCAAATCAAAGAGCCCAAGTGCTCGGGTGACTTCAAGCCCCCGACGGTCGATGTCGAATGCCAACAAAGCTGCGCCAACCGCGCTGCTGCGACGGCCAAGTGCGATCCGCCGAACGTGCGCGTCACGGCCAACGGCAAGATCAACACCGAAGCGACCAAGGTCATCGCGGCCCTCAACAAGAACCTCCCGACGATCATCCGTTTGTCGGCTGGAACCGGCCCGAAGATCAAAGTTGGTGCCGAAGGCATCGTGAAGACCGGCGAAGGCATGGTGAAGGTCGTCGGCGACGCCGGCGGCAAGGCTCTCGCGTGCATCAAGACCGGTGTCGATGCGACCGTCAAAGCCACGACGTCGATCAACCTCGAGGTCAAGGCGAGCGTCAGCGTCAGCGCTTCCGCGACGGGCAAAGTGAACTGATTCGACGACGTTCACGTTGAAGACCAAGGGCTCGGTTCCCAAGACCGGGCCCTTGATTTTTTGTTTCAGCACAAAAGAAGATCGTT
>WBZU01000539.1_pt1 | contig 32177 bp, 26 predicted proteins | sample 5204311 | NCBI WGS metagenome assembly WBZU01 (sample SAMN12344359, study PRJNA552823) | activated sludge metagenome | biome: Activated sludge suspended growth; feature: Nitrification reactor; material: Wastewater; isolation source: activated sludge from nitrification reactor of wastewater...
CCGAGGTCCAGACCTTCTGGCCGGTGACGATCCATTCGTCGCCGTCGCGCTCGGCCCTGGTGGTCAGCCCGGCGAGGTCGGAGCCGGCGCCGGGTTCGGAGAACAGCTGGCAGCCGACCAGCTCGCCGCCGTACATCTTCGGCAGGTAGGCGAGGGTCTCGGGCTGGCCGTGGGCGAGGATCGTCGGCGCCACCATGCCGAAGCCGATCCCGAAGAACGACTGGGGCGGCACGACGTAGCGGGCTTCGAGCGAGCGGTAGAGGGCGTCGTGGGCGCGGCTGAGGCCGCGGCCGCCGAGGTCGGTCGGTCCGCTGATCCAGTGCAGGTTCGCCGCCGCTCGGGTGGCCAGCCAGCCCTTGCCCTCCTCGACCTGGCGGGCCTCCTCGTCGCGGTCGATCTCCTCGAACAGGGCCACGTCGTCGTCGCCCTGGCCCCACACGAACTCGGCGGCCGGCGGCCGGGGCTCGGCATGGCCGTCGAGGAAGGCGACGACCTCATCTCGGAACTCGTCGAGCGTGGTGTCGGTCATCGGAGCGGCCCCTGGGCGCGGCGGAGGAACTGAACTTGACTGATCGGTCAAGATAGCCCGGCTGGAGCGGGCGCCGCGCTCGCCCGTACCGTCGACGGGGTGGATCGACTGCGGCCCTACCCCGTCACCGGCTTCGCCGCCCTGACGCTGTTCATCTGGGGCAACCGCATCTGGCTGGCCTGGACGAACCCGGACGACTCGGTGGCCCGCAAGCTGGTGTGGTCCACCCCGATCACCCTCTTCGTGCTGGCGGCCATCGCCGTCGGCCTCCTCGTGGTGCGCGACGTCGATCGGCGGTCCGTCGGGTTCGTCCGGCTCGTCCGCTGGTTCGCCGGCGGCACCGTCGCCTACTGGGCGGTCCGGGCGCCGATGATCCTCCTGGCCGACCACGAGGTCGCCTTCAAGATCGTCCACGCCGTGCTGGCGGTCGTCTCGGTGGTCGCCGCCGTGGGGGCCTGGCGGTCGGTCTCCACCCCCGTCGACACCCCGGAGGCCGGGGCCGAGGTCAACGAGGGGCTGGCCGCCACCCGGCCCTGACCCGCCGGCCGCCGCCGGCGATCGGTCGCTCCGACGATCAGCCGGGCACCTAGACGATCAGCCGGGCGCCTCGACGATCGGGACCTCGTCGGCCCCGATGGTCGGCTCGGGCTTCGGCTCGCCCCGGTGTTCGTCCCAGAGGTCCCGGACCACGACCTGGATCACGCCGGCCGCCGGGATGGCCAGCAGCGCACCGAGCAGGCCGAAGAGCTCCACCCCGATCAGGACCGACACGAAGATCCCGAGGGCGTTCACGTTGACGGTCCGGGCCATGACGGTGACCTGGAGGACGTTGTTCTCGAACTGCTGGTAGAGCACGAAGAAGACGATGGCGGCGATCCCGGCGGGGACCGAGTGGAGGAAGGCGAAGCCGATCGTGGGCACGGCGCCCAGCGTGGCGCCCACCAGTGGGATCAGGTCGGCGAAGGCCACCCACAGGGCCAGCACCTCGGGGTAGGGGACGCCGGCGATGCGCAGGAACACGTAGGCGGCGATCCCGGCGATGATGCTGATCACCACGTTGCCGAACATGTAGCCCGAGACCGCCTTGGCCGCGTCGGCGGCGACGCGCCGCACGCGGACGCGATGTCGCTCCGGGAGGACGTTGACGGCGGCCTCGCTCAGATCGGGACCGCCGAGCACCAGCAGGATGGTGAGCACCAGCACCGTGATGCCCGAGACGATCCCGGAGAACACGGTGCCGAGCAGCGTCACCCCCCGGGATCCGGCGGCGCGGACCTGCTTGTCGATCGTGTCGCGGTGCTCGTCGATCCAGTTCTCGAGGTCGTACTTCTTGACCAGGCGGCCGACCGCGCCCTTGCCGTCCTGGGCGTCCTCGACCATCTGGGGGACCTGGTCGGAGAACCGTCGGCCCTGGTCGACCAGCGGCTTGACGAAGGCGTAGATCATCCCGGACAGGGCGATGACCGCCAGGCTCAGCACGAGGAAGGTCGCCACCCCTCGCCGGACCCGGGCCCGGTGCTGGAGGAAGTCGACCGCGGGGGTCAGCACGACGGCGAAGAACAGGGCGACCAACAGGTAGGTGACGATCTTGGAGAGCCGGATCACCGCCAGCACCGAGCCCACGCTGAGCAGGGTGACCGTGACCACCACCAGGGTGGTGAGGGCCACGAAGCGGACGTCGACCCGTCGGCGTTGCCCGTCCACGGTTCGAAGGTACCGACGGGCCCGGCGGCGGCGGGGGATGGGGCGGGGGACGGGTGGGCCGCCCCGCCGGGCGGATGGGAGGCGCCGTCGGGGGCGTCGCTACCATCTGGCCTCCATGGGCCAGTCGATCGTCGTCCTCGAGAAGCCGTCGTCGAACCCCGGCGTCGTCCGGTTCGAGACCAACCGGGCCATCACCGGCATGGGCCACGAGCGGTACGTGGCCGGCACCGAGGTGTGGGGCCACCGCCCGCCAGACGAACTGGCTCGTCGCCTGCTCGCCCGCGGTGGCGTGGCCGGCGTGCAGATCAACGGCAACGTCGTGACCGTCGACCTCGAGAAGGGCTACGACGCCGACGGCCTCAAGGAGATCGTCGAGAACCTCTACCGCTTCTACCCGGACCAGCCGGCGGCGCCGGCCGCGGCGGTGGAGGCGGGCGAGGCGACCGCCGACGAGGCTCCGGCCGACGAGGTGGCCGAGGAGCCGGTCGCCGACGAGGCTGCGGCCGACGAGGTGGTCGAGGAGCCGGTGGCGGAGGAGTCGGCGGTCGAAGAGCTGGCGGTCGAGGAGCCGGTCGCCGAGAACGCGGCGGTCGAGGACGCGGTCGCCGAGGACGCGGCGGTCGTCGACGCGGCGGCGGACGAGCCCGAGGCGTCGGCCTGAGCCGGACGATCGCTCGCTGGGGCGCGCTGGCGCTGGCGCTGCTGGCCCTGGGCGCGGGGGTCTCGGCGTGCGGCGGCGACGACGGTGGGGGAGCGCCGGTCACGATCGTGGGGTCGGCGGCGACGCGGGGTCAGGCCCTCGTCGGCCAGAGCGGCTGCACGAACTGCCACACCGCCGGCGGCGGCCGGTCGGTGGGGCCGACCTGGAAGGACCTGGCCGGGTCGAAGGTGACCCTCGGTGACGGGACGAAGCTGACCGCCGACGACGACTACCTCGCCCGATCGATCCTCGATCCCAAGGGCCAGGTGGTCGACGGGTACGCCGGGATCATGCCGACCTACCAGCTCACCGACGCCCAGGTGGCCGACGTGGTCGCCTACCTGCGCCAGCTCTCCGTGCACACCCGCGCCGACGACCTCGCCACGACCACCGTGCCGGCGACCACGACCTCGCCCGATCGGACCTCGAGCACCGCCCCGCCCACCGCCGGCTGACCACGGCTCGCCGGGTCGCTCGTGCGGGCCCGCGCCCTCGCGGCGAATCGGCGTCGATTCGCCGCGATCGATTCGCCGCCGCCGATTCGGCGTCGATTCGCCGCGATCGATTCGCCCGCGCCGATTCGACGTCGATTCGGCCTGGGGGCGTCGACGAGGCCGGTTGCGCTCATCGAACAGGTGTTCGATACTGGCCCGGATGTCGGCCGTCCTGCGTTTCGCCGTTCCTCCCGCCGCCCGTCCCTCCGCCCTCGCCGTCCCGGCCGTCACCCGCGCCGCCCCCGCCGCCGCCCGCGCCGGCGTCCGCACCGCCGCGTCGGTCGAGGGGGCGAGCGAGGTGGTGCCGGTGCCGGGCGCGCTGGTCCCCCTGCTGCCGGCCGGCGGGGTGCGACGGGGGGCCACGATCGCCACCGGCGGGATCGCCGCCTCGAGCCTGGCGCTGGCCCTGGCCGGTCCGAGCACGGCGGCGGGAGCCTGGGTGGCCGTCGTCGGGTTGGGCGATCTCGGCCTGGTCGCCGCCGCCGATCTGGGGGTCGACCTCGAGCGGGTCGTCCTGGTGGGGGTCCCGGCGTCGGCGGCCTGGCCGGCGGCGGTGGCGGCGCTGCTCGACGCCTTCGACCTCGTGCTGGTCCGGGCCCCCGGCCCGGTCACGCCCACCGTCCAGCGCCGCCTGGCCGCCCGGTCCCGTGACCGGGGGTCGACCCTGGTGCAGGTCGGGGGTCGCCTCGGCGCCTGGGTCGAGCGTCCCGACCTCGTGCTGACCGCCTCGGCCGGGTCCTGGGTCGGCCTCGGCGCCGGCCACGGGCACCTGGCGGCCCGCCAGGTGGTGGTCGAGGTCACCGGTCGGCGGGCCGCCGCCCGGCCCCGGCGGGGCCGGCTGTGGCTGCCCGGCCCGGGCGGTGGGGTGGCGGCGGTGGTCGCCGGCGATGCCGATCGTCGCCCGATCTCGTCCGTGGTCGGCGACCCGCCGGCGTCGCGCTCGGCGGTCCCGGCCGCCGCCCCCGCACTGGCCGAGGTGGGGTGAGGTGGCCGAGCCCGACGTCGCCGTCCGGACCCTGGTGGTCCACTGCCCCGGCTGGTCGCTGGTGGCCGCCGACCTCGCGCCCGAGGTCCCCGCGGTGGTGGTCCGGGCCAACCGGGTGGTCGCCGCCACCCCGGCCGCCGCCGCTCACGGGGTGGAGGTGGGCCTGCGCCGCCGGGAGGCCCAGCACCGCTGCTCGCAGCTGGAGGTGGTGGCCCACGACCCCGGCCGGGATGCCCGGGCCTTCGAGCCCCTCGCCGGTGCCCTGGACGCGATCACCCCCGGCGTGGAGATCACCCGGCCCGGCACCCTGGCCTTCGCCACCCGCGGCCCGTCGCGCTACTTCGGCGGCGACGATGCCCTGGCCGAGCGGGTCGCGTGGATCGCCGCGGGTGCCCTCGGCCCGACCGCCCCGGTGGGCGTGGGGGTGGCCGACGGTGCCTTCGCCGCCCTGCTGGCCGCCCGCCGGGCCCACCGCACCCTCCTCGCCCGGGCCGATCACCCCGCCGGCCGCCGGCCGCCGGCCCGAGCCGCCCGCACCCGAGCCGCCGATGCCCGAGCCGCCGCCGATCGCCCGGACGTCGCCTCGCTGGTGGTGCCGGTCGGCGCCTCGCCCACCTTCCTCGCCCCGCACCCGATCGAGGTGGTGGCCTCGGCGGCCGACGGTGCCGCGCCGCTCGCCGCCGATCGCGTCGCCTCGGTCCGCCGTTCCGCCGCCGGCCGGTCGGGGACCGTCGACCCGGCCGATCTGGTCCAGGTGTGGCGCCGCCTCGGCCTGGTCACCCTGGGCGACCTCGCGGTGATGGCGCCGGGCGACGTGCTCGGCCGGTTCGGGCCCGTCGGCGCCCTCGCCCACCGCCTGGCCTCGGGGCTCGACGCCCGCCCGATCGACGCCCGCCGCCCCGCCCCCGACCTCGCCGTCGCCCGGGAGCTCGACCCCCCGGCCGACCGCGTCGATCGGGCCGCCTTCGCGGCCAAGGCCCTGGCCGACGACCTCCACGCCCGCCTGGCCGCCGACGGGCTGGCCTGCACCCACGTCCTGGTCGAGGCCGAGACCGACCACGGCGAGGTCCTGGCCCGACGCTGGCGCCACGAGGGCACCCTCACCGCCGGCGCCCTCGCCGAGCGGGTGCGCTGGCAGCTCGACGGGTGGCTGACCGGCTCCGCCGCCGTGCGCCCCACCGCCGGCATCACCCGCCTCGGGCTGGTGCCGCTGGAGGTGGTGGCCGATCGGGGCCGCCAGCTCGGGTTCTGGGGCGGGGAGTCGTTGGTCGACGAGCGGGTGGTGCGAGCGGTGGCCAGGGTCCAGGGCCTGGTGGGCGCCGACGAGGTCACCGTGGCCGAGCTCCGGGGCGGACGCGACCCGATCGCCCGGGTGGCCCGGGTGCCGGTCGCCGCCGTCGACCTCGCGTCGCCCCGTCCGGCGGCCCGCCCGTCGTCGGTGGTGGGGGCCTGGCCCGGCCGGCTGCCCGGCCCGGCCCCGGCCTCGGTGCCCGCCGAGCCCGAACCGGTGGAGGTGGTCGACGACGAGGGCCGCCCGGTCGGGGTCACCGGCCGGGCCGAGGTCACCGCCCCGCCGGCCCGCCTGCGCCGCCGGGACCGCTCGGTCGTCGCCCTCACGGGGTGGACCGGACCCTGGCCGGTGGAGGACCGGTGGTGGGATCCCGCCGACCGTCGCCGCCGCGCCCGCTTCCAGGTCGTCGACGCCGCCGGCACGGCGCACCTCCTGGCGGTGGAGGCCGGCCGCTGGTGGCTCGAGGCCACCTACGACTGAAGGGCGTCGTGTCCTCGCCGTTCGGGTCGGACGAACCGAACTACGCGCATGGGGCGTGCAAATAGGTGTGCAAGACTGTCGACCCCGGCCTGCGTTTCCAGGTCGGCCCATCGGGAGGGACCGCACGCATGGATGACGTCGAGGGCCCCACGGGCCCGGGCATTGAAGACCCCGCGGGCGCGCTGCCGCCCGCGCCCGAGGCGCCGGCGCGTCGTCGCCGCCTCCGCTGGGCGGTGGCCGGGGTGGTCGCCGCCGCCGTCGCCGGGGGTGGCGCGTTCGCCTGGACCCAGGTCAAGCCGGTGGTCGACGCCCGCCGGTACTCCCGCATCACCTACGAGGTCCCCACCGCACCCACGCTCACGGCCAAGGACGGCGAGACGATCTACCGGATCGATCCCACCCGCTCGTCGCTCACCTACGCGGTGGACGAGCAGCTGGTCGGCCAGACCTCCGGCACCGCCACGGGCGTCACCAACGGCATCGCCGGCGACCTCGCGGTCAACGGCGAGGACCTCGCGGCCAGCCGGGTGGGCGACATCGTCGTGAACATCGAGCAGTTCCACTCCGACAACAACCTGCGCGACAGCCGCCTGCGCCAGGACTACCTCCAGTCCCACCGCTACCCGCTGGCCACCTTCTCCACCCAGACCCTCGACGGCCTCGCCGGCACGATGACCTACGGCAAGACGTACCACTTCACGATGGCGGGGCTCGTGGCGATCAAGGACACCACCGCCACCGTCGAGTGGGACGTGACCGCCACCCTCAAGGAGGGCCGGCTCAAGGCCACCGCCACCACCGAGGCGAAGCTGTCGCGCTTCGACGCCGGCCCCATCTCGATCGCCGGCCTCGTCAGCACCTCCGATGACGTGAAGCTCACCCTCGAGCTCACCGCGCTCGACCCGTCGAAGTACGACATCCCCACCACGATCTCGGGCCCCGATGCGGTGGAGACGAAGGCGGTCGAGGACGCCCCCTCGTTCAAGGAGGAGGTGCTCCCGATCATCGAGGACAACTGCGCCTCGTGCCACACCTCGGGCCAGATGGCCGCCCAGCACGTCCTGCTCGACACCGCCGGCGACGTCCAGGCGGTGTCCGACGGCATCAAGACGGTGACCCAGTCCGGTTACATGCCGCCGTGGCCGGCCTCGGACGAGGGCGTCGAGCTCAGCCACGTCGCCCGGCTGTCGAAGAAGGAGCTGGCCACGCTGGCCGCGTGGTCCGACGGGGGCGGCCAGCTCGACGTGGCCGCCGACACACCGATCGAGATGCCGAAGGCGGTGGCGGCCGCCCAACCGCGTGACGACTACACCGGCACCCTGCCCGGCTACGCCGGCAGCCTGGCCAACGCCAACGACTACCGCTGCTTCGTCGTGGACCCGAAGGTCACCGAGGACACCTACCTGACCGGGTACCGCTTCACCCCGGACCAGATCCAGGAGGTCCACCACGTCCAGGTGTTCCAGATCAGCGACGAGCAGCTCGCCTACTCCGCCAACCTGGACGGCAAGGACGGCAAGCCGGGCTGGAGCTGCTACTCGGGGCCGAACCTGCTCGGCCGCCGGCCCGACCGCGTGGCCGGCCAGCCCCGCCAGCACGACGTCGGCTTCGCCGGCCAGCCCAACCTGGTGGCGGGCTGGGTGCCCGGCCAGTCGCCGGTGATCTACCCCCAGAACTCCGGGATCCTGCTGCACAAGGGCGACGCGCTGGTCGTGCAGATGCACTACCACTACGCCGACACCCCGGTCCCCGACGCCTCCACCATCGAGCTCCAGCTCGACAAGAAGGCCGACTCGCCCACGGTCCGTCCCCTCCGCGTGGTGAACCCGCTGGCGCCGGTCGAGATCCCGTGCGCGCCGAAGGACCAGGACGAACCCCTCTGCGATCGCGACGCGGCCATCGCCGAGAACGAGAAGCTCTACGGCGGGGCGGGGGCCAACAACGAGGCCGGCCTGCTGGCGCTGTGCCACAAGACCCCCGAGGAACTGACCGCCGGCTTCGACGGCACCGTGGCCCGGAGCAGCTGCACCACCACGGTCCCCGAAGACGGCGAGATCGTCGGGATCATGGGCCACATGCACACGCTGGGGAAGAGCATCAAGCTCACCCTCGACAAGGGCACGGACGACGAGCAGGTCCTGCTCGACATCCCGCACTGGAGCTTCGACTGGCAGATGAACTACGGGCTGGCCGAACCGCTCCACGTGAAAGCCGGCCAGAAGATCGAGATCGAGTGTGCCTGGGATCGCTCGATCGATCCGCTGCGGGCCCCGAAGTACATCGTGTTCGCCGAGGGCACCGAGGACGAGATGTGCTTCGCCACGTACTCGCTCCTCCCCGACGACTGACTGGCGTCGCGCCGGACGACGGCCGACCAGACTGGCGGCGATGACGCCCGACGCCCCGGACCTCGCCCCCGACGAGGCCCGGCGGCTCGTGGCCGCCACCGAACGGTGGTTCCTGCGACGCGGGACCCCGCACTTCATCGACCGCTACCGCGCCAGCGAAGACGTGTTCACCCGGACGCTGCCGGTGCTCGGCTTCGTCGTCCTGGTCGAACTGCTCGGCGCGGCCCGCCTCGAGTGGCACTGGTGGCAGAACGCGCTCGCGGTCGTCGGCGGGGTGGGCGTGCTGGTCGGCGCCTGGGCCGCCATCAACCACCTCCGAGACCGGCCGGCGTTCCAGGCCCCCGACGACGTCGGCGTGGTCGAGCTGGCCGCCTTCGTGGTGCTCCCGGCCGGCCTGCCGCTGGTGTTCGGCGGCCAGGTGGGCTCGGCGCTGGCCACCGCCGTGGCCAACCTGGTCGTGCTGGTCACGATCTACCTGATCACCAGCTACGGCCTGGTGCCGATGAGCCGGTGGGCCCTCGGCCAGACCTCCCGCCAGCTCGGCACGGTGCTCGGCCTGTTCGGCCGGGCGTTGCCGCTGCTGCTGCTGTTCTCGGTCGGGCTGTTCGTCAACACCGAGGTGTGGCAGGTGGCGACCACCCTCGACGGCGTCCTGTTCTGGACCGTCGTCGGCTTCTTCGTGCTCATCGGGCTGGTGTTCCTGCTCCTGCGGCTGCCCGGCGAGGTCGGGGCGCTGCGCGACCAGCTCCGGGGCGAGGGGCTGGTCGACGCCTGCGCCGCCAGCCCGTTGGCGGCGGTGGCCCGCGCCGAGGTCGGCGGCACCCGACCCGATCCCGACCCGGTCCCGCTGAGCCGGCGACAGCAGGGCAACGTGCTGCTCGTCCTGCTCTTCTCCCAGGCGGTGCAGATCGCCCTCGTGACCGTCACGATCACCGGCTTCTTCCTGCTGTTCGGGCTGATCGCCATCCGCCCCGAGGTGGTGGGCTCCTGGCTGGGCGAGGCCAGCACCGCCGGCGAGCTCGCCCGGTGGCGGTGGTTCGGCCACGACCTCGTCGTCACCCGGGCGCTGCTGCACGTCGCGGGCTTCCTCGGGGCGCTGTCGGGCTTCTACTTCACGGTGTACGTGATCACCGACGCCACCTACCGGTCCGAGTTCTTCACCGAGATCGTGGAGGAGGTGCGCCAGAGCTTGGCAGTGCGCACCGTCTACCTGGCCCTCGTCCGTCGCCTGGAGGCGGGCGGGGGGCCGGTGGCCGGGGTCGACCCGGGCGCGGGGTAGGGCTGGCTCAGGCGCCGAGGACCAGCTCGGCGACTGCGAGGCGGAGGGCGGCGGCGTCGGCGGCGTCGACGGTGAGGTCGGCGGTGTGGATCCGCAGCGGTTCGTCTCCGGTGTCGACCACGAGCTGCTCGCCGTCGTCGAAGCCGGTCAGCTCGCCCACGGTGACCTGCTGGTAGTGCGACGTGAAGGTCGACGCGTCCTCGGCGGCGATCCAGGCGTCCCAGAGCGACCCGTCGCCCACGCGGAGGCTGGCCTCCCCACCGTCGTCGAGGGTCACCGAGCAGCCGTTCAGCTCGACCTCGACGTCGTCGGTGGTGATGCCGCCGAACGCGCTCACCGAGCTGGCCGCGGGGCCCACCACCGACTCGACCACCGGCGCGAGGGCGTCGCAGGAGGGGTCGCCCAGGTCGACGTCCAGCGCGGCCTCGGCCAGGGTCTTGGCCGTCGCCACGTCGTCGTCGCCGAACTCGCCCGACGGGGAGAAGGAGGCGACGAGGAGGTGGTCGCCGTCGAGCACGGCCACGTCGCCGCCGAGGCGATACGCGTCGTCGCCGAGGCCGCGCAGGTGCTCGATGCCGTCCTGGTCGAAGTCGTTGGCGGCCACCGCGTCGATCGTCTCGAACCTCGTGCCCTGCATCGGGTCGACCTTCGTGATGCGGGTGACGTCCACCTCGCCGCCGTCGGCCAGGTCGTAGGAGCAGCCCGAGTAGGAGTAGCTCAGGTCGGTGCCGCCGAAGCCGCCGCCGTTGGGGGTGCTGTGGTCGACCGGGCCGGTGACCTCGGCGACGGCGTCGGCCGCCGAGCAGTCGGTGAAGGCGGTGGCGGGGTCGTCACCGTCGGCGTCGTCCCCCGGGTCGTCCGCGTTGCCGCCGTCGTCGGCCCGGTCGGTGGTCGTGGTGGTCGAGGCGGCGTCATCGGTGGTGGTCGGGCGGGCGGCATCGTCGGAGCCCCCGCCGGCCGTCGCGCTGCACCCGGCGACGAGCCCGGCCAGCAGGGCGCAGGCGGCCAGCGCCGTCGCGAACCGCCTCGTCCGATGGTCCCGCATCCTGGCCTCCCGCAAGCGCCTGCCCGATCCGACGATCGTGGCACGGACCGGGCGGGCCGTCGATCACCAGCGGCGAGCTGGCCCCTCGTCGGTCAGCCGACGGCGACCAGGGTCGGCTCCGGTGGGGTGTCGGCACGGTCGAGGTCGGCGGCCAGCTCCTCGGCCCGACGACTCGAGAACCGGCGGCCGGCGCGGGCGATACGGGCCATGCGGGTCAGCAGGCGGTGCCGGGCGTCGTCGGCCTCGGGGCTGAGTCCTTCGAGGTGCTCGATGTCCCACTGGCGGATGATCACCGGGACGAGCACGTCGTCGTGGTGGACCTCGAAGTCGTAGATGCCGGCGCGGGCGATGGCGTGGGCGTGGGTCTCGAAGTCGACGATGCCAGTGCCGGGCATCTCGAACTCGCGGACCTGGCGCTCGATGGCGAGCACCATCGAGCTCGGGTCGAGGGCGAGGGCGGCGGTGCCGAGGTCCCGGTAGAAGAGGTGGTGGCGGTTCTCGTCGGCGGCGACGCGCTTCATGACCTCGTAGCCGGCCTTGTCGGTCAGCAGCTTGCCGGTGCGGTGGTGGGCGATCCGGGTGGCCAGCTCCTGGAGCGTGACGTAGACGATGCCGTCCTCGACCGAGTCGGGCTCGGGGACCTGGCCGCCGGAGACCTGGGCCATCCGGGCCCGCTCGAGGGCGACCGGATCCAGCGCCCGGGTGACGGTGAGGTAGTCCCGCATCACGATCGAGTGCCGGCCCTCCTCGGCGGTCCACCGCCGGGCCCAGGCGCCCCAGGCCGAGTCGGCCCCGAACATCGCCTCGATCGTGCGGAAGTAGTACGGGAGGTTGTCCTCGGTGAGGAGGTTGACGAAGAGGCTCGACCGCACCGCGTCCGGGAGACCGACCTCGTCGGGATCCCACGCCTCGCCAGGCTCGAAGTCGCGGCCCCGGCTCCACGGCACCAGCTCGTGGGGGAACCACTCCTTCGACGTGGCCAGGTGCCGCTCGAGCAGCTCGGCGACGGTGGGCTCGAGCTCGGCCAGCAGCGCGGTGCGGTCCATGGCGGCCAGCCTACCTACCAGTCGGTAGGCACGCTGGCCGCACCCGATCCCCACGCAGCGTGCCGGCCCGACCACCGATCCTGCGAGTGCCGGTGGCCTGTCCGTTTCGTCCGGTGTGCGCTCGCGCCGAATCGACGTCGATTCGGCGCGAGCGCACACCGCCCACATCGGCCCAGGTAGGAGCGTCGCGGCGAATCGGTACCGATTCGCCGCGAGGGCACCGGCGGCGCCGGCGGGACTCGGCGGAGGTCTGGCAGACTCGCCGGCGAACCGGGGGCCAACGGAAGGGGAACACCAGATGACGGGGTCGGTCGGCCGGCGCGCGTTTCTCACTGGGGCGGCGGCCACGGCGGCGGCCATCGTGGCGGGCTGTTCGTCCGACGGCGGGTCCGACGGCGAGGCCGCCGGCACGGCCACCACGACCGCCGGCGGCGGCGCCCCGGCCACCACCCCGACCACCTCGGCCGCTCCGCCCGATCTCGGCGGCGACCCGTTCACCCTGGGCGTGGCCTCCGGTGACCCGACCGCCGAGGCCGTCGTCATCTGGACCCGCCTCGCCCCCGACCCCCTCGCCGACGACGGCGCCGGCGGCATGCCCGACGACGACGTCGAGGTGATCTGGGAGGTCGCCACCGATGCCGCCTTCGCGGCGAAGGACCTCGTCGCCGCCGGCACCTTCACCGCGACCGCAGCACTCGGCCACTCGGTGCACGTCGACGTCACCGGTCTCGATGCCGGGACCGACTACCACTACCGGTTCACCGTGGGCGCCACCACCAGCCCGGTCGGGCGGACCCGCACCCTGGCCGACGGCAGCCCCGAGCGGTTCGCCCTCGCCATCGCCAACTGCCAGATGCTCGAGTCGGGCGCCTACGGCGCCTACCGCCAGATGGTCGAGGAGGACCTCGACCTCGTCGTCCACCTCGGCGACTACATCTACGAGTACCCCGGCGACGGCAAGGGCGGCCGCAGCCCGGCGCCGGCCCGCGCCCTCGCCACCCTGGCCGATTACCGGATCCGCTACGGCTCCTACAAGACCGACCCGGACCTCCGGGCCGCCCACGCCCGGTTCCCCTTCGTCGCCACCTGGGACGACCACGACGTCGCCAACAACTACATGGGCGACACCCTCCCCGGCGACCCGGACACGGCGGACGGCGTCGCCCTCAAGACCGCCGCCTACCAGGCGTGGTGGGAGCACCTGCCCGTGCGGCTCGATCCGCCCACCGGCGACGCCCTCGCCGTCTACCGGGCCTTCGCCGTGGGCGACCTCGTCCGCCTCCACCTGCTCGACGAGCGCCAGGACGCGGCGGTGCCGCCGTGCCGGCCGGCCACCGGCTACCCGACCGACTACGGCGACTGCGACGCCCGCATCGCCGAGGGCGAGGACCGCACCCGGCTCGGCCCGGACCAGGAGGCCTGGCTCGAGACGTCGCTGGCCGAGGGCGGGGTCACCTGGAACCTGCTCGGCAACCCGGTCGTCCTCGCCGGGGTGGACGCCGGCACCGACTCGGCCGGGTACTGGCTCGACACGTGGGACGGCTACCCGCAGGCACGCGAGCGCCTGATCGCCCAGCTGGCCGAGGCGTCCAACCCGGTGGTGCTCACCGGCGACTACCACGCCGGGATGACCCTCGACGTGCGGGCCACCCCGTTCGACCAGGAGTCGCCGATCGTGGCCACCGAGTTCATGTCGCCGCCGATCTCCTCGGTGCTGTTCCCCCAGGACGTGTCGCCCCGGACCCCGCAGCTGCGCGAGCAGCTCAACAACCACGGCTACCTCACCGTCGAGGTCACCCCGACCCAGCTCACCGCGGCGTTCCGGGTCCTCGACGACGTGGCCGACGCGGCCAGCGGCATCACCACCGCCTCCACCTGGATCGTCGACGCCGGCACCCCGACCGCCCGCCGGGCCTGACGGCAGCCCGCCCCGCGGGCGTTCAGCGGGCGCTCAGGTCGGGGACTCGGCGGCGACGCGGACGCGCCAGTCGTCGAGGAGGTCGAGCAGGGTCTGCTCGATCGAGATCTCCGGCTCCCAGCCGGTGGCGGCGGTGAGGCGGTCGTGGCTGCCCCGCAGCACCGGCAGCTCGACCGGGCGCAGCAGCTCGGGGTCGGTCTCGAAGCGCAGGGGCACCTTGGCGTGGGCGAGGAGCTGGTCGGCCAGGTCCTGCACGGCGAGGTCGACGCCGCTGCACACGTTGTAGACCTCGCCCGGCTCGCCGTGTTCGGCCAACAGCCGGTAGGCCCGCACGACGTCGCGCACGTCGGTGAAGTCCCGGCGGGCCGATAGGTCGCCGATCGGCAGCACCTCGCCACCGTCCCGTTCGGCCCGGGCGATGCGCGACGCGAGCGCCGGGGCGACGAACTGGTCGGTCTGGCCGGGGCCCAGGTGGTTGAAGGCCCGCACCCGCATCACCGGCAGGCCGTTGCCGAGCCAGGCCTGGAGCCCGAGGTAGTCGGCCGCCACCTTCGACACGGCGTAGGGGCTGGCCGGCCGAAGCGGCGAGTCCTCGGTGAGGGGGAGTTCGGCCGGGGTGACCTTGCCGTAGACGTCCGCGCTCGACACGGCGACGACCCGCTCGACGCCGGCGGCGGCCGCCGCCGAGAGGATGTTCAGCGTGCCCTCGGCGTTGACCCGGAACGCCGCCACCGGCGCCTTCCACGAGCCGCCCACGTCGGCCCAGCCGGCCAGGTGGTAGACGACGTCGGGGGCGACCTCGGCCATCATCGCCTCGACCGCCGGGGCGTCGGTGATGTCCAGCCCGTCGAGCGCCCGGTCCACGCCGGTCACGTGGTCGCCGCTCGCCTCGAGGTGGGCCACGAGGTGGCGGCCGACGAAGCCGTGGGCGCCGGTGACGAGGGCCTTGCGGGCGGGCATGGAGGCCGATGCTAGGTCACCGCAAGGTAGGGCCAGAAGGGGCGGCGGACTAGCCTCGCCCTTCGTGGCCGGACCCGGGAGCACCGTTGGGCTGTGAGATCTCGGTCCTGATGCCGGCCTACAACGAGGCCGAGAACCTCGTCGAGGTCGTGCCGGCCACCGCCGCCGCGCTCGAGGCGCTGGGGCGGTCCTGGGAGATCCTCGTCGTCGACGACGGCAGCACCGACGGCACCCGCTCGGCGATGGCCGCCCTGCGCTCGGCGCAGGTCCGCTACGTCCGCCTCCGCCGCAACTCGGGCAAGTCGGCGGCGCTCTCGGTCGGCCTCGACCAGGTCGAGGGCCGGATCATCGTGCTGATGGACGCCGACGGCCAGGACGACCCCGGGGCGATCGGGGACCTGCTCGAGCGGATCGACGGCGGCGTCGACCTCGCCACCGGCCGCCGGGCGGTCCGCAACGACCGCTTCATCAAGCGGACCACCTCGAAGCTCTACAACGGCGCCACCGCCAAGGTCACCGGCGTCCCCGGCCGCGACTTCAACTCGGGCCTCAAGGCGATGACCCGCGAGCTGGCCGACAGCCTGGAGATGTACGGCGAGCTCCACCGCTACATCCCGGTGCTGGCGGTCTGGAACGGCTTCCAGGTGGCCGAGGTGGACGTCGAGCACCACGAGCGCCTCCACGGCACCTCGAAGTTCGGCCGGGCCCGGTTCTGGCGGGGGTTCCTCGACCTCGTCACCGTGAAGTTCCTGACCACCTACACCGCCCGGCCGTTCCACCTCTTCGGCGGGATCGGGTTCGTGATCGGCGCCATCGGCAGTGCGCTGCTCACCTGGATGCTCGCCTCGAAGGTGACCGGCCACCACATCGGCACCCGACCGGTCCTCCAGCTCGGCGTGCTGCTGGTGGTGGTGGCGGTGCAGATGGTGTCGCTCGGCCTGCTGGGCGAGCTGATGGTGAACCTGCGGCGCCGGCGCCAGCTCGACGCGTCCGCCGACGGCGACCTCCGATGACCGAAGGCGAGGCGGCCACCGCCACCGACCCGGCCACCGCCGACGACCCGACCTCCGGCCCCGACGCGGCCCGGCCCGTCCGGCCCCGCTCGATCGGCCTCGCCCCCGGGCTCGACGAGGCGGCCGCCGGCCAGGACGCGGCCAAGTACGGCACCTCGAACCCGGTCGTCCAGCGGCTCCTGGCCCGCTGGATGGGTCGGCTCCGGGGGGTGCTGGCCACCCCCACCGGGACGGTGGTCGACGTCGGCGTGGGGGAGGGGTTCGCCCTCGAGCGGATGCTGCCCGCCGGCACGTCCGCGGTGGCCCTCGAGTACCGCCACGACAAGGCACTCGTCGCCGCCGAGCGCCTGGCCGGCGTGCAGGTGGTTCGCGGCGACGCCGGCGTGCTCCCGTTCCCGGACGCCTCGGCCGACCTCGTCACCTCGATCGAGGTGCTCGAGCACCTGCCCGGCTTCGAGCAGGCGGTGGCCGAGATGGCCCGCATCTGCCGGGGCCGGCTGGTGGTGTCGGTGCCGTGGGAGCCGTGGTTCCGCCTCGGTAACCTCGGGCGCGGCAAGAACGTCGCCCGCCTCGGCAACGACCCCGAGCACGTGCAGTTCTTCACCCCCCGCCGCCTGGAGCGGGCGCTCGCCGCCCACTTCGAGTCGGTGCGGGTGGTGCGGGCCTTCCCGTGGTTGATCGCCGAGGCGCGGACCCCCCGCCGCCGCTGACCGATCCCCCGACCCGAGGCCCCGCGTTGTCGAAGCGACCCCCGTCCGCCCGCGTCGTCGTCGACGGCAAGCCGCTCGTCGACGACCACTTCAGCGGCGTCGGCCACTACGCGATGGGCCTGTATCGCGCGGTCGACGCCCTGCTCGACGAGCGGCCCGACCTCGACGTGCGCATGGCCGTCCCGGTCAAGCGGGTCGGCCACCTCGTGCCCTACGGCTTCCGGCGCATCCGGCCGCTGCCGATCCCCACGCCGATGTCGGCGATGCGCAAGGCGATGGTGGCCGACCGGCTGCCGTCGATGGACCTCGTGCTCGGCGGCGGCACCTACGTCTTCCCCGACTTCGTGCGGTGGCCCCTGCGCCGCTCCCGGTCGATCACCGCGATCCACGACCTGTGCTTCGAGGCGGTGCCGGAGATGGTCGACGACGACAACGGCCGGTTCCTGCGCCGCGAGGTGTCCCGGGCCGCGGTGCGCTCGGATCGGGTGACCGCGCTGACCGAGACGATGGCCGACGAGATCGCCGCCCAGTACGCCATCGACCGCGCCAAGGTCGTCGTGGTGGGCTGCGCCGCGGACCGCACACGCTTCTACCGGCGCTCCGAGCGGGAGGTCGCCGAGGTCGCCGCCCGCCACGGCATCTTCGGTCCCTACGTCCTCGCCGTCGGCAACATCGAGCCCCGCAAGAACCAGGTCCGCCTGGTCGAGGCGTTCGCCGCGCTCCCCGACGACCTCGCCGATCGCTTCACCCTCGTCCTGGTGGGGGCCGGCGCGTGGAAGGACGACGCGGTGCGCGAGGCGGCCGACGCCGCGCTGGCCGCCGGTCGCCGCATCCGGATCCTGGCCGGCACCGTGGAGGACGCCGACGTGCCGGCCCTCTACTCCGGCGCCACCGCGTCGGCCTACGTGAGCGTCTACGAGGGCTTCGGCATGCCTCCGCTCGAATCGATGGCGTGCCGGACCCCGGTGGTGGCGAGCGAGGCGTCGGTCATCCCCGAGGTGGTGGGCGACGCGGCGATCCTGGTCGACCCGTTCGACGTCGCATCGATCGCCGCCAGCCTGGAGCGGGCATTGCGGCTCGAGGGCGCCGAGCGCGACGCGCTGGTCGAGGCCGGCCTCGCCAACGTCGCCCGCTACGACTGGGCCGATCATGCCCGCACGCTGCTGGCCACCATCGACGACGTGCGGGGCGCGTCGGCAGCGGGAGGGACGGCCCGATGAGGATCGGCATCGACCTGCGGGCCCTCCAGATCGGCCACCAGTTCCGCGGCATCGGCGAGGTGGTCCGCCAGGCCTGTCGGCAGCTCGACGCCCGCTCGCCGGCGGTCGACGAGATCGTGGCCTTCGTCGACGGCGACGGCGATCGGGTCCCCGAGATCCTGCCCGAGCTGTTCGGATCGGGGCGGCGCGTCACCATCGTGTCGCTGCCGCCGGCCACGACCCCGATCGACCGGGTCCCGGGGGTGCCGCTCGTGGGCCGGGCCCTCGTGGGCAAGGCGATGCGCACCGTCGAGGCGCTGCACCCGGCCCAGGCGGCGGCGATGGCCCAGGGCTCCGACGTCCTGATCCAGTTCGACGTGGGACTCGGGCTCCCGGAGGGCCTGCCGTCGGTCGCCGTCGTCTACGACCAGGTGCCGCTGCTGCTGGCCGACCGCCACCCGCACCACTACCACCCCACCTACGGCGCGGCCCGCCGGGCCGGCATCTCGCGGCTGCGGGCCGCCAACAAGGCGTGGAACCGCGAGCTCTACCGCCGCCACCTGATCCAGGCCCTGCGCCGGGCCGGCCGGCTGCTGGCCATCTCCGAGCACACCGCCCGCACCACCGCCGCCTTCGCCGCCGACCAGGGCGTGGCCGGCGTCGACGCCAAGCTCCGGGTCGCCCACCTCGGGCACACCCCGCCGGCCGGCGAGCCGCCGGCGCTCAACCGGATGGAGGGCCACCGCATCGGCGCCCTCGGCCTTGACGTGACCCCGTTCGTGTTCTTCCTAGGCGGCTCCGACGAGCGGCGGCGCATCGACCTGCTGGTCGCCGCCTTCAACGAGCTGCGGTCGCGGGGCGTCGAGCTGAAGCTGGTGCTGGCGGGCTACGACTTCGTGACGATGGACGGGGTGCTGGCCCCCGCCGCCCGCGAGGCCCTGCTCGCGTCGTCCTACGGTCACGACATCCACCTGCTCGGCTTCGCCACCGACGCCGAACGACGCTGGCTCTACGACCACGCCGAGGCGTTCGTGTTCCCCACCGAGCACGAGGGCTTCGGGCTGCCGGTGGTCGAGTCGCTCAGCCTCGGCTGCACCGTGGTCTGCTTCGACAACACCTCGCTGCGCGAGGTGGTCGGCCCCAACTGCGAGCTGGTCGACGGCACCTGGGAGGCGCTGGCCGACGGCATCGCCACCATCCTCGCCCGCACCCCCGAGGAGAAGGCCGAGGCCGCCGAGGAGGGCCGCCGCTGGGCCGAGCGCTTCACCTGGGACACGATCGGCGCCGCCCTCCGCGACGCGCTCGACGCCTTGGCCCCGCTCCGCTGAGCGGACCTACTCGGCGTCGGCGGCCTGCTCGGTGGCAGGCTCGGCCGGGTCCTGGCCGGGGATCTCGCCGTGGAAGAAGTGGACGATCGTCGGTTCGAGGGCGATCGAGCCCCGCTCGACGCCGGGCTGCATGACCTCGAAGCGGTCGAGCTGGTAGCGCTCGTCGTAGACGGTGCCGCCGAGGCGGGTGGTGGCGTTGACCGACACGAGGTAGCTGCCGTCGAGGAGGGGGACGCGGGGCAGGTCGAAGCAGACCGCGCCCACGCCGTCGACCCAGTGGATCGGCTGGACGAGGTCCTGGGTGTTGGTGCCGTAGACCAGCTCGCCGGCCTGGGTCTCGATCGACAGGCCGAAGGCGATGTCGTCCTGGCGGTGGGGCGCCACGTAGTCGATGCGGATGCGCAGCGGCTGGTTGGGGAGCAGGTAGCGGGCCTCGGGGTCGGGGTACTCGGTGCGGACGCCGGTGATGATCACGTCGCGGTCGAGGTCGATGGCGGGCACCGACGCCGACGGCGGTCCCGACCACTGCGGGCCGGCCGGTTCGGTAGCCACCTCGCCGTCGTCGGTCTGTTCGGGGGCGAGGGCGATGCCGCGACGGGCCAGCGCCTCGCGCAGGGCGCGGATCGCCTCGGCCGGTTCGGCCACGGTGACCACCTGGCCGTGATCGAGCACCGCGGCCCGATCGGCGAGCTGGCGGACCATCTCGGCGGCGTGGGAGACCAGCAGGATCGTGCGCCCGTCGGCCTGGAGCTGGCGGACGCGGTCGATGCACTTGCGCTGGAAGCTCTCGTCGCCCACCGAGAGCACCTCGTCGACCAGCAGGATCTCGGGCTCGACGTTGATCGCCACCGCGAACCCGAGCCGGGCGTACATGCCCGACGAGTAGTGCTTCACCTGGTTGTCGATGAAGTCGTGGAGCTCGGCGAACTCGACGATGTCGTCGAAGATGCGGTCGATCTGGGTGCGGGAGAAGCCGAGGATCGAGCCGTTGAGGTAGATGTTCTCCCGGCCGGTGAGCTCGGGGTGGAAGCCGGCGCCGAGCTCGAGCAGGGCGGCGAGGCGGCCGCGCGAGACGATGCGCCCGGCGGTGGGGCGCAGGGTCCCGGCCACGCACTTGAGCAGGGTGGACTTGCCCGAGCCGTTGTGGCCGAGCAGGGCGAAGGTCTCGCCCTGGGCCACCTCGAAGCTGACGTCGTCGAGCGCCTTGAAGATGTGGTGGGGGTTCCGGCCCATCCGGATGATGCGCTCCTTGGCGGAGGGCGCGTGCTCCTTGTAGATCCGGAACTCCTTGGTCACCGAGGCGACCGAGATGGCGGGCTCGGCCACGTCAGATCTCCTGGGCGAAGTTGTCTTCGAGCCGGCTGAAGAGCCAGAGGGCGCCGTAGAGCAGCACGAGCGACACCGCCCCGGTGACCAGAAGGTGGGCGGCGTACCAGCCGAGCGGGTGGGCCGGCAGGATCGGCGGGGTCCCGGCGGCCACCTCCTGGGGCGTCTGCGGGGTGGCGCCGTAGAGCACCCGTTGGAAGGTGATGACGATGGTGAGCATCGGGTTGAGGGCGGCGAGGCGCTCGCCGTTGGCGCCGTAGCGTTCGACCAGCTTCACCGCCACCTGGCCGTAGTTGAAGGCGATGGCCGACATCCAGAACCAAGCCAGGAGGGCGACCTCGAGCAGGTGCTGGGTGTCGCGGAGGTAGACGTTCACCGCGCTGAGGGCGATGGCGAGCGCGGTGGCGAACAGGAGCAAGACGGCGACCGCCAGCAGCAGCAGGGGCAGCGCCCCCCAGTCCGGGGCGTGGCCGAAGGCGATCATCCCCCCGGCCAGCACCAGGCTCTGGAGCAGGAAGTGCACGCAGGCGGCACCGACCGCCGCGATCACCAGCGCCTCGCGGGGGAACCACACCTTGGTGACGAGTTGGGCGTTCATCACGATCGACGACGTGCCGGCGCTGAGCGCGGCGCTGAACAGGTTCCAGGCCAGGAGCCCGGCCAGGAAGAAGATCCCGAAGTAGGGGATCGACACGTTGGCGATCAGGTTGAAGACCAGCGAGAAGACCACCAGGTACATCAACGGGTTCAGCAGCGACCACACGAACCCGAGGACCGAGTTCTTGTACTTGACCTTCAGCTCCTTGCGGGTGAGGTTGGCCACCAGCTCCCGGTACTGCCAGAGGTGGACGAGGCGGCGGAACGGCGAGGGCCGTTTGGAGACCTCGAGGGCCGGGCTGAGGCTGGCCCGCTCGGGGACGAGGTCGTCCACCGGGGACGCGGGGGTGGGCTCGGTCACGGTCCCGCGACGTTACTGGCGGGCCAGCGCCGACCGCCCACCGGGGACCGGGCGCCGGGCGTGGGCGGCGACCACCTCGGCCAGGCGATCGCCGAGCACCGACCAGTCGAACCCGGCCGCGGCCAGGGCTCGGCCGGCCTCGGCGCGGCGGGCGGCGGCCGCCGGGTCCGCCAAGACAGCGCGCACGGCGGCGGCGAACCGTTCGGGCGGGGCCAGCAGCAGGTGCTCGCCGTCGACGACGTCCACCCCGCGGGCCCCGAACGGCGTGGAGACCACCGGCACCCCCGCGGTGAGGTACTCGATCAGCTTGAGGTTGGTGCCCGACCCGGTGCGCATCGGGTTGAGGGCGACGTCGGCGGCGGCGAGCAGCTTGGCCTTGATCCGGGCGCTGACGTTGCCGGCGAACACCAGGTTGGGCGGCACGATCCGATCGCGGAAGGCGTCGCCGTGGCCGCCGCAGGAGAGGAACAGCACCTCGGGGACCTCGGCGGCCACCTCGGCGATCAGTTCGGCGGCGTCGAGGTTCGGCGGGTGCCAGGACCCGAAGAAGACGGCGAGCCCGTCGGGCATCGGCGTGCTGGCGGAGCGCCGGAACCGCCGCCGCCACTCGAGGCCGAGGGCGCGTCGCTCCTCCGGGCTCGGCACCTCGGCCAGGACCTCGGTGCCGTTGGGGACGACGGTGAAGCTGGCCCGGCTGCGGCCGTAGCGGGCGGCGAGGTCGCGGGCGTCGTCGTCCGAGCAGGTGGTGATGGCGGCCGACTCGGTGACCGCGGCCCGCTCGATCGACCGCACCCGATCGAGCAACCAGGTCCGCACCGCGCTCTCGGGCAGCGCCCCCTCCTTCAGGGAGGCCTCGACGTTGTAGGCGTCGTAGAGCATCGGGACGTCGAGGTCGGCGGCCAGGACCGCCGGCAGGAGGTAGGGCTCGGCCAGGAGCACGAGGTCGGCGTCGGCCGCCGCGTGGCGGAGGGCGGCGCCGTAGGCGGGGGTGCGGTCGGCGTGGAGGCCGCTCAGGATGTCGGTGACCGGCAGGCGGGCCTCGGCGCCGATGCGGTCGTCGGCGTCGGCGTGGGCGAGCGTGCGGGGCACGATCGTCTGGGTCAGGCCGGGGGCCACCTCCCACGAGGCGTTGGGGTGGCCCCGCACCACGAGCGAGAGCACGTGGACGTCGGCGTGGCGGGCGAGGGCGCCGTAGAGGTTGCGGGCCCGCAGCTCGCCGCCGTGGCGGGGCTGGTCGATCGTGAAGGTGGCGAGGACCAGGACCCGGGAGCGGGGGGCGGCCGGGGCCGGCGGGGTACGCCACGAGCGGGCGACGGGCGGGTCGGCCGGTGCGGCCACCGGTGGCCGGGCGTCGGCGCCGAGGATCTGGCGCACCGCCCGTTCCCAGGTCACCCGGGCGCCGCGGCGCTGGGCGGCGGCGCCGAGCTCCAGCGCCCACGCCCGGTCCCGGGCCAGCCGGGCCATCGCCCGACCGATGGCGGCGGGGTCGGGGTCGACCACCAGCCCGGTCCGGCCGTCGGCCACGAACTCGGTGGGCCCGCCCGAGTCGGTGCAGGTGATCACCGGGGCGCCCTGGCTGAACGCCTCCAGGGTGACCAGGCCGAGGTCCTCGTCGTCGGGCACGAACGGCACGGCGATCGACTCGTGCATCATCAGCGCCAGCGACTCGTCGGGCACGAAACCGCAGAAGGAGATGCGCGGGTCGTGGGCGGCCCGGGCCCGCAGCTCCACCGCCAGGGGGCCGACGCCGGCGATCCGCAGGGCGACGTCGCCGGGCACGTGGGCCATCGCGTCGATGATCAGGTCGATCCGCTTGGCCCCGTCGAGGCGCGAGGCGGTGAAGAAGGAATGGCCCGGCTCGATGCGGGGGCGGGCCTGGGGCAGGTCGCCGGGGAGCGCCACGACCTTGGGGTGCACCCCGGCGGGGAAGTAGTCCGGCCGGCGGGCGACGGTGCGGGACAGGGCCAGGTGCTGCTCGACGTTGCCGGGCGACAGGGCGATCGTGTCGAGCCAGTGCACGATCTCGCGGGCCAGGGGGCCCGGGAAGGCGAGGTCGGGGTGGTGGCGGCCGACGGCGGCGAGCACGGCCGCCCACCGCTCGAAGAACTCGTCGAGGGCGCCTCGCTCGCGCGTCGAGTGCAGGAACGACCGCAGCTCGTGGACCTCGGGGGCGCTGGGCGACGGGTGCAGCGGCAGCCCGAACACGTGGTAGGTGTCGTAGAGGCCGCGCAGCGGGTGGAACATCAACACCGTGTGGCGGGGGTGGACGACCATCCAGGCCGGGTACTTGGCCGAGATCACCCGGTCGAACCCGCTGACGTCGAGCCGGAAGAAGTCGCGGTAGGCGGCCACGATCCCCGGCAGCGAGGACTCGTCGACGGGGAGCTTGACCACCTCGCTGGTGTGGGCGGTGTGCTCGTCGATCGCCCGGGCCAGCCCGTCGACCGCCCGCTCGGCCCCGCCCCACGCGACCGGCACCGGCAGCGGCGCCACGATCCCGATCCTCACCCCGGCGACGCTACCGGCGCCCCACCCCCCGACTCGTTCTTGCCCGGGTGTGGCGGCGGGGTGCAGCCGTGCTCGTGCAGGTTCGGGTGGGGCTGGTTCCTGCACGGGTTGGGCGGCGGGGTGCAGCCGTGCTCGTGCAGGTTGGGGCGGGCTGGTTCTTGCACGGGTTGGGCGGTGGGGTGCAGCCGTGCTCGTGCAGGTTGGGGTGGGGCTGGTTCTTGCACGGGTTGGGCGGTGGGGTGCAGCCGTGCTCGTGCAGGTTCGCGCGGGCGTCGGGTCGAATCGACGTCGATTCGGCGCGACGGCCTGGCCGGCCGTGCCTCCGGCGACCGAGATGGGCGACGGGTTGATATCGTCGAGCGGACGAATCGATATCGAGACGCTCGGAGGATGGACATGGCTCGCACGGTGGTCGACCTCGATGACGACGCGCTGGCCGCCGCAGCGGCCGAGCTCGGGACCAAGACCAAGGTGGCCACGGTGAACGCCGCGCTGGCCGAGGTCGCGTCCCGCTCGACGCGGCTGGCCCTCCTCGATGACCTGCGCCAAGGAGGCGACGACCTCGACGATCCGACGGTCATGGCCGGCGCGTGGCGGTAGCGAAGCACCTCGCTGACAAGTCAGCGTTCGAACAGCAGCGGCACAGCGACGCGGCGGACGGCTTCCTGCGAGCGCTGGCGGTCGAGGGCGCGCTCTACATGACCGAGATCGTCGCCATGGAGCTCCTCTACTCGACGCGCAACCGGGCCGACTACGAGCGGCGGCGACGCGAGCTGGATGCCTTCCCGTGGATCCACCTGGACGCTGCGGTCGCCGAAACGGCGCTCGCCCTCCAGGGTCGGTTGGCGGCTCGGGGCCAGCACCGCCTGCCGATCCCCGACCTGCTCATCGCGGGAGCGGCGCTGGTCAACGATGCCACCGTCCTGCACTACGACCACGACTTCGATCGCATCGCCGAGGTGTCCGACCTGAGCGCCCGCTGGATCATCCCGCCGGGCACCGGTCACGGCCGATCGACCGCCTGAGCGAGGCCGCAGGGTTCGAGCCGAGCGCCGCGGCGGCCAGTGGTCGATCCGCCCCCACTGTCGGATCGGTCAGCGAGACGCGGCGCGCTGGAGGAGGTCGGCGACGCCGGCGACGGTCGCCGACCAGGGGTGGGCGTCGACCCGCGCCTGGCCGGCGGCGACGATCGCCGCGGCGTGGTCGTCGTCGGTGACGACGCGGTGGAGGGCGGCGGCCAGGGCGTCGGGGTCGCCGACCGGCACCAGGGGCGCGGCGTCGGTGAGGACCTCGCGGTGGACGGCGATGTCGGTTGTTACCACGGGCGTGCCGGCGGCGAGGGCCTCCAGCGGGACGAGCCCGAAACCCTCGTAGACGCTCGGGTAGGCGAGGACGGCGGCACCACGGAGCAGGGCGAGGCGCTGGTCGCCGCCGACCCAGCCGAGTCGACGGATGCGGCGCCGGTGGGAGGCGCCGTCGCGGGCGGCCGTGAGGCCGTCGACCCCCCAGCCGTCGGGCCCGGCGATCACGAGACCGAGGTCGGGGTCGTCGGCGGCGAGCGCGTCCCAGGCGCGGACGAGCGTGGGCAGGTCCTTGCGGGGTTCGACGGTGCCGACGGCGAGCACGTAGCGCTCGGTACCGGCGAGACGGCGGCCCTCGGCGGCACCGCTGGTCGGCGTGGGCGCCGGCGGTCGGCGGACGCCGTTGGGCACCGCCACGACCCGGTCGGCGAAAGCCGGTTCCCAGGCCCGGACCTCGGCGGCCACCGCCTCGCTCGGGGTGTGGACCCAGGCGCCACGGCGGGCGGCCCGGCGGGCCAGCGGCGGCCACTGGAGGACGTCGGCGGTGGCCAGCTCCGGGTAGCGGACCGCGGTCAGGTCGTGGATCGTCAGGACCTCGGCGGCACCGCCACCCGGCGGCACCACGTGGTTCGGCCCGAAGATCACCTCCGCATCGGCGCCCCCCAGCCCGCGCCCGGAGGGGTGGTCGCCCCGGAGCCACAGCCGGCGGGCGAGGCGGGCTGGGAACGGCCGGGAGCGGACCGCGACGGCCGGGCCGACCACCGAGGGCAGGCGGCGCCGCCCCCGCCAGCTCACCGCGAACGTCGACACGTCGAGGTCGGGCCGCTCGGCGAACCCGTCGAGCAGCTCGCGCACGACCACGCCCACCCCGGTGGGCGGGTCGAGCAACGAGGTGGCGTCGACGGCGACGCGCAGCGGTCGTTCGGTCACCGCCCCAGCATGGTCGCCGCCGACTCGCCGGCCGGGCCGATCCGTCGAATCGACGTCGATTCGACGCGACGCCCCGCGCGAACCGGCGCGAGCACGGCTGCGCCGCACCGCCCAACCCGTGCAAGTACCAGGCCGGCACCAACCTGCACGAGCACGGCTGCACGGCACCGCCCAACCCGTGCAAGTACCAGCCCGGTCGGTTGGGGATCGGCCGCCACCAACCTGCTGCGGCGGCCCGTCGACGGCCCGACGACGTGCCCCCGCCCGCCCGTCCCACTCGCTACTGGGTATTGACTACGGAGTAGTGATCGGGCATCCTGGCCGTCGTGTCGGTGCCCGACGGACTGCTCGTGCTCCTCCGGGGCGGACCCCGCCACGGGTACCAGTTGGCGGCCGAGTTCGCCGAGCGCACCGCCGGACGCTGGTCGCTGAACACGGGGCAGGTGTACACGACGCTGGAGCGGCTGGTCCGAGACGACCTCGTCGAGCCCGACGGTGCCCGGCAGGCCGATTCCCGCCGGCGCTCGTATCGCCTCACCGACGCCGGAGCAGCGCGCGCCGAGCGGTGGCTGGCCACGCCGCCGGCGCCGGGCGAGCCCCGAGACGAACTGGTGCTCCGCGTCCTCCTGGCCGTCGCCGCCGACCCGGCACGGGGTCTCGAGGTGATCGACCTCCAGCGAGCCCAGCTCCTCGACGATCTCCGGGCCGTGCGCCAGCGCCAGCGCGACGCAGGCGACGGCCTGCTCGAACGGTTGGCGGCCGACGCGGAGGCCTGTCGACTCGAAGCCTCGGCCCGCTGGCTCGACCTCGCCGAGGCGCGCCTCCGATCCACGCTGCGTCGGCCCGAACCAGGAGCACCTCGATGACCACATCCGAGACGTCGGCGCAGGGCGCGGAGGCCCCGCCGACCGGTGTCGAACCGACCCCGCCGCCGTCGAGCCTCGACCTGGTCGGGGTCACTGCGCAGCGGCGGGCGGGCCGGGGATGGGTCACGGTCCTCGCCGATCTGGACCTGGCAGTCGCGCCCGGCGAGCTGGTGGCGCTCATGGGTCCGTCGGGTTCGGGCAAGTCGAGCGTGATCCAGATGGCATGCGGCCTGCTCGCCCCGACCGCCGGCACGGTGCGGATCGAGGGCGAGGAGATGGCCGGCGGCGACCGGGCGGGGTGGGCTGCCGCCCGCCGACGGCACCTGGGCGTGGTGCACCAGCGCCTCGACCTGCTCGATGGCCTGTCGGTGATCGACAACGTCGCACTGCCGCTCCTCCTCGACGGTGGACGGTCGTCGCCGCCCACTCGGCGGCGCTGGAGGCTCTGGCCCGTTTCGGCGCCGACCACCTCGGGGGGCGGCCGATCGAGGACCTGTCCGGCGGCGAACAGCAGCGGGTGGCCATCGCCCGTGCGGTGGTCGGGGAGCGGCGTCTGGTCTTGGCCGACGAGCCCACCGCCGCCCTCGACACCGTCGCCGCCGAGGAGATCGTCGAGCTCCTCGCCTCGCTGGCCGCCGGCGGCGCCGCCGTGCTGATGGCCACCCACGACACCCGCCTCGCGAGCTGGGCCCACCGGGTCATCGGCCTCCGAGACGGCCGGTCGGTGACGACGGCGGGGCTGGCGCAATGAGGTGCGGATCGGCGCGGGCCGCCGGCGGTGATCGGCGGTGAGCTACCTCGCCGTGCGCCTCGCGGTGGCCGAGCTGCGGATCCGTCGGAGTGCGGCGGCCGCCCTCGCCGTGGCGATCGGGATCGCCGGCCTCCTCCCATCGCTGGTGGCGAGGGGCGGGGCGGAGCGGCCGGTCGCCGCCACCGGGCTGCTGCTCGCCGCGGGGATCGTGTTCGCCTCGGTGTCGGGGGCGCAGGCGCTCGGCGCGCACCGGGACCTCGTCCTCGAGCGCAGCGGTGCGCCCCGGCGCACGCCCTACGTCGTCGCCATGGCCTCGGTGGCCGGTCCGGCGGCGGTGGCGACGTCGGTCGTCCTGGCCCTCAGGCCGCTCGTGACGCCGACGCCCCGGATCGACGCGGTGATCCTGACCTGCCTCGTCGTGCCGCTCGCGGGTGCGCCAATCTCGGTGTGGATCGCTGGGCAGGCCGCAGCGCCCGGTCGGCCGGACCGCCCGGTCGACGCTGCCGAGGCAGATCCAGCGGGGCCTGCTGGCGGCGATCGGTGTGCTGGTGGTCCTGCTCCTCTGGCCGGTGGCGCTGGTGCTCGGGCCGTTCCTGGTGATGATCGTGGGCCCGTTCCGGACGGTGGTGCGCCCTGCCGGCGCCTCGGGGTGGCGGTCGGGCCTGGCCACCGTGCTGTCGCTGGTCGTGCTCGGGGTCGCCACCGTCGTCGTCGGTGGCAGTGCGACCTGGTTCGACGCGTTCGTCACCCTGATCGCCGCCCTCCCGGCGGCCGCGGTGGCCGTCGCCGTCCTGGGGGTGGTCACGACCGACCTGCTGGCGGGGTTGGCCGGCCGGATCGGCGGTGTGGTCCACCTGGCCCTCGCACCGGTGCACCTGCGGCGAGCGGTGGTCGCACCGATGATCGGGGTGGTGGTCATCCTCACCTGGCTGTCAGTGACCGACGGCGTCGTGGGGGCCAGCTTCGGCGAACGCGAACGGCGCCACGTCGAGGCCGAGGGCCCGGCTCGGACGCTGCCGGCCGGCGACCGGGCCGATGAGGCGATCGTGAGCGTGCCGCTCGTGGAGCCCCAGGCGTTGCGGGCCGTCCTCGCCGGGCAGCCACCGCTCGCCGGCGGTCGCGCCGTGGTCGTCGAGCAGGTCGGGTTCGGCTTCCGCGATGCCGGCGTGGCCTCGCTCCTCTCGTCCGAGTCGACCGTTCGCCTCCCCGATCCAGCGCCTCCCGGGCGGCGGGCGAGCCCGGATTGGATCGGCGTGGTGGAACCGTCCGATCTGGCGGCCCTCGGCTGGGCGACCGCCGCCGACGACCTCGCCGCCGGTCGGATCGTCGTGTTCGGAGCCTCGGCCGAAGGCCTCGGAACCGAGGTCGACGTGATCACCCCTGCGGGACCGGTGCGCCTACCGGTGGCCACCGTCGCCGGGTTGACCGGTGGCGCCCGGCTCCCGGGGGCCCTCGTGTCCGGCGCCGTGGCGGCCGAGCTGTCGCCCGTGCGCACCGTCGGCCGCGTGGTCGTCGTGGCCGCCGAGCCCACCAGCCCGACGTTGCTGGAACGTGCCGGCGGACAGGCGGAGCTGACCGCGCTCGGGCTCCCCGACGCGAGCCCCTCCGGCCTCGGTCGGGACCAGGCCCGGTTCGATCGAGAGCAGACCGTCCGCCGCTTCGTGGACCGCTCGGTCGTCCTCGGCGGCGACGCCATCGTCGCCGAGCGGGTCGGCGGACCGCTCAACGCGATGCCCCTGCTGTCGGGCACCGCGGCGTCGGGTCGTCGGCGCCTGGCGATGGTGGCCGTCCTGCCGGTGCTCATGACGGTCGCTGCCGTCGTCCTCGGGCTCACCGCCACCCGGCGGGAGCGCTCGGTCCTCGATGTCCAGGGCGCCCCGCCGCGCCTGCGGTCCGCGGTCGCCGGGTTGCAGGGGGCGGTGGTCGGCGCCAGCGCGTCGCTGGTGGCCGGGCTGTTCGGGATCGGGATGCCGGCGGCGGCGTTCGCGATCTACGGGCGCGGGACGGACCTGCCGCCGATCCCGCTCGTCGTACCCGGCTCGGTCGTCGCCCTGCTGGTGGCGATCCCGCTCGTGTCGGCGACGTTGGCCGCCGTCGGGGTGGCCGTGGAGGCCGGACCCGAGGCCGACCTCGTCGACCCCGATCTCGTGTGGTGAGCCGCCTCAGGACTCGAGGACGCGGGCGAGGCCGGCGCGGAGCTCGCGGGCGGTGCTCGCCCACGTGAGCTCGGCGGCTCGTTGGCGGGCGTTGCGGCCGAGCTCGGCGGCGAGGTCTCGGTCCGAGGCCAGGCGTTCGATCGCCGCCGCCAGGCCGGCGGCGGTGGGCGGGGCGACCAAGCCCGTGACCTCGTGGTCGACCAGCTCGGCGAGCCCGCCGCCGTCGTCGCACACCACCACGGGCCGCCCCCGGGCCATGCCCTCGATGGCGGTCAGGCCGTAGTCCTCGTCGAGGGCGGGGGCCACCACGCAGGGGGCGTCCTCGTAGAGCGCGGCCAGCTCGTCGTCGGTGACCCAGCCGGCGAAGGTCACGTTGCTGGCCACCTCGTCCGGCACCGGCGGGGCGTCCCGGCCGGTGTTGCACCACAGCTCGTCGTCGGTGAGGGCGGTCGGGTCCTCGCCGGCGGCCAGGCGGGCGTCGATCGATCGGGCCCAGGCCAGCCGGCCGCCGCTGCCGACCAGCGTGAAGCGGCGGTGGGGGAGGAGGTGGGCGGCGGCCACCGCCAGCTCGGCCCGCTTGGGGAACTCGTGCCGGCCGATCACCGCGATCGGCCCGGTGCCGGGCGGGCCGGGGTCGGGGGCCCGCTCGTCGCCCACGCCCACGCCGGCGTGCTGGAATCCGACGCCGGTGATCCCGTTGAAGCGGGCCAGCCGATCGGCCACCGTCCGGCTCGGCGCGAGCATGTGGGCGATCGCCTCCAGGCGGGGCTGGTCGAGCTCGCGGATCAGCTCGCCGGCCCGGCGGTGGGCCTCGGGGTCGGTGGCGAACCCGGCCCGGACGTAGCGGTCCTCGAGGTCGTAGAAGACGCGGTGGTGGTGGTAGAAGACGGCGAGGTGGCGGGGGTGGCGGTGGCTGAAGCTCGGCGGCTGGGTGCTGATCACCACGTCGTAGCGGCGGGTGTCGAGCCGGTCGAACGCCTCCCGGCCGATCACGTACGGGAAGTACTCGGGCACGGTGTCCCACACCCGGGCCGGGATGGCGAGGCCGGCCACCTCCCGCCGGGCCGGGGTCATGTCGACCGGCAGGCGGGTCAGGTCGTGGCCGTCGGCCCGCAGGATCGCCTCGAAGCGGGTGACGACCCGCTCGAAGCCGCCGGCCACGCCGAAGTCCGGCTTGAGGACGGCGATGCGGAGCGGTCGGGCCACGGTCGGTGGGTCGGAGCGGGGCGGCGGTGGCGAGGACCGGGCGGTCCTCAGCCCTCCAGCGCCGGCGCCTTGCGGGCCAGCACCGCGTAGTCGAGCGGGCCGGCGAGGGCCCAGTTGATCCGGTCGACCAGGGCCTGGGTGCGGGCCGGGTCGGTGTCGTGGCCGACGAGGTCGGTGGCGGCGAGGAGCGGGACGTCCTCGTCGTGGAGGTAGCGCACCTCGACCTCGGCGAAGCCTCGGGCCTCGAGCAGGAACGACAGGAACTGGGGGTGGACCGGCTTGATGTGGGTGGGGTCCAGGTAGAAGGACGAGGCGCCGACGTTGAGGTTGGACGGGTTGGGCGTCTCGAGGATCAACAGGCCGTCGGGCTTGAGGGCGACGAGGGCGGCGTCGATCAGCCCGATCAGCGTGTCGAGCGACAGGTGCTCGACGAGGTGGAAGCTGGTGACCGCCCGCACCGATCCCTCGGGGACCTCGCGGAGGTGGACCAGGGCGTCGCCGTGGCGCACGTCGAGACCGCGGGCGACGCAGCGGTCGACCACCACCCGGTTGATGTCGACGCCGTAGGCCTCGACCTCGGCGTCCCGCAGCGCTTCGAGCCACTCGCCCCGGCCGCAGCCGACGTCGACGACCGCGCCCTTGCCGGGGACCGACGCCACGTCGGGGAGGTACTCCGAGGTGAGGGCGCGGACGTGATCCCGGGACCCCCGGAAGGTGTCCTCGAGGTCCTCGTAGAGCTCCTCGTAGCCGGTCTCGAGCTCGCGGCTGAGCTCGCGGAGCTGGGCCGGGTGGGCGCCGTCGGGCAGGGCCTGGCGGGCCACCCGGAAGATGAGGTCCTGCTTGGCCCGCAGCGCGGCCATCGCCCCGGTGAGGGCGGTGACCTCGGCCTTCATCGCCGCCAGTTCCTGGGGCAGCTCGGACATCCCGGCGGCGACCAGCGGGTCGATCAGGTCGGTGACCCGGCGGACCTCGGCGTCGAGGTCGTCGATGGTGAGGTCGGTGCTGGCCACGCCGGCCTGGAGGCGGGCGGTGCGGTTGGCCTGGAGGGCGACCTGCTGGCCGAGGCGGTCGGCGGCGGCGGTGAGGGCGTCGACCGCGGCGAGGACCTGGGCGTTGTACTCGCGCTGGTGGCTGGTGATCGGCCGC
>WBZU01000168.1_pt2 | contig 32147 bp, 25 predicted proteins | sample 5204311 | NCBI WGS metagenome assembly WBZU01 (sample SAMN12344359, study PRJNA552823) | activated sludge metagenome | biome: Activated sludge suspended growth; feature: Nitrification reactor; material: Wastewater; isolation source: activated sludge from nitrification reactor of wastewater...
ATAGACGCCATTGTTCCAGTCGATGGCGGCGGTGAAGTTGTCCTGGGCGAAGGTCTCACGCGCGAGGTCCGGGAAGTTGGTGCGCATCTGGCCCTCCTGTCCCGGTGCACGCATGGGGGCGAAGCTGGCGGTCAGGAAGTGGTTCCCCGGGAAGGGCACCAGGTTTGTCACATACTCGCTGAGGTCGGTGTTCAGCTTGCCTGGGAAGCGCAGGGAGGCCGTGACCGAAGACATGATCAAAGCCACGATGTGGTTGAGATCCATGTAGTTCGGGTTGCGGCTGAGCTTGCTCTTGGCGATGCGGAACAGCGCTTCGTTGTCCAGAACGACGGCTGCGTCGGCCTGCTCGCGGATCCGCTGAAGAGTGAGGATGGCGTTGTAGGGCTCCACGGCCGCATCAGAAATGAGCGGAGATGGTGCGACGGAGAAAGTGAAGATCTTCTTCTTTGGATAGGCCTGACGGAGGCGCTCAAGGATGAGCGATCCGAGTCCGGAGCCTGAGCCGCCGCCGATGGAGTGGGTGAGGAGGAAGCCCTGGAGCGATTTGGTTTTTTCCACGGCCGCATCGATCACGTTCATGATCTGGTCGATCACGCGCTCGCCCTCCACATGATAGCCGCGCGCCCAGTTGTTGGCCGCGCCGGGGATCTTGCGGACGATGCTGCTTTCATCGAAGAGCTTGGACATTTCGCCGCCTTCGATGCGGGCGATGACACCGGGCTCGAGGTCAACGAGGACTGCGCGCGGCACGTATTTGCCATCTCGCACCTTGTTGAAGAAAACTTCCATGTTGGTGTTGTTCGCCGTGGCGCCGTCCTTCGGCATGCCGCTTTCGTTGAGGCCATGCTCGCGGAGGATGAGCCGCCAGAAGCGGTCCGCGATCTGATTGCCACACTGGCCGACGTGAATGCTGACGATTTCTCTCATGGTGCTGGGTGCTGGATGCTGATTCGAATTTCGGACTGCTTAGCTGCGGCGCTTGTCCACGAGGTCACGCAGGCTGACGGAAGCACCGCGGTCCGCTGCAGGCGAGGGATCCGCAGGGGCATCGATTTTGGCGGTGCCGGTGCGTTTGGCGGTTTCGGGATTGTCCTGCACCTTGGCCTTGGCTCCGGATTCCTCGGCGACTTGGTAGCTCTGGATGAGTTCCTGTGCGGAGGCTCGGAGAGCGTTGATCTGGTCTTCAGACATTCCTTCGTTCAGATACCAGTTGGCGAAGGCTTTGCGCTGCCAGAGCTTGTCGAAGTTGTGGCAGATGCGGTCGAGCACGCGCGCCACTTCGGTGTTGTTGCCCAGCAGCACCATGCTCTTGCGATGGGCGATGCCGGATTGTTCTACGTAGCCGATCTTGAAGGCCGTGGGGATCCAGTAAGTCAGCGGCAGCTGCTCCCGCATCGCTGCCAGTGCTGCATCTGCCTGCGGCTTGTCTTCCATTGCGCCACGATAGAGCACTGCAGTGGAGAGGAAGCGGCCTTCCATCGGATTGCATGCGGCGAAGGTGCTGCCGTTGTCGAACAGCGACCGGATCATTTCCTCAACGCCGAGTTCTTCAAACTTGCTGCGGTCGGGGGGCGTCAGCGGGGCGAACGACAGCATCAGGAAGTGCAGCGAGGGCTGTGGCACGAGATTGGTGAGCATCTCACGCAGGCTGATTTCCACGGTGAGGAAGCCGCTGAAGCGCATGGATGCCGTGAGCCCGGCCAGAGCTTCGGTGATGAGCAGGTTCAGGTCATCGACGCCTGGGTTCTCGATGTTCCACTTCTTGTGGGCGAGTTCGAACAGGGCTTCGTTGTCGAAAATGAGACATGCATCGGCCACGCGGCGCAGCGTGTTCAGCGCGAAAACTGTATTGTAAGGTTCAGTCACCACAGACGATACCTGCGGGGAGGGCAGGATCGCACAGGAGAGGACCGGGAATTCGGGATGCTTTTCTTTGATCGCTTCGATGATGAGCGAGCCGAGACCGCTGCCGGTGCCGCCACCCAGCGCGTGCAGGACGATGATGCCGCCGACGTTGTCGGTCTTGTCCACTTCGCTCTCGACGCGGTTGATGACCTCAGGCAGAACGGCCCGGCCTTCGCCGAGGTAGCCGACAGCAAAGTTGCCGCCCGCGCCTTCGGAGCGAGTGATCAAGTTCGCCGGATTGAACAGTGAGCCTGAGCTGGCTTTGACGTGATCGATCACGCTGGGCTCCAGATCGACCATGATGGCGCGCGGCACATAGCTGCCCGATGAGCCCTCGCCGAGACGGGAGAAGAACGCGCTCCAGTTTCCGCGTGGCTCCTGGCCGTTCGCGGTTTGACCGGTGAGCGGATCAATGCCGTGTTCCTTGCAGATGGTCGTCCAGAACGCCGCAGCGATCTGGTTGCCAGCCTGTCCTACCGATACCACGATCGTGTTGTTAACCTTCATCATAATGCCGCTTGTAGCCTCGTATGGATTGACGTTGGGAGTGAAGAAAGGGGGTGGAGATGAAAAAGCTGCGCCAGCAGTGGCGCAGCGGAGGGGAAGTCTAGCTGGGCAGTGCAGCTCTTTCCAAGCCAAATTTGCTTCTCGCGGCTCTCAATTTGCATTGCCGGTGGCGCGGGTTCCGTTTCGCTAGCCGGGTGTGTTCAGCGGTCATTCGAACCTCGGGCAAGACCTTGGTTGGATTCCTCCGTGGATGGCTTTGAGCTGCGCTGCTCTTCCTCACGCTGTTGTTGCAAGGCTTTCTGCACCTCGGACATGCTGGGGAGCACAGCTTTTCTGATTTGCTCGGGCAAGCGCGGGCGGGGAGCCGGCGGCGCGCTGGTTGTTCCAGCGTCTTTGCTGGCCGGATTGGCTGATCTGATGGCAGCTGGCTCCGCAGCGGTTCCATCGGGCGAGACGGTCGTCGCATCGGCGACGGGAAGCGAGTCGGAAGCGGCGCTCTTCGATGAAGCGGGGCTGGTGTTGCTGGCAATGTCCTGCGGGGTCTTGCTGCCCAAATCCAGCAACCAAAGCCCGACGAGCAGCAAAAGGAAGGCAATCACTCCCCAGGCGACCATTCCAATCAGTCCGCGCGGCGGCTCTTTCTGCTCCGGCAACACCGCGACACCCAGGCGCTGCGTTTCCGGTTCCACCAAGTAGTCAGGCGCGGTGCCGCCATAGTGCCCGAAATCGTTGTCGAAATCGGACACCGAACCGGCGCTCTCCATTTGGTCAGCTGGAATCGACGCTGCATTTCTGATAGCGGCAAAGCCCCGGCCTTCGGGATCCTCCACCGCCATGTGCTTCTCGAATGCGGCAATAAAATCGTCTGGTTCTGGGGCGCCGCCGAACTTCCGCTGTGATTCCACGCACTCCCGGAGATAGGCTGCCAAAGCTTCGGGAACCGTGTCACCAAATTGAGGCGTGGCACCCACCTGACGTTCGCCCGTCAAGAGATACACACCAAGTCCGGCGAAGGTGCGGCACCGGAGGTCATGTGCTGCCAGCACCGGATCGCGCCCCGACGCATCCGCATGGGGCTCCACAAGCGGCGGCTCATAAAGCGACCGCATGGTGGTGTGGGTGCGCAGCTTCAGCACGAACGGCGGCCAGGCGTCGATGCGCTTGAGCATCAGCTTCTCAAATTCGCGTCCCTGAATGGCTCCGCCTTTTCCGACCCGGAACACCAGGTTGGAGGGATGCACGTCCACCGCGCCGACGCCGCACTCGCGCGCCTGATCCATGCCGGCGCGCACCTGCTTGAGAATGGCCAGCACTTCCGGCGGATTGAAGGACACCCGCTCGGCCATCAATCGGCTGAGGGTGAATCCTGGCTCGCGTTCCTCGGTCAGGAATGTCCAGTCCGGAGTTTCCCACAGACTGAGCGCGCGGAGAATGTTGGGATGCCGCTCAGGACTGAATCGCCAGGTCTGCAGCGGCACTGCTTCCATCTGGCCGCGATCGACGATGCGCATCGGCGGCAACAGTTGCACGGTGACGGCCTGCTCGGTCTTGGAGTTGCGCGCTGGAATCGAGAACGGATAGCGGCGGACATCGTCGCCGTTTGCAATCTCGAACCGGCCTTTCAGCAGATCGTCAAAGACGACATTCTCCAGCAGCAAATCCTGAAGCTTCGAGAGGGGCTGGGTGGAGTCAGTGACCGCGATGTGCTTGCGCGAGGCGCGCGCCTGCAAGCTGGACACCTGCGCCGCATAGGCCTCCTTCAACTCATCGCGCAGTTTCTCAAGATTGGGCGAGGCATCATCAGGGTTCGCCAGCGCCGAGCGAACGTGGGCGCGGAGATTGGTCGGCAGGGCCGTCAGCGCAGGGAAGCGATCAGGGTTCTGACCCTCAAACGGCTGCCCCGTCAGCAGCAAAAAGATCAGCCGGCAGCAGTCCGCCACCACACGCTTCATACCGGAGCGGTCATCCATCTGCTCGCGATCCGAGAACCCGTAGTCCACGACCCGCAGTTGCAGGAATACATCCTCGAGCGTGGTTACCAGCGGATTGCGCATCCGCATGTGGGAGAGCAGGCGTCCGAACGAACTGGCGGCCACCAAGTCATCGAGCAGGCTCTGCATCAGGCAGAATACTGTGACGGCGGGAAGCGGACCGCGGCGGCTTACATAGTCCTCGGCGAACTCGCCGTCATTGAGATTGCCTGAGAAATAGACGACACCGTTGTCCTCTCCCGCTTCGAGCAGCCGCATGAAACCATTGCCCCGGACTTCGGTGGCAAGTCGGGCGCGGTCGAGCGCCGAACGCTTTTCTACGGCGTTCATCACCTCGCCGCCTTTCAGCACGTGCAACTCCACGAGTCGGCGAATGCGGGTGTCGAAGGCCAGAAAAACGGCTTCATCCACAGCACGATCAAGCCGCACCGGGACTGCCTGGGATCGGCAGGAGATGAGGTAGTTGCCAAAGCGTTGCGGTGGCGGTGACATGCGGGAATGAGAGTAAAGAAGAGAACTGGGCGCGCGGCAGCGGGAGTGAAAAGCTATCAGTTTTGCAGAGATTCTATAAAAGGCGACGCGCGCATGCAAGTGTTTTCGATAGAATTTAGAAATTATCAAAAAGCCAGGCTCTCAAAATTGCAATTTATATCTTCTGAGGCTGTATTTTTCAAATGTTATCATAATATCACTGGCTAGGTTTCGATAGTCGCTCCTGTTCCGATGGCAGCAATTGCCCGAATTTTGTGCATTGCTCACACACAGCGAGGGCCTTCCACAAGCTCCAAGACCTGCCGTGCCTTTGGGGGCAGAATTGCGGTTGACGCATCGCCGGGCTCTCCTATTATCCCGGCCCTTTTTTACCAATCGCAACTCCACCCGTCATGCCCGAAGTTCAAGTCCGCAAAGGTGAACCCGTTGACCGCGCGCTCAAGCGCCTGAAAACCAAGCTCGAGATGGAAGGTGTTCTTGAAGAGATGCGCCGCTTGCGTGCTCATGAGACGCCGAAGGAGCGCCTTCGTCGCAAGGCGCGTGCCGCAGCCAAACGTGGCAAAATCCGTTTCCGTTTCTCCCAGGCGAAGCCGGCCACCGGTGAAGGAGCCGCCGAGGCGGCTCCGCCTGCTGCCTGACACAAGCGGCGCGGTGCTCTCAGCAGACCTGTGGTGAATCGCCGCTGGCGTTCATGGAGGCTTGCATCCGCCCGGAGTTTCGTTCTGATGGCGGCGCATGAAATTCAGCGCCGCCTCCGCCATCACTTGTTTTGCCGCTCTCACTTGCACTGCTGAACCCTTGTGGCCGGAGTTTCGCGGGCCCACCGCACAAGGGCACTCGATTGCCAAAGGCGTGCCCGTCGAGTGGTCGCAGCAGAAAAACGTAGTCTGGCGCAGTGAATTGCCGGGACATGCGTGGTCCTCGCCTGTAGTCGCGAACGGGAAGATCTTCCTGACGAACGCTACGCCGCTTGATGGTGTGGATGAACTGAAGGGTGTGTCGCTGCGTGCGTTGGCGATGGACGCTGCAACGGGGAAGGTCTTGTGGGACACTGAAGTCTTTCAGCAGGCGGACGTGGAGGCGCTGAAAATGCACAAGAAAAACAGCGAAGCGTCTCCCAGTCCCGTTTTTGAAGCAGGCAAGGTGTTTGCCCACTTCGGTCATCACGGCACGGCATGCCTGGATGAAAACGGCAAAATCATCTGGACCAATCGCGAACACAATCTCAAGCCGGTTCACGGCACGGGCGGAAGCCCCGTCATCGTCGATGACCTGGTCATCTTCGACAATGACTCGAACATCACGCCCGGTGTCGTTGCGCTCGATAAGGCGACGGGCAAGACGCGCTGGCGTGTGCAGCGCCCGGCCACGGAAGCGAAGAGCAAGTTTTCGTTCTGCACGCCTTTGCTGATCGAGGTGAATGGGCAAAAGCAGGTTATCTCGCCGGGCAGCGGTATCGTTCAGGCGCTGAATCCAAAAGATGGGAGTGAGATCTGGCACGTATCTTACGGCACGGGCTACTCCGTGGTGCCCAGGCCCGTATTCGCTCATGGCATGATCTTCCTCAGTTCCGGTTACGACAAGCCGGTTGGCTATGCCATCAAAGTCGATGGCCGCGGGGATGTCACGAGCACCCATGTCGCATGGACAACCAGCAAGCATGTGCCGCGGAACTCATCGATGCTTGTAATCGGTGATGAGTTTTACATGATCGACGATGGAGGGTTCCTGACCTGCCTGGATGCCCGCACAGGTGCGGAGCATTATCAGGAGCGTTTGCTCGGTCCCTGCTCCGCATCACTGCTCTTCGCGGATGGCCGCATCTATGCAATCGACGAACTGGGCAAGACAGCCGTGGTGGCGCCGGGGAAAGTAATGCAAGTGCTGGCCACCAACGAACTGGGTGAAAAGACGCAGTCTTCGATGGCTGTGTGTGACAGCGACCTGCTGATTCGCACGGAGAAGGCTCTGTATCGCATCGGCTCCAAGTAACGCTTCCATGAAGTCGCTCGTTCTGCTGGCCGCGCTTGTTTGCCCGGTCCTCGCCACTGCTGCAGAGAGGTGGGTGTATGTGCCGTCGAACTACCAGGTTGATGCACAAGCGGATCGCGTCATCGAGCTGATCAAGCGTGCGAAGGCGGCGCACTACACGCACTTTTTGATCACGGACTCGAAATTCTCGCGTGTGCCTACGCTGCCGGAAAAGTATTTCAAGAACATCGCCAGAGTCACGGCAGCGGCGAAGAACGCCGGAATCGAACTGGTGCCGGCGTTGTTCGGAGTCGGCTATTCCAACGACCTGCTCTCCAATGATCCGAATCTGGCGGAGGGACTGCCTGTTAAAGATGCTCTCTTTGTCGTGAAAGACTATATCGCCAGTCATGTCCCGGATCCGCTTGTGCTGCTGAAGGATGGTGCGCTGCAGGATCGATCAGCGTGGACCTTTTTTGACGAAAGCCTGGTCAGCCAGGACGGTGCAGTCAGGTCGGATCCCACGGAAGCGAATGCGCGTTTCAGCCAGAAGCTGAAGCTGCAGCCATTCCGGCAGTATCATATTTCAGTGAGCATCAAGAGTGAAGGCCTTCGCGGTGGAAGACCCGAGATCAAAATCATCACCAAGGACGGACGGCAGCTGAATTTTACCAATTTGAAGGTCGCGGCCACGCAGGGCTGGACCACGCATCACATCACCTTCAACTCGCTGGAGAATACGGATGTGCAGCTCTACTTCGGTGTTTGGGGCGGCCATCATGGCACGCTCTGGTGGCGGGGGCCGGCGTTGGAAGAATGCGGTCTGGTCAATGTTTTGCGCCGGCCTGGAGCCGTCTTCACCGTTCGCACCGAAGAAGGCAGGGAACTCAAGGAGGGCGTTGATTACGAGCCCGTGCGTGATCTCAAGCTGGGAACCGTGCCATTTGCCGGTGAATACGAGGTATGGCACGAGCCACCCAGCATTCATGTCAAAGACCTGCCGGATGGCACACAGCTGCGCGTATCGTTCTGTCATCCGCACATGATCTACGATGAACAGGTGTGTGCTTGCGTGAGCGAGCCAGCTTTTGTCAGCTTGCTTCAGCGCCAGGCACATGATGTCGCCGGCTTGTTTCCTGGAAGCCGGAGCTTCATGATGTCGCATGACGAATGGCGCGTCATGAACTGGTGCGATGCATGCAGGAGCCGCGGATTGACGCCGGGCCAGATCGCCGCGGACAACGTGCGCTCGTGCACCGATTTTCTAAACGCGGCGGCACCTGGTGCCAGGGTGCTGGTTTGGAGTGACATGTTCGATCCATTCCACAATGCGCGCGATCGCTACTACCTCGTTAACGGTGATTTGAGCGGCTCATGGCAAGGCCTCGACAAACGGGTGATTGTCGTGAACTGGAATGCGGACAAAGCGGCCGGCAGCCTGCGGTTTTTTGGTGATCGCGGCCACCAGCAATTGATCGCGGGCTACTACGACGGGCCGCTGGAGCGCACACGCAAATGGTTGCGCACTGCGAGTGACTCCAAGGTGCACGGAGTCATCGGCGTCATGTTCACCACATGGCATCAGAACTACGCGGATCTCGAGAGCTTTGCGCGCATGCTTGAAGAAGAAGGCTACTGAGGCGGCGCTCTTTCTTGTGCGAATAGCCGCCGCTGATCGAATTCGCGATGGCGGCAGACCATCTCTGAGGCTAGTTTCCCGCCTCTCTAACCCCTTCCTCTCTCTATCAATTTATGTGTGGCATCGTAGGATACATCGGCAGGCGTCCCGCCAGTCCCATTTTGCTCGACGGGTTGCGTCGTCTCGAATATCGCGGCTATGATTCCGCAGGTCTCGCTCTCTGGACCGATGGCGGCATCGACGTCTATCGCCGTGCCGGCAGGATCGAAAACCTTCGTCAGGTCGTCAGTGCGGCCAGTCCGCCCGGGGACCTCGGCATCAGCCACACGCGCTGGGCCACCCATGGTGCGCCGACCGATGAAAATGCGCATCCGCACAAGGATCAGTCCGGCAAACTCGCCCTTGTTCACAACGGTGTGATCGAGAACTATCAGGCGATCAAGCAACAGCTCTCCGGCGAAGGGCATGCATTCAAGTCGGAGACTGACACCGAGGTGCTGGCGCACCTCGTGGGCAAGTTCTACGACGAGTCCGAAGAGGCTGATCCGAAGGCCAGGCTCGTAGGCGCCGTGCAGGCGGCGCTTCCGCGTGTGAAGGGAACGTTTGGCATCGCCGTGATTCATGCGGATGCACCAGGCGTCATCGTCGGCGCGCGTCTTGGCAGCCCTCTCGTGGTGGGACTCGGAAAGGAAGAGCAGTTTCTAGCCAGCGACGTCAGCGCCATCGTCGCCCACACGCGTGATGTGATTTACCTCAATGACTACGACGTCGTAACCCTCACCCGTCATGGTTATGACGTGGCATCACTCGACACCAGCCGCACGGCCAGCGTCAAGGTCAGCCGGGTGGATTTCACGGAGGACGATGCCGAGAAAGGCAAGTTCGAGCACTACATGCTCAAAGAAATCTATGAGCAGCCGCAGAGCCTGCGCAATGCGATGCGCGGACGTCTTTCCAGGGATGATGCCGCTGCCGTGCTTGGCGGCCTGAACATGTCGCCGATGGAACTCCGCCAGATCGACCGCATCATTTTCAGCGGCTGCGGCACCGCTTACCATGCCGCGATGGTGGGCGAGTATTTGATGGAAACGCTGGCCCGCATCCCGACGGAGATTGAGTTTGCCAGCGAGTTCCGCTATCGGAACGTGCCTACCGACAAGAGCACGCTGCAATTCGTGGTCAGCCAAAGCGGTGAAACGATCGATACACTGGCCGCTCTTCGTGAAGCGAAACGCAAAGGCTTGCGCTGCCTCGGCATCGTCAACAATGTCGCCAGCACGATTGCCCGTGAGAGCGATGGTGGGGTCTATATTCATGCCGGACCCGAGATCGGAGTCGCTGCAACCAAGACGTTCACCTCTCAGGTGGCGATCATGACGCTGCTCAGCCTTTTGTTCGGGCGCATTCATCATCTGAGCAGCACGGATGGAATCGAACTGATCGATGAACTGGAAGCGATCCCGGAAAAGATTGAGTCCATCCTCAAGCAGGCGCCCCTGATCAAAGAGATCGCGCAAAAGTATGCGCACGCCGAAGGCATGCTCTTCATGGGGCGGCAGATCAATTATCCGGTGGCGATGGAAGGCGCTCTCAAGATGAAGGAGATCAGCTACATCTACGCCAGCGGACATCCGAGCGCCGAACTGAAGCATGGTATCATCGCCCTGGTGAAGCCCGATCTGCCGAGCATCTTCATCGCGCCCGACGATGCGGTTTTTGACAAGAACGTGAGCAACATCGAAGAGGTCAAGGCGCGCAAGGGGCCTGTCGTTGCCGTCGCCACCGAGGGCTGCACCCAATTGGAACGCATCGCCGACGACGTGCTGTATGTGCCCGCATGCAAGTCGATCCTCTCGCCGTTGCTTACCGTGATACCGCTGCAACTGCTCAGTTACTACGTCGCACTCGCGCGCGGCTGTGACGTGGACAAGCCACGCAATCTGGCCAAGAGCGTCACGGTCGAATGATGCGATCCTGCTTCAGCTCCTATCGCAGATGCGTTGCCTTGCTGGCGGCAATCAACATGTCTGCCGTTGGGGCCGAAGCACCGAAGAGCTTGCAGGTGTTCACGTCCGAGCCGGCGTTCAGCGTGGGTGATGGGCCGGCGTGGGCGCCGGATCAGACGCCGGCCGACTTTTTGGACGGCATCGGAGCCCGGCTGAAAATGCGATGGCGGCAACTTTATCGTGCCAGCCCGGCCCCGCCCTCTTCTTCGCGGCATCTGACGGCCTTTGGTCTTGGCGCCTTGATCGCGGACGCATACCTCGCGCTCACAGCGCAGGATGGGCAGCACTTCCGCAACAACAACCAGGACGTGCTCAGTTATTGCCGCGTCCTGGGCGTGAATGACAAGCTCAATTCTCGTTTGATGGGAGCCGCGAAGCTCGCCGAGGGCGAAAACTGGAGCGAGCTGCGCCAGCAAGTGGTGGACGGTCATCAGGACCTGTGCCGCGTGCTCCGCGAGCAGAGGGATGATGATCTCGCCGTGCTCGTGGAGATCGGCATTTGGATTCGCCTCATCGACATGGTCTCCACCACCGTCATGGTTGTCGATGATCCCAAGGTCTGGCCGCTTGCAATCGGTTCGCCGGCGCTTCTCAAAGATCTCAAAGCGCGGACGGATCACTTGTCGGAAGCGACGCGGCAGCAAAAAGAAATCGCCCCATTGGCGGAAGACTTTGATTTCCTGCTGCGACGCTGGGACAACGCGGATGTGCCCGACCGCGAGCGCCTGGAGCGCACACGTGCGAAAATCGAGATTATTATCAAGCGCCTGTCGCCGAAGCAGGGCAGCTAGCGCGCTTATCGAATGAGCCGCTGAAAGGGATTGAGGAACCGTCCGGTGCTTTTCTTCTCTGGCGCCTGCTGCTCAGTCCGGCCTGCCCGCTCTGCTTGTTGGAGTTCTGCATCGGTGGGCGCTTTGCGCTCGTTGCCTGTCTTGCCGTCGGTGAGGCCGAAAAGATGCGGCCGCCACGATGGCTTGCCAACTGGGCCATCTCCTTTGAAGGCAAACAGTTCGCTCACTGGCCGCAGCACCAAGCCCGGGAGTCCCTTGGCACGGGCCTGCGCGGACAGGTCGATGTTGTCGTTGATGAAGTCGATGTTGCCATGCATCACCAGTTTGAACACCGAAGTCAGCGCCTCGAAATCTTTGGTGACAACAAACCCGTCCGCCACGGTGAAATTGCAACTGGCTTCGCGGGCGATGTTGTAACCCTTGATCGGCCCCGGAAGCAGTGCGCCCAGCAATGGGGTCAGGGGCCCCAGCACAGGCAGCGCATAAAGGTCCCCATTGAGTATGATCAGCACGCCGGAGCCTTGCAGCGCCTTCCAGTTGTCGGGTATGCCGGTAAATTCCAAGTGGCCGGTGACATCGCCTTCCGAGTCGCTGTCCCAGCCGTAAGCATCGGAGAACTGTTTGAGATTCACAGCATCCAGGCGCAATTCGCCACGGTAGGACTCCTTCTTGCCTTCATACTTGAGCGCGCCCTTCAGCGACATCTTGCCTCCCAGCACGGTTCCGCTGATGTCGAACGGCGCGGAGTTTCCATGGGACACCACTTCGGCCGAAATCGAGCGGAACGGCAGGTCTTTGCCCACGACGATGTGCCTGAACTCATCCGCGGAAAGCTTCACATCCCAGTCGTCACTGTCTCGCCCCAGTTCCACGTGGCCCTTGGCGCTCATGCGGCGGTCAAAGAGCTGGCCATGCAAGTCGTAAGTGAGGCGGCTGCCCTTGATTGAGAAGGTGCCATCCGGATCGCTGATCACATAATTTCGTTCCCACAGTGGATAGGTCGCTGTGCCGCCTGGCGCCTTCATCTTGATGGTGAAGTCTGTGACGTCGCGCTTCGGATCGTCTCCGTAGTCGATCACGCCGTTGAGTTCGATCTCCGTCTTCGCGCCGAAGCGATACTTTGCCAACGCCTCAGCCGTCGGCCTGGCGAAGCAGCTCGTCAGCGGCACGGGATCCATCTTCGCCTTCACGCCCGTCAGCGTCACGATGTCCGCGGGATCATCCACGCAAATTTCTGCTGCCGACGCCTGGCCGCCGGTTTGGGAGATGGAAACCTGCCGGAAAATTTCCTTCTTCTCGACGATTTCCAAATCACCTGTCCACGAAAGGAAATCGACGCCGCGGTATTTGAACTGCCTCAGCTCCATGCGGCCCTGGTTCCGGCAGGCCTCCAGATCGGCGTCCGGCCCGGTGCCTTCCATCTCGACGAAAATGGAGGAGTGCTCGCCGAATTCAAAACGTTTGATCAAGCGTGCAGTGTTCGGACCTGCGAAGTGCAGGAAAGCGCTCGGATCCATGCGCATCACGGCGCGATAGCGAAAGCCTTCGCCGTCGTGTGACATCGCTTGCAGCGACAACGTTCCTGATCGGTGTCGCAGCAGCGCATCACGTATGTAGTAGCCATCGGGCGACACGCCGAAGCTCGCGGACATGCCATCGAAGATTTCTCCGCGGCTGTTGAACTGGCCGAATTTGAGGCGGCCCAGGGCTTCCACCGGCCGTTTGGGGCGGGCTTTTGCTCCCTGCACATACCAGGTGCCCTCAAGCGACAGGCTGGGTGGAGATGACTCATATAGCACCACTTCCCTCAGTTCATCATTGTCGAAGAACGATCTGGCCAGTTGTGGCAGGTCAGCGGTGCTGGTCACGCTGAAGCGGACGGCCTCACCATCGACCGGCCAGGTGCCGCTCGCTTCGAACGTTCCCATGTGATCCCGCAGGCTGACTCGGCGCACGTCGAGCAACCGGTCGTGGTAGTCTGCCAGTGCCGTGAGTTCTTTGCAAATGTAGGTCTCATAGCCTACATCGCGCGCCGTCAGACGCATGGAGGCGGTAATCTCCTGGGGCTTGTCCAAGTTTCCAGACAGATCGAGCGCCAGCTCCGGGCGGTGTTTGAAGGTGAACCGATCCAGCCATTGCAGAGCATTTTTGACCTGGCCGCGAAGTTCCTTGGTGACGGCGAACCCTGGCTGCTTGGGCTTGTCCTTCGTAGCGCTATCCGGGTCCTTGCCAAGTTTCTCCACGTGCCTCAGCGACCCGGTGATCACCACATGAATGCCGGCCAGATCGCCTTCCGCGCGGCGGATGTCGAGCTTGTCATCCCGCAGGTAAATCCGCGCACTCAGCTTCTTCAGTTCCAGGCGCTCCGCGTTTGGATGGTCCGGGTCCAGCGGCAGGGTGACCGTGGCGTCGTTCAATTCCACGCCTTCGACAAAGCCGTCCACCGACACTTTGCCGCCCATGAGCTTTCCGTAGTCGAGAGCCAAATTCAGGCTGTCCATGGCCAGTTGCACCCGTGTGCGGGAAGCGTCCGCAAACACGCGCACGTCCCGCGCCACGATGCCATCAATCAGGCTCAGTCCGAAGCGCCGGAAGTCGAGGTGCACGCCCTGGTTCTCGAATTGCTGGATCACAAAGGTGCGCCAGCGCTGGGAGAAGCTGTCCGTGAACGACCATGCCACACCGGCGGTCACCGCGAGGGCGAGACCAGCCAGAACCAGGCGGCGGAGGGTGCGCAGCATCCGTGCAGTGTAACGGCATTGGCGAGAATGAAAACCAGAACGATCAACTTGCAGTCTGCAGCAGGGGCTTGCACGCGCCGCGATCCGCGCCTAACCGGCTCGCATGCTATCCGAGACAGAGGCTCGCGAACGGATTATGGGACGTGTTGCCCCGCTGCCGCGTGAATGCGTGCCGCTGCTTGCCGCTCAGCATCGCCATGCAGCGTCGGCTGTGGTTGCGACCGTGGCGTTGCCTGGTTTCGACAATTCCCAGGTGGATGGCTATGCTCTACGCAGCGGTGATGCCGTTGCCGGCGCGCATCTTAGTGTGGTCGCGGAGTATGCAGCCGGCGGCAGTTCCAATGCGGAGGTCACACCCGGAAGCGCCATACGCATCTTCACCGGTGCGCCCATACCGCTGGGCGCGGATGCCGTGATCATGCAAGAGGATGTGCGTCGCGACGGCGAGCATATTCGACTGAACGCAGGTGTGGAGGCCGGGGAGAACATCCGCCGCACGGGCAGCGATTTGTGTCGAGGCCAGCGGCTGCTGAACGCAGGCGACAGGATTTCGGCGGTCACCCTTGGACTGCTGGCTTCGCAGGGGTTGACCGAGGTGCAGGTGCACCGCAACCCCGCTGTTGCCGTGGTGAGCACGGGGGATGAACTGGTGGCGCCGGGAGGCAGTCTGCTGCCGGGCCAGATCTACAACAGCAACGCCGTGATGCTTCGCGCCCTGCTCAGTGATGCAGGAGTAACGCAAATCGAAACGGCGCATTGCCGGGATGATCTGGATGAGACGATCGCGACTCTGCGGCGAGTGCTGCATGAATGTGACGCCGTGCTGATTTCCGGCGGCGTATCCGTGGGCGAACGCGACTTCGTGAAGCCGGCGCTCCAGGCGCTGGGAGTCGAGACGGAGTTCTGGCGGGTGAACATCAAACCCGGCAAGCCCTTCCTGTTTGGTGCGGCGGGTGGTGATCGCAGGGCCAGCGTGTTCGGTCTGCCTGGGAACCCGGTATCCTCGTTCGTCACGTATCATCGTCTCGTCCGGCCCGCTTTGATGCGAATGCTCGGTGCGCCTGTTGATCGATGTGGTGCTGATGATGTGAGGGCCGAACTGGTTGAGAAAATCGTGAACGATGGCGGCCGGCCACACTTCGTGCGCGGGCGGCTTTTGCACGGCAAGTTTTCGCCAGCAGGGCTCCAGCAGAGTCACGCGCTCTTTGGCCTGTCTCAATGCAATGCCCTGCTGAGGGTGGAGGCAGGACAGACCTTGCTGCCTGGGTCGCAATGTCTGGTGAGCCTGGTGTGATCTAAGTCAGCACTGGCGACCCCTACGGGACTCGAACCCGTGTCGCATCCGTGAAAGGGATGTGTCCTAACCGCTAGACGAAGGGGTCTGTATTTGCGGGGGCGCGCATAGTGCGTTTATTCAACCGGCTGGCAAGGGGAAAGTTCCCCGAATGCAGACCAGCCCTGCACGCTGGAGTTGGGCTGCAATCCATCGTAAAGCCTGCCTTGACAACCTGTCGCCACGCGCCTACAAGCTTCGCCCTTTTTTGCCCCTCCGCTTTATGCCCAATACCCGCTCCGCCGAAAAGAACGTTCGCAAGACAAAGACCCGCACCCTCCGCAACAAACAGCGGAAGGCCGGCATGCGTGCGGCCCGCAGAGCATTGCAGAATGCGATCGAAGCTGGTGATGCCGCCGTGGTGCAGGAGAAGTTCAGGGCGTTTGCTTCAGTGGCTGACAAGGCTGCCAAAGTCGGCCTCATCCACAAAAACAAGGCCAGCCGCCTCAAGAGCCGCATGAGCCTGCGTATGAAAAAGGGACCCACGCCGAAGGCGAAGGGCCGCAATGCAGTGGCCTAGTCCTCTGGGCCGGCTGGCGAAGGTGGCGCACGAAATGGCCGCGATGCGGCGTAAGTGCGGATTGTGATGTCCGGCATGAGCCCCAGTTTTGAGAGCGCGCTTGCTTCGCGGAGACAGCTTCTCCGTGCCGGTGGTCTGGGAATGTTCGGTCTGACCATGCCGAGATGGTTGCGGGCTCTCGATGCGGCTGCTGACCGCAGACCGGTGGCGAAGGCAAAGTCCGTCATCTTCCTGTTTCAGTGGGGCGGGCCCAGTCATTTGGAAACTTTTGACATGAAGCCGGAGGCACCTTCCGGAATCAAAGGTTTTCATAAACCGATCAAGTCCAGCGCTGATGGCATCTGGGTGAGCGAGCACCTGCCGAAGACGGCGAAGATCATGCACAAAGTGTCGCTCATCCGCTCGATGACCCACACGATGAAGAATCACAACAGCGCCGGCTACTACGCGCTAAGCGGACACGCGCCGCCCAGTGACGATCAACGATTGAAGGACAGCATCGATCTGTTCCCTGCATACGCTTCGGTGGTCGATGCACTGGCGCCAGGCACGGACACTGAGATTCCCACGGCCGTCACGCATCCCTGCGTGGTGAGTGACGGAAGCATAACGCCGGGCCAGCACGGCAGTTTTTTGGGCAAGGTGCATGATCCCTTCCTGGTGTTGCGCGATCCAAACTCGCCAGCGTTTGCCTTGCCGGAGTTGAGCCTGCCCGCCGGCTTGACGTTCGAACGCCTGGCTGCGCGGCGGGAGATGCAAAAGCTCGTGGATGCTCAGACACGACTTCTGGACACCAGTTCCGAAGCGCGCGGGCTGGACAGCTACTATGAAAAGGCCATGGCCATGCTGCATAGCGATCGAGTCCGGCAGGCATTCGATTTGAATCAGGAGCCGGCAGTCATGCGTGACGCTTATGGCCGCACTACTTATGGACAGAGCTGTCTGCTCGCCCGGCGTTTAATCGAAGCCGGGGTCAAGTTTGTCACCGTCAATTTCTCACCCAGCATCGGTGGTCAAAGCACGACCGAAGGCGGATGGGACACGCATGGCTTCAACGACACACGCATGTTCCCGATCATTGAGAAGTATCATCTGCCCATAACGGAACAGACGCTGCCCACACTGCTCAATGATCTGGAGACTCGCGGACTATTGGATGAGACCCTTGTTGTGTGGGTGGGTGAATTTGGCCGCACGCCGAAGATCAACAAAAACATCAGCCGCGACCACTGGCCGGCGTGTTACACCGCGCTGCTCGCGGGAGGTGGTGTGAAACGGGGCTGCGTCCATGGGGCAAGTGATCGCAATGGCGAGCATCCGGCTGAGAAGCCGTGCCGGCCTGAGGATCTCTCCGCCACGATGTTCCATCTCCTGGGCATACCGCATGATGCGGAAGTGAAGGACGCAGCCGGGCGCACGCTCCCCATCAGTTCCGGCAAGCCCGTGCACGAGATCATTGCGTGAGAGTCCTCACTGCAGCGTGGCGCGAAACATCTTCTCTTCGCCGCGCGCGTGGGCCAGCACTTCGCCGGCGAGATACAGGGATCCCGTGATCAGCACGCGTTCCTTGTATTTCTTTGCCGTCGCCAGCGCATCCGCGGGAGAGTTGAACTCCTGTGTCTCCACCGTTCTTCCGAACAACGAGGCGTGGACTTCACGCAACTGAGCAGGCGGTGCCGAGCGTTGGGACTGGAAGCCGGTGAAGAGCCAGCGCGCACAGAGCGGCTCCAGGGAGCGCAGCATGCTGCGCACGTCTTTGGCGGTGACTGCACCGAACACGATGGTGGCTTTCTCACCGGGATACTTTTGCTGCCAGGTGCGCACCAGATTGTCCACGGAGTCCACATTATGCGCACCGTCCAGGACCAGGCGCTCTTCCTTGTCCAGCCGGTGAAAGCGGGCGGGCCAGTCTACATTCTTCACGCCGGCACGCAGCGTCGCGTCAGCAAACCGATGTCCGGCGGCTTTCAGAGCGGCGATTGCCAGCGCGGCGTTCCAAAGCTGATGCTGCCCGGCCAGTCCCATTTCATAGCCACGCACGGGTGTGGTCACGATCTGAAGCGGCGCGCCGCGTTCCCGCGCGGTGGAGGAGATCACGTCCATCACGTCGGGATGCTGCTTCACGGTCAGCACAGGCACACCCGGCTTGATGATGCCGGCTTTCTCACGCGCGATTTCACGCAGGGTATCTCCCAGCATGCCCTGGTGATCGAAGCTTACGGACGTGATCACGGTGACCACCGGCTTTACGACATTGGTTGCATCCAGGCGCCCCCCCATGCCGGTCTCCAGAACCACCCACTCCAGCTTTCGTTGGCGGAACCACTCCAGGGCCAGAGCGAACGTGAGTTCAAAAAAGGTCGGGTGCGGGTCCCAGTCCGCCACTATGCCTTTCAGCGTTTGCAAGATCGTCGCATTTTCCGCCTGGCTGATCATGCGCTCCGAGTCCCGGACACGCTCCCGGAACTGCACCAGATGCGGCGAAGTGAACAGGCCTGCATTGATGTTTGCCGCCTTCAAGATGCTGTGCGCGAAAGCGCAAACACTGCCTTTGCCGTTGGTTCCAGCGACGTGAATGAATTTTTGCCCGGGCTCCGGCAGGCTCATCTCCCGCAGCAACTGCCGGACGTTGTCCAGCCCCAGCTTCACGCCGAACAGTTGCGTGCTGTAAAGCCAGTCGAGCAGTTGCTTTTCTTCGTTGGCGGGCATCAGAAATAGATCCGGTCGGAGCGGCATTCGTAGCTGAGGATGGACAGGGCGCAAATGGCGGCTGTCTCGCTTCGCAAAGTCAGCCCCCCCAGCGACCACGCCTGCCAGCCAGCACTTGCGAGCTGGCGGTATTCTGCCTCGCTAAAATCGCCCTCGGGTCCGACCGCCATTGCCAGGGTCGTGAGATCGGGTGCACCGTCATCCAGCATCGGGTTCAGGACCGCCGGGCGCGAGGGTGCGCCACTTTCGAGAGAACCATAGAGCTTCACGCCGGCGTTCTGCGTCATGTGAATCGCCTCCGCGAGCGAACAGGGCGCCTCGACTCTCGGCTGCCAGACTTGGCGGCATTGTTTGCACGCCTCCAGGGCGATGCGCCGCCATTTCTCCTGTTTCTTCGCTGCATCGTCTGAAGTGACGCGCACCACGCTGCGTGCTGCGATTACGGGAATGATCCGTGCCACGCCGAGTTCCACGGCCTTTTCGATGATCCAGTCCATGTTGTCGCCTTTGATCACGCCTTGCAGCAGTGTCAGCTGGGGGCTTGGTGGCGGCCTGGTTTCCTCGGAGATCTTCGTCAAGCGCACGCGGTTCTTGCTGATCTCGTCAATTCGGGCGCTGGCCAGTTGGCCGCAACCATTGAAAAGAGCGATCATATCCCCGGGTTCGTGGCGCAGCACTTGGGCGCAATGGCGGGCTTCATCACCCTCGAGGGACATCTCCTCAGCCCAGGCTTCTGGCGGGACGTAAAAACGCGCGGACTTGGTCATGGCCCAGGGCAGCGCTGAATCACGCGATCGGTCCGCGTGCGGCACTGGTGTGATCGTATTGGGCCAGCTTCTTCAGATAGGTGGCATACTCGGTTTTGCCGAGCCGCTCTGCCGTGGCGAGCAGTTCATCTTTGGAAATCCAGCGCTTGTTGTAGGCGATCTCCTCCAGACACGCGATTTTCAATCCCTGGCGATGCTGGATGATCTGGACGAACTCCGCAGCCTCCATGAGCGAATCAGGCGATCCAGTATCAAGCCACGCCGTGCCACGACCGAGCACTTCCACGTTCAGTTCGTTCTTCTCGAGATACACGCGGTTCAGGTCGGTGATTTCATATTCGCCTCGCTTGGAGGGTTTCAGACTCTTCGCGATCTCGCACACGCGCTCGTCATAGAAATACACGCCAGGCACCGCGTAATTGCTCTTGGGCTGCGCAGGTTTTTCCTCGAGCGAAATCGCACGGCCCAGTGCGTCGAATTCGACGACGCCGTAAATTTCTGGTGTTGCCGTGTAGTAACCGAAGATCGTCGCGCCGTGCTCCTGCTTGCCCGCGCTCTCGACCGCTTTACGGAACTGCGAGCCGTAGAAAAGATTGTCGCCCAGCACCAGGGCGGCGGGATGGCCATCGAGAAACTTTTCCCCGATTACGAACGCCTGTGCGAGGCCATTGGGAACCGGTTGCTCCGCGTATTCAAAACGCACGCCCCACTGCGAGCCGTCGCCCAGCAGCTTGCGGAAGTTCGGAAGATCGTGTGGCGTCGAAATGATCAGGATGTCCCGGATGTCGGCAAGCATCAGGCACGAGATGGGATAGTAGATCATCGGCTTGTCATAGACAGGCATGAGCTGCTTGCTCACGGCGATGGTCAGCGGATACAACCGGGTGCCGGAGCCGCCGGCGAGAACGATGCCTTTGCGTGAAGATGCCATGAGAATAGTCGGGATTGAGGTCGATTGTTTGCGGGCTCAGCGAACGGAGCGCCCGCAGAGTTTGCCGTTGCCGCGCATCGCTTGCAAGCTTGCACCTGCATCCATCTTCGTGTGAACTCACTTCGGCTTTTGCTGTCCATTAGTCCGCACCTTCTCTCCACACCATGACCATCACGCCTGACCAATATGAAAAGCTCGGCACCTTCTATCTGGGCCGCGAATACGATCTGAAAGCGAAGGCCGTCAAAGACGATCTGTTGCTTTACGATTCGAAGGATCTCGTCACCCACGGCGTCGTGCTGGGCATGACCGGCTCTGGCAAGACGGGTCTTTGTCTGGCCCTGCTGGAAGAAGCGGCGATGGACGGCATCCCGGTGATCGCCATCGATCCGAAAGGCGACATTGGCAACGTGCTCTTCACCTTCCCGAAGCTCGACGGCTCCACGCTCAAGCCCTGGGTGAATGAAGATGATGCGCGGCGCAAGGGCGTGTCCGTGGACGAGTATGCGCAGGCGCAGGCCGATCTTTGGAAAAAAGGACTCGGTGAGTGGGGGCAGAGCGAAGACCGCATCAGGGCGCTCCGCGAAAAAGTGGACATGACGATCTACACACCCGGGAGCAATGCGGGCATTCCCGTATCCATTCTCAGCTCGCTGAACACACCGGGAGATGAAGTGATGGAGGACCGGGAGATGCTGGCCGATCGCATCGAGAGCACGGTCAGCAGCATCCTGGCGCTGTGCAATGTGGAGGCCGATCCCGTGCAATCGCCGGAGCACATCTTGATGAGCAACATCATCAGCTACTGCTGGGGCAAAAAGCAAAACCTCAGCATCGAGAACCTCGTGCGACTGATCCAGCAGCCGCCAGTGCGCAAGATCGGCGTGGAGAACGTGGACAATTTCTTCCCCGAGGACAAGCGCAACGCCCTGGCAATGAAGCTGAACAACCTGATCGCCTCACCGGGCTTCAGTGTCTGGATGGAGGGCGAGCCGCTCGACATTCAGCGCATGTATTACACCGCGGATGGGAAGCCGCGGATCACGATTTTCAGCATCGCGCATCTGTCGGATACGGAACGCATGTTCTTCGTATCGCTGTTGATGAACCAGCTCCTCGGCTGGATGCGCCAGCAGGCGGGCACGACGTCCCTGCGCGCCATGTTCTACATGGATGAGATTTACGGCTACCTGCCGCCGACCGCGAATCCGCCGTCGAAGAAGCCGATGATGATCCTGCTTAAACAAGCGCGTGCGTTCGGGCTTGGGCTGCTGCTGGCCACGCAGAACCCGGTGGATCTAGACTACAAGGCTTTGTCCAACATCGGCACGTGGTGGCTGGGCCGCCTGCAAACGGAGCGTGACAAGATGCGCGTGCTCGATGGCCTGGAGGGAGCAGTAAGCGGGCAGGGTGCCAGCTTCGATCGCGGCAGCATCGAGAAGATGCTGGGCGCGCTGGGCAATCGCGTCTTCTTGATGAACAACGTGCACGAGGACCACCCGGTGCTGATGAATGTGCGCTGGACGATGACTTACCTGCGCGGCCCCGTGTCGCGCAATGAAATCAAGAAACTGATGGACCCGGTGCGCCCGAGAGCTGCGTCGAAACAAGCCTCTGCTGGAGACGAAGACGGATTCGCCCCGCCCGGCGCCGCCAGCTCTTCCGCAGGACCGCGCAATACCACGAGACCGAAGCTGCCAGACGGCGTGGCCGAATACTTCTACGCCGCTGTTGCCGGAACCGATCGCAACGCACTCTGCTACAAGCCCGCGCTGTTGCGCAGCGCAGTGGCCGTGTTCGATGACACGAAGCGAAAGATCAGCGGCAAGAGCAGCATCACGCTGGTCAACGAAATCGACCAGGAGAACAACAAGGTGAACTGGACCAAGTTCTTCGATATCAAGAAGGACATTGATTTGGGGACCCTGGACAGCAGCCCCGAGGGCGATGATTGCGAATACGAAGATCTGCCCGGCGCAGCAATGAAGGCAAAGACATACGACAGCATTGCGAAAGACTACATCGACTGGGTCTATGCCAATCACAGCATGGAGGTCAGCTTCTGCTCGCTTCTGGAGACGTATTCCAACCCCGGAGAAACGGCAGGGGATTTTCGGGCGCGCATGGCGCAAACCGCACGCGAGCAGCGCGATGCGGCCGTGGGTGAGCTGAAGGAGAAGTATGGCAAAAAGCTCAAGAGCCTGGAGGACGCCATCACCAAGGCCTTGGGAAGAGTGGAAGCACAGAAGGCACAGGCCAGCAGTGCCAAGCTCAGCACGGCCATCCAGATCGGCTCTTCACTGCTCGGCGCCTTGTTGGGACGCAAGAGCGGTGTGAGCGGTGCGGCATCCATGATCAAAGGCAGCACCGTAACGAGTGCCTCCCGTGCCTGGCGTGAATCCCAGGACGTGGCTGCCGCTGAAACCGAGCTGGAAAAGCTGAAGGCTGATTACGATGCACTGAACAAGGAGCTGGAGGAGGAGGCGAAGAAACTGCAGGACAAGTATGATCCAGCCGGGCTGGCGCTTGAAACCACGAAGCTCACGCCGCAAAAAAAGAACATCAGCACGACCGCGACAGGCATTCTCTGGCTGCCGTATGAACGTGTGGGCGGGAGTTTGAAGCAGGCGTGGGCGTGATCAGGCTTGACCACCCGCGGCGTGCGCGCACCATGCGCGCGCCCCCGGGCTCATCTACCGTCATGAACATTAAAACCATCCTCTCTGCTGGCAGCGCAGTCCTTGCGCTGGGCCTTCTTTCCTCGCCGGCACGCGCCGACGACAAGGTCGATTTCGAAACCAAGGTGCTTCCGATCTTCAAAGAACGCTGCTTCGAGTGCCACTCCAAGGAGCATACCGATGCCAAGACGGGGAAGGTGAAGAAGCCCAAGGGCAAGTTCCGCATGGACAATCCGGAACTGATGCTCAAAGGCGGCGAGGAAGGTAATGACGTGGTTCCTGGCGATGCCGCAAAAAGCGCGGTTTATACCTCCACCACCCTGCCTGACGACGACGACAAAGCCATGCCTCCGAAGGGTGACCGTCTCACCAAGGAACAGCAGGAGCTGATCAAGGCCTGGATCACGCAAGGTGCCAGCTTTGGCAATTGGAAGGGCGAGGCGAAGTAATTCCCTTGCCGGAACTATTTGGACCGCGAGACTGGCGCACCGGTCTCGCGGTTTTTTGCTCTTTGCGCCTGGCTGGGCGCAACCGGTTCAGGCAATAAAGCCAGCTAATCGCAACTTCGGCGCCGGGCCTGCGTTTGATTACTCCCCCTCCGTTTTCCATGCCTGCCGCTCCTGCTTCCGCGCCTCCTGCCCTGCTTGATGTTCTTGTTCACGCCGCCTCGGAGGCTGGTTGTGTCAATGGCCTCCGCTGCCGCGAAACCCTGGAGGAGGCGATGGAAAAGCGCCAGCCGCTGATTGACACACTCTTGGACAGCAAGCTCGTGGACGAAGAGCAGTTCTTTGAGGCGCTCGCCCGTCTAGCCCGCCTGCCCTATGCCCCAGAGAGCAGCATCGAAGAAGTGGAAGCCGGTCTGCACACGCGCTTCCTGCCCACGTTACAAATCTTGAGATCACGCTGCTGACGTATGACCCGTTCAATCTGGATGCCCGTCAGGCGGTAGGTCAGGAGGTGCGCAAGAAGGTGCGCTGGCAGGTGGCCACCCGTCACCGCATCCTGGAAGCCCTGCATCAGGGGTATGGAGTCGGCGCGGAGAACTTTGAGGAACTGATCGAAGGCCGCGAGGAACTGACGGACGACGACATGAAGCAGGAGGTCAATGTTCTCGACGAGCAGGACGAGGAAGCGACCGTGATGAACTTCGTGAATCAAGTCTTCCGCGAGGCACTACGTGAGCGCGCGACCGATATTCACGTGGAGCCTCTGGAGCGTGACCTGCGCATCCGCTACCGTATCGATGGCAAGCTGCTGGAGGTGCCGGTGCCGCCGAACATGCGCCTGCTGCAGGCTTCGCTGATCTCGCGCCTGAAAATCATGGCGCATCTCGACATCGCTGAGCGCCGCCTGCCGCAGGACGGCCGCATCAATCTCGAACTCGATGGCGATCCCATCGACGTGCGTGTGGCCACCATCCCCAGTGTGAACGGTGAGTCTGTGGCGCTGCGTCTCCTCACGCGCCAGAAATTTGACATGACGAAGCTGGGCCTGGATGGCGAGACGGAGGCGAAAGTCCGCAAGCTGCTGGCATTCCCAAACGGCATCATCCTGGTGACGGGGCCGACGGGTTCCGGCAAGTCCACCACGCTCTACACCTGGCTGCGGGAGTTGAACACCAAGGACCGCCGAATCGTGACCATCGAAGATCCGGTGGAAAACAAGCTCGATGGCGTGGTGCAGATCGCCGTCAAACCGGAGATCGACCTCACCTTCGCGGCGGGCTTGCGCTCCATCCTCCGCGGTGACCCCAATGTCATCATGGTCGGCGAAATGCGTGACCAGGAGACCGTGGAAATCGCCATCCGGGGCGCGTTGACCGGCCACTTGGTGCTCAGCACGCTGCATACGAACGACGCAGTGAGCGGCATCTCGCGTCTCATGGACATGGGCATCGAACCCTTCCTTATTTCCAACTCCGTGCGAGCGTTCCAGGCGCAGCGCCTTGTGCGCACGCTCTGCCCAGGCTGCAAATCGCCGGCACCGTATGATGATCACTTCCTCGACAGCATCGGCTTCCCGCTCGATTTGCGCGCTGGTCTGTGCAAGCCGGTCGGCTGTCGTCAGTGCCGGAACACCGGGTTCATGGGGCGTCTCGCCATTATGGAAATCTGCATGATGACACCGGCGCTCGCAGAGAAGATCAACAGCCACGCGCCGGTGGCCGAGATGAAGGCACAGGCACTGGCAGACGGAATGGTGCCCATGCGCCAATACGGCCTCATGAAAGCAGCCCAAGGGGTGACGACGCTCGAAGAGGTGCTCACCGTCACGGCCGCGAACGAGTAAAACCGCTTGCTGGGCTGGCGGGCGACATCCTTGCACAGACTCAGGACCCCCGGTCTATCCGAGCGAACCGATGAATTGTTTCCATCATCCAGACCGTGCTGCAGTGGGGCTGTGCAAAGCATGCACGCGCGGGCTTTGCGCAGACTGCATTCAGGACGTTCCGCCCGGGTGCGCGTGCCGAGGCGGCGAGTGCGCGGCGTGGGTGCGTATGCTCAATGAAGCGCAACTCAGGGCTTCGGGTTCGCTCAAATCGCTTTCGCTGATCTACCGGGGACTCGGTATTGGCCTGCTGGTGATTGGAGGTGCGACGCTAGCGTTGTATCTGCCTCACTGCAGGCCGGATCACTTTTGGAGTGACGTCGTCGCGTCCTGCGCGGTGCCTGTGCCGCTGATGGCGGTCGGCGTGTTCTGCTGGCGCATGGGCGCTCGATTCAGTCGCGCGGGACGATCAAAGCCTTAGACTGTCATCCGATCGCGTCCGCTGCGAGGGCTGCGTTGCCGATGATGCCCGCTTCGTTGCTGAAGCGTGCAGGCAGAATCTGCAGGTTCTCCCACACGATGGTGCTGAGCATGGACTGCACCTTGCGCCGCAGCGGATCAAAGAGCAGCGGACCCGCCTGCGCCACACCGCCGCCGATGACGAAGGCGTCCGGATTCAGCAGCCAGGCGATGCTGGCCAGGGCTGTGCCCAGCCAGTCTGCCACTTCGCCCCAAATCTGTCGCGCGATGTCGTCACCGGCTTGGGCGGCTTCCGCGATTCGGCGGGGCGAGCACTCATCCACATGTTTCTCGATGCCTGCTTCCGCGTAGCGCTGCACCGCGTGTTCGGCGATTTGCTGGTTGCCGATGTATTTCTCCAGCGCACCCAGATTACCGTAGTGGCCGGGCCTGCCGTCATAATCGATGCTCGTCTGGCCGATTTCGCCACCAGCATGGCGTGAGCCCCGATACATGCGGCCATCCAGAACCATGCCGCCACCTACTCCGGTGCCCAGGGTGAGTGCCACGACATTGGTCAGCCCCTTGCCTGCACCGTGTCGCCACTCGGCGTAGCACATCGCATTCGCATCATTTTCGACCACGCATGGCAGACCTGTTTTCTCGGAGAGAATGGCCTTTAGCGGGATGTGCTTCCACCCGGGAACGTTTGTCAGTTCGTGCACAAAACCGTGATCGAAATCCACGAGACCGGGCACTCCCACTCCCACGGCCGCGACATCTGGAAACTGGCCGCGCAATGCATCGATCCGCTCCGCCATGGCCCCGATGAGCGCGGTCGGACCGGGATGTGCTGCGGTGGGGATGGCCTTGTCCGTGTGAAGCAGGTCTGCTCCGCGACATACGCCGAGTTTGACTGAAGTGCCGCCGAAATCGATGCCGATGGCTGTGATGGAATGATCCTGCATGGGGCTGAGATTGAGAGTCGGGAAAACAGGCCGGCGTTGAGCACCGGACATGCCATGTTTCTGGGCGCGAGTGGACTAGCGTTTTGCCAGACTGGTGGGGGCCTCGTCTTGATCAGCTGCTCCGTAGGTGCCCTGGTGTTCCACCACTTTTCCACGGGCGATCAAGGTCTCCGTATCGATGGCCCCGGGCGAATTGGCTTCGCTCACCAGTCCCGCGCTGCGACCCACGGCCTGGAACATCCGCTTGCCCATATCGATCGGGGCATTGATCAGACGCCCAGCAGTTTGACAGCTGGCGAGCGCCGTGGTGCACAGAGCAGCCAGGCAAACAAATCGAAGCAAGGAATTCATCGTGTATCCCATATCACACGCCGGATGAGCGGGAAAGGCTGCTATTCACAAACTTTCCCCTGCCCGGTTGCAGGGCGAGTCCCGATGCGGCAGGGTGCGCGCTCCCGCATCTCCACATGTCCAGCATCCTCGGCACATTATTCCGCGTCAGCACCTTTGGCGAATCACACGGGGCCGGTGTCGGCGTCGTCGTGGATGGCTGTCCGCCCCGTATTCCGCTGCAGGAAGCTGATTTGCAGCAGGAGCTTGATCGTCGCCGGCCAGGCCAGAGCAAGATCGTCACGCCGCGAAAAGAGGATGACAAAGCGGAGATACTCTCCGGCGTCGCGGACGGGCTGACCACAGGCACGCCCGTTGCGGTGCTGGTGCGCAACACCGATCAGCGCCCCTCCGCCTACAAGGAGATGGAGAGCGCCTATCGTCCCAGTCACGCCGATTACACCTACGATGCGAAGTTTGGCATCCGGTCGGTGAGCGGTGGCGGCAGGGCCTCTGCGCGCGAAACCATCGGACGCGTGGCAGCAGGCGCGATCGCGCGGAAGGTCTTGCAGGCCAGCCTGCCCGGATACGAAGCGGTCGCCTATGTCCGCACGGTGCAAAACCTGTCGGTGTCCGAGGCAAGCCTGCACGGCGTGCGTGCGGATGTGGTGGAATCAAACATCGTCCGCACCTGTGATTCGTCCGCAGCCGAACAAATGATTGCTCTCATCGAAAAGATGCGCGCTGAGGGCAACAGCGTCGGCGGCATTATCGAGTGCGTGGTGCGCGGCGTGCCTCCAGGTCTTGGCGAGCCCGTGTTCGACAAGCTCGAAGCCGATCTTGCCAAGGCCATGCTCAGTCTGCCTGCCACGAAGGGCTTCGAGATCGGCAGCGGCTTTGCCGGCACCGCTCTAACCGGGCGGGAGCACAATGACGAGTTCTACATGGAAGGCGAACGCGTGCGCACCCGAACCAATCGCAGCGGAGGCATCCAGGGCGGCATCAGCAATGGCGAGGACATCGTCTTCCGCGTCGGATTCAAGCCCACGGCCACGATTCTCACCGAACAACAAACTGTGACCAACAAAGGCGCCGACACCACGCTGGCAGCCCGCGGACGGCATGACCCGTGCGTGCTGCCGCGTGCCGTGCCCATGGTTGAGGCCATGGTGCACCTCGTCATCGTCGATCACTGGTTGCGCCAGCGCGCGATCTCTGCCTGACAGGTTGTGCGATCATGATCACTGGCATCGATACGGCCCGGCTCGATCGCGCGATCGCGAACGCCCGGGAGCATCTGTTGTCTCTGCAAAACCGGCGTGGGTGCTGGGACGGACAGCTGAGCAGCAGCGCGCTGTCCACGGCCACGGCCATCGTTGCATTGTCGCTCGTGGATCGAGCCGCGAACGCACGCTTCATCGAAGCCGGATCAACATGGCTGCAAGACCATCAAAACGACGATGGCGGATGGGGTGACACCACTGTCAGCAAAAGCAATCTCTCCACGACGCTCCTTGTCTGGTCCGCTCTGGGCCGCATGCTTCAGCTGGGCCTGACCGTGCGTGCGGATTCGCTGGGGCGTGCCGATACCTGGATCGCCAGGGCAGCAGGCTCTCTGGATGCCGGAGTTATCGTCAAAGCAGTGATCGCACGCTACGGCAAAGACCGGACCTTCTCCGTGCCGATTCTCATGCTGGCGGCCATCTGTGGTCGCCTGGGAGAGAATGGCTGGCGGCACGTGCTGCCTTTGCCTTTCGAACTGGCCGTGTTCCCACGCGCGTGGTTCGGCGCGATCGGTCTGCCCGTCGTGAGCTATGCACTGCCAGCTCTCATCGCGATCGGCTACACGCGTTTTTTCCACGCACCTCCGTCGAAGTGGTCGCCCATGCGCCGTATTCGCGCCGCGGCATGGAAACGTGCAGGCCCGATGCTCGCCGCCTTGCAGCCATCGAGCGGCGGGTATCTGGAAGCCACACCGCTGACCAGCTTCGTTACGATGGCGCTCGCCAGCGCCGATCAAATCGATCACCCGTGTATTGCACCTGCCGTGGACTTTTTGCAGAAATCGATGCGCGCGGACGGCAGCTGGCCCATTGACACGAACCTGTCAACGTGGGGCACCACCCTGGCCGTGAAAGCCCTGGGCGACGATCTCCCGCGCGAAGACCGGCGCCGCATCAAGAGCTGGCTCATCGAGCAGCAGTATCGCGCGACTCATCCTTTCACCAACGCCGCACCCGGCGGATGGGCTTGGACGGACCTGCCCGGGGGTGTCCCTGATGCCGATGACACGGCGGGTGCACTGATTGCGCTCTGGCAGCTGTGTGCAGACGATGCGGAGCGCCGCGAGATCGCTGAACCAGCCGCTCATGGCGTGCGCTGGCTGCTCGATCTGCAAAATCGCGATGGCGGCATCCCTACATTCTGCCGCGGCTGGGGCACGTTGCCTTTCGATCGCAGCGCACCTGAGCTGACCTCGCACGCACTGTGGGCATGGCACTTGTGGCGCGATCATTTGCCACAAGACACGGTGGGTCGTCTGCGTCGGGCGATCGAGCGTGCCATGCGCTATTTGAAAAGCACGGGCCGCTCATTCGCCAAACTGGAAGCCGCCAGAACCTATGCCTATGCCGCCAAGCGCAAACTCGTGATGCCGAGGCGAATGTCGCACTGGGAACCCCTGTGGTTCGGCAACGAACACGCCCCGGATGAAGCAAATCCGATCTATGGCACCGCTGCCGTGCTGCGCGGACTGATCGGCGCGGGTGAGATGATTGAGAATCCGTCGGTCCGCGCCGCCGCCGCCTACTTGTTTGCTGATCAGGATGCCCTGGGAGGATGGGGCGGAGCGAAAGCCGTGCGTCCAAGCATCGAAGAAACGGCCATGGCGCTGGCCGCCGTGGCGCCGGTGGCGGAAACCTTTGCCGATACTCACCGCAGCATTAGCAGGCCGATTCCGCGGGCGGTGCAGTGGCTGCTGGATGCGACGAAGGATGGCACCGAATTCCCCCCAGCGCCCATCGGGCTCTATTTTGCCCGGCTCTGGTATCACGAGCAGCTCTATCCGGTGATCTGGACCCTGGCTGCACTGAAAATGGTGAGGCAACTCGTGCCTGCGGCACAGGATTGAACACCGAACTCCCATTTGCCCAAGCGTCGCCCGTAACCGATACTCCCGATCTCATGTCCCGAACTGCCAAGATCCATCGCAAAACAGCCGAGACCGACATTCGCATGGAATTGTCGGTCGACGGCACCGGCAAGAGCAGCATCAAGACCGGCGTCGCCTTCCTCGATCACATGCTCACGCTGTTCGCGAAGCACGGCCTGTTCGATCTGACACTCGAAGCCAAAGGCGATATCGAAGTGGATTACCACCACACCGTGGAGGACACCGGCATCGTGCTCGGCCAGTGTTTTCGGGAGGCGCTCGGCAAGAAGGAAGGCATCCGCCGCTACGGCTGGTGCCTGCTGCCCATGGATGAAACACTTGCCAGCGTGGCGATCGATCTGAGCGGTCGGCCGCTGCTCGTTTACACGGTTCCTGATCGCGTGGACACCATCGGCCAGGGATTTCATTTCCAACTGGTGGAAGAGTTCATGCGCGGGTTCGCCACCACCGCGCTGGCGAACCTGCACATCGAAATCGTCCGCGGCAAAGACGCGCACCACATGGCCGAAGCCATCTTCAAAGGCCTGGCCAAAGTCATGGATCAGGCCACCCAGCTCGACCCGCGTATCAGCGGCGTGCTGAGCACAAAGGACATGCTGTGATCATGAACCTGGGTGTCCTCGATTACGGCGCTGGCAATCTGCGCAGCGTCTTGAATGCCATCGCCACCACAGGCCATCCGGCAAAGCTCATTGCCACGCCGAAGGACTTCGACGGCATCGACACGCTCGTCTTTCCCGGTCAGGGCGCGTTCGGCGACAGCGTGCGCATTTTGAAGCAGAACAATCTCTGGTCGCCGCTCAAGCAGTGGCTGGCCGATCAACGCCCTTACTTCGGCATCTGCCTCGGCTACCAGCTCCTCTTTGAATCCAGCGAGGAATCCCCTGGCGTGGAGGGGCTCGGGGTTGTTCCGGGTCGTGTGCGAAAGTTTTGCGCCAGCCACGGACTCAAGGTGCCGCACATGGGTTGGAATGAAGCATCGTGGGAGCCGCGTGCCGCACATCTCGCCAAAGGATTGAGCAACCCGAGCCATGTCTACTTCGTGCACAGCTACTATCCTGATGTCGCCGATGAGTCGATCGTCGCCTGCCGCACAACCTATGGCGCGACCTTTGCCAGCGGCATCGTGATGAAGAACCTCGCAGCGGTGCAGTTCCACCCGGAGAAGAGCCAGGACACTGGTCTCAAGCTGCTGCGCAACGGGCTCGAAAGCTTTGCGTAACACGCTCTGGCCGCCAGTCTAGAACCCGCGGCTTCGATCCACGAAGACTTGGTGCCACAGCTCCAGGACCACGAGCGAGACGACCTGCTTGCAGTAAACAAACTCGCGCGTGCGGTTCATGTTTTCGACGAGCGCGTTGATCTTCTTCGGATCGAAGTAGCCGCGCTTCTTCACGGCGGTTTCGTTGAGCGTGTCGGCGACGAGGCGCTTGAACTGCGGCTTGTCGAGGAAGTATTCGACCGGGAGGTAGAACGGGATCTTCGTGCGGCGTGCGATGTGCGGTGGGAAGACTTTGTCCGCGAGTCGGCGCTCGATAATCTTGTCGCCCTTCAGATCGTTCTTCAGATGCGCGGGCATCGTGAAGGCGAGTTCGATCAAGCGTGGATCGAGGAACGGCAGACGATACTCCAGGCTGTGCGCCATGGTGTTTTTGTCCTGCCGGATGAGCGCCCAGTCTTGCAGCCACTCGTCATATTGCAGCTTCAGCAGGCGGTCGAGGAAAGGGCCGTGTTTGTCTTTGTCCTGTTCCTTCGCCATCCAGGTGTCGCAGGCGAGATGCTTGAACTCGGTGCTGTAGGCATCGCGTCGTTCGTCCTCGCTCCACAGCGTGCGCAGGGCGTTGAAGTTGTGGTTCAGATCGCGCGAGTTGTAGCGCGCGAGGAACTCGATGACGCGCTTCTTGCCTTGGCTACCAAGGTCGGCGGGGAAGGTGAAAAACTTGTTCAGCAGCGCGTGCGGTGTGACTTG
>WBZU01000540.1_pt1 | contig 32131 bp, 24 predicted proteins | sample 5204311 | NCBI WGS metagenome assembly WBZU01 (sample SAMN12344359, study PRJNA552823) | activated sludge metagenome | biome: Activated sludge suspended growth; feature: Nitrification reactor; material: Wastewater; isolation source: activated sludge from nitrification reactor of wastewater...
AGGCTCCGAGGTCAAGATACGCGCAATGAGCTCGGTCGGACCTTGACCTTGAAATGGCAATTGCCCCGTCGCGAGCTCATACAGAATGACGCCCAACGACCAAATATCGCTCCGGCGATCCGTCGCTTTGATATCGGACATTTGTTCGGGCGACATATACGGGGGCGAACCGATGAATGTTCCGGTTTTCGTCAAATCGGACATGGAACCGCCGTCGGGATCCAATTCTTTTGAAATGCCGAAATCGAGCACTTTAATGCACGGAGTTCCATTCGGGCGCCGCGTGAGAAACAAATTGGCGGGCTTGAGATCCCGATGCACGATGCCCAAGGCATGAGCTTCGCCGACCGCTTCGCAAGCTTGATGCACGAAAAGCGCCAATTCATTGAGCGGAAAAGGTCCTTGGCGCTTGAGGATTTGCTTGAGATCGTCCCCGACGAGGTACTCCATGACCATGTACGGAGCTCCATCGTCGAGACTTCCGACGTCGTGCACCCGCGCCACATGTTCACCCTTCAGCTTCGCCGATGCTCGGGCTTCACGCAGAAACCGCTCCGTCGCGCCGTCGCTCTTTTGCGCGGCGGGCAAGAGCATCTTGATGGCGAAAAGTTCACCGAGGTGTACATGACGAACCGCGACGACGATGCCCATCCCGCCCTTGCCGAGCGTATTTTCGACTCGATATTTCCCCAGTAAAATATCGCCGGGCTGCGTTCGCAACGCCATCGTGACACTCCTCGAAAGACCGTCGATGCGATGCTAGCCGGATCTTGCGGAGCATGGCAAGAATGAAGTTTGCGCGGGGTCGAGCGTGAACGTGCGTCGTAGGTCTTGTTGGACACGGGCGGCTTGTGTACAGTCCTCAGGCGAACTTCTGCACAGATGAGGAGACGGTCCGTGGCAAATGATCAAAATGGCAACGGGATGACCTTTCGCAAAACTGCGATTTGGTTCGGCGCAATCTCGGCTCTGTTCGTGCCGGCCGCATGTGTGCAGATCGCCGGAATCGATCCGCCGATTTTCGATCCCAATGTCAATAACGGGGGGATGGGAGGTTCGACAAGTTCGTCGCAATCGTCTTCGGGAAGCGGTGGAATGGCTGGTGCGGGCCCCTGCACCGAAAACGAATTCAAAAGCTGTTATTCGGGTCCTCCCGGCACCGAAAACGTTGGAATTTGTAAATCGGGTACGACCATCTGTCTGTTTGGCAATTTTCAACCGTGCACGTCCGATACGACTCCGGACACGGAAGATTGCGCGACGGAAGAAGACGAAGATTGCGATGGCAAAATGGGCGCCGTCGATGAAGATTGCGCGCTGCCGTCGAATTGGGTCTACGCGTTCGGAACGCCGATGCCGGCTGCTATGGATGACGCCATGTTCGCCATTACCCCGACCATGGATGGCGGGTACCTTGCCGGCGGGGTGGTGAATGGCCTGGTCGGTGCGGACAATGCGTCGGTAAGCTCGGGCGACGGATATGTCGTCAAATTCAATGCGGCCGGGCAAAAGGTGTGGGAGCAAAAATTGAGCGCCGACGCCATGTCGTATGCCGTCGTGCGGGGATTGGCCGAAGATGCCGCAGGGGCGGTGATTGCGGTCGGAGGATTCAGTGGTGGCATCACGGTCGGGGGAACGAAAATGACCGCCCTCGGCACCGATGGCTTCATCGTGAAAATCAGTCCCGATGGAAACATCGTCAAATCCCAGGCGATTTCAGGAGGAAGTATCCAATCCATCAACGCCGTCACGGCCGATGCCAATAATAATATCTTCATTGCCGGTACATCGAATGGCCAAGTCGACTTTGGCGGTGGAATGTCGCCTGCACCGATGGCCCAAGATATCTTCATCGCGAGTTACGACGTCATGGGCGTGTTGCGCTGGGCCAAACTATTTGTAAATCCCGGCGCCCAGCAGGCTCGAGCCATTGCCTTGAACCCCGGGGTCGGTCCGGAAATCATCGTCGCTGGAATCACGAACAATATCGTCAATATGGGTGGAGTTGAGCTGCCCCACAGCGGCGGGCAAGATATCGTCTTGGCTCGTTATACCCTGATGGCTGGAGACCACACGTGGAGCAAAAGCTATGGGGATGGCAGTGACCAAGACGTTCGAGCGATTGCGGTCGATTCCAACAAGAATATTTTGCTGACCGGCGAATTTGAGGGCACGATTGATTGGGGCGGGTCGTCGCTCACGAATTCATCTCCGAAAACAGGCGCATACGCGGTCAAACTCAACCCGCAAGGGGAATTCGTCAATGGCATCGCGCCCGGCCTCAACGGAAAATCGCTGGGTGTGGGGATTACGTCCGACGCGGCTGGGAATATCGTGGTCATCGGGCAATTCGACGGAAAAATCGATTGGAATGGAATGATCATGAATGCTACGGGCGTGACGGACACATTTGTGGTCCGAATCAAGGACACGGATTGGACCCCGATGCTCGGGGCGATCCTTGGAGACGCCGACGATCAGGCGGGATGGGCAATTGCGGCTCAGGGTGATGGTTCGTTCGCCATTGCCGGCGCGTTCCGAACAGCTCTCGTCGTTACGCCGTCCGAGAAAAGGACCGCCGTCGGCGGCCTCGATTCGTTTGTCGCAAAATTCACTCCGTAAAGGACGAACAAGGGATTTCCGATATGCGCTTCGCTTACGCCAATCGTCGACTTCGATACCTCGCCGGGGCATTGGTTTGTCTTGGGGCTGGTTGCTCCAGCGATCCGGTCGAGCCCATCGTCAAGCAAGGCTCGGCCGTCGATCATGGGGCGGCGTTGTTTCATGATCCCAAGATCGCCGGAAACACGCTCAATCAATACTCGTGCGCCACATGCCACGAAACCGGCGCCACCGATACGAAGGTGGTTCGTCCCGGCGGATCACTCCAAGGCGTGGTCAAACGCCCGTCGTATTGGGGAGGAAAAGAACTGGACCTGCTTCGAGCCATCAATGCCTGCGCGTATTACTTCATGCTCAAAGCCGATCCGTTTGTCGCGGAAGATGAAGAAGCACAGGCGATTTACGCGTACCTCGAATCGATATCGCAAGGCCCCGAGGGCACCGACGCCGTGCCGTTCACGGTGGCCGTGACCATCGCGGACCTTCCCGCGGGCGATGCGGCTCGTGGACAAACCGCTTACACCCGCGCGTGCTCGTTATGCCACGGAAAGGTGCATTCCGGCGCGGGACGATTGGTTTCACGCGCACCCGTCCTGCCCGATCAAACGCTCGCGGAACATCCGCTCGGTCAATATACCGCCGACGAACAACGCCTCGTCTTCGTCGAGAAAACACGTCATGGCGGGTTCGTCACGTATTCCGGAGAAATGCCGCCGCTTTCATTGGAAAAACTGCCCGACGACGATATGGCGGATATCCTGCAATATCTCGACTTGTATTGAGTCGCCCGGCGTTTGTCATTCGATGTCGAGCGGTATGAGCTCGACCGACGGACGATCCGCATTGCGACGCAAATACACGAGGTGCTGGAGCGGCACCGATTTCCACGTCGATTGATCCCGCGTCAACGGCTCGGAGGCGACAATGCACGATGTGGCTTCCGCGCTTGCATGCTCCATGCGCCATTCGCCGTCGTAAAGCCCATAAGATTTGCCGATCGTGTACCAAATGCGCAACGCCGATTCGTCGGGGGGATGGTAATTGTCACCCAATCCTTCGTAATTGCCCAGGCCGAACGTATAACACGCGGCCACGAGATCATTTCCGTCGGACAGAAACAGGTTCATCGGAGAAAACGTCCGAATGCCGCAGGCTTTGCGGGTCTTTGCAATGACTCGCATGGCTTTGATCACGCCGACACAGATATCTTGCGCGGACAAATCACCGTGAGGATGATCCAATTGCGAAAGCAAGAGCGCGTAAATCCACTCGCTGTCCGTCGTTCCGCGAACAACCCGCGCCAAGTCCGGCTTCATCTCGGGCAAGAGGGAGAACTTCATTTCGTCGAAATGCGCCAATTGACCGTTGTGCGCCAACGCCAGGCGCGTGTGATCGAATAAGAATGGATGCAGGTTTTGCTCGCTGATGATCGAACTGACTTGATAAGCGACGCCGCGCAGATGTCCAAGAAGGCACGTCGCATAGACTTTGGCCGCGAGGGCCCGCAGATTGCGATCGTAAATGGGCAATTGTGTACTGCGGTAAACGAACGGCAATTCGGGCCGTTCGCTTCGCGCATCCCAAGCGAGAAATCCCGATCCCGCCAGGTTCAAGCGATTGAGCAACGCGGCTTGATGGGTTTGATTGACAAAAGAAACATCGGGCTTGTAGAGCAAATCCTCCATCAGGATACGCTCGCCAAGATACGCAAGGACGCGGCACATGGGCGCAGTGTGTCGCAGACTCGCGCCGCGAATGCAAGAAACTTTTGTCAGGCGGGGGGAATGCGGGGCGAGATGATTAGAATGAACCGCCGAGGCTCATGTAACCATAAGGCAGAACGCCGAAGCCCGCGGGATCCGTCTTGCTCAGGTTATATCCGCGGCCGATGAGGCCCATCGCGCCAATGCGGAATTGAAATCCAGCGCGACCGACGGGATGCAATCGATACCCGACGAAGACCGTACCAAATGGATTGAGCACGCTACCCGAGGCCGAAGTCGTGTTTCCACCCGAGGAAACGCTCGCCGAACCGCCGACCCATGACAAAGTCACGCCACCGCCGGCTTCGAGGCCGTGTTTGCCACTCCGAACCCCGAGGTATTCGGCCGTGACCGGGATGTTGAACATGCTGTATCCGGCGCTCGCCGTCGAGCCACCCGACGAAACGCTGGCCCCGAACGCCATATAGGAAAGACCCGCGCGTACGCCGAGGTCATCAATGACGCGGCGCTCGTAGTTCACCGAATACCAAACGCCGGCTCCGAGCATTTCTGCAAATACGGAATTGGGCGCCGGCCGAGTTTTTGGATCCGCTTCTTTCTCGCCCTCTTTCGCCGGTGCGGCAGGCGGCGCCGCGGCAGGAGGCGGTGCGGCGGGGGCTGCTGCCGCTGCGTCACCCGATGCCGGCGGCGTTTCGGGGTCCGCCGCGAGAGCTGCGGAAGGGACGAGAAGGATGACAACGGTTGTTGCGACCAAAGAACGAATTGAACCAAGCATAGTCACCTCGTAGCTGGAGAGGAAATTCCGATGTATAATGAACTCGAAAAATAAACAATAGATATTCGTCGATGTTTTGCGATTTTGTTGATCTCGGAAAATGCATGCGCAACGGAATGAAACCGGATTTATTCAAAGATATTTTCGTCGCTCGGTGAATAATTGCGGTGCGTAAACTTTGAGTGATCTCAATACTTACCAGTGCGAATCGTCGTGCACACGGGGGCGCGCAAACTGAATTGACTGGGACAAACAAATTTCTTGATCATTGAAAATACGAATCATGAAATGCGGCATTGTCGAGCAATGAATTCTTTGCGGTCTTGATTTGGGTCCGGCATTGAAGCGGCACAGGGCTTCGGAGCTTGGATGCGCGTCTTGGCAGGCCGGCATCGCTCGACGCATTTCCCTCTTCCCATGCGTGTCTTCGTCGGCGATACTGGCCGTGGACCACTGTCGACGAGGACTCCATGAGCGATCCGATTGCCGCACGAAAGGGTGATCATCATCTTTGCCCGCAGCACGTTGGTGCGGATATTTTGCCCGCGTGCGCGCCGACGATTCTTGTCGGAGGTCAACCGGCGGCGCGGGTGACGGACCTCGTGAAGTGCGAGGGCGGGCCGGTCGACATCATTCAGATTGGTGAACCCACGGTTCTGCTCGAAGGCAAGCAGGCCGCTCGATTCGGCGACGGGACGAATCACGGTGGACTCATTGATGAGGGGTGTTCGACGGTGGTCATTGGCTCCATGACCGACGCAGCCAAACGCATGCGTCTCATGGCACGACTTCAGCTCATTGATGCGGCTCGCAAAAAAGTCGCCACGATGCCCAATGGTCCCGAGCGCGATAAATTGAACAATGCCACCAACAGGCTCGCGCAAAACAACAAAGCCGTCGAAGATGCTCGTTTGGTGTCCAACGTGTACAACACGAGCGGGGCGCCGGAAGGATGGACTCGTCTTGGACCGTCCGATATGCCTCCGGAATTGCGTAATGCAACGTTTCACGATCCGAAATCCGGGTTTTACGCCGATGTCTATCGATCCAACATCGACGGCAGTTACCGATTGATCATGCGCGGGACGGAAATGGATACCTGGAAGCAATGGGACGGCAACGATTGGTTGTGGGGCAATTTGTCGCAAGGAACCGGATTCGAATCGACGCAATACACTCAAGCCGTGGAGCTTTCGCGGCAGTTTGCCGAAGCTTATGGCGGAAACGGGAGCATTGCGGGGCATTCGTTGGGAGGCGGTCTGGCGTCGGCGGGAGCGCTGGCTTCGGGTTTGCCTGCAAATACCTTCAATTCGGCGGGAATTCATTCGGATACGTTCGAACGCTACGGCCTGGATCCATCGCAAGCGGGAAATCTGGTGCAATCGTATCAAGTTGACGGCGACATCCTGACGTGGGCGCAAGAAAAATCGCCCATTTCCCGTCTCATGCCAGATGCGATTGGCACGACGCACGGGTTGCCCGCGGTAAATATGAATTCGGATGGTTCATTTACGCCGCGAACGTGGCCGCCGGAACCTACATTTCAAAAACCCGACAGTGGCTGGGGATATCTCAATCCGTTTGGCATGGGCAAACGAACGAAAGATTGGTTGGCCGCGGAGGCCGATCAAGAGAAGAAATGGTTTGCCGAAGCTATCGAGCGCCATAGCACGCACGTCGCGGGGATCGAGAAACAGAAGAGCGACGATACCGCCACGATTCAGGGGATGTTATGAACAACGTCGAAAACGTCATTGCGTTTCTGTCGCACGCGGTCCAGCCGCGTACGTTTCCTCGGGCGGAAGATGTCTTCGAGACGCATCGATTGCGCGAAGCTGCGGCAGCCGCCGAACGCGGTGACCTGGCGACGCTCGAGGCGCTGAAGAACCAAGGCGCCGATCTGAACGAAGTCACGCCGAAAAACGTCACGCTTCTGATGTTTGTCTTGGCAAAGAATGACGAAATCGCCGCGCGTTGCTTGCTCGCTGCCGGCGCCGATCCCAACGTGCGCACCAAACAGGGCACCTCCGCGATGCTCGTGGCGCTGACCAAACCCGAACCGAAATGGCTCGAAATGCTCCTCGAGCACCGGGGCAACCCCAACCTTGGTGCCGAGGAGGGCGATCCGCTCGCACACCAAGCTATTTCCTTGGGCGCTTTTCAGCATATCGAAGCGCTGGTACGCGCGGGCGTGCCTGTGGACGTGACAAACGCCATGGGACAAACCCCGGCCTTACGCCTTGCGTACCTCAATCAATTCGATCGGGTTTCGAGGCTTCTCGATATGGCCGCCGATCCCGACGCCAAAGATCAAGTCGGTCTGACGATCCGCAAATTGGCGGCTCGTCCGGTGCCCAATCCCAATTCGCCTTTGGAAGCTTGGCGAAAACAAGTCGCTCAACGATTGGGAATCGAAGTCGACGGACGCTGAGTCCCATCGAGCGGTCAAACCCGAACTGCCGCTCCATTTCAATCGATTACAATTCCGCGTACGGCTTGACGGCAAACGTGTCGCATTGACGGGCATCACCGCTATCGAAACCTCGGCGGAACCATTTCATGCGCTGCGCGCTCGAACCGTGCGTGAATTCGTCTTTGTTCGAATGGCCCAATTGATCGTCGCCGATGCGATGCGCCGCATTGACCGCTTCTTGCAGGTCTTCTTCGGTGATCTTCAATGACGCCCGGGCCGTATGTCCCCAGACGCCGGCCAAGCAGTCGGCTTGCAATTCGACCCGCACCGATACCTGATTTTTCGTTTCGCCCGATACCTTGAGGTCCGATGAACCAATCAAGTTTTGCACGTGATGACCGACTTCGTGCGCAATGACGTAAGCTTGGGCGAAGTCACCGGGGGCTTTCAGCTTTTTCTCCATTACCTGGTAAAACGTCGGATCGATATAGAGTTTTCGATCCGCGGGGCAATAAAACGGACCGACCCCCGACGTCGCGCGCCCGCAACCGCCCGTTTGCACCGAATTGGAAAAAACGACCAAGGTCGGATCGCGATAGGCCCCGGGCGCTCGGCCATATTGGGGCAACGCGCTTTTTTGAAATTGCTCCCGCCACACGTCTTCGGTCGAACCCAGAACGACGCGCGAAAAGTCGCACGCTTTGGCATTGCTCGGCGACGCTTCGCAGGTCTTGCCCCCGCGTCCGCCGGAACCACCCGTGACCATTTGCTTCACGGAATCCGGCGCCAACAAATACGCTCCTCCCGCGATCGCGGCGACGATCAGCGTGCCTTTGAACCCGAGCATTTGAACCAGCGAGAAAAGGAGGTTTGCCTGGACTCCTCCGCCTCCACCGCCACCACTGCCGCGATCCTCGAAATTCGTCGATCGCCTTCGGCCTTCCGTCTCCACGTGCGCTTCCTTCTTTCCGACCCCACTTCTTAACCAGCGTCGGTCCGAGCGCAATAGGTGAGTCGAGCGAAGTTCATGCTTCGTCGGTGATCGCCGCATTGGTCTCAGAAAGACAAACGTTGCCGCATCGGGCGACTTCAGCTTCGGAACCCGTTTTCTTTTTCGCGCTGCGTGGAATGAGCATAACGATCTGTCCGTTACAAAACGGCTGAAATGAGCGTCACGAATCGTCACCCAAATCTTTCCTGCTCCGGATCCAGCCGTTTTGCTTGCAGCCGCGACTCCGACGCGACAAGAGCGAGGACGATGCGTTCACGTCTGCACTTTCCTGGTCCTCGCGTTTCTTTTCTCGCGATCTCCGCCTTGGCGTTCGGGTTTGCCTGTTTTCCAGGCAATCGCCCACCGGATGTGGCGCCTCGTGGAACCCTCGCACCAGGCGCGGGCGACGGCGCAGCGGCTCCGGATTCTCGTGCATTTGCTGTTGTTTTCGCGTCTCCACGCGGCGAGACCACGGACGCTTCGGAAATCAGCATCGTTTGGAATCGCCCGATGCGCGCCCTGGAATTGGCCGGATCGGAAACACCTCCGCCGGTCAAAATGACGCCCGAGGTTCCCGGTCGTTGGAACTGGGTCGGCACGTCGGCCGTGACGTTCGTTCCGGAAAAACACTTGCCTCGAGCAACTTCGTTTGTGGTCGAAGTACCTGCCGGGACCAAAGCGCTCGACGGCTCCGTCCTCGACAAGGCGTTTTCCTTCAAGTTCACCACGCCGCGCCCCGAAATTGCCTCGATTGAACCGTATCCGGGCTCGGACGATCTCAAGCCGAACGCCAAGTTCACCCTGCGCGTCAATCAACCCGTCGACATCCGCGAGCTCGAACGCGCCATCACGCTCACCGCAGGGGAGAAAGAAACGAAGATCAACGTCAACGTCATCAAGCCCAAAGCGGACAATGATCAGCTCTTCGAAGTGACTCCACGCTCGCCGCTGCCGTTGGCTTCCGCGGTCTCGCTCGAAGTCAAAGAGCTCGCCGGTAAAGAAGGCAGTCTCCGTTCGCAAAAGGCTCAAAAGTATGACTTTTCGACGTACGGACCGTTGGCGCTCAAAGAAATTTCTTGCGACTACAGCACGCCGCACAACCAGTGTGCAGCGGACGGCGGCGTGTCGATCTCCTTCACGACACGCGTCAAATTGAGCGATCTGAAGAAGGTTTTGAAGTTCGAACCCGCCGTGAAGGTCGTGTTTCCTTCGTGGATGGACGAAGACGACGCCGTATCGAACCTGACGGTGTACGGCGCATTTACGCCGGGAAAGAAGTTCAAAGTATCGATCGCGGGATCACTCAAAGACGAGCACGAGCAGACGCTGGGCAAGGACGTTCGTCAGGACATCAGCTTCGATGATCTCTGGCCCAAAGCCGATATCGGTTTGCAGGGCAATGTGTTCGAAACGGTCGCGCGGCGCGAGATTCCCGTCGATGCTGTGAATGCAAACGATCTCGAGTTGGTCGTGGCACCTCTGACGGCATCGACCGCGATTCAACTTCAGGATGATCAATACAGTCCGGGGCGCAATCCCCGTTTCGACGCGATTGCGGCGTTGCCGAACGCCAAGATCACGCGGCTTGCTCCCAATGCCGCGAAGAACAAGACATCGCGCTACACGATCAATGTGGACGATGTTTTGGGTGCAAAAGATGCGCGTGGGGCTGTGGCCATGGGTATCCGTTACACGGGTTGGCCGGGTACGGATCACGCTCGCGGGATGGGTTCGACGGCGATCGCAAAAGTCACGGATTTGGCGGTGACCGGTAAACTTTCGCGGCGAGGATCCCTTTTGTGGATCAGCCGTTTGTCCAACGCGGAACCTCTGGCCGGCGCGGAAGTCACGATCGAGCGACCCGGCAATCCCCCCGTAGGTCCATTCCGATCGGATGCCGCGGGGTTTGTCACGATACCCCAACATGTTTTCTCTCCCAACCTTTCGGAGACTGAACGCGGGGTCGTCGTGGTTCGTCACGGCAACGATTGGACTTACAAACACCTCGAGGATCGGCTCGATGGATGGCGTTTCGATGCGCCCGTCGATACGAGCGAAGATCGCCCCTTCGGTTTGGTGTTCACCGATCGCGGGATTTATCGGCCGGGCGACGTCGTGCACGTCAAAGGCATGTTCCGAAGCGAAGGGCATCCCGGCACGGTGACGCCTGCGGGGGCGCCCGTGGAGTTCAAGGTCGAGAGCCCGGAAGGGGAAACGATCGCGGAAGAGAAAGCCACGCTCAGTCCATTCGGCACAGCGTCGTTCGACGTCACGGTGCCGCGTACAGGACGTCTCGGCACGTATTCGATTCGCGCCAATGTGGGCGACGGACAAACCAGGTACGCAGGCGATGCGATGGTCGACTTCGAGGTCGCGGAATACCGGCCCGTCGAGTTTGCCGTTGCCGTTGAGAGTGACAAACCAAGCTACATTCGCGGCGATGCGGCCAAGTGGGTGGCTCGCGGCGATTACCTCTACGGCGCACCGATGTCTTCCGCGAATGCGCGGCTGACGGTGACCCGAGCAGAAGCTTATTTCTCTCCGCCAAACACCGATGGATTCACGGTCGACGACGCCGTGTTTCATGCGGATCGGAACGACGCCTCGCCCCATGGCGGTGAAATCGACAGTCGCGAAGCGAAACTCGACGCGAAAGGCAATGCGACCATCGAGGCCAAACTGGCGCTTGAAGGGCAGGTGGGACCCGAGCGCGTGACTGCGGAGGCCGATGTGACCGACGTATCGCGGCAATCCGTTGCGGGCAGCACGACGGCGATCGTGCATCCGGGCGAGTTTTACGTGGCCCTCGCTTCGGGCACCGATTTGTTTGTCGACGCGGGCAAACCTTTGGAGCCCAAAGTGTTTACCGTCGATCCCAAGGGCAATCGTGTCGGCAACGTGTCGGTAAAACTCGAGCTCGTGCATCGAACCTGGGACGTGGCTCGTAAAGCGACGAATGGCGGCGAGACGCATACGGTCGTTGAAGCGGTCGACAAGGTCGTCGAGAGCTGTTCGTTGACGACGACGACGTCGAGCACCCCCGGTTCATGCAAGCTCACTCCGGCGGCTTCGGGCTACCACATCATTCACGCGACCGCGGTGGATGCGCGGAAAAACCCCATTGGTTCGTCCGAACCTCTGTACGTCTTCGGAGGTTCGGGAGCCGCGGGCTTCGGTGATTCGGATCGTTTGTCCGTCGAGCTCGTGCCGGACAAGAAGAGTTACGAGCCGGGACAAACGGCACGCATTTTGGTGAAGAGCCCGTTCACGTCGGCCGAAGCGCTGGTGACCGTCGAACGAGCCGGGATCTTGTCCCAGAAGCGTATGCCGCTAAAGGGCCCGATGCCCACGATCGAAGTTCCGATCACGGACGACCTTCGCCCCAACGCGTTTGTCTCGGTCATGCTCGTTCGTGGACGAACGAAACCCGTTCCGGCAAAAGCGAAGGATCCCGATGTCGGAGCTCCTGCGTTCCGCATGGGTTACGCATCGTTGCCGATCAACCCGGAAAAACGACGCTTGAAGATCGCCATCGCGCCGAACAAAACCGATGCGAAGCCGGGCGAAAACATCGAGGTGGATCTCAAGGTGACGGATCACCTCGGCAAACCCGCGCGATCCGAGGTGACGTTTTACGCGGTCGACGAAGGCGTTCTTTCGTTGATTGGTTACAAGACGCCCGATCCCATCGGCGTGTTTGGCGCGGGACGTCCTTTGCGTGTCGCGTCGCTCGAGATGCGTGAGGCGCTCGCGCGCGTGTTCCGACCCTACGGAGATCTCGGCGTCGACAAGGGACTCGATGGTGGTGACGGCGGCGGCGGTATGTCCGTACGTCGTGATTTCCGATCGAGCGCCACGTTTGTCCCGAACATCATCACGGATGATTCGGGTCGCGCTCACGTGAGTTTCAAGCTGCCCGATACATTGACGACGTACCGCCTCATGGCGGTGACTGCGGCGCAAGACGATCGCTTTGGATTCGCTGAAAATCGTGTCGTTACGAGCCGACAGCTCATGGCTCGACCGGCGATGCCCAGGTTTTTCCGGGCCGGTGATTCCGTGGATGCAGGCGTCATCCTGAGCTCCAAAGGAACCGGTCCGATGAAAGCCACGGTCCAGGTCAAACCTCAAGGTCTGACGCTCCGTGAAGGCGATACGAAGACCGTGGATCTGGCGCCTGGAACGCCCGTCGAAGTTCGCTTCCCGCTCTCCGCAACCCATGTCGGGACGGCCAAGGTCGGGTTTGTCGTGAAAGCTGCGGACGGCGGGAAAAACTATGAAGACGCCGTCGAAGTGACGCGTGACGTTCGAGTTCCCTTGTCGCCCGAAGCGGTCGCGCTGTATGGGGACACGACAAACGCTTCCGCGGAAAAACTCGGTGACCTCACGGCGATTCGTGATGACGTCGGCGGTCTCGACGTGAGTTTGGCCTCGACTGCGTTGGTTGGTCTTGGCGGAGGCGTCGAGCAACTCGTCGAATATCCCTACGGATGCACGGAACAACTCGTCAGCAAGCTCGTTCCGATGTTGCCGCTGCGCGACTTGGCCAAGGACTTTTCGATCCCGCTGCCCAAGAACACCGACGCCATCATTCAGACGACCATCGCTCAAGTGCTCAAGAACCAGCGCGGCGACGGCGGTTTCGGTATGTGGGGCGAATCCAACGAGTCGAACCTTTGGGCCACGACGTACGCGCTTTGGGGGTTGGGCGAGGCTCAACGGCACGAGGTCGCCGTTCCTCAAACCGTGCTCGATGATGCGTCGCGGTTCGTCACGCGTTGGCTGGAAAAGGTCGACGACGAATATGGTCGGGCAACAGCACCGTTCATCCTCGATGTGCTCGCGGAAAACGGCGATCCCGACCTCGCGCGCATGAATCGACTCTTCGAAGATCGCAAGTCGTTGCCGCTCTTTGCGCAGGCGTTCTTGCTGCACGCGCTCGTGGCGGGCAAGGGTGATCAGAAGAGCATCGATACGCTCGTGACCGAGCTCGAGGGTTCGCTCCGGCTCGACGCCAACATCGCGCGCGTCTCGACAAACCTTGGTGATCGTTACGCCGTGCTGATGGATTCGGATACGCGCACGACGGCGCTCGTGTTGCGGGCGATTGTCGCGGCGAAACCGAGTCATCCGCTGGCCGCCAAGTTGGCGATGGGTTTGCTCGCGGATCGCAAGGGAGGAACTTGGCGAAACACGCAGGAAACGGCGTGGTCGTTGGTGGCGCTGGCGGCGTACAAAGACGCGCAGGAAAACACGCCGCCGAATTTCTTGGCGCACGTTTTCCTTGGACAAACCGAAATCGCCAAGCAGCCGTTCAAGGGCGCGACCGTGGATCAGCTCCGCACGTCGATCCCTGCGGATCGCTTGGTCTCTGCGGGCGGAAGCACGTTGGCCTTCGACGTCGACGGTTCTGGTCACCTGTTTTACGAGGCACGTCTTCGTTACGCGCCCAAAGCTTTGCCCGCTGCGGCTCTCGAACGCGGCTTCTTCGTGCAGAAAACGCTTCGTCCCGTCACGCACGAAACGCTCGCGAGCGTGCTGTCGGGTCCTCCGTCGGCGTCCGTCGCGTCGTTTGTCGGAGGAAACCTCGTGCTGGCCGAGATCGTCGTCGTGACGCCCAATCCGCGACGCTACGTCGTTGTGGATGATCCGCTTCCCGCCGGCTTCGAACCGGTCGATGCTCGTCTGGCCACCACGAGCGGTGCGCTCGATCTCGACGAGCGTACCGGTGACAACGACGATCCCGAAGAAGCGTTCGAAGACGACGGGTACGACGACGCGCCGACGGGCAAAGGGTTTTACCCCAGCATCTACGTTCGCGAGCTGCGTGATGATCGCGCGCTCTTCTTCATCGATCGCATGCCCGCAGGCATGTATCGCTATCGCTACTTGGCGCGAGCCACGACCCTGGGATCGTTTGTCCTGCCCCCCACGCGCGCCGAAGAAATGTACACGCCCGAAATCTTCGGTCGCACCGGCGCCGGTACCATTCAAGTCTCCGCCAAGTGACCGATGGCGTGAGTTCGTCTCGACATACCTCTTCAGGTCACGTTTTTCTCGACCGGCTGACGAAGCTCATCGTGCCGAAGACACTGCGGCAAAAGATCGAACTTGCGCTGGCCGTCGTCTTCTCCCCCCTTCTTTGTTTGGTCCTCGCCGCAGTCTTGATGCCGCTCCCGGACGAACTGCGTTCCCCTGATGTTTCCGCCGAAACCTCGACCGTGTTTCTGGACCGCCATGGTCGCGTGCTCTGTGAAGTTCGAGCGTCCGACGGGGCTCGAGCTCGTCCGATCAAGCTGGCCGAAGCGGGAGATCGCATCGTTCCCGTTTTGCTCGCCGCCGAGGACAAACGGTTTCGTTCGCATTGGGGGGTTGATCCATGGGCGATCTTTCGCGCCGTGGGGCAGTTTGTCTGGTCACGACAAATCGTTTCGGGAGGATCGACGCTGACGCAGCAGTTGGCTCGAAATGTCGTGCCTCGGCCGCGCACGGTAGCGGGCAAACTGCGCGAAATGGCCCTGGCGTTGCGTATTGAAGCGTCGTTGTCGAAGGACCGCATCCTCGAGGAGTACCTCAATCGAATATCGTTTGGCCCGGCGATACGCGGAGTCGAATCGGCCAGCCGATATTATTTCGACAAACCAACGAAGGATCTTTCACTGGCCGAAGCTGCGGCTTTGGCGAGCATGCCGCGAGGCCCCACGCTGTACAATCCACGCCGCGGAACGGAGCGACTTCAGCGCCGTCGCGATCGCGTGTTGAAACGATTGCTCGATGCGCGAGGTGCCGACCCGGAGAGCATCGAGCGGGCGCTTGCCGAGCCGTTGGTCCTGGCGGAACGCGGTGGAGGTCTTGGGATTCCGCATCTGCGTCAGGCGCTCCTTGCAGGCAATTTCCCCACGCCTTGGGGCAAACTCGGAGGGAATGCGGCGACGGTGACGACCACCATCGATCGGCATTTGCAGCGCGAAGTCGAAATCCTTGCAGCTCAAACGATTGAGCGTCTCGTGTCTCGAAACGTGACCGCCGCTTCCGTCGTCGTGCTCGACAACGCGACCGCGCAGGTGCTCGCGTACGTGGGATCTCCGAACATCGAAGACGTCGCGCGTTTGGGGCACAACGACGGGGTATTGGCGAAACGGCAACCGGGCTCGGCGCTCAAGCCTTTTGTTTATGGTTTGGGCATGCAATCGGCCGGGCTCACGGCGGCATCGGTGGTTCCCGACGTGGACATTTCTTTTCCCGAAGCCGAGGGCGATTATCATCCCCACAATTACGACGGTCGATTTCACGGTGCCGTCCGTGTGCGCGAGGCATTGGCGAATTCTTTCAACGTGCCGGCGGTCAATGTCGCGGCGCGAATCGGTCCGGACAAACTATTGCTGCATTTGCGTCAATGGGGATTCGGATCGCTCGATCGTTCCCCCCGTGAGTATGGTCTTGCTTTGGCGTTGGGTGACGGCGAAGTTCGTCTCTTGGAGCTCGCGGGCGCGTACGCGGCGCTGGCCCGCGGAGGTGAATACAAACCGCCTGCCGCGGCGATCGCGGCTACGGGGCGTGATGGTTTGCGTTACGACGCCGGCCACGAAATCACGCGGCGCGTGGTCGATCCCCGGACCGCTTTTGTTCTGACCCATATCCTGAGCGACGCGCGGGCCCGAATATCGAGTTTCGGCGAAGACAACGTCTTGGAATTCGACTTTCCCGTGGCGGCCAAGACGGGCACATCCAAGGGATTTCGCGATAACGTCACCGTGGGTTTTTCCACGCGCATTACGGTCGCCGTGTGGGTGGGGAATTTCGACGGTTCGCCGATGAGCGGTGTCAGCGGCATTTCCGGGGCTGGACCGCTGTTCCGCGAGGTCATGCTCGCCGCATCCCGAGTTTTGCCGGGTGAACCATTTCCGCGTCCGGAGGGCCTCATCGACGTCGAAGTGTGCTCGTTGTCCGGAAAACGACCGACCGCGGATTGTCCTCACAAACGCATCGAAATTCTCCCGCGTGAACATCACCTCGAAGAATGCGACATGCACGAACGAGTTCGTATCGATCGTCGTAATGGTTTGCGCGCGGGGCCGACGTGCACCGCTGATTTCGTGCAAGCGCGGACGTTCGAGAAGTATCCGCCTCTGTATTCATCCTGGGCTGAAGGAGCACGCAGACCGCTTGTTCCGCTGCAATCGTCGCCGTTTTGTCCGGACGATTCCGTTCCGACAACCGCGGAGACCATTCGAATCGCGTATCCACCCGACGGGGCGCGGTTTGTCTTGGATTCCTCATTGGCGGCACGCGAAGCCATTCATATTCGGGCCGATGTGCCGCGATTGGCTCGCGATGTGCGGATTTTCGTGGACGGGAAGGGGACCGCCGTAACAGCTCCGCGCTGGAGCCATTCCGTACCGCTCGTGAAAGGGCGGCACGAAGCGTATGTGCTGGTGGATGGGAAAAAGTCCGAAGTGGTGACGTACGAAGTCGATTAGATGCCGTTTGTCACGGCGGAGGTTGGGCAAATCGTCGGTCGGCCGGGAACGGTGTCGCCGAATTGCGCAGATCGATATCGTCTTCTTCGATCGGTTGCGGTTCGGGAATCGTAATACCCATGGCGCGTAATCCGGCCTTGTCGTTGTACCGCATTTCGAGCAACGACGAAGGACTCGAGCTCTCGCGAATGAATGTCGTTTGTCGCACGCGTGATTCGCGCTGCTCGCCGAATTGCGTTCCCAATCCGGGGCGATCGGTCGGCTTTTTCGCAGCCGAAGAACGACTCTCCGCCGCGCCTGCCGAATCACTGCGCGTCGAAGGTGCCGCCGCTCGAGGTCGTGCGATTTCAATCGGTTCTTCCACCTTTTCTTTGAAAATCGCTACGCCAATCACGCCCACGTTGCGATCTTGAGCCGTACGTCCCGCGAAAGAATCGCTGACCGAGGTAAATCGAAATGCCGCCACGGAATCCATCGACGTCCGGAAGCCATCAATGGTGACCGAGCCGAAAGCCGGGACGACATAGCCGCGCTTGGAAGTCGTTGCGGTTTGTCCGTCAATGGCGTCGAGACCATCCACCGAAACGACCGCTTCGACGCGTTGAGCCGTCGGGTTTGTCACGCGAATACGATAACGTTGACCCATCGTACCCATGACGAACTTTTTGCCATTGTGCAAAAACGTGGGCAATGCGGCGAGGTTATCGTCAATGAGCTCGGCTTGGAATTGCGCTTGTACCGGCCGAGGACGCCACGTGTCGACCGGGGGAGGACGCCAGCCTGGACGGCGACCCGACGCCGACTCATCCGCTTGGGCGGAATCCGAAGAAGCGAGACCGACGACGCCGAGACCGGCGAGGAGAACCAGAGAAAGGGTACGACGGAGCAACATGGCCGTTCAGACGCGCGGAGTGGAACTTCGATCTGAACTTTTTTCGGCGACGTCACTCGTCAAGGAGCGACCTTCAATGCAAGACGAAATTGTTGATCGCCTGCACGATGACCCCAATGATGCTCTCGCCCGCAATGAGGCCGGACGCGACGGGGATGATCATCTCTTCATGCTTCTTGTTGATCTTGCCGATGGACAGAGCGACGACGGCGCCCAGGAACATCGCGAAGCAATAATAGAAGGGCAGGATGAAACCGAGACCGATGCCGGTCGCCGAAGGCAGGTATTTCTTGTATTGCGGGAGCGCTCGTTCGGCCAATACCAGGATGATGCCCACGATGATACCGACGACGATCGTTTGGCGTGCGAACGGATGCAGGTTTCCAATGCCGACTTTGAAGATCTCCGCGACGGCTTTCCATTGCTGCGCTGCCGGAGCAGGAAAAGCGGGATTGTCACCCATGAGCACCTGCGCCCGCGGAACGAGCAAATACCAGCCGATCGTCGTCGCAATGGTGCCCGGCAGAGTCCCGAGCGCTTGTGCGATGAATTGACGACGAGGATTCGCGCCGAGCAGATAACCGGACTTCAGGTCGGTCAGTAGATCCGCGCTGGCGCTCGATGCGCCCGCCGTAATGCCCGCCGTCATGAGGTTTGCCGTGGCACTTTGCGGAATGAGCCCACCATAAATGAGCTGCATGATTTTGCCCATCGCGCCCGTGGGCGTAATGTCCGTTTCACCGGTGGCGCGACACGCGACGAGGGCCAAGACAAACGTCAAGAAAACGGCCAGAATGCCGAGATGCGGGGGGACGTCGAAAAATTTCCACGCAATGCCGACGATACCGATCGTCGCAATGGTCCCGCCCACGCTGAACCAATGCATCGGGACCTCGACATCACCATGCGCTCCTTCGCCGTCTCGCGCTGACTTCGTAAAACCTTGAAATGCTCGAACGATGGTGCGCCATTGCAGAGCAAAATTCAAAATACCCGCCGAAACCAACATAGGCGCGCCAAACCAAAGACCAATTTCCCGCCACGCTTTTCCCGGCGCCGTGACGGCCGTCACGGTTTTTCCAAGCGGATTGATCCAAGAGGCGTCGAGGCCCATGGGGGCGAGAATGACAATCAACAACAGACCGCCGACCAACATCGATGCCGTGATTCGAATCCCCACGAGCGCACCTGCGGCCACGAGCGCTACGCCGTGATCGAGCACGGCGTTCCAATTCGACCAGGCTTTGGCGCGACCGCCCGCAGAAACCGTAGGAAGCCAATCGAAAATCGGAGTTTGTCCGGGAATGAGCGCCGTGCGGGAAAGTTTTCCGGCGGCATCCATGACGCCGAGCGATGCGGCAAGCCCCTTGAAGGCATTGATCTTAAAGAGATCGAGATCTTTGAGCAACGGCAAGAAACCCGAAATCGACGCGGCAATCATCAATGCGCGAGCTTTGGCGACCGCTTCCGCTCCCTGGCTATAAAGACTTTTCAGCGTCGTTGCGGCCGCGGTTCCCGTCGGAAAACGCAGACGCTCTTGATTGATCATGTTGCGCTTCATCGGAATCGCGAGCAGCGTGCCGAGAAGTGCCAAGCAAAACGTCCAGGCGGCAAGCACCGGCCAAGGCAATTGCACGCCTTCCGGTTTGTCCGGACTGACGCTCAACATCAAAAGCGCCGGAATTGCGGAGACCATCGTCCCGCCCGTGGCATAACCCGCAGCCGATGCCGTGGACGCCATACAATTGTTTTCGAGAATCGTCATGCGTGTCTTGGCAATGCCCGCACGCACGAACGAACCCCAAATCGAGAAAGACAAGATACACGCGGTGATTGTCACGCCAAGGTGCCAGCCTGTCTTCAGACCGACGTACAAGTTCGTGAACGCCAACAAGAATCCGAGAAATGCGCCCATGGCGACAGCGCGAGGCGTCAGCTGGGCCGCTCCGCCACGATAAGCTTGGGCGTACCATTGTTCTTCGGTGAGTTCTCCAACGGCTTCCGGCGTGAGCGCGATGGGTTTGCCCTGCTCAACCTCCTCCGGTGTCGCCGGCGCGCGTTGAAACAACGACCCTTCTTCCCGATGCTCGACGTTGCTCGTTTCTGCCTGCGTTTCTGCGGAGATTGCGGCTGAGTTCGTCTCGACGACCTCGTTTGTCGCCGTGCGGTCGGGTTCACTCATGCATCGTTACATATCACGATCTCGTGGATCCAAGATCGATTCGTTCACCGGAAGGCGATTTCGGGATTTTCCGCTTCCTTCGCGAGTACGTCGCGTTCGGTCGGAAGGTAGTTGCGAACGGCCTTGTCGAGCCTTGGATCTTGCAGATGATGAAAACTGTGGGTGATCGTCGGTTCGAACCCGCGTGACATCTTGTGTTCGCCCCCGGCACCGGGTTCGAATCGGCCGAGCTTGCGCGTGATGCAATGCTCGATCGAGTGATAATAACAAACGTTGAAATGAAGGAAAGGGCGATCTTCGATCGCGCCCCAATAACGACCGAACAGCGCATTGGGACCGACGAAATTCCAAGCGCCGGCGATCGGGCGACCTTCGTGTCGGGCCAAGACGACCTGGACTCCATTGCCGAGTTTGTCGACGATTTCTTCAAAAAATGCCCGATTCAGATACTGCCTTCCCCAGTAAAACTTATTTACCGTGGACGTGTAAAATCGAAACGCCGTGTCGATGATTTCCGGCGTGATGTCTTTGCCTTCGAGCGTCTCGATTTCGATGCCTTGATTGGCCATTTCGCGTCGCTCGCGTTTCCACTGATTCCGCCTCTTCGATGAAAACTTGGCCAAGAAGTCGTCGTACGTCACGTACCCGTGGTTTTTCCAATGAAACTGTATCCCATAACGTTCGGCCAAACTCGTTTGAGCAAAAAGTTTGGATTGCGCGACATCGGGAAAAAGAACATGGGCGCTCGAGATTTCAATCTTGTCGACGATTCGCTGCAATGCTTCGGCCAACCCGCGGATCAGAGCCTGTTCGTCTTGACCTTCGGCGATGAACAGGCGTGGCGTCGTTGCCGGGGTAAACGGAATTGCGACGATGAGTTTCGGATAATATTGAATTCCGGCTCGATAGGCGGCGTTGGCCCAAGCGTGATCGAAGACGAATTCGCCTTCACTGTTGCCTTTGAGGTACGCGGGCACGGCGCCGACCAAACGATCTTCGGCGTGAAACGTGAGATGATGCGGCATCCAACCGGCGTCCGGCCGGACGCATCCCGTTTGTTCGAGGATGTCCAAGAACTTCCAAGACAAAAACGGAGCTTCGGATACGCCGCGCAAGGCGTCCCAGCTTTCTTCGGGGATTTGGCGGATGGATTCGTGGACGCGAACTTCGAGCACTTCGCGCAGTGTCCGCGGTTTGGCGCGAGAAATCAAGGGGCTGTCGCATGGCGGATGTCGCTCGCCTTTTCAGTTCGTTCTGGTAACCTCCGCGCGCCATGGCCTCGCAAGACTCCACCGCCCAGGAAAAACAACGCCCCGCCGAAGCTCGTGCCCGAGCCCGAGATCTTTGCGCTTTCGTCGACAAGTCCCCAAGCCCCTACCATGCCGCACGTGAAGCCGCGCGACGGCTCGAAGTCGTGGGTTTTACCGAGCTCGCCGAGGCCGACGTTTGGAACGTCGTTTCGGGGGACAAACGGTATGTTTTGCGCGGTGGGACCATCGTGGCGTTCGTCGTGGGCGACGCTCATCCGGCCGTCGCGGGGTTCCGAATCCTTGGTGCTCATACGGATTCCCCGAATTTGCGAGTCAAACCCAATCCGGATCTCGCGAAAAGCGGTTATCGGCAAATCGGCGTCGAAGTGTATGGCGGAGCGTTGCTCTCCACCTGGACCGATCGCGATTTGTCTCTGGCGGGGCGGGTCTTTTGCCGGCGTGAAGGCAATCGTCTCGAAGCGCGTCTCGTCGACTTTGAACGGGTCATTGCGCGCGTTCCCAACTTGGCCATTCATTTGAATCGTTCCGTCAACAAAGATGGTGTGGTTTTGAATGAACAACGGCATCTGACGCCCGTCCTCGGATTGGGCAAAGAAATCGAGCTGCAAAAGCTCCTGGCCAAACAGCTCGATGAAAAAGTCGACGCCATTCTCGGATGGGATCTTTCGTTTTATGACACCGCAAAAGCGGCGCTCGCGGGGCTCGACGAAGAGTTTGTCTTGTGCGCGCGACTCGATAATTTGGGAAGTTGTCATGCGGCCACGACCGCGCTTGCCGCGGAAATCGGAGCCCATCCGGCCACACGCATGATTGTCCTGTACGATCATGAAGAATGCGGATCGCGCAGCGCCGCGGGCGCCGCAGGCACCGTGCTCAAGGATGTCTTGACACGTATCGTAGAAGCGTATCCGGGCGCGGAAAAACAAGCCATGCCTCGCGCCATCTCGCAATCGATCCTCGTGAGCGCCGATATGGCGCATGCGGTGCACCCGAATTATTCGGAACAACACGAGCCGCAGCATCAGCCGATGTTGAACAAAGGCCTCGTGATCAAATCCAATTCCAATCAATCCTACGCGACCGACGGCGGAACGGCGGCGTACTTCGAGGGGGTTTGTCTGGACGTCGGTATCGAAGCGCAAAAGTTCGTGGTTCGTTCGGATTTGCCTTGCGGGAGCACCATCGGGCCCATTACGTCCGCGATGCTCGGAATTCGGACCGTCGATGTCGGCGCGCCGATGCTCAGCATGCACAGCTGTCGCGAAATGGCGGGGACCGACGATGTCCACTGGGCCATCGAATCTTTCCGGCGCGTTTTTCGCGGTGAATGACGAACTTCCCGACCAACCGTTACCTCCCGTGAAAACCGACGAAACCATTCCCGTCTTGCCGATTGCGTTGGGGGCCGGAGCCCTCGTGGCCGGTGTCGTCCTGCTGCTGGTCGTGGGTAGTTCGTCGAAAAGTACCAATTCGGTTCCATCGGTTTCGTCGTCTCCGACAACCTCGAACGATAACCTGAAAAATCGATGGATTCGCGTCGAAGGTGTGGCGGGTAAAACCATTGGCGTCAGCGATGAGGCCTTGCCGGCCTCCGTTCGCGGTTTACGCCCGTCGCGTCAGGTGCCCGCGCCGACGACGCCGTTTGAAATCCAGCAACACGAAGTCACGTGGGAAGAATTCGATCCGTGGATCGTCAAAAATCTCGCCTTTGCATTTCCGCGACCTCGGAATTTGCCGGGCCTCGTCGATGCGCTCAAACCGCTGCCGGTGCAAGGTATTCCTTGGTCGACCGCTCATGAATATTGCCGGTCCATCGGCGCGACTCTGCCGACGGAACAGCAATGGGAATGGGCGGCTCGCGGGGTGACGCTGAACAAGTTCCCGTTGGGGAATGAAATGCCGAATTGGTCGCAGGTGCATGCATTCAAAGGACCACAAGCCGTGCCTGCACCTTACATGTCGAATATGCAGGATGTGACGAGCGGACCGCCGGACAAGGCTATTTACGATTTGCTTGGGAACGTTCAAGAATGGACGTCATCCGTTTGGCAAGACGATTTGCCGGGCAAGGACGAATCGTGGACCGCGTCATCCGATACGACGGCGCGCGTGATTCGCGGGCTTCCGCTTCATCGTGAATTCCCCGGACGACCCGATGAGCTCAGCCTGGCCTATCGTGATTGGGTCTGCGCACAAGGCGATTGTTCGCCGTTATCGTCGGGGGCTTCGCCACGAGAGCGGGCGCGAACGCCAAAGCTCGAGTGGTGGGCGGGGGCCGATTCGACCAAGCCGGGAGCGGCTGAATGGCGTCGCGTGCTCGAAGCGTCGGACGTCGAGTCATCGTTGACGAAGTGTTTTTCCGGCCCAACTTCCGCGCAGGTCACGATTTCCGTGGCGAAAGAATCCTTTTGCCCAAGGCCCGAGCATGCTCCGGCCGGCGGCAAATGCGGCGAAGAACCGGCCCTCATGGGGACGCTCGCGCGGGTGAGCAGTGGTTTGTCGGAGCCGGTGCTCACGTGCGTCAATTACCAGCTGCACAAAGCTTCGGCGACGCAGGTGGCGAACAACTTGCCCGAAGTTCGGTTTTCGTACGCGCTTTACGTAACGACAAACCCGATGGAACCCATCGGCCATATCGGGTTTCGTTGTGCGCGCGAAGTCCCGAGTCCCTGACGATTTCGCTGAATTCTGTTTGCACTTCGTCGGTGACGTGAGGCATGATGACGATATGTCGATTTCCGTGCGCGTGATCGGGGTGGGGGATGCGTTTACCGATCGCTACTACAATGCGTCGTTTTTCGTGGAATCCAATTCGACGCGGTTGCTCGTCGACGCGCCGCCCGCTTTGGGCAAAGCGCTGGGCGACCTCGGCACGCGCGGTGGTGAACGAGTGGGGCTCGCGGATATCGATCGCGTGGTCATTACGCATTTGCACGGCGATCATGTCGGAGGTCTCGAGCAATTGTTGTTTTATCGGCGTTTCGTCGTGGGGCGAAAAGTCGAATTGTATGCATGTCGCGATGTATTGGCGGGGCTTTGGTCCACGCGCCTCGCGGGAGGCATGGATACGCTCATGCACGCCGACGGATCTCGGGCGCATTTGACGCTCGAAGATTACGCGGACGTCATCCCGCTCGAAGAAGGACAAACCCGTATCGGCGATTTGACGCTCGAATGGCGACCGACCATCCACCACATTCCCACGTCGGCATTACGGCTGTCGAACGGTGGTCAGGCGTTTGGTTACAGTGCGGATACGGCGTTCGATCCGACGCTGATTGAATGGCTTTCGGCCGGCGATCTATTTTTCCACGAAACGAATTTGGGTATTCACACGCCGCTCGCATCGCTCGAGGCGTTACCCGAACCCGTGCGCCGAAAAATGCGCCTCATTCATTATCCGGACTTCCACGACGTCGAGCAATCTCCCATTCCATGCGTGCACGAGGGAGATCGGCTCGACGTCTGAAAGCATTCTCAGGCCAAATCAACGGTGGTGTTCGCCGCGTGCTTCGCCACCTTTTCGCCCGATTTGGGCCATGTGGGCACGATCGCTGGAAACAGCTTCACCTCCTTTTCGTCCAATTTGAGCCATGTGTTCCCGGTCTTGGCTCACCCGTTCACCACCTTTGCGACCAATTTCGGCCATGTGTTTGCGGTTTTGACTGACGACCTCACCGCCCTTTTTTCCGGCCAATCGCGCTTCATCCGGCGTGAATTCATGGGCGGTGCCTTTTTCATGCGCGGCCCGGCCACCTTTGCTGGCAATCGCGCGCTGTTTGTCCCGCTCCATTGCCGCAAATCCTCGTTGCGATGCCGGCTTGCGCTCCGTCTGCGGTTCGACGTCTTGCGATGCCGTTTCCGCCGCCTCCGAAGGCTCGTTCGACGCTTGCTCGGCAATCATTTCCGCCGTTTCGCCATCTTGCGGCGGGTCGCCCGCCGGAATTTCGTTGACCTTTTCATTACCTTCTTGGCGCTCACGGTCACTCATGAAACCCCTCCTCCATTACGTGACGCTGCTCGTGACGACGAGACAGAGTCGAATTGATCTCGCTCATTGCTGTTGTGCCGATTGAGGCGACGTCAAGTCGCGCTCGGTTCGTCCGAACAGGCATGCTTTGCCACGACGAACGAGCGTCGTCGACCAATTTGCGAAATTTACCGGTCAAATCGATAACAAATTGACCATGGCAAACTGACTGTACTCCGGCAAACTGTTCGTCGCGCTCGCTCGATGGGTAAAACATGTTCAATCCGCTTCAATCATCAAAGGTGGGGCCAATCAAGGATCCCGTAGCGGACGATTGGCTGGAAGAACGCCGTACTGGAGCTCGGTTGTTACGGCGGTGTTTTGAATATGCGTGCTTTTGAAAGATAGATGCCCGCGTTTTTCGGGGAAATATATGAGTTTGGCGCAACAGACGGGTTTTTCGGATTTCAATACCGCTGCGGCGGAAGCCGGTTCGCGCCCGCTCGTGTGGTCCACGTGCCTGAACATCAGCGTACGGGGTGACAAACTCTGCCGTGCGCGGTGAAGAGACAGGAACTTGGTCCGTGAAGAATGCGCGTTGGCGTGGGAGGAGGGTGAGCAATCATTGCCCGCATGTGCTGGGATGCGGCACGAGGTCATGCGCGGACAGGATGCGTTGCACCGACGACCGGCTCAGGCCGGTTGCGCTCGCGAGCATGCGGCGACTCCACGGACGAGCGGCTTGGGGAGTGGGCTCAGCCATGCGTTCGAGCACGTCGGCCACGTGGGCCTTGGAGATGCGCTTGGGGGCTCCGGGACGAGGTCGATCGTCAAGTCCGGCAAGGCGTTGATCGACAAACCGTCGTACCCATTTGTCGACCGTGCTCGGTTGAACATGAAGTCGCTCGGCGATGGTCGACGAATCGAAGCTCGATGCCGCAGCGAGGATGATCGTTGCTCGTAACGCTCGCTTGCGTGTCGTGCCGTCGTGCGCGATCGCTTTGGCCCAAGTCTCGAGCGTGGAACGTTCGTTGGTGGTGAGGTGCATCGACCCCGTCTGTGTGCAGGGGGCGAAGAACCTGAGAAAAAGTTTCGGCGGCGAGGGAAACTTTAGAAAGTGCCGCGGAATCCAGCAGAACCGATACCGATCCAGGGCTCGATGTGCAGGGACGTCGTCGGCTTGTCCGTTGCGGGGGGTTTGTCTTTCGACGCGAGCACGAGGAGGACGACACCCGCAGCGACGGCGGTTCCCGCAGCAACCGACAAGATGGCGGCGTTTGTCCCGGCCTTCTCGTAGGGAGGAATGAGCGCCTGGATCTCGGAAGAGCTGCAGTTTACGCCCGGGCTTGCGTTACCATCGTCGGGGCAGCCTCTGTCGGCCAAGTCTTTGCCCTTGTTGCTGTAGTCGACCAAGAAATAGATGGCGGGGATGGCTACGGCTACGCCCACACCGAGCGCCGCAAATCCGCCGACCTTTTTGAAGTTGATGGGTGTCTTGGGTTTGTCTGGTTCAATCGGTTGTCCCGTGTTGCTGTCGGACTTCGGGACAAGCTCCAGGACGACGCGCGCAGCTTGTTTCTCGACGACGGTGATCTCTTGCAGGTCCGCGTGAGTTTCCGTCGTGGCGCCGATCTTGTGGTCACCCGGATTGACCAGCGATTTGACTCCGATGAGCGCTTTGGGAACGGGTTTTCCATCGAGCGTGACGGCAGCTTCCGCCGCTCCCGGACCTTGGACGGCAATTTCGATGGACGGAATGCGCGGCTTGAGAGCATCCAGCTCGGAGCGGGCCGCTTCCTGAGCCGCGCGAAATGCATCGGGTGCCTTGTCGTCGAGCGGGGCATTGGCACACGCGCGGTACCGCTCGGCAGCTTCGATGAGGCGCCCGAGTTTGTCCAGGGAGCGCGCCGCGTGTAGCGTGATCGTGGGCGCTTGAATGATGGCCGCCGCCCGATCGAACCTGTCGAGCGCATCCGCGTACTGTTTCTTTTCGTAAAACGCCATGCCTTCATCGGCCAGCGCTCGAGCCGTCGCGCGGAGTTGGTCATCGACCGGCTGAGCTCCCGCCGGCGCCGCAAGGAGCATCGAACTCACCAGCAACGCACCGATCACCTTCGACAACCGCATCGTTCTTCTCGTGCTCCTTCGAGTTTGTCCGGGTATGTCAGAAGCCCCAGCCATCCTTTTTCTTGTTGGTGTTGGTGGTCTTCTTCGTCGTCAAAGGCTTCGTGATGATGGGTTTGCCCGTCGACGTGGTGGTGGACTGCGTTTCAGGTGTATCGTTTGTCTCGGCACTGCTCGACGTCGGCGCGGCCGATGCTGCCGGGTTCGCATTCGATGCCGAAGTCGCCGGGGGCGGATTCGTCGTCGGTGTCGCTCCGCTGTTGGCCGGCGTCGGGTTTGTCTCTGATGAACCGCTCGACGAGACGATGACACCGACCACGACCGCGGCGACGAGTAGCGTTGCGACAAACCCGAGGATCACCGCCGAACGTTTGCTCTTGCCGTTGCTCCCCGATGTCACCGCAACCCCGGGATGGGTCATCGTGTTGGCGTTCGCGAGCGCCGGGCGAATCATGTTCATCGCATCGGGACCCGCCAACGACACACGATCCTGAGGAGGAACGACGATGCGCGGCATTGCGGTCCCCGTCATGCCCAAGCTGATGAGGCCCGAACCTTCCGGGGCCAAGAGGAAACGCAAGGATTCGGCCAGTTCACGCGCGGATTGAAAACGCTCGCTCGGTTCACGCGCACAAGCACGGGCAAACCATGCGTCAAACCCATCCGGAATCGGCACGCCCGAAGCCGCGACGACTTGCGACGGAATCGGCACCGGTCGCGCGCAAATCTGCACGATGAGATCGCCCAACGCTTCACTGTCGAATGGTCGCACGCCGCAAACGCATTCGAAGGCGATGACCCCCAGAGACCAAAGATCCGCGCGATGATCGATCGACTTGTTTCCCAGCGCCTGCTCGGGGCTCATGTAACACGGGGTTCCAACAACCGAACCGGTTCTCGTCGACACACCACCTTCGGCTCCAAGCGCGCCGGTCGTGGTTTTGGCGATTCCGAAATCGAGCACTTTGGCGATTTCGTCATCGTCGTTTTTCACGAGAAACACGTTTCCAGGCTTCAAATCGCGGTGAACGATGCCCGCTTCGTGGGCTTTGCCGATGGCCCGAGCGACGTGCGTCATGATCGTCGCCGTCATGATCGGCGGCAAAACCTTCAATCGATCGAGGCGATGTTCGAGGGTTTCACCTTCCAACATCTCCATCGCGATGTACGGAAGTCGTCCGTCGTAGCCATGATCCAGGATCTGTACGACATGCGGACTGCGCAGCGCGGCGGCGGCTTTCGCTTCGCGGAAAAACCTCTGCACAACCTCGCTGTTGTTGAGATTTCCCGGTCCCAGCAGGTCGACATCAATCAGCTTGATCGCAACGGAAGCACCGAGCGTCGTGTGCTCTGCGCGCCACACTTCGCCCATGGCTCCTTTGCCGAGCTGACTGACCAACCGGTATTTCCCGGCAATGATCATTCCGGGACCGAAGCTACTCATACCGACCCGAGCTTAACCCAAAACGCGCACGCAAAGGAAGCTCCGTGCAAAAAACTTCGCGTGATGCGTCGGCGCGTTCCACGCAACACACGGCCGTCTCCACCGCGACAGGGCGAATGTCCACGATTTCACGGCCGCTCACGCGCCGACGTGCACGAATTCGTCTCATCCGGCACGTGCCGCGAAGTCCTTCATGAACGCCACCAGGCACTCGACGGATCCAAGCTCGACCGCATTGTACAGAGAAACTCGAATTCCACCGGTGATGCGATGGCCCGCAAGACCCACCATGCCCTGCTTCGCCGCTTCCGAGACAAACCGTTTCTCGAGGTCCTCCGTGGGCAAACGAAACACGACGTTCATGTAGCTGCGGCTGTCCTTGTCCACCGGCGCCCGGTAGAAGTCGGCCATCGCGTCGAGCGTTGCATACAGAAGATCGCCCTTGCGTCGGTTTTTCTCTTCGACCGCCGCCAATCCACCCTGCTCCTTCGTCACCGCAAGAACGTTGCGTACGAGGTAGATCGCGAACGTCGGCGGCGTGTTGTACAGCGAGTTGTTCTCGGCAAACGTTCGGTATTGAAAGATTTTGGGGATGTCCTTGCGCCCCGAAGCCACGAGATCCTTGCGCGCGACGATGACCGCGATCCCCGACGGGCCGATGTTTTTCTGGGCACCCGCGTAGATGAACGCATAACGATTCACATCGATCGGCTTCCACAAGAAATCACTCGACATGTCCGCAAAAAGCGGCGCGCCCGCCGTCTCCGGCACGTAGTGCCATTGCGTTCCGAAAAGCGTGTTGTTCGTCGTGATGTGCACGTAGGCCGCACCGGGAGCGATCGCGAGTTCGTCCTGACGAGGTATACGCGTGTAGCGTTTGTCTTTGATCGTCGTGGCGGCGACCCGTACATCGCCGATTCGTTGCGCCTCTTCGTAGGCTTTCTCCGACCAACCACCCGTGATCACGTAGTCCCCCGAGCGACCGGTTCCGAGGAAATTCATGGGGATCATCGCAAACTGGTGACTCGCTCCGCCCTGCAGAAACAAGACGTCGTAGTCGTTTGAAATCCCGAGCAGTTCTCGCAACAGCGAGATCGCTTCGTTGTGCACTTGCTCGTACGCCTTGCCGCGATGGCTGTGCTCGATGATCGACATTCCCGTCCCCTCGAAGTCGAGCATTTCGCGCTGTGCGCGTTCGAGCGCGGCAAGGGGAAGCGCAGCGGGACCAGCATTGAAGTTGTGCACGCGAGCCATGGGATCTCCTCGATTCCCCGGGCCTATAGCACGACCGCGCGTTCGCCCGTATCGTCACGCCATGTCTCCATCGCCGGCGACGCCTCCCGCGCACGTTTCGCCCACCGAAAGCAGGCTCGTAGCCGAGTTTCCTCGCTTGCGGGACGCCGTGCCGTGGATGCCTCTGGCGACGACGCCGACCCCCGTCGAACCTTGCTTCGCCGTCAGCGCGTACCTCGGGCGAAGCGACGTGTGGATGAAACGCGATGATGCGATCCATCCCGTTTTCGGGGGCAACAAGATCCGCCGCTTCGAACACATCCTCGCGGACGTCCAAGACAAGGGGGCTCGAGAGATCGTGACCGTCGGCGGTTTGGCCTCGACGCAAGTGACCGCGACGATTCTGCTGGGAAAAGAGCTCGGCCTGGATGTCACCAGCGTTCTTTTCGACCAACCCATCACGTCCTTCGCCAGACAATCGTTGCTGGTCCAAGCATCGAGCGGCGCGCACTTGATCTATGGCGGAAGCTACGCGCGAACCGCGCTGCTCACGCTCTCGAAACTCTGGCGATCACGCAAATCGGCGTACTTCGTTCCCCCCGGCGCTTCGTCGCCTTTGGCCAATCTGGGGTACGTCGCCGCGGCCTTCGAATTGGCCGACCAGGTTCGTCGGGGTGAAATGCCCCAACCCGACGTGATCGTCGTTCCCGCAGGCAGCGGCGGAACGGCGGCTGCGTTGTGCCTGGGTACGTCACTGCTCGGTTGGGACACGACCATCGTCGCGGTTCGGATTACCGAACGCCTCGTGTGCAACAGCGCGACCCTGGGCGTGCTCGTCGAACGAACGCGTTCTTTCTTGGCGAAACATGCGGGCGGGTTGCCTCGCCGTTCCGAGGCGAAAGCCCGCATCGTGATGGATCATGGATGTGCGGGGCGAGGGTACGGGCATTCGACTCCGGAGGCTCGAGACGCCTGTGGTGAAGTGGAGAAGCTGATTCAGGTCCCCGGCGAGATCACGTACAGCGGAAAAACGATGGTGGGCCTTCGGCGCGCGTGTGCGGCGTATCCCGGTAAAACGATTCTGCTCTGGAATACGTTGTCGTCCGTATGGCCTCGACCAAACGTGCGTCCAGACGAACTGGCCGAACCGTTTCAGCGCTTCTTCAAGGGGAACATCGAGGTTTGACGGCGGAGATTCGGGATCACGGCGGCGGGGGATAGGCGGGACCGAAGTTCGTTTCGGCGACGTCGTCGTACGTCATGAGCGGCGTACGCACGGCGGGGTTGGCGTAAAGCGGTTTGACCACGCAGCCTTTGGATACACATTCGCCGGGTTTGGCTTCGCGAAACGCGACATCGGCGACCATCCAAAAACGATTGCCCGTGGGCAAACCCGCGCCGTCTCCGGATGTGAACGTGATCTGTTGTTCGGGATCGTAAAAACCCTTGGATCCAAGCTCGGCCGTGAGCGCTCCGTCGCAGAAGATCTTCACGACGGGGTGCACATCGTACGTTTTGCCTCCGTTGTCGTAGTAGTGCACGCCGACACGGAACCACTGCGTCTTCGGCGGGAAGTCGACGTTGATGTTCTCAGGGGCGCAGAAATCCGTGTCGTCCGGATTGGAAATCATTGGATTGCAACTGATGTTGTCGAGGTCGAGGCGCGGGTTGTGACACCCTTTGCCCTCGAGCTGCCAATCATTGCCCACGCCGCGCGGCGCGAAGTAGCAGTTGTTCTTTTCGAACACGGGATCTTTCCACCAGCTCACGGGATCCGGCGGCATCGCATTGAGCGGGAACCATTCGGGTGTGTCGCCGCCGAGGCCGGTGAAGTCGCTGATCGTGCAATTGCCGTAACCGCAATCTTGAGGCGCTCCGCTCACACTCCACGGCTGCGTGTTGTTCGGTTGATGCAGGTGCAGGTCGAGATCCACGCCGTCGCCGCCGAGGTCATGCTCCCAAGAAAGTTCGACGCGCAAGCCGAGTGCCCCGACAAACAGCGGATAGGTG
>WBZU01000542.1_pt1 | contig 32101 bp, 34 predicted proteins | sample 5204311 | NCBI WGS metagenome assembly WBZU01 (sample SAMN12344359, study PRJNA552823) | activated sludge metagenome | biome: Activated sludge suspended growth; feature: Nitrification reactor; material: Wastewater; isolation source: activated sludge from nitrification reactor of wastewater...
GCGCCGGCAGTTTCCCGACGTCGCCATCCTCATGGGCGTCGGCAACGTCACCGAGCTCACCGATGCCGACACCAGCGGCATCAACGCGCTGCTGTTCGGCCTGGCCTCGGAACTCGGCATCGACGCCGTGCTCGCCACCAGCGTCAGCGGCCACGCCTGCGCCGCCGTGCGCGAGGCCGACCTCGCACGCCGCCTGATGCACGCCGCGCGCGAAGAGGGCGCCCTGCCGCGCGGCTTCGGCGGCGGCCTGATGACCGTCCACGACAAGCGGCCCTGGCCGCAGACCCTCGAGGAGATCCGCGCCGTCGCCGCGCGCGTGCGCGATCCCAGCTTCCGCATCCAGACCAGCGCCGAGGGCGTGCACGTCTTCAACCGCGACGGCTTCTGGAGCGCCACCGATCCCTACCAGGTTTTTCCCCACCTCGGCCTCGCGCACGACGGCGCCCACGCCTTCTACATGGGCGTCGAAATGGCGCGCGCCGAAATCGCCTGGCGCCTGGGCAAGCGCTACGTGCAGGACGCGCCGCTCGAATGGCGCGTCGCCGACCTGCGCGGCCGCGCCGGAAAGGAGGAGACATGCCGATGATCCGCGAGACGCTGGTCGTTACCCGCCGCGCCGACGGCGCTGCCCATGTCGCGCCGATGGGCGTCCAGCCCCTCACCCTGCCCGACGGCGTCGAGGGCATGCTGCTGCAGCCTTTTCGTCCCTCGGCGACGCTCGAGAATCTGCAGCGCTGGCCCTACGCCACGCTGAACCATGTCGACGACGTGCGTCTTTTCGCCGGCTGCCTCACCGGCCGGCGCGACTGGCCGACGCGCACCGCCGAGCGCATCGCCTGCGCCCGCCTGGAATGCGCGCTCGCCCACGAGGAGCTCGCCGTCGAGCGCGTCGAGGACGACCCGCAGCGCCCGCGCTTCGTTTTGCGGCTGCTCGCGCGCACGAGCCACGCGCCGTTCCCCGGCTACAACCGCGCCAAGGCCGCCGTCATCGAAGCCGCCGTTCTGGTGAGCCGCCTGCACCTGCTGCCGCCGAGAAAAGTCGCACGCCAGCTCGAGTATTTGCGTGTCGCCCTCGACAAGACTGCCGGCGAGCAGGAACTCGAAGCCTGGAGCTGGCTGATGGAAGCCGTGGCGCACCACTGGGAAAAACTGAGCGCGTGATGAACGGCTTGCGACCGCTGTTCCTGGCCAGCGTGCGCGACTGCCGGGAAGCCCAGCTGGCCGCCGCCCTCGGCGCCGACGTCATCGACCTCAAGGAGCCGCGCCACGGGGCGCTCGGCGCCGTCGCCCGCGACGAGCAGCGCGCCATCCTCGCCGCGCTGGGCGCGAAGCGTCCCCTCGTGTCCGCCACCGTCGGCGATCTGCCGCTCGACGTCGCGCCCCTCGCCGCCGCCATCCGCGCTACCGCCGCCACCGGCGTCGATATCGTCAAATTCGGCGTCTTCGCGCGCGGAACAACAGCGGCCGAAGGCTTGCGCGCGCTCGGCCGCGCGCTGCGCGGCAATGCGCCCGCGCTGGTGGCCGTGCTGCCCGTCGACGGCCTGGCCGGCATCGGCGAGATTCTCGACCTCGCCCGCCGCGCCATCGGCGACTGCGACGTGGCCGGCGTCATGCTCGACACCGCCGCCAAGACGCGTGGCAGCCTGCCCGAACTGCTTGCGCCCGCCGAACTCGCGCGCTTCGTTGCCGCCGTACGCGCGGCTGGCCGCTTCGCCGGCCTCGCCGGCTCGCTGCGCCGGGAGCATATCGCGCCGCTCGCCGCTACCGGTGCCGACCTCCTCGGGTTTCGCGGCGCCCTTTGCGCCGGCGATCGCACCGCCGCCCTCGATCCCGCTGCCTTCCGTCTCGTGCGCGAGCGGCTGCTTGCAGCCAGATCGGCCTCGCTCGTTCCCGCCTAGGCGTCCTGGCGCGACTGACTTTCCGAATTTCCGGAAAGTCAGCCGCCACGGTACGGCGAAGGCATTTCCACGACTGCCGCGCGCTTACAGCAACGGCCCGACGATGGCGGCGGCGTTCTGCCAAAGACGGCGCGAAGCGTGCCAGCCGCGCACCTCGGCCAGGGTGATCGGCCGGCTGTCGTCCAGATAGCGCCGTTGGCGCGCGTGCATCGCCGCGGTGGTCTCACGGTCCTGCAGCAGGATGTTGTTCTCGTAATTGAGATCGAAACTGCGGCGGTCCATGTTGGCCGAACCGATCAGCGTGATTTCGCCGTCCATGGTCAGCGACTTGGCGTGCAGCAGCCCCGGCTGGAATTCGTGAATGGCGACACCGGCTTCCAGCAGGCTCTCGTAATAGCTGCGACTGGCGGCGCCGACCGCGAAGTCGTCGTTGCGCGCCGGAAAGATGATCGTGACCCGGACGCCGCGGTTGGCCGCCGCGCACAAGGCCGCCTGCAAGGTCGCATCGGGAACGTAGTAGGGCGTGGTGATGAACAAGGTGCTTTGCGCCGCATGGATCAGCGAGGCGAACATCTCGGGCATGGCCGAGGCGCGGAAGGTTGGCCCGGTGGCGACCACCTGCGCCGCGAAACCGTCCTGCGCCGCCGGCAGCGGCCGGCGCAAAAGCGCCGAGACGTCGTCGCCGCCGTTGCCCATCCAGTCGCTGGCGAAAAGGTGCTGGTTCTGCCGCACCACCGGCCCGGTGAAACGCATCACGGCGTCCACCCACGGACCGTACCGGGCCTTGGGCAGAAAGGCCGGATCGGCGCAGTTCTGGCTGCCGCAATAGGTGATGGCATCGTCGATCACCAGGATCTTGCGATGGTTGCGCAAATCGATGCGGCCTTTGACGATACGTGCCAGCGGATTGCCCACCGGCAGCGCCTGGCGTACCTGCACGCCGGCCGCCGCCATCGCTCGCCAAAGCGGGCCCCGCACCAGCGCTCGCGAACCGACGTCGTCGACCAGGGCGCGGCAGGCCACGCCGCGGGTGGCGGCGCGCATCAGCGCTTCCCCCATCTTGCGGCCGTTGTTGTCGTCCAGCCAGATGTAGAACACCAGATGCACGTGTTCCCGCGCGGCGTCGATGTCGGCGACCATCGCAGCGATGGCGGCATCCGAGTCGGCCATCAGCCGCGCCTGGTTGCCGGCGACCGGCGCGTAACCGGATATCGAGTGGCCGACCCGAAACAAATCGGCATAGCGGGCGGTGCCGATGGCGGAATCGACGTCGACCGCCGGTCGCGGCAACTCGGCAAAGGCCTTTTGCAGCCGCGCGATTCGCTGGCGGCCGATGCTGGTCTGCCCGACCAGAAGATAAGCCAGCGCGCCGAGATAGGGCAGGGCCACGATGACGGCCAGCCAGGCGGCGCGCGACTCCGGCAGGCGGTGCGCGCGCAACAGAACATGCGCCACGGCGACCAGTACGATGGCGATATGCAGGATCAGCGGCAGCATCAGGCGATCGGTCGGCGGGCAGGCACCACCGTCAGGTGGTCGCGACCAGTCCCGGCAGCAGCGCGGCGAGCCCGACGATGATCATGTCCACCGCGATCGCCAGCAGGATCATGCCCATCAGCCGCATGGTGGTCGCACGCGCCGTGGCGCTCATCGTCTTGCCGAGGTCGGCTGCGAAATACATGACCAGGAAGACCATGGCGAGAATGAGCGCAACCACCGCGGCGAGTCCGATGAAAGCGGCGGCGTCATGCGCGTTGCCGCCGTAGATGATCAGGGTGGCGATGGTGCCGGGGCCGACCAGCATGGGAAATGCCATGGGATAGAAAGCCAGGTCGGACAGCTCGTCTTTGCGATCGCCTTCGTCAGCGCTGCCGTGATGCGAGGCGGCCGGCGCCCCGTTCAGCATGGACCAGGCGATATGCGCCAGCACCAGGCCGCCGGCGACGCGGAACTGATCGACCGTGATGCCGAAGAAGCCGATGATCTGGCGCCCGGCCAGCAAAATCGTGCCGCACATGACGACGCAATACAGAATGACGCGGAGCGCCAGCCAACGCTGCTGTGCGACCGTAAAGCCCGTCGTCAGGGCCAGGAAAAACGGCAGATTGACGAAGGGATTCATGATCGCAAAAAAAGCGCCGAAGGCCTTGACCAACTCAACCCGGTCCATGGCGCTAGTCCTCGGAGGCCAGCGCCAGCGGGTTGGGCTCGGGGGGCGCGACCCGGCTCAAGGTGTTGCTGTCGTGGTGATCGAACGGCGCCTCCAGCCCCGGAATGACCAAGGTGGTCGACAACTCGTAGGACCAGCTGTCGGCGCCGTGAATGACGACGGTGCAGCGATAATGGTCGGTGCGGAAAGCTTCTTCCAGGAAGCCGTTGGAAACGATGCCGTAGGCGGTGTCGCCGCGCGTCGCGGTCACCGTGAAGCGGGTGTCGTCCGCCTGCGCGCGCCCGGCGGCGAGCAGCGCCTGCCCGCGCGGGATGGTCAGGCTTTGCAGTAGCAGACCGGTCGCCGGTTCCCACAGCCAGTAGCCGACCTGGTCGTGGAAGGTGATCTTTTCCTCGGGATTGTTGATGTGCATGTGGTAGCGCAAGCCGTAGAACAACTGCGGACCGTTGAGTTGCGGATCGATGGGGTCGAAACGTACGGATTCGATGAAGGTCTTCCGTTCCGGACCATGCGCCTTGGGGCTGATGTCCTCTCCCTTGTCCGAACGCCAGACGCCGGCCAGGCCGCGCAGCGGTCCAAGATGACTCAGGGTATCCGGGGAAAACTCGGCCTCGGTGTAGATGTCGGCAGGCAGCGCCATGAAGTTCTCCAAAAAAAACCAATATGCAAGCCGACGCGCTGCGTCGCTCGGCAGATGGATCGAGCGCAGTCATTATAAAAGATGGATACGCATCTTGCCGGCGGCATAAGCAGGCAATTTCAGAAAACCGCGATTTCCCCCGGTTTTTTCTGAGCCAAAGACGGCGCGAAGCATCCCTCCAGTTCGTCCCGCAGGTGGGTCGCATGCGTCGCGTCGATCGCCCAGATGCCGATATCCGCGTAGGTTTGCGCCATTGCCGGAAAAATTTCATCGACGATCTTTGCCGTTGCCAGCGCTGACAGGTCCGCCGTCGGGATCGGGCAGGACTTGAGCAGGACGAGGCGGCAAGCGCCGATGCGGTGGGCGAGCCAGAGGGCGAGCGAGTCGCCGGTGATGCGCCAGGAGCGCTCGACTTCGAGGGCATCGGTGGCCGGGTCGGGCAGCCAGACGAGCGGCGCCTGGCGCTGGCTGCGCGCGAGTTCGGCGGCGAGGCGCTCGGCACCCCAGGCGGCGCGAAAGCCGGCTTGTGCGGCGAGCATGCGGCCGAACTGGGCCATGGCGAGGAGCGCCATATCGTGTGCGGCCGCGTCGTCGAAACCGTGTTCCTTTTGGGCGAGACGGACGGTGTCGGCGAAAGGGCCGCCGCCGGGGACGATGACGAGCTTGGGTACGGCTGCAAGTTGTTCGAGCAGGCGCGGCAGCTGCGGCGAAGCGGCGAGGCTGCCGCCAAGCTTGACGACGATCGGCGTCATGCGCCGCATGCCGCGGCGAGGCGCGCCACGGCGACGGCCGGCGCGCAGCGCGCCGACCACAGGCGCGCTTCGTCGGTGGCCGCTTCGGCGCCGGGCAGATCGCCCCACGCGATCAGCGGGCGGCGCGCGCGGCTGGCGAGTTCCGCCACCAGCGGCGCGCCGACGCCGGCGGCGATGAGCGGCGCGCGTGGCGTCACGGCGCCGCGCAGCAGGACTTCCTCCAGCGCGGCGTGCAGCTCGTCGAGCAGGCGTGCGCGGTACCACCGGGCGAGTTCGCGCGCGCGATCGAGGCCAACATCGGCCAGATCCTCGGCCACCATGCGCAGCAGCCGGCGCGCGCTGGCCTCGATGCTTTTTTCGCCCTGGTCGGCGGCGGGCAGCAGGTCGGTCGATTCGTCCAGCTCGCCGCACACGCGCATGACGTCGGCGGTGGTGGCGAAGCATTCGTTCATCGGCCGGCGCAGCAGGCCGCCGAAGGGTACCTGCTGCGCCAGCGCCATCAGCGGCGTGCGCAACAGGCCAAGGTAGACGAGTTCTCCCGTCTCGAGCCGCTCGGCGTCGCTGGTGCCGACGGCGCGGATGCGCCCGCCGGCGAAGGGCACGATGTCGGTGGTGGTGCTGCCGAGGTCGACCAGCACGCCGTCGCCGATGCCCGCGGCGCAGCAGGCGGCGCTGGCCAGCCAGTTGGCCGAGGCGATGGCGCGGCTGGCGGCGGCGACACCGGCAAGCGGCAGCAGGCCGGCGTCGCCGGCGAAGAAGCGCAGGTCGTCGCGCGGCCGGCGCCGCGCCAAGGCATCGGCGAAGGCATCGGCGATGCCGCACACGCCGCGCTGGCGGTCGGGAAAAAGATCGGCCAGCTCGCCCGTCATGGTGACGGCGTGCAGCAGCGGCGTCGCCGGCAGGGCATCGAGCACGGCCGCCGTCGCAGCCTCGAGATGCTGCAGGCCCTGCCACAGCGGCGTTGGCAGCTGGCGCACGCGCTGCAGTCGTCCGTCGGCGCAGTGGGCGGCCTTGAGATGGGCACCGCCGATATCCCAGCCGACAGTGTCACGCATGGCAGGCCTCTGCCGCGAAGTCCGCGAGGATCTCCGCCGCCAGGTTGCGTCCGAGCCGCGCGGAGAGGCCGACATAGGCGCTGGTCAGGCGCGGGTTGACTTCCAGTACCGTGGCGCGGCCATCGACGCCGAGCACGAAGTCGACGCCGACGAAGCCGCGCAGCCCCGGGATGGCGGCGGCGATGTGGTGCGCCAGCGCCGCCGCGCCGGTCTGCGGCGGTAGCGCGATGCCCTGGGCGAGGCCCCGCAGGGAAAGGGCGCCGTCGGCGGCGACAGCGATGTGCTGGCGGTTCACCGAGAGCAGCTCGGCACGTCCGCCGGCGACGCGCAGCGACAGGCTCATGGCGAGCCCCGCCAACCAGGGCTGGGCGATGCGCCCCGCGTTCGATTCCTCACGGCGCAGCGTCTCGGCCTGCGCCGCCGTCAGGCGGCGCGCCTCTTCGCAGCCGCAGCCGCAATCGGGCTTGACGGCCCACTCGGCGTGGCGCGCCAGCGGTGCCGTGGCGAGCGGCCAGGTCGGCGTCGTGCGGATGCCCGCAGCGGCGAGCCGTGCCAGCGTGCGCGACTTGCTCGAGGCCAGCTCGACCGCCTCGCGCGTGCAGCCGAGCACGGCGACGCCGGCGCGTTCCAGCGTGCGCAGGTGGCCGAGGGCGATGCCGGCGGATTCCGGCGCGACCAGCCAGACGGCGTCGACCTGGCGCGCGGCGCGCAGCAGAAAATCGCTGTCGCGTTCCTGCGCGCGCGGCGTCACGCGCGCACCGCAAGGCGGCGCCGGAAGATCGGGCGCGGCGCTCGCCAGCAGCACGACATCCGGCACGGCGGCAAGGTCGGCACACAAGGCATCGCGCATGGCGCAGCCCTCGGCGACGATGGATGGCGGCAGGGCGGCGCCGCTGCCGCTGGCGTATTCATGCACCAGCACGCGCATCAGGCCGCCACCTTGCCGAAGAAGGGCCTCAGCGCGCGGGCGTCGAGACTGCCGTCGTGCAGCGCTGTGGCGACCAGCGCGCCGGCCGCGCCGGCCGCTTCGAGCCGCATGAGGTCGGCGGCGTCGCGCACGCCGCCGCCGGCATAGAGTGCGACGTCGTCGCGTCCCGCCGCGTCGGCGCCCTGGCGCAGGGCGGCAAGCAGCGCCAGCGGCGGGCCGCGCCGCACGCCGACGCCGGCCAGTTCCATCGCCAGCACGCGCCGCGGCCAGCGATGCGTCTCGCGCGCCAGCCCCGCCGGGCCGAGGCAGGCGCCGGCCCGGTGGTCGAGCGAGAGCGCGAAGTCGGCGCTCGTGCCGGCCAGGTCCTGCGGCCGCTCGCCTTCGGCGAGGCTTTCGCTGCCGATCACCGGCACCAGCGCGATCCCTTGTTCGGCCAGCGCGGCGGCCAGCTCGCCGACCCATGCGGCGCGGCCGGCATCGAGCCACAATGCGCGCACGCCGCGGCGGCGGAGGACAGAACCGAGACGCTGCAGGGAAGCGAAGTTGCGCCGGCTGCCGTCGCGCGTGATGGCGTCGAGGTCGGCGGCATAAACGGCGGGGAAAGGCGCCAGCTCGAGCAAGGCGGCGGCGACGGCGACCGGATCGGCATCCTCGGCGAGGCGCGAACGCACCGGCCGGTAGCGTTCGCGCTCTCCGGCCACGGCGCGCACCACCTGGCCGTCGAGCAGATCGATCACCGGGAGGATGTGCATGGTGCGCCTATCCTCCCTGGATTTCCGCTCCCCTGGGCATAGGGGAGCGCGGATCGACCGCCTAGGCCTTGGCCGCGAAGGGGTGCGCGGCAGTGCGCTTCTTGGCGACGACTTCGGCGGCCCTCGGCTCGCCGGCCACAGCGCGGCTGATCGCTTCGCGCGTGGCGCGGTAGTTGAAGTCCTGGATCTTGGCGTCGTCCTCGGCTTGCCAATGGATGAACACGCCGACCGAGACGAAAATGTCGTCGGCTTCGTCGGCGGGGATGGTGCCGTCCTCGACCGAGTCGGCCACCGCCATCGCCACCGCGCGCTGCGCCGGGCCGAACATCTGCACTGCCTGCTTGGCGCCCTTGATGGTGACCTTGTTGAACATCACGGTGCTCGGCTTGCACATCAGATTCGGCGCCACCACCGCCAGCAGGGCGGTAAAGCCGTCCTTGTTGTTGGTGAGGCAATTGCAGAAGGCGGTTTCCGCCGCCGAGCCGCGCGGCCCCAGGATGAGGTCGATATGGGCGATTTCGTTGCCGTCGCCGACCAGGGATTCGCCGACCATGACGCGATTGATTTTTGCCATTGCATTCTCCAGTATGGTTTGAAGGAAGTGCGCGGCGCAGGGCCGCCATCCGGATAAACGCAGGAATCATGCTAGCCGCGCTGCCCCCCGCGTCAGACCGTGGGCGAACAGCGTCGCTACCGTCAAGTCGGCGCTGGTGCCGGGGTTGAATCCTCGTGCCTTCAGGGACTTGTCCCAGTCGAGCAGCAAGGTGCGGCGGACCGGCGCGCTGTTCTCGGCGCTCCATCGGCCAAGGATTTCTGCCGCCTCGCGGGTTACAGAGTGTGCCGCGTTGTCACCGAACTTGCGCACCAGGTGGCTGTCCGGCCAGCGCGCCAGGACGGTGAGGTACAGCGCCGTCGTCGCCGCCGCGATGCCCTCGCCGCCGGCGAGGCGGCTGTGCAGCAGCGGCAGGGTGAAGACGCGCAGGTCGGCGAAGTCGTCGGCGTAGAGTTGGGCGATGCGGTCGCGCGGGGCGGCGAGCGCCATGGCGGCAACCAGGCCGAGGCGCGGCGGCTGGCGTACGTCGTCGTCGCCGCCATCGCCCAGGCCGCCCGGTTCCGCCAGGGCGATGGCGCGGTAGGCGAGCTCGGCGTCGTCCATGCGGAGGGCGCGCAGGACCGCGGCGACGGTGCTGCCCGACTCGGCCGCCACGGCCAGCGGCGCACAGAGCAGCAGGATGCCGAGGTTGGTGTTGCAGCCGACCGCCTGGCGCGTCGCCGTTACCGCGTCGAACAGGCGCCGGCCGAGCGGGCTGCCGGCACGGCACAGCGCTGGTGCGGCGGCCTCGGCACTGGCGATGAAGTCGGCCACCGTCATGCCGTGGCCGTCGGCGTCGCGATGCACGTTGCCAGGCTTGAGCGCCGCCACGTCGAGTTCGCAGGCAGCGAGGAAGGCGGCGCGGATGGCGGTTTCATCCATGGGCCGTGATCGCGCACGGCGCGGCCCGCCGGCGGTCGAGCAGGTCCTCGGCCAGCGCGCCGGCGATGTCGAGGTCGGTGACGCGCTGCAAGCCCTGCCAGGCGGGCGCGCCGTTCACCTCGATGACGCAGGGGCGGCCGTCGGCGTCGCGCATGAGATCGACGCCGGCGTAGTCCATGCCCAGCGCGCGGCTGGCCGCGGCCGCCCAGCGTGCGAGATCCGCGTGTTCGGCGTCGCCGAGGTCGACCGGCCGCGGTTGCCCGCCGCGCGCGACGTTGGTGACCCAGTGGCGGCTCTCGCGCCGCATGCCGGCCAGCGCGCGGCCGCCGACGACGAAGACGCGCCAATCGCAGAAAAGCTTGCCGCGCGGCGGCAGCCAGCGCTGCAGGTAGGCGACGCCGGCCAGCAGCGGCGGCGCGGCCGGCACGGCGTCGATGCGTTCGAGTCCCTTGCCCTGCGAGCCGAACAGCGGCTTCGACACCACGGCCCGCCCCGCCGAGATTTCGCGCATGACCAGGCGGTTGGCGCCGGCGGCGTCCTCGCCGGCGAAAGTCAGTGGCGTCGGCACGCCGGCGCGGTGCAGCAGAAAGCTGGTCATCGCCTTGTCGACGCTCTTCTCGATGGCGCGCGCGTCGTTGTAGACCGGCACGCCGAGTTCGCGCAGCGCGTGCAGGATGTCCAGGCGCAGCACCACCTGCTCCAGCGTGCCGCCCGGCACGCCGCGCACGAAGGCCGCCTCGGGCAGGCCGCGCGCGAAGCCGGGCAGGAACAGGCCGTGCGGGCGGATCGACAGGTCGATGCGGCATTGGCGCAGGTCGACCGTACGGCAGTCGCACCCGTGCGCAAGGAAGGCGCGCTTGAGTTCGCGCGTATGCCAGGCGTTCGGCTCGTCGGTGATCAGCGCCAGGGTCATGCCAGCCAGAACTCCAGCAGCCGCGCGCGGTCCACCGCGCCGGCGGAAAAACTGCGCCCGCTGCGCAGGTTGCCGACGACGGCGCGCGCCGGGGCGAACAGCATCGGATCGAGCTTGTAGAAGTCGTAGCCGGCGGCCTTGAACAGTTCGCCGAAGGAGCGGCCGTGATCGGGCGAGCAGGACGAGGGCAGGCGCTGGCAGAGCGCTTCGGCGGCGTCATCCTCGCAGTCGACCATGAGGTGCACGGCGCCGCCGTAGAGGATGGCGTCGTTGGTGCGCGCCATTGCCGTGAGGAAGTCGCGACCGGGCGTTGGCAGCGGCGCGCTCCCCATGCCGTCGACGATGGCGCGCGGGTCGAAGCCGAGCGCGTGCGCCTTGTGCAGGGCGGCTTCCAGCACGCGCGCCACCACCTGCGTGGTGCCGGCGAGCGAGCGCGTCGGCGTGAGCACGATGGTCAGCCCCGCAGGCGCGAGGCCGGCGTCGGCCAGCACCTTGTCGACGACGGCTTGCGGCGGCGGCCGATCGGTCTCCAGTACCAGCACGCTGCTGTCGTGGCGGTCGGCGTAGCCCAGTTCGGCGAAGAGTTCCTCCTTGCCCGTCAGCGCGCGCACCGGGCCAGAGCCGAGGCTGAACCAGGCCTGCTTGCCTTCGCCGTGCGACAGGCCCCAGCCGGCATACTGGCTGGCGAGGCAGGCCAGCGCCGGTTGCGAGCTCGTCACCGTCAGCGCCAGCGGCCAACCGTCGCCGCTTGCCTCCACCCGCACGCGGCCGAGTCCGCCCAGGCAGATCTCGGCGACGCGGCGGCCGGCCTCGATGCCGCCCAGGCAATCGATGCCGGCGTCGACCAGGACCGGTGCGTCCTGGCCGCCGCTGACTTTCAGGCGCAGGCGCTCGGCGTCAGCACACAGCGAGGCGGCCAGCGGCGCGGCCAGCGCGTTGAGACTCAGTGTCATGGGTGTCTTCCAGTTTCGATGAAAGCGCCATCGTGCGGCGCTGGAGTTTCGTCAGCAACGCCTGCGTCGAATCGGCCGAACAACGCACGCTGCACACCGGTTCGCCGGGCGCGAACTCGGCGGCGCCGGTGGGCAGGTCGGCGCAGTGGGGCGGCCAGCGGAAATCCGCCGGCACCGCCAGCGGTGTCGCGGCGTACAGCACCGCCTCGCCGCAGGGCCGCCAGTCATGCAGCAGCGGCGCATCGGGCAGGCGGCCGGCGCAGGCTTCCAGGTGCAGGGAGAAGAGGTTCAGCGCGGGATAGAGGGCGATGCTGGCGGTCGGGCGCGGGTTGAGTTCCAGCACCTGCACCGCCTCGCCGTCGATCAGGCAGTCCAGCCCGGCCAGGCCGCGCAGCGGCAGGCGGCGGGCCAGCCTCTCGATGACGGCGGCGATCGAGGCCTTGGCTCTGATCGGCAGGGCATCGTCGCAGACTACGCCGCCGTAGCGGTAAGGCAGTGCCGCCGTCGGCGCGACGAGCGGGCGCTGCCAGCCGACGATGCGCGCCTCGCCGTCGGCAGCGAGAAACAGCGCCGAGGCGGGGCGCCCCGGCGCGCGCTGCTGAAAATAATCGCCCGGCGCGCGTGCCGCGCCCCGGCGCCACGGCCGCACGTGCAGACCGCCGGTACCGCCGGCACGCTTGACGAGCCAGCCTGGCCCTTTCGGCGTGTCGCGGAGACTGACTTTCGGATGCGGCGCGCCGATCTCGTCGAGCAGGGCGAACCAGCGCGCCGGCGTGGCGGCGGCGAGCACCGCAGCCTTTGCCGCGTTGGCGGGCGGCGCATGTTCGGCGAGCAGGTCGAGCAGTTCGGGGCAGGCCTCCAGGCCGCCGCCGGCGACGGCGCCGGCGAAGCCGCGCCGCGCATAGTGCCGGCGCATGTCGCAAATGGCCTCGTCGAGCCGGGGCCAATCGGGAGTGGCGCCGCGCATGGGCAGCCGCAGCGCCCGCCCTACGCAGGCCGCAAGCGTGTCGCGGTCGGCGAAGCCGTCGATGGCACACGGCGCATAGCCGGCGCGTGCGGCGGCCTGTGCCAAGGCGCGCACCGTCACGCCGACCAGGAGAAAATATTTATTCACGACACACCGCGCGCGCCATCTCGAAGCATTCGGCCAGCCCCAGCGTCACCGCCTCGCCGGCCAGCATCTTCTCGAACAGCCGGTGCTGCGTCTGGTACTTGACCTGGCCGACGGCCAGCGCGCCGATGCCTATCGCGCGTCCCGAGCCGGCGGCGAGCGGCTTGCGGTCGTCGAGCACGCCGAGACCCTCGATGCCGTCGGGCGGCACGGCGTTGAGGTCGGCGGCGGCGGCGAGTCGGCTCGCGGCGCCGAGTTCGGCGCGGCTGACCACTTGCACGCCGGCCTTGGCGGCGCCGAGCAGGATGTCGGTTTCCGCCAGCAGGCCGCGCCGGTGCGCATCGTCGGAGCAGACCGGCTCCACGGCGGCGCCGAACTTTGCCGCGACCATGTCGGTGAACTTGCGCGCGCGCTCGAGCGAGGAATGGCTGGCCAGCCGCACCTGCGCGCCGCAGCCTGCGGCGAGCACGGCGGCGGCGGCGCCGACCGGGCCGGCACCGAGAATGAGGAAGCGCTTGCCGGCCAGCCCGTCCTCGGCGGCGAGCGCGCGCTCGAGCGCCGCCACCGCGCCGGCGGCGGTGGTGAAACTGCCGCTCGGGTCGCAGAACAGCGAGACGACGAAGGGCGGCGTCATCGCCGCCCGCGCCGTCTGCAGCATTTCGGCGGCGACGTCGATCTCGCGCCCGCCGATGAAAATGCCGGTGCGGCGCACGCCCTTGGGGCCGCGCGAAAAAATGGCGTCCTGGGTCAGGCCGGCGACATCGCCCGGGGTCACCCCGCCATAGGTCTGCGCGTGCTGGAAGCCGGCGTCGATGGCCATGTTGACGTCGAAGGGGCTCATGTTGCGGGCGGGAGTGAGCATGTGCAGGATGGCGGGCTTTTCCATGGCTTGTCTTCTCCTCAGGAGGCGCGCACCGGCGCACCGCTACGCGATTCGACGATGCGCGCGCCGGCGTTGCGGCCGGCGACGCTGCGAAAGCGCACGGGATCGTCGGCCGCGCGCGCGGCCTTGGCCGCGTCGAGCAGATGGCGCGCCTCCTCCGCCGAAGCCGTCATGACGAAACCGGTCGGCCCCCACGAACTCTGACCGAAGCAGACGGCGCCGCGCTCGGCAAACCAGTCGAGCCAGCGCGCCACCTGCGGGCTGGCGAAGCGGCCGCCCTGCACCGGCGCGAAGTGGTCGCCGACCCGCGCTTGAATCTCCGTGACGGCCGGACCGAAGCGCGCGAAGTCGGTTTCGGCCAGCGCCGGCAGCACGTGCATCAGCGTGAGGCCGGCGATGCGCTCGGCGTCGCGCGCTGGGAAGGGCGGCAGGGTGCGGAAGGCGTTCGTTTCCGCCGCGCCCGAGAGGCCGGCGTGCCTGGCGTCGAAGACCAGCAGCACGCGCCAGGCGGCGGGAAAGGGCAGGCGCGCGACGATGGGCGGTATCGTCGTGCGCTCGGCGCGGCCGCCGTCCACGACGAAGCCGCCTTGTTCGAAGACGCCGATGCCGATGCCGGATCGCGCGCCGCGCTGGGTGAGATCGGCAATCTGATGCGGCGCAGCGTCGCGGCCGGCCAGGCGCGCGACGGCATAGCCCAGGGCCAGAGACAGCTGCGTGCCCGATCCGAGGCCGGCGTGGGGCGGAATGGCGTCCAGCAGTTCGATGGCGAGCGGGGCATCGAAGTCGAAGGCGCGGCGCAGGCGCGCGAGACAAGCCAGCGCCCGGTCGCGCTCGGGTTGGGCGCGCTCGCCGGCGGCGAAGTACGCCTCGCGCGCCGAGCGCACGCGCTGCACGCGCAGACGCGTACCCAGGCCGTCCAGTCCCAGGCCGAGGCTGCCGAAGCGGCGTCCCGAGCTGGCGCCCGGGTCGATGAAGCCCAGATGCAGCCGGGCCGGGCATTCGATATCGATCGCGTTCATTGCACTGTTCCAGATTCGTGACACTGTGTTGCGCCGGCATCGCCGCATTGCCGGCACCGCCTTGCTGCAGCGGGCTGGCGCGGGGCTTGCATGGCGGTGCGGCATGAATGCCACGCACTTCGTTTGCCCCTTCTGCGGCCTGCTTTGCGACGACTTGCCCTTTCCGGGCACAAGCGGACACGTGCAAGCGGCGTGCCCGAAGGCGGCGGCGGGCTGGGCGGCGATCCGACCGACGGGGGGCGCGCACGTCGATGGCGTTCCGGCCGAAGAGGCGGCGGCCGTGCGGACGGCGGCCATCGCGCTGGCGCGCGCGCGGCGGCCGCTGATCGGCGGACTGGCGGGCGACGTGCAGGCCATGCGCGCCGCGCTGGCGCTGGCCGACCGCTGCGGCGCGCGCGTGGTGCATGCCCACCAGGCAGCGGCGCAGCGCAATCTTTTCGCCCTGCAGAGCCGCGGCGCCGTGACGACCACGCTGGCCGAGGCGCGCCACCGCGCCGATCTCGTCGTCATCGTGGGCGGCGACGTGACGCAGCGCTTTCCGCGCGTCCTCGAACGCCTGTTCGCGCCCGAGCCGCTGTTTGTCGAGGCCGCGCAGCGGCGCATCGTCCTGCTCGGCGCGGAAACGCTCGAGCATGCGCCGGCCGGCGTGCCGGTGGAGCGCGTCGACTGCGGCGGACTCGATCTGTTTGCCGCGGTGGCTGCGCTGCGCGCCTGTTGCGAGGGCCGGCTCGATGGACACGGACGCGTGCCGACGGCGCTCGCCGCGCTCGCCGAACGCATGCGCGCCAGCCGTTACGGCCTGCTGCTGTGGGCGGCGGCCGACGTCGACGATGCCGGCGCCGACCTGCTCATCGAGCAGCTGCAGCTGCTCCTGCAGGGCCTCAACCGCGAGACGCGCTGGGCGGCTCTGCCGCTCGCCGGCAGCGGTGCCGACCTGACGGCCAATGCCGTGGCGGCCTGGCAGACCGGCTTCGCCCTGCCGCTGGAATTCCGTGGCGGCGAAGGGGCGGGCGACCCATTCCCCGATTATCGCGACGTCGACCTGCTGCTGTGGATCGCCGTATTGCCGGGACTGACTTTCCCCGATTGGGCGCGCGACCTGCCCGTGGTGGCCGTTGGCGCGCCGGGACTGGCGCCGCCGGGCGCGCGCGTCTTCATCCCGGCGGCCGTGCCGGGCGTCGAATCCGCCGGCCACCTGGTGCGCACCGACGGCGTGGTGACGCTGTACGCGTCGGCGCAAGTGGCGACCGGACTGCCCTCGGCCGCCGCGGTGCTCGACCGCATCGCCACCGCCGTGCAGGCGCAGGCATGCTGACGCGGCTGAAGCACGGCCGCATCGTCGACCCGGCCAACGGCGTCGATGCCGTCGCCGACCTGTGGTTCGAGGACGGGCGCATCGTCTCCCCGCCCGCCGCCGGTAGCGCCGCGCGCGAGGTCGACTGCGCGGGCATGGTGCTGATGGCGGGCGGCATCGACCTGCACACCCACATCGGCGGCGGCAAGGTGAACATCGCCCGCACGCTGCTGCCGGAGGACCACGCGCCGCTGCATCTCGAGGCGGACATGGCGCTGCGCAGCGCCTGCGGCCACGCCGCCCCGCCGACCTTCGCCGCCGGCTATCGCTATGCCCAGATGGGCTACACCGCCTGCTTCGAGCCGGCCATGCTGCCGATGAACGCGCGTCAGGCGCACCTGGAGATGGGCGACACGCCCATCGTCGACCATGGCGCTTACGCCCTGCTCGGCAATGACGACTTCCTGCTGCGCCAGCTCGCCGCCGACGCGCCGCAGGCGAAGATCAACGACTACGTGGCGTGGACGCTCGCCGCCACGCAGGCGATGGGCATCAAGGTGGTGAATCCCGGCGGCATTTCGGCCTTCAAGTTCAACCGCCGCGCCTTCGATCTCGACGATGCCCACCCCTACTACGGCGTGACGCCGCGGCGCATCCTGCAGGCGCTGGCGCGCGCGGTGGCCGCGCTCGGCGTGCCGCATCCGCTGCACGTGCATGCCAGCAATCTCGGGGCCGCCGGCAACCTCGCCACGACGCTGGCGACGATGGAGGCGGTCGAGGGCTTGCCGCTGCATCTCACCCACGTCCAGTTCCACAGCTATGGCGCCGAGGGCGAGTTCAAGTTCTCCTCCGGCGCCGCGCAGGTCGCCGAGGCGGTGAACCGCGCGCGCAACGTCAGCATCGACATCGGCCAGATCATGTTCGGCCAGACCGTGACCTGCTCGGGCGATTCCATGGCGCAGCATCGCAACGTCGGCCTGGCCTCGCCGAAAAAGTCGGTGCTGATGGACATCGAGTGCGACGCCGGCTGCGGCGTGGTGCCTTTCCGCTACCGGGACCAAAGTTACGTCAACGCCTTGCAGTGGGCCATCGGCCTCGAGCTGTTCCTGCTGGTGGACGACCCCTGGCGCATCGTTTACCAGCTATCCGCACCTGATCCGCCTGCTCTGCGACAAGGCCTTTCGCGACGAACAGTTCGCGCGCCTGCATCCGGCGGCGCAGGCGATGTCGCTGCTGCCGCAGCTCGGCCGCGAATATTCCCTGGCGGAGATTGCCATCGTCACGCGTGCCGCGCCGGCGCGCCTGCTCGGGCTGGCCGAGCGCGGCCATCTCGGCGCGGGCGCGGCGGCGGACATGGCCATCTACCGCGAGCAGGCCGACCGCGAGGCGATGTTTGCCGCGCCGGCCTGGGTGTTCAAGGACGGCGTCGTCGTCGTGCGCGACGGTCGCATCCAGGCCGCGCCGCAGGGCGCCACCCACGTCGTGCGGCCGGACTACGACCGCGCCATCGAACGCGAACTCGGGCAGTATTTCGATCGCTACATGACGCAGCGCTTCGCCGGGTTCGCCATCGGCGACGACGAATTGCGCGAGGCCTGCAATCACGGCGGGCGACGGTACGTGCATCCATGCGACAGGCCATGCGACTGAACGGCGTATTCATCGATGACACTTTCGCCGAGGCCTTCGGCATGAAGGCGGCGCGCATCGTGGTGACGGCGTGCGATGCGACGTGGGCGCGTCACGCCGGCCTGGCGGCTACCGGCTTCGCCACCTCGGTGATCGCCTGCGGCTGCGAGGCGGGCATCGAGGCGGAACTGGACGCCAGTCGAACGCCCGACGGCCGGCCCGGCGTGGCGCTGCTGTTCTTCGCCGTGTCGACCAAGGAGCTGACGAAACAGATCGAGCGGCGCGTCAGCCAATGCATCCTCACCTGTCCGAGCACTGCCGCCTTCGCCGGCCTCGCCGAGGGCGAGCCGCTGCCCATGGGAAATGCGCTGCGCTATTTCGGCGACGGCTTCCAGATTGCCAAGCGGGTCGGCGGCCGACGCTACTGGCGTGTGCCGGTGATGGACGGCGAGTTTCTCTGCGAGGAGACGACGCCGATGGTGAAGGCGGTCGGCGGCGGCAACCTGATCTTCGTCGCCGACAGCGCGGCGGCCGCGCTCGCCGCGGCGGAGCGGGCCGTGGCGGCGATCCGGCGCGTGCCCGGCGTCATCGCGCCGTTCCCCGGCGGCGTGGTGCGCTCCGGCTCCAAGGTTGGCTCGAAGTACAAGGCGCTGCCGGCGTCCACCAACGATGCCTATTGCCCGAGCCTGCGCGGCCGGCCCGCCAGCGCCCTCGGGCCCGAAGAGCACTGCGTGCTCGAGGTGGTGATCGACGGCCTTAGCGCCGGGGCCGTCGCCGCCGCCATGGCCGCCGGTTTGCGCGCCGCCTGCGCGGTCGCCGGCCTGCGTCGCGTCACCGCCGGCAACTACGGCGGCAAGCTCGGCCAGTTCCACTTCAGGCTGCGCGAACTCCTGGAGACGCCGCCGTGTCCCTGAGACTGACTTTGCGTCAGTCGCCGCCGGGGCGGATTTCGCTGGCCGGCATCGTGCCGGACAAGCTGGCACGGATGACGGCGGCCGACATCGAGCGCCTGCCGCTGCGCTGGGGCAAGGAAACGCCGGCACTGGGCGATTTTTTTCGCGTCGCAGGCGCGCCGGATCATCATTTGGTCTTCGAGGGCATGGATGCGCGTTTCTGCGACGTGGCGCGCGGCATGACGGCGGGCGAATGCGAAATCGGCGGCGATGCCGGCGATTTAGTCGCGGCGGACCTGCGGGGCGGCCGCGTCACGGTGCACGGTCGCGTCGGCGCCTTTGCCGCTTCGGGCATGCGCGGCGGCGAACTGCGCGTGAGCGGCGACGCCGGCGAGCGCCTCGGTGCGGCGTTGCCCTGGCTGGCGGCCGGCATGCGGGGCGGGCGGGTGCTCGTCGCCGGCAACGTCGGTGCGCGCTGCGGCGACAAGATGCGGCGCGGCGAGATCTTCGTCGCCGGCGATGCTGGCGACTTTTGCGCAGCGCGCATGGTGGCCGGCACGCTCGCGGTGGCCGGCCGCGTCGGCGCCCACGCCGGCTACGGCATGCGGCGCGGCACGCTGCTGCTGTTCGGCGCGGCGCCTTCGATGCCGCCAAGCTTCGTCGAGACGGCCTGCGTTGCCGACGCCTACCTGCGTCTGCTGCGCCGCCACTGGCTGGAGACGCTCGATGCCGGCAATGTCTTCGCCCGCCACGCGGGCCGGGCGGGGGAATGGCGCGGCCGCCGCTGGCTGGGCGACCTGGCGGGCGACGGCCGCGGCGAAGTCATGCACTTTGACTAAGGGAATTCCCTGATCATCCGTCGGGAATTTCCTGATTGTGAGCCGCGGGGCGCGAACCTAGTATCGACCATTCCACGCAGCGGTTACCGGGAGGAGAAACAATGTTGGATCTCGCGGCCAGGCGGCATGCCGACTTCGTCATGCGATCGGTGGGCGATGGCCTGCCCGGGCAGCCAGGTTTCGTCGCCCGCTCGTGGCATCGCTGCATCAAGGATTACCGCCTCGATCCCGCCGGTGCCTTCGCCTTGGCCGGACTGTCGCGCGACCGGCTGGCAGCCTGCAAGGAACACAATGCCCACCTGCTGGTCAGCGCCCGCGCCGAGGCGTACAGCCTCTATCGCCAGTTGCCCGACCGCGACACCCTGGTGGTGATCGCCGACGCCAATGGCACCGTGCTCGAGACCCTCGGCGACGGCGTCTTCGTGCGCCAGGCCGCGCGCATCGGCATGTGCCCGGGCAGCGACTGGAGCGAGCGCGCCTGCGGCACCAACGGCATCGGCACCAGCCTGGCCGAACGCCGTCCCCTGGTCATCGACCGCGCCGAGCACTTCTTTCCCAGCTTGACCGGGTTGTCCTGCTGTGCTGCGCCGATTTTCGACGAGTGCGACCAGTTGGTCGGCGTCCTCGATGTCACCTCCGAGTCCGACCTGAGCGCCGAGCATTTCCGCATGCTCATCGGCATGTCGGCGAACACCATCGAGAACCGCCTGTTCGAGGCGCGCTACGGCCACCTGCACCTGGTGCACCTGCACAGCCGGCGCGAGTTGTTGCACACTTTCCACGAGGGCCTGGTGGCGCTCGACGACAACGGCGAGGTGGTGGCGGCCAACCGCAGTGCGACGCTGCACCTCGGCTGCGCAGGCCTGGTCGGACGCAACGCGCGCGATGTGCTGGAGATCGGCCTGAACGAGCTGCTCGGCCGCGCCGCCGAGAGCGCCGGCTATCCGCGGCCGCTGACGGCCGCCGGCGGCCGCTCCATCTTTGTCTACATGAAGCCGCCGCGGCGCCGCGTTGCCGCGCCGCGCACGGCCGGGGGCGCGCCGGTGCCCGAGGCGCCGCGCCGCGACTGGGGCGATGCTGGTGTCGAGCGCGACTTCAGCCGCGCCGCCATGGTGTACGAAAAGGGCATCCATGTCCTGCTGCAGGGCGAGACGGGCTGCGGCAAGGAGGTCTTCGCGCGCGCCCTGCACGAGGCCGGTTCGCGCGCCGCCGGGCCTTTCGTTGCGGTGAACTGCGCGGCGCTGCCGGAAACGCTGATCGAGAGCGAGTTGTTCGGCTACCGCGGCGGCGCCTTCACCGGCGCTTCGCGCGAAGGCCGGCGCGGCCGCATCCTCGCCGCCGACAAGGGGACGCTGCTGCTCGACGAGATCGGCGACATGCCGCTCGCCCTGCAGGCGCGCCTGCTGCGCGTGCTGGAGGAGAAGGAAGTGACGCCGCTCGGCGGCGAGTCGGCGGTGAAGGTGGACCTGCGCGTGGTCTGCGCCACGCACCGCGACCTGCAGCAGATGGTGGCCGAGGGCAGTTTCCGCCGCGACCTTTACTTTCGCCTCGCCAGCTTCACCGTCGAACTGCCGCCGCTGCGCTTGCGCAGCGGACGCGCGGGCCTGATCCGCAGTGTGCTGGCGGAAGTTGCGCCCGGCGCGGCGCTCGCGCCGGCGGCGCTGGCCAGTCTGGCCGCCTACGCTTGGCCGGGCAACCTGCGCCAGTTGCGCAACGTGCTGGAAACCGCCGCCGCGCTTGCCGGAGGGGCGACCATCGATTCGGCCGACCTGCCGCCGGAAATCCACCCGGGGGACGGTTTCGGCGCGTTGCCCGAGCTGGACGAGGCGTTGCCGCGCGGCGCAGCCGATCCGGACGAAGGCGAGGGCGCCGAACTCAGTTGCCTGGAGCAGGCGGCGCGGGGAGCCATGCTGCGCCTGCTCGAGCGCTACCGCTGGAATATCACGCGCGTGGCCAACGAGCTGGGCGTGAGCCGCAACACCGTTTATCGCAAAGTCGAGCGCTATCGGCTGGTCCGGGACTGAAGCGGGCGGCAGCGCGCTTGGCGGTGTTCAGTCGCCGACGCGCAGGACGATCTTGCCGATGTGCCGGCCGCTTTCCATCAGCCGATGGGCTTCGGACGCCTGTTCGAGCGGGAAGGTGGCGCAGACTTCCGGCAGGCAGCGCCCGGCGGCCAGCACGGGCAGGACTTTCTCCCGCAGATCGCGGGTGATCGCCGCTTTCTCGGCGGCGGTGCGCGAGCGCATGGTCGATCCGGTGAGGGTCGCTCGCTTCTGGATGAGAGCGAACAGGTCGAACTCGCGAGCGACGGAGCCGCCCAGGAAGCCGATGAAGATCAGCCGGCCGTCCTTGGCCAAGGCGGCCAGGTTGCGCTCGAGATACTTGGCGCCGACGATGTCCACGATGACGTCGACGCCTCGGCCGTCGGTCCAGGCCAGCGCTTCCTTGGCGAAATCCTGTTCCCGGTAAGGGATCGACCGTTCGGCGCCGAAGCGTAGCGCCGCGGCTGACTTTTCCGGCCCCGAGTCGGTCGAGATGGCGCGCAGGCCGAATTCGCGAGCCAGCATGAGCGCCGTCGAACCGATGCCGCTGGCGCCGGCATGCACCAGGACCGTTTCACCGCGCCTGGCGCGGCCGATCTGGAACAGGTTGGCCCAGACGGTCCAGAACGTTTCCGGGATGGCGGCCGCCTGGATGACGGTGACGTTGCCGGGTTTCGGCAGGGCCTGGCCGGCCGGCAGCAAGCAGTACTCGGCATAACCGCCGCCATCGGTCAGGCCGAAGACCGGATCGCCGATGGCGAACTCCGTCACCGAGGCGCCGGTCGCCACCACCTCGCCGGCGATTTCCAGCCCCGGCGTTTGCGTCACGCCCGGCGGCACCGGGTAAAGGCCCTTGCGTTGAAGCACGTCGGGTCGATTGACGCCGGCGGCCATGACCCGGACCAGCAGCTCGCCGCTGCCCGGCACCGGCGTCGGCACCGTTCGCGGCTGCAGCGCTTCCGGTCCGCCGGGGGAGGAAATCGCCACCTCGGTCATGGTGGCGGGAAGTTTGGGACTGGCCATGGCGCGCTCCGACGATGGTGATGGGTGCAGCGCGAATGTTATCGGGAATGCTGCGATTAGCTTTCCCGAAAGTCAGTCATGGCGACACGCCGATGACCGTGGGGTCGTCGGCGCATGCCAGCAGCCGGCGCACGCGGTCCTGCCAGTGCGCGCGAAACGCCTGCGCTTGCGCGGCGCTCGCCCGGCCGCTCAAGCACAAGGGCATCAGTTCGCCCATGCGCGGGTCGCCGGGGACGCGGGCGAGATCGGCAAAAACTTCCACCGCCGCCCCGGTGTCGAGCCGGGTGAAGCGCAAGGACCCGTGCGCGAGCGCTTGGTCGAAGAACAGCTTGTCGCGCCGGTTGAACTGGCCGGCCAGGCCGCGAAAACCGCTGTCGGCGGTGGCGCCGGTGACGAGCGTGGCGATGCTGGCGATCACCCCGGCGACGCCCGCGTCGCGGGCGTCGGCGAGGTCCACGCGAATCTCGCCGCGCACCGGCAAGGCGCCGGCGTAGAGGGCCGCCAGCGCCGTGCGCGTCATCAGGAAGGCGGAGGCGACGGTCGGGCAGCTGTGGCCGGCCAGCCGCACGGCATCCTCGTAGCGGTAGTCGATGATGCCGCCTTCGGCGGCGCCCAGAAAGTCGGCGAGGGGGTCGCGCACGCGGATGACGGGCGCAGTGGAGAAGAAGTCGGGGAACGTCATGTCGGCGTCAACCCGTGCTCCAGGCGCGCGGGCGCTTCATGCCGGCGATCTTGCAGGCCTGGCCGGGATAGCCGTAGGGAAACAGCTCGAACAGGCGCTTGCGGCCCGTGCCCGGGTAGCGTTTCTCGAGGTGCTTGATGATGTGCCGCGCGTCCGGCGCGACCTGATGCTCTTCCCACAATTCCCGCATGCGGCGAATCACGTCCCAATGGTCGTCTTCGAGCGCAATGCCCAGTTCCCGCGCCAGGGCTTCGGCGATGCCCTCGTTCCATTCCGCCGGTTCCACCAGGTAGCCCTCGGCGTCGCGCACCGGCATTTCGACTCCCGCTTCCATGCATCGCTCCTTCACGCTTGGTCATTACATCATGCCGTGATATTGTTTCCCGGACAACCCGACAGCGTCAACTCCCCGATGGGAGTATGCGGCCTTTATCCCAGCGAGCAACCCGATGAGCGACTTACCGTTCGGCAAGGAGGATTTCGAAGCCCTGTCGGCCTTCCGTTACCAAGTGCGTCGATATCTGCGCTGGAGCGAACTGCTGACGCGGCGCAAGGGCGTCACCAATCTGCAGTACCTTCTGCTGCTGCACCTCAAGGGCTTTCCCGGCCGGGAGTGGGCGACCATCACCGAGCTGGCCGAGCGTTTGCAGGCCCGCCACCACGGCGTCGTGGCCTTGGTGTCGCGCTGCGAAAAGTCAGGCTGGGTCGAGCGGCACGCCGGTCGGGCCGACGGCCGCCAGGTGGAAGTGCACTTGACGCGCAAGGGCGCCCGCGTCGTCGATCTCCTGGCGCGGCTGCATCGCGAGGAACTGCTCCGCATCGAAGGCGGATTCTCCGTGCCGGGCAAGGAACAGTTGACCCAGGCTGCGCGCAAGGATGCGGCGGCATGAAGCGCAGCCACGGCCTGATCCAGCTTTCGCGCGAACACCACACGGCCCTGGTGCTGGCGAAACGGGCGCGCCGCGCCGCCGCGGCGACGGCGGACGCGGTCCGGGACTGCATCGCCGTCATCGGGACGGCGTTCGCGACGGAACTGGAGCCGCATTTCCGCATCGAGGAAGACGCTTTGCTACCGGCGCTGGCGGAACTCGGGCATTCCGAAGCAATGGCGCTGGTCGAGCAAACGCTCGCCGAGCACGCTGTCCTGCGCGCCCTGGCGGCGCGGTTGGCGGCGGGCGACGAGCGCTGTCTCGATCAGTTCGGCGAAGCGCTGGCCGCGCATGTGCGCTTCGAGGAGCAAGTGCTGTTCCCCGCCGCCGAGTCGATGCTCGCCCAGGAAGTGCTCGACGCCGTGCGCCGGTGTTAATCTTGCGGACCATTGCTTGATTCGATAGACCGCTCCCATGGCCGACACTACTGCTTCCGCCCCGCTTCCCGACAGCAACGCGATCCTCGCCGAACTGCGCCAGGTCATCGATCCCGAAGTGGGCATGAACATCGTCGACCTCGGTCTCGTCTATCGCGTCGACGTCGCCGCGGATGCCGTCGCCATCGACATGACCATGACCTCGCCGGCCTGCCCGATGGGCGACATGATGGTGGATGAGGTGAAGACTGTCGTGGCGGCCCTCGTGCCGGCCGGTGTGTGCATCGAGGTTCAGCTGGTCTGGTCGCCGCCCTGGGAACCGTCGCGCATGAGCGAGGCGGCGCGCAAGCACTTCCAGTGGTGATGCCGGCAATCCGGCGCGCGACGCGACCATGAAGCCCTTGCCGCCCGTGGCCCGCCTGCCCTTGCTGGCGCTCGGCGTCGTCGCGCTGGTGGTCGGCGTGCTGGCCGGTCTGGCGCGCTTGGCGGTCGTCGTGCCGGCGCCGATGGCGGCGCAGGCGGGCGCGCACGGCGCGCTGATGATCGCCGCCTTCCTCGGCACGGTGATCAGCCTGGAGCGTGCCGTCGCCCTGGCGGGCGCCGGCCGCAACTGGCCCTATCTCGCGCCGCTGTGCGCCGGCCTGGGCGGCATCGCGCTGCTCGCCGGCTTGCCGGTGGTCGCGGCGCAGGGACTGTTTTCCGTGGCCGGCGCCTTGCTGGCCGCCGGCAGCGGCCTATTGCTCCGCCAGCAGCCGGTCACGCATCTGGCGGTACTGGCGCTGGGCGCCGCCTGTTGGCTGATCGGCAATCTGGTGTGGCTGGCCAGCGGCATCATTCCGGTTGCCGTGCCTTGGTGGATCGCTTTTCTCGTGCTCACCATCGCCGGCGAGCGTCTGGACCTGACCCGTTTTCTGCCGCCCTCGCCGCCGGCGCGCCGCGCCTTCGCGCTGATCGTCGGCGTGCAGCTGCTTGGCCTGGCGGCCACGACATGGCGCGACGACGCCGGCCTGCGCCTGTTCGCCGCGAGCCTGCTGGCGCTGGCGCTGTGGTTGTCCGTCCAGGACATCGCCCGCCGCAACATTCGCCAGACGGGCTTGACGCGCTACATCGCCGCCTGCCTGCTGGCCGGCTACGGCTGGCTGGCGCTGGCCGGGCTGCTGGGCCTCGCCGGCGGCTTCGCGCTGGGCAGTCCGCTGCGCGACGCGGCGCTGCACGCGGTTTTCCTCGGTTTCGTCTTTTCCATGATCTTCGGCCATGCGCCGATCATCTTTCCGGCCGTGGCCAAGGTGCGCATTCCCTACCACCCGTTCTTCTACCTGCCGCTGGCCGTGTTGCACGTATCGGTGCTCGCCCGGCTGATCGGCGATCTTTCGTCCAACCTCGCCCTCGGCCAGGCCGCCGGCGTCGCCAATGCGCTGGCGCTGCTGCTGTTCATCGTTACCATGGTCATCAGCGTGGCGCGCGGCCAAAAATGACTCAGGTCAATTACCCGAGGATAAGAGTCAACTATGATCCGCCGGCCTATCAACCCATCGGAGAACTTTCGTGATCAACATCCCGGTCCATAACCATACCAACCCGGAAGGCCTTTATTCCTTTGACGCGCGCGGCATCGCCAAGCGTTTCCGCCACGCCGCGATCTTCGGCGCGCTCGATGCGCTGCACCCCGGCGAAGTGATGCGCTTCGTCAACGACCACGACCCCATTCCGCTGCTGCAGCAGATGGAAGCCCGTTACGGCCAGACGGTCGAAATCACCTATCGCCAGCGCGAGCCGGCCGGTGTGGTGATCGACTTCGCCAAGCGCTGATCGATGCGCCGGGCGTTTGCCGGCCTGCTGCTGACCGTGCCGCTCGCCGGCACGGCGGCGGACGAGATCGCACCGCCGCACCAGGAGCCGGTGCGCGAATACGCCGCGCGCGCCGCAGCGTCCGCCGCCACCCGCTGTACCGCCGGCGAACTGATGACGCTGCCGGTGAGCTTGGCCCAGGAGGCGCTGGTCGACACCGCCTACGACGCCGCGACCGGCCGACTGCACATTTTGTATCGCATGCAGTTCAACGACCTCACCGAAGGCTGGAACTGGCACCCCGACGCTGCGGCGGCAGGCGGCGATTACTACGCCTTCAAGTATCTGCCGATCGCCTCGGTCACCGAGGATCGCGGCAGCTACCGCGCCGAGGACAAGATCGGCGCGCCGCAGGAATTCCGCATCCGCTGGCGCTACGACTACTTCTTCGTCTTCGACAATCCCTACGATTTCTACGCGCGCGACGCCGGTGACGATGCCGGCTTCGTCGTCGACGTGGCCGTGCCGGAAGCCGATGCCCGCCGCCTGGCTGGCGGCGACCTGCGCATGAGTCTGCGCGGCCAACTGGCGCCGGACTGTCTTTCCGACAGCACGACGTTCTGGAAATCGACGTTTGCCACGCCGGTCGATTTCACCTTGAAGAAACGCTACCTGATCGGCAGGCTCACGGAGGTTTTTTTCCACGATGCCGCCTCCGGCAGGCTGCTGGCCCGCCTGCCGGCGCGCCCGGCCTCCCGCTAGACGCGGCCATGTTCCGGCAACGCCCATGAGATTCACGCAACAACCGCTGTGGTCGGCGGGTTTCCGCCCCTTCTTCATCCTGGCCTGCGTCGCCGGCCTCGGCCTGCCGATCTGGTGGGCCTTGATCTTCACCGGCAGCGTACCGCCGCCGCTGACTTTCGCCTTGCCGCCGGTTCAGTGGCATGCCCACGAAATGTTCTACGGCTTCGGCTGGGCGGTGTTCGGCGGCTTCCTGCTCACCGCCTCGAAGAACTGGCTGAACGTGCGCGGCTGGCATGGCGGCGCGCTGGTGTTGCTCGCCGCCGCCTGGCTGCTCGACCGGCTGGCCATGAGCCTGGGCGCCGGCTGGCCGCCGGCGCTGTTCTGGCTGGCCGCCGGCCTGTTCCAGGTGGCCATCGTCGCCATGCTGCTGCACACCATGCTGCCGCAGAAGGTGCGCGGCGGCGCCAGCGACAATTATTTCTTCTGGATCCTGCTGCTGCTGTTCCTGCCCGCCAAGTTCCTCATCCTGCAGCAGGCGCACTTCGCCGAAGGCTGGGCGATGACCCTGGCGCTGTTCCGGCTGGTGGTGCTCATCATGCTCGAGCGCACCCAGGTGCAGTACATGCGCCACGCCTTCCAGGCCGAGATCCTGCGCGATCCGCGCCTCGACGTTCCGATCAAGTGGCTGGCCCTGGCGCTGGCCTTCGCGCCCTGGCTGCCCGCCGCCGTCGCCGGCGGTGCCGAAGCCGTGCTGGCGCTGCTGCTGCTCGTCCGCTTCACGGGCTGGAAGCCGCTGCGCGCTTTCTCGCGCCTCGACGTCGGCATCATGTATCTCGGCTACCTGATGATCGTCGCGCAACTGCTGGTGGACGCGGTCGGCCATTTCGTGGCGCTGCCCTGGGTGGGCAGCGTTTCCGCGCACCTGTTCACCGTCGGCGTGCTCGGCACCATCATGCCGGCCATGATCGTGCGTATCGCCAAGGGCCATACCGGCCGCGAGGTGGTGTTCGAGCCGGCCGACAAGCTCGTGCTGTGGCTCATGATCGCCGGCCTGGTGGCGCGGGTCGTCATGCCGCAATTCCATCCGGCCGGTTATGCGATGTGGCTGCATATCGCCGCCACCACCTGGCTGCTCGCCTTCGCCATCCTGCTGTGGCGCTACGCGCCTTTCCTGCTGGCGCCACGCGTGGACGGCAAGGAGCACTGACGCCCGGGGAAGTCGGGAGACCGACTAGGGGTCAATGCCGCTGTCCGTCGGCAAGGGATCGCCGCCTGCGGCGGGCAGCCCGTTGCCGGAGCGTCGCAAGCATCGCCTGGCTTGATGCGTCGGTCTTTGCCGTCAGCTGTCTTTGCAGCGTTCGACGGTGCATCCGCAGCGCGCGCGCCGTGGCGGAAATATTGCCGCCATGGTCGGCCAGAACGCGCATGATGTGTTTCCACTTCAGATGTTCCAGCGACCGCGCCTTGGGGCCATCGCCCCTGGCGCCATCGCTGCCAGCCGGGTGGCCGAGGCCCAGCGCGGCGAGAATCGCGCCGACGTCCGCCGGTTTGGCGAGATAGTGATCCGCGCCCAGCTTGATGGCGTCGACGGCCGTCCTGATGCTGGCGTAGCCGGTCAGGACCAGTATTTTCATGGCGGGGTTGATTGCGCGCAGAGGCCGTATCAGCGACAGGCCGGAATCGGCGGCCAGCCGGAGGTCGAGCACGACCGCGTCGGGCGCCGAGCGCGTCGCGGTCGCCAGCGCGGCGTGAACGTCGCGCGTGGAAACGGCCTGGTATCCTCGCCGCCGGAACAGGTGCGTCAGGACGCGCGACATATCGGGATCGTCCTCGACGATCAGGACGTGCGGGACATTGTTCATGCTCGTGCTGTCGGTTTTGGGGGAAAGGCGGCGATTATCGGCACGAACGCGCTTGATATCCATATGACATATCGCCGCGCGTCGGAATGTCGCGACCGTTTTCCGCCCCAGGGAGCGGCCGGGCCTATCGATCGGTCAGTTGCGCATAGAGCTGCGGCAGGCGGGTGAGCAGTTCCTCGGGCTTTCTCATGATGACAAAGCCGTTCGGCCCGCACATATGGGGCAGGTAGGCGGCCGCTTCGCGGTCGATGGTGACGAAGAAGGGCTTGATGCCGGCATTGCGGGCTTCGGCGAGGGCGTGGCGGGTATCCTCGATACCGTAACGGCCTTCGTAGAGGTCGGTGTCGTGGGGCTTGCCGTCGGAAAGCACCAGCAGCAGCCGGCGTGGGCTGGGTTGCGGCTCGAGCAGCTGGACCGTGCGGCGCACCGCGGCGCCCAGGCGCGTGTAGTAGCCGGGCTTGAGGGCGGCGATCCGTCCCCGCGTCATCGCGTCGAAAGGGCGATCGAAGGGCTTGATCTCGTGAAAGCGCACGAAGCTTCGCCGCAACGAGGAAAAACCGTAAAAGGCGAATCGGTCGCCGGTGGCGGTCAGGGCATCGCCGAACAGCATCAGGCTGTCGCGTATGACGTCGATCACCCGCTGTTCGTCGTTGGCGTGGGCGTCGGTGGACAGGGAGAGGTCGGCGAGCACCAGGCAGGCCAGGTCGCGGTCGGCGGGCCGGCGGTCCAGATAGGCGCTGGTGCCGGCCAACGACCGGCCGGCCCGGCGGTCGGCGGCGATGCGCACGCAGGCGTCGATGTCGGGCTCGATGCCATCCGGCTGGCCTTTGAGCCACCGGCGCGCGGGCGCCAGTGCGGCGAACTGGCTTTTCAGCCTTTGCGCCGACCGGCGCAGGCGCTCGGGTAGCGGGCAAGGTTCGGCCTGGCGCGCTGCCATCGGTTGCACGCGGCAATAGTCCGGCTTCAGCCGCTGCCGCCGCCAGTCCCATTCGGGCAGCAAAATGCCGGGACCGAGCGCCAGATCGTCCTCGGCTGCGGGGGGCAGGTCGAGGTCGAGCCGCACTTTCGACGCCGCCTGCTGGCCGGTGTCGTCGTCCCCCGCCAGCATCAGCCTGTCGAGCGATATGGCGGCACGGCCGGCATCGGGATTGGGGTCGTCGTCGGTCGCGCGATTGACTTTGACGAACTCGGCCCAGGACAGGAGGCTCTCGGCGCGGAAGGGCAGAATCATCGGCGAATCGTGGCTCGGCATCTCGACGCGTTCTGCCTGATAGCGCTTGTTCGGCGCCTGCTGCTCCTGCGACGGCGCGCCTTCCCGTTCGTTTGGCGTCGGCGCCCTGGCCGCGGCATCGGGCGCGATGGGCGCGGGCATCAGCCAAAGCGGCACCGGCTGTACTGTGCGGACTTTCCCGCGCTTTGGCGCCGGCAGCGCGGCAACGCTGCCCGGGACGAGCAGGGCCTGGCGAATGGCGCGCTCCTGGGCCGCTTCATCCTCGGGCAGTCGGTCGGGCGCGATGCGCTCGTTCAGCAGCGCCAGGACCAGTCGACGGTAGCGCGCCAGCAGGCCGGGATGCGTTTGCAAGGCGCGCAGCGTTGCCTGCTGGTTCACGGCGATCCAGTGTTGCGGCGATCGCGATCGTTCTGGATCGGTGCGGGCCGCCAGTGCGGCGAGCCACAGATAAAGATCGCGATTGAGGTCCGGCGTCGGCAGAACGGCAAGGCGGGGCGGCAGACGCAGGATTTCGCGGTCCAGCGCCGCATGGGCCGTGCGCATGCCGATGCCGGCGATGCGCTGAAGCAGGCGCCGGCGCGCACCGTGCGCGCAATCGGCGGCGGCGACGACGCGCAGGCCGGCATCGCCGCCCAGCGCGCGGAAAAATACGCCGAGCGTCTTCTCGATGTCCTTGAGTTCGACGGCCGCGTGGGGATGATCCCGCCGGGCGGCCTGCGTGACCCAGCGATCCCAGCGCGCGCCGATCCACTCTTCCATCAGCAGCGTCCGCCGATCGGCGGAAAGCGATCACTGCGGCTTGCCATGATGCGTGGTTCGTCCATGGGCCTATTTGCCGAACGTGGCCAGCACGACTTCCTCGAGCGCGGCGGCGACTTCGCGATCGTCGGTGAGCGCCTCGATCAGCGCGGCGCGACAGGCGACCACGGGGTCCATGCCGTCGCGGATCAGGAGCGCGGCGTAGATGAGCAGGCGCGTGCTGGCGACTTCCTCGAGGTCGACGTCTTTCAGCGCGCGCAGCGAACGGCCGAGGTCGACCAGCCGCTTGGCCACGAAGGCGTCGCAGCGGGTTTCGCCGACGAGGATGCTTTCCTCGCGCGCGGCATCGGGAAAATCGAAGCGCAGCGCCAGAAAGCGCTGACGGGTCGAGGGCTTCATCCCCTTGAGGAAGTTCTGGTAGCCGGGGTTGTAGCTGACCACCAGCATGAAATCGTCGGGCGCCTGCAACACCTCGCCGTTGCGGTCGATGGGCAGCGTGCGGCGATGATCGGCGAGCGGGTGGATCACCACGGTGGTGTCCTTGCGGGCCTCGACGACTTCGTCGAGATAACAGATGCCGCCTTCGCGTACGGCGCGCGTCAGCGGACCGTCCGACCAGTAGGTCTCGCCGTCGCCGATCAGATGGCGGCCGACCAGGTCGGCGGCGGTCAGATCGTCGTGGCAGGCCACGGTATGGAGCGGCAGGCCGAGCTTCGCGGCCATGTAGGCGACGAAGCGCGTCTTGCCCGCGCCGGTCGGGCCCTTGATCAGCACGGGCAAGCGGTTGCGGTGCGCGTGTTCGAAGAGGTCGATTTCGTCGCCCGACGCCTGGTAGAAAGGCAGTTCGCTCATCGCAACCCCAGCCAGTAGGGGAGAAGAATGGCGGCGAGCGCCGCCAGCAGCCAGCCCAGCACGGGCGCGCGCCATGCGAAGGCGACGCCCCGCAAGGCCATGAAGTCCTCGATGATCGCCCAGGCCTTGAGGGCGGCGATCGCCAGCGCCGCGGAGGCGGCGAGGGGGCTCGCGCCGCAGTTCCTGCCGATCGTCCAGGTCAGCGCGGTGGCGGCCATCAGGCCGAGCCAGACGATGTCGAGGCGGCGCGTGCTCATGCCGGTCTCAGCGCAGCACGTAAACCAGCGGAAAGAGAACGACCCACACCAGATCGACCATGTGCCAGTAGCTGGCGCCGGTCTCCATGCCGCGGTGATCGGCCGCCGAGTAGCCGCCCCGCCGCGCCTTGTGCCAGACGAACGCGAGGATCACCATGCCCAGCGCCACGTGCATGGCGTGAAACATGGTCAGCGAAAGGTAGAAGGTATAGAAGAGATTGGTTTCGAGATCGATGCCCGCCGAGAACTTGGCGCCGTATTCGAAGGCTTTGACGATGAGGAAGCCGATGCCCGTCAAGATTGCCGCCATGAGCCAGCGCGCGCTGATGCGCGCGCGGCTGGCGCGGATGGC
>WBZU01000084.1_pt3 | contig 32034 bp, 28 predicted proteins | sample 5204311 | NCBI WGS metagenome assembly WBZU01 (sample SAMN12344359, study PRJNA552823) | activated sludge metagenome | biome: Activated sludge suspended growth; feature: Nitrification reactor; material: Wastewater; isolation source: activated sludge from nitrification reactor of wastewater...
CCGAAGCCGAGCTCGCCGCTCCAGCCCACCTCGCCCTCGTACTCCGCCGATCCGCCCGGCGCGGTGGCCCGCACCCAGGCCGACGACTTGGCCGCCACCGCCTTCAGGTCGGACCAGTCCTCCCACGGCAGTTGCTGGGGCAGGCCGTCGTCGCCGACCACCAGCTCGGCCTTGGTGTAGATGGCGTCGGCCCGGTTGGTGAAGGAGAACTCGAACAGCTTCGACTCGGTGATCGCCTCGGTGGGGCAGGCCTCGACGCAGAGGTCGCAGTGGATGCAGCGCAGGTAGTTGATCTCGTAGACGAAGCCGTACCGCTCGCCCGGCGAGACCGGCTCGAGCGGATCGTTGTCCTTGCCTCGGACGTAGATGCACTTGGCGGGACAGACGCCGGCGCAGAGCTCGCAGCCGATGCACTTCTCCATGCCGTCCTCGTACCGGTTGAGCACGTGGCGGCCGTGGAGGCGCTCGGGCTTGTCGCGCTTGCCGCCTTCGTCCTTGGCGTACTCGCGCGTCATCCGCTGCTTGCGGCCGCGCTGGCGGAACGTGACGGCGAAGCCTCCGAGGTACCCCATCAGTCCAAGGCTCCTTCGGCGAGACGAGCGCGGCGCGAGACCTTGGTGGCCAGCGACAGCAGGCCGTAGCCGGCGGCCATGGCGGCGGCGCCGACGGCGACCACGAGGAACGGGTTCCAGTCGGCATCGGAGCCGACCCGGATGCCGACGAGCAGCAGCAGCCAGCCGAGGGCCAGCGGGATGAGGACCTTCCAGCCGAGGTCCATCAACTGGTCGTACCGGACCCGCGGCACCGAGGCACGGGTCCAGACGAAGGCGTAGAGCACCGCCACCAGCTTCACGAAGAACCACACGAAGCCCCACGCCCAGCCCGGGCCGATCGGCACCGGGCCGGCGGGGCCGCCGAGGAACAGGGTGACGATGATGGCGCCCATCGTGACGGCGTTGAGGAACTCGGCCAGGTAGAAGATGGCGAACCGGAAGCCGGAGTACTCGGTCTGGAAGCTGCCCACCAGTTCCTGCTCGGCCTCGACCAGATCGAACGGCGGCCGGTTCAGCTCGGCGGTGGCGGCGATCACGAAGATGACGAACGGGACCAGGCCGGTGATCCAGAGGTTCCAGCCCCAGGGCGCCTGCGCGGCCACGATCCCGTTGGTGGTGAGGGTGCCGTCGCCGCCGTTGCGGGAGCTGACCAGCACCACGGCGAGGACCGACAGGCCGAGGGCGGCCTCGTAGGAGACCATCTGGGCGCTGGCCCGGACCGACCCGAGCAGCGGGTACTTCGAGCCCGACGACCAGCCGGCCAGCATCACGCCGTAGACCGCGATCGACGACATGGCCAGGATCACCAGGACGCCGGCGTTCGGGTTGGCCAGCTGGAGCAGCGTGTCGTGGCCGAAGATCCGGACCAGGCCGCCCTTGCCGTCGCGGAAGTCGCCACCGAGGGGGATCAGGCCGAAGGTGATGAAGGCCGGGACCATCGTGAGGATCGGGGCGAGGCGGAACACCAGCCGGTCCGACTTCTCCGGGATCAGGTCCTCCTTGAGGATGACCTTCAGCCCGTCGGCCAGGGTCTGGAGGATGCCCCACGGCCCGGCGCGGTTGGGCCCGATGCGGTTCTGGAGGTCGGAGACGATCTTCCGCTCGAACCAGATCATCAGCATGGTGGCGATCAGGCAGATGCCGAGGGTGATCGCACCCTTCACCAGCACGATCAGGATCTCGGCCAGGCCGATGCCGCCGGAGAGGAGGGGGTCGATGCCGAGGATCATCGGGTGGTCTCCACGCGGACCTCGGTGATCGTGGTGCCCAGCTCGACCAGCTCGGCCGGCGACTCGCCGGGCTGGGCCCAGCGGAGGACGGCGGTGCCCACCGGCACGCCGGCGTCGGGGTGCACCGGGCTGGTGATGGCGCCGTGGGCCGAGCTGACCCGGACCTGGTCGCCCTCGCCGACGCCGAGGCGATCGAGGTCGGACGGGTTGGCGGCCAGCACGCCCCCGGGCACGAGCCCCGACAGCGACGGCGCGTGGGCCACCTGGGTGCCGGTGTCGTAGAGGCGGCGGGCGACGACCAGGCGCAGCGAGTAGGCGTCCACCGGCAGGGCGGGCAGCTCGACCACCGGCGGCGCGAAGGTGCTCGGCCGGGGCCGACCGGGCGCCGCCGGCTCGGGGGCCGAGGGCGCGGCGGCCTCGGGGTCGGCGTCGTCGGGGTCGGCGTCGTCGGCCGCCACCGCGTCCGCGGTGGCCTCGATGGCCTCGGCCTCGGCGGCCTGGGCCTCCTCGACCGTGTCGGCCGCGGCGGCCTCGACCGCGGCGTCGGCCGCCTCGGCGTGGGCGGCGGCGTCCTCGCCCGCGGGCGTGGCGTCCTCGCCGTCGGCCTCGGTCTCGGGCTCGGCCTCGGGCGCCGCCGCGGCCTCGACCGACCGCCCGGCCAGCAGGCCGTCGGGCTCGGCATCCAGCGCGGCGAAGGTCAGCCCCTCGTGCACGGCGGAGACCCGCTCGATCTCGGCCCAGATCTCGGCCTCGTCGGTGAAACCGAGGTCGGCGCCCAGGCGGTGGGCCAGTTCGGCGGCGACCATCCAGTCGGGCCGGGCCGTGCCGGGCGCGGTGACCTTGCGGCGCACCACGGTGACCCGCCCCTCGAGGTTGGTGGTGGTGCCGTCCACCTCGGCGGGGCCGGCGGCGGGCAGGACCACGTCGGCCTCGGCCACCGAGGCGGTGGGGAACGTGTCCACCGCGATGATCATCCCGGCGCGGTCGAGGGCCTGGGCGGCCAGCGCCCGGTCGGGGGCGTCGGAGAGCGGGTCGGCGCCGAGCAGGACGAGCACGTCGACCTTCCCGTCGGCGGCGGCGGCGAGGATCCCGGCGGTATCGAGGCCCCGCTCGGCGGGCACCGCACCCCAGGCCTCGGCGAACCAGGCCCGGCCGTCGTCGAGCGAGACCCGGCCGGGCAGCAGCCCGGGGGCGAGCCCGAGGTCGAGGGCGCCGTGCACGTTGCCGCGGCGCAGGCCCGACAGGAAGCGGGCCTCGGGGAAGGCCTCGTGGAGGGCCGTGGCGGCGGCGACGATCGCGTCGGGCGATTCGGCCAGCGAGCCCCGGCCGAGCAGCACGGTGAGCGGGCCTGCGTCGAGGGCGGCACGGGCCGAGGCGAGGTCGCCCTCGCCGGCGATCAGGCGGGCGACCACCTCGTGGACCGTGCCCGGCGCGGCGGTGACCACGTGGGCGGCCAGCGAGGACAGCGAGGTCTCGACCGGGGTCACCTCGACGATGCGGGCCCGGCGGCGGGTGACCGCGTCCCGCAGCCGCAGGAACAGGACCGCCAGCTCGTCCTTGGGGTCCGAGCCGAGGACCAGCACGGTGCCCCCGGCGGTGCAGGCCTCGTCGATGGTGGCGCGGGGCAGGCCGAGGACCAGCTCGGCCGGCAGGCCGTCGGCCAGCTGGGCGTCCACGTGGTCGGTGCCGATGACGCCCTTGGCCAGCTTGGCCCAGGCGTAGGCGGACTCGTTGGTGAGGCGAGACCCGCCGATCACCGCCACCCGACCAGGGCCGCCCGACGACGTGGCCGACTTGAGGGCGCGGGCGGCGCGGGTGAGGGCATCGGCCCAGCGGGTCTCGGTGAGCTCGCCGTCGGCGCCGCGCACCATCGGTGCGGCGAGGCGGTCCTCCGAGCCGATCGACTCGAACCCGAAGCGGCCCTTGTCGCAGAGCCAGCTCCAGTTGACCGGGTCCGAGTCGACGCCGACGTTGCGCAGCACCTCGTTGCGGGAGCCGTCGATCACGATCCGACACCCCACCGAGCAGCCCCGACAGGTGGACTCCACGACGTCGAGGTCCCACGGCCGGGCCTTGAAGCGGTAGGGCTTGGCGGTCAGCGCGCCCACCGGGCAGATCTGGACCGTGTTGCCCGAGAAGTACGAGGCGAACGGGTGGTCCGGGAACGTGTTCACCTGCGTGCCGTTGCCGCGGTCCTGGAAGTGGATCAGCGTGTCGCCGGCCACGTCCTTGGCGAAGCGGGTGCAGCGGTCGCAGAGGATGCAGCGCTCGCGGTCGAGGAACACGTTCTCGGAGATCGAGATCGGCTTCTCGTAGTGCCGCTTCTCCTCCACGAACCGGCTCTCGCCCGGGCCGAAGGCGATCGTGTGGTCCTGGAGGGGGCACTCGCCGCCCTTGTCGCACACCGGGCAGTCGAGCGGGTGGTTGATCAGCAGGAACTCGAGGATGCCGTCCTGGGCCTTCTTGGCCACCGGCGACTCGGTCTCGACCACCATGTCCGGGGCGACGGTGAGCATGCAGCTCGGCTGGAGGGCGGGGCCCCGGCCGGTGTCCACCTCGACCAGGCACATCCGGCACATGCCGACCGGATCCATCCGGTGGTGGTAGCAGAATCGCGGGATGTAGACGCCGTTGCGCTCGGCGGCGTCGATCACCAGCTCGCCCTGGCGGGCCTCGATGGCCTGGCCGTTGACAGTGATGGCGACGGAGGTCTCGGTCTCAGGCACCGACGGTCACCTCCTCGGCGGGAGCCGCCGACGGCGGACCGATGAACGCGGGACCCTTGACCTCGACGGTGATCTCGGCAGGGCCGCCGAGGTAGGCCTCGAACTCGTCCTTGAACCGCATGACCGCCGAGGCGATCGGCGAGGTGGCCGACTGGCCGAGCGGGCAGATCGTGGTCTGCTTCGGCGGCCAGTTCATGCCGACCGAGATGTTGTCGCACACGTCGAGCAGCAGGTTGAGGTCCTCGGGGCGGCCGAGACCGTCGAGGATGCGCTCGAGGATCTTCTCCAACCAGCTCGTGCCCTCGCGGCACGGGGTGCACTTGCCGCACGACTCCCGGGCGAAGAAGCGCACCAGCCGGAGGCAGGCCTTCACCATGTCGGTGTCCTCGTCGAACACCACGACGGCACCCGAGCCGAGCATCGTGCCCATCTTCCCGACGGTGCCGGCCTCGAGTGGCGTGTCGATCTGCTCGGGGTACATCCAGGGGGCCGAGGCGCCGCCGGGGATGAACGCCTTGAGCGCCTTGTCGCCCCGGATGCCGCCGCCGTACACCGGCGCGTAGAGCAGGTCGCGAAAGGTGGTGACGCCGAACTCGACCTCGTACACGCCGGGCCGCTTGACGTGGCCGGACACCGCGAACATGCGGGTGCCCTTGGAGTTCTCGGCGCCGAGGGCGGCGAAGGCGGCGCCGCCGTTGGCCAGGATCCACGGGAGGTTGGACAACGTCTCGACGTTGTTGACGATCGTGGGCTGGAGGTACAGGCCCTTGGCCGCCGGGAAGAACGGGGGCTTGAGGCGGGGCATGCCCCGGTTGCCCTCGAGGCTCTCGATGAGCGCGGTCTCCTCGCCCACGATGTAGGCGCCGGCGCCCCAGTGCAGGACCACGTCCACCGAGAAGTCCGAGCCGCAGATGTTCTTGCCGACGTAGCCGGCGGCGTAGGCGTCGTTGAGGGCCTGGGCGATGCGCTCCTGGGCGAGGGCCATCTCGCCGCGCACGTAGAGGAACGCCTGCGAGCAGCCGACGGCGTAGCAGGCGATCAGCACGCCCTCGATCAGCTGGTGGGGATCGCGCTCCATGAGGAGCCGGTCCTTGTAGGTGCCCGGCTCGGACTCGTCGCCGTTCACCACGAGGTAGCGGGGGAAGACCCCGGGTGGGCAGAACCCCCACTTGACCCCGGCCGGGAAGCCGGCGCCGCCCCGGCCGAGCAGCGTGGCCGTCTTGACCTCCTCGACCACCGCGGCGGGCGCCTTGGCCAGCGCCGCCTTGAGGCCGCCGTAGCCGCCGGTGGCGACGTAGCGCGACAGGGTGTGGCCGTCGTCGAGGTCGAACCGGCTGGTGATGATCTTGGGCGCGTCGGTGACGGTCATCAGCTCTGCTCCGCGGCGGGCTCGGCGTGGGAGGTGAGCCAGACCGGCTCGGGCACCCCGGCGGGGTCGGCGGGGCCGGCGGCGCGGTCGGCGGGGATGTGCTGGCGGATCCGGGCCACAGTGCCGTGGGGCGGGACCTCGTCGTCCAGCCGGCCGGCCCGCAGGTCGTCGACGAGCTGGTCGAACTCCTCGTGGGTGATCCGGTGGCGGTACCGGTAGTTCACCTGGAGGCAGGGCGCCTCGGTGCAGGCCGCGATGCACTCGACGTCCTCGATGGTGAAGAGCCCGTCGGCGGTGGTGCTGCCGGCCTTGATGCCGAGGGTGTGCTCGGCGTGGTGGAGCAACTCCTCGCCGCCCATGATCTGGCACGAGATGTTCGTGCAGATGTTGACCAGGTAGCGCCCGACCGGCTCCCGCTTGAACATCTCGTAGAACGAGCAGGTGCCGAGCACCTGGGCCGGCGTGGTGCCGGTCAGCTCGGCGATGTGCTCCATCGCGTCGTCGGTCACGTGTCCGTCCTGCTCCTGGGCCAGGTGCAGCAACGGGATGGTGGCCGACTTGGCCCGCGGGTAGCGCGAGACGATCTCGAGGGCGGTGGCCAAGTTGGCCTCGCTGAAGCGCGCCATCAGCGGTCCACCTCGCCCATGATCGGGTCGACGGACGAGATGATGGCGACGGCGTCGGCGATGAGCCCGCCGTGCATGAGGTGGGGCAGGACCTGGAGGTTCACGAAGCTCGGGCCTCGGATGTGCATGCGGTAGGGCGTGGACGAGCCGTCCGAGACGAGGTAGCAGCCCAGCTCGCCGCGGGGCGACTCGACCGCCGCGTAGGCCTCGCCCTCGGGCACCTTGAACCCCTCGGTGAAGATCTTGAAGTGGTGGATCAGCGCCTCCATCGACTCGTCGATGCGGGCACGAGGCGGCGGCGTGACCTTCTTGTCCTGGATCCGGTAGTCGCCCTTCGGCATCTGCTCGATGCACTGCCAGAGGATCTTCACCGACTCGCGGACCTCGTTGAGGCGGATGGCGTAGCGGTCGAAGCAGTCGCCGTAGGTGCCGACGATCACGTCGAAGTCGAGCTGGTCGTAGGCCAGGTAGGGCAGCTCGCGGCGGAGGTCCCAGGCGTAGCCGGTCGAGCGCAGGATCGGGCCGGTGGCCCCGAGGGCCAGCGCCTCCTCGGTGGAGATGGCGCCCACGCCCTGGAGCCGATCCCGCCAGATCGGCTGGTTCGTCATCAGGACCTCGTACTCCTCGAGCCGGGCCGGGATCGACTCGAGGTAGGCGGCGAGGCGCTCCTGCCACCCGTCGGGCAGGTCGGCTGCGGTCCCGCCGACGCGGATGAAGTTGTGGTTCATCCGCAGGCCGGTGATCGACTCGAGGATCCGCAGGCCCTCCTCGCGCTCGCGCCAGCCGTAGATCATCATCGACGACGACCCGAGGTCCATGCCGTTGGTGGCGAGGAACAGGAAGTGCGAGGTGAGGCGGTTGAGCTCGCACATGAGGGTGCGGATCCATGTGGCCCGAGGCGGGAGCTCGAGCCCGAGGAGCTGCTCGGTGGCCAGGCAGAAGACCAGCTCGTTGAAGATCGGCGACGCGTAGTCCATCCGCGTGACGTTGGTGCCGCCCTGGACGTAGGTGAGCGACTCGGCGGTCTTCTCCATGCCGGTGTGGAGGTACCCGATCACCGGCTTGGTGCGCAGCACGGTCTCGCCGTCGAGCTCGAGCATCAGCCGCAGCACGCCGTGGGTGCTCGGGTGCTGGGGCCCCATGTTGATGATGGTGGTCTCGGCGTCGTCGGGGGCGTCCTCGGCGGCCTCCGCCTCCGACATCCGCAGGACGGACCCGACCTCGCGGAGCACCTCGACGCCGCCGGCGATGTCGCGCGGCGCCATCTCCTGGCCTCCCTCGGAGGTCAGGTGCTCGGGCGGCTGGTGGCCCAGGGCGGTGTCGGTGGTGGTGGTCATGACGGGGGGACCTGGATCAGCGGGAGGGGGCGTCCTTGAACTGGACCGGGATGCGGCCGACGGCCTCGTCCTTGCGGAGCGGATGGCCGTGCCAGTCCTCCGGGAGGAGGATGCGGGTGAGGTCCGGGTGGCCGTCGAAGGCGATGCCGAACAAATCGAACACCTCGCGCTCCATGGCCTCGGTTCCGGGGTGGACCTCGAAGAGGGACGGGACGACGGGGTCGTCCTCGGGCACCTGCACCCGCAGGCGGAGGCGCTCGCGGTCGCGGTGGGAGATCAGCTGCACGACCACCTCGAAGCGCTCGGGCGACACCGCCTCGGGCAGGTCCGAGCGACGGTGGGCGAGGTAGTCCACCCCGGTGACGTCCAGGCAGCTGACCCAGCCCCCGTCGCGCAGGGTGCGGACCAGGCCCACCAGCTCGTCGCGCGAGGGATGGGCCACCCGCTGCCCGCGGCTGCGGGTGACGGGCACGCCGTGGAGCTCCTCGGCCGGCTCCTCGGGCACCGTGTCAGGCGCCACCTCGGCGTCGGTGGCGGGCGCTGCGTCGGTCACGGTCAAGACCTCCCGAGCGTGACCGGCTGGGGCGCGCCCTGGCCGTCGAGCTGGGTGATCGTGATGCCGGCGCCGCCGCCGGTCTCCTCGCGGCGACGGAAGATCTCGCCGTCGCGGATCTTGTCGTGGAGGGTGCCGATGGCGTGGATCAGCGTCTCGGGCCCGGGCGGGCAGCCGGGGGCGTACACGTCGACCGGCACGACCTGATCGACGCCCTGGACGATGGCGTAGTTGTTGAACATGCCGCCCGAGCTGGCGCACACGCCCATCGAGATGACCCACTTGGGTTCCATCATCTGGTCGTAGATCTGGCGGAGCACCGGCGCCATCTTCTGCGACACGCGGCCGGCCACGATCATGAGATCGGCCTGGCGGGGCGAGGCCCGGAAGACCTCCATGCCGAAGCGGGCGAGGTCGTAGTGGGAGCCGCCGGCGCCCATCATCTCGATGGCGCAGCAGGCCAGGCCGAAGGTGGCCGGCCACATCGAGCGGGTCCGGGCCCACTTGACCACGTCTTCCACCTTGGCGGTGACGAAGTTGTGGTCGAGGGTCTCGAGCCCGTTGCTGAAGTCGAGCTTGGCCATCAGGCGGCCTCGTCGGCGACCGGCTCGGCGGCGCGACCGTCGGCACCGACCCGACGGATCGTGGACGACGCCGTCCGGCTGGGATCGATCGCCGGCAGGGCGCCCCGCAGGCGCTGCACGGGCCCCCAGTCCAGGGCGCCGTTGGCGATCAGGTAGATGAACGAGGCGAACACGGCGATCGAGAAGACGACGATCTCGACCAGCCCGAAGCCGGCGAGCTGCCGGAACACGGTGGCGTAGGGGTACAGGAAGATGATCTCGACGTCGAAGACGATGAAGATCATGGCCACCAGGTAGAAGCGCACCGGGAAGCGCTCCGGCGGGGCGCTGCGGGGCACGATGCCGCACTCGTAGGGGGCGGCCTTGGCTGCGGAGGGCCGCTTGGGGCTGACCAGCTCGGACATCACGAGGCTGACCCCGGCGAACGCGCCGCCGAGGGCCAGCATCACGACGATGGGGAGGTACTGCCCCACCGTCAGGCTCCGGCGGCCACGGCGGCCCGCTGGGCCACCGACAGCTTGTCTCGACGGTGCAGCATCGAGGCCAGCAGCAGGAACACCAGCGTGCTGACGAGGGTGAAGCCGAGCGAGGGCTCGCGCAGGGCGCCGCGGTCACGCTCGAGGATCACCGTGTAGACGGGGGCGTCCTTGTCGGCCACCGGCAGAGGCGGCGCCTGGCCCGGCTTGGCCTCCTGGGGGATGACCGGCTGGAGCTGCACCGCGGCGTAGAAGGGCTCGTGGAACAGGTCCACCGTGGAGGTGAACTTGTAGGCGATGCGCCCCACGATCGAGTTGTTGGTCCGGCCCTTCTTGCCCCCGGTGAGGAACGAGTCGAGCACGATGTAGTCGCTGGCGCCGTTCTTGAACACGGCCTCGTCGTCGGGCCCGAGGGCCTCGGCCACCACCGACTGGGTCTCGCCGGTGTACTTGTTCGACGTGTCCATGATCTTCCAGGCGCCGACCTTGGCGTTGATCTCCTTGCGGAGACCCTCGTCGAACTGCACGAGGTCGGTGAGGGACGGATCCTTGGCGTCGACCGGGTACTCCTTGAGCAGCTCCGGGCTGGCGTCGCGGACCTCGATCGGGTTGGGCAGGTCCGAGGGCAGGACCAGCTGGTGGGCCACCGGGATCTGGGAGTTGGCCGGCGCGCCTTGGATGGTGTCGACCACCTTCCAGGTGGGGGCCGGGCCCTTGTAGCCGATGCCGTAGAGCGACCACACGATGCCCATGACCACGAACCAGCCGCACAGGCCGGTGAGGGCCAGCAGGAACCCGAGGCGGGCGCCGCTGTTGGTGCCCAGGATCAGGGCGACCGAGCCGTAGAGGATCGTCACCGCGATGGCGACGATGAGCAGGCCCTTGAAGCCGGGGTTCCAGGTCAGCGAGGCGAGGACCGAGGCGATCATCGGAGGCTCCGTTCGTACTCGACGATGGCCCGGACCTGGTCCTGGGTGAGCATGGCGCCGTCCTCGGCGAGGCCGGCCTCCTTGGGCTCGATGCCCACCTCGCCGTTGCTGTCGTTCAACTTGGTCTCGGGGGTGATGCAGAAGCCGGGCATGCGCCCGGTGCCCATCGAGCTGCGGCCGTAGCGGACGCCTTCGGCGCTCCCGGTGCAGACGAAGTCGACCTGCTGCTCGTAGCCGACGAGGCCGGGGAAGTTCTCCTCGATGTCGCGGAGGTTCGGGCCCATGGCCCCGCTGCCGTCGGCCTCCTTCTCCCCGTAGGACCAGCCGGCGGTGTGGCACCGGCCGCAGGAGTAGGCGCCGCCGGCGAAGCCGTCGTCGTAGCCCATGTTGAACAGCGCCTCGCCCTGGCTCTTCCACTTGGGCGGGCAGGAGGAGACGTCCACGGAGGAGGCGTCGAAGTTGGTGAGCGCGTCGCCGGTGAGGCCGGCCTGCGCCGCCTCCGTCTTGGCCTCGACGCAGGCGTCTTCCTTCTCTTCCATCATCTTGGTGAGCTGCTTGGCCACCTCGGCCTGCGCCCGCTTCGGGGTGATCTGGATCGACTGGATGTAGTCGATGAGGTTCTGGAGCTTCTGCTCGGTGAGCGGGCCACCACCCTTGGTGCCCCACGCCGGCATCGGCGAGAACGGACGGCCGTACTCGAGGACGTAGCGGACCTCGTCACGCGTGTAGCGCATCAGCACGGTGTTGAGCGCCGGGCCCTGCCACTGGACCTCCTTCACGAACCGGCCCTCGGAGTCGGTGATCGTGTAGGTGGTCACGCCGCCGACGCCGTTGGTGCCGTGGCAGAAGGCGCAGTTGTACCCGCCGTCCGCGGTGGGGGCGAACATCTCGGCGCCCCGGTCCACGAACTTGCGCTTGATGTTGCCGACCTCGTTGCTCTGCCGAGCCGGCTCCTGGAGCCAGTACAGCGGCAGGCCGATCCCGAGGACGAACAGGCCCAGCAGCCCGAAGGTGAGGGTGCGGTCGAGCTTTCGGCCCTCGAGCTCCTCGTCGGGGAGGTAGGGCTTGCGGTTCGGGGCCAGCTCGATCTCCGAGCCCACCTCGGCGCGGCCCTGGCGCAGGTTGACCGCGGCCCACACGATGGCCACGAGGAACGCGATCCCGACCAGCAGGATGCCGATCGAGGTCTGGGTGACGGCAGCGACGATCATCAGTGGTGACCACCCGAGACGCAGTGGGGACCCTCGGCCTCCTGGCCGGTGGTGTTGGTGCCGATCGGAGGGCCCTGGATGATCTGACCGGTGTTGACGGTCAGCGCACCGTTGGAGACCTCCATGGCGAAGCGATCGAGGCCGCGGGGGGCGGGGCCGCCCTTCTTCTCACCGGCCTGGTTGTACTGCGAGCCGTGGCAGCCGCACTCGAACCACTGGGAGGTGAGGCAGGCCGGCACGCGGCAGCCGAGGTGCACGCACTTCTGGTAGAGCGCGATGACCCCGTTCTCCATGCCGGCCAGCTCCGAGGGCGAGTACACCTTCTTCGCCTTCTCGATGGCGTTGGCCGGGTACGCGGTGATCCACATGCGGCCTTCGGGGTAGTAGGCGAACCCGTTGCCGGCGGTGATGGCGTTGTTGATGTCGGCGAGCTTGCCCACCGAGATCTTCGAGCCGAAGCCGCCCCGGCTGGTGGGCCAGAGGTAGGCGAGCAGGGCGGCGCCGAACCCGCTGAGGCCGAGCAGGAAGCCGCCGACGATCGAGCGGTTGAGGAACTGGCGCCGATAGACGCCGAGCTCGTCGGCGTCGGGTGCGGTGTAGGCGACCGGCGGCGCCGGCTCGGTGACCGGCACGAGGTCGCCGCCGCGCCGGGCCAGCTGGGCGGCCTTCTCGACGTCGCGACCCGACGAGCCCTCCTCGAGGAGGGCCGGCTTGTCGCCCTTGCGATCGCGCTGGCGGGTCTCTCGCGAGAGGACGCCGGCGCTCGACGCCTCGCGGCGCCGCAGCGTGGAGACCACGAGCAGCCCGGCGAGGGCGATGAGGACGAGGATGGGGATGAGGACGATCATGAGTTGGTTCCTCCGATCACAGCTCGAAGAAGATGCCGGCCGCCCACGGGAAGACGAAGAGCTGCCCGGGGCCCCGGAAGAACGAGCCGATGATGGTGAGCGTGGCGCACGCCATCAGGAAGATGGTGAACAGCGAGATGGCGAACTTGCGGTCCTCGGGCTTGTTCGACGGATTGCGGTCGATGTAGGGCGCCAGCGCCAGACCGCCGAGGCCGATGCCCGGCAGCAGCACGCCGGCCACCATCGGGTGCCACATCGACAGCATCTCCTGGAGGCCCAGGAAGTACCACGGCGCCTTGGACGGGTTGGGCGTCTTGTTGATGTCGGCCAGCTCGAGGAGGGGGGCGTTCACGAAGATCGAGAACACGAACACGAAGGTCAGGCACAGCAGGGCGGCGACGAACTCGATCGAGAGCAGGTGGGGCCAGACGTGCACCTTGTCCTGCGGGCTGGCCTTCACGTCCTGGATCGAGCCCGACTTGACCACCGTCAGCAGGCGCTGGGTGTGGCCACCCGGCCCGGCGGCCACCGGCGGTGCGGCGGTGGCGACCGCGCCCCCTCCGGCGGCGGGGGTGACAGCGGCACCGGCGGACGATCCGGCGTCGGCCGCGCCCGACGCCTTGGCCCGCGCCGCCTTGGCCCGCTCGAGCAGGTGGGCGGGGATCTTGCTGTCGGCCTCGGCCGGCGCGTCCGCGCCGCCGCCGTCGGCCGCGTCCGGCTTGGCCGCGGCCGCCTTGGCGCGGGCCTCTTCGGCCCGCTTGCGGAGGTGCTCTGGGATCTCGGTCATCGGTTCCTCGTTCCTCCGGCTACAGCGGGCCGCTGATGCCGCCGTCCTTGCGGACCCGCCAGAAGTGGATGGCCATGAAGATCACGATCACGAACGGGAGCATCAGCACGTGCAGCACGTACCAGCGCAGGAGCGTGTCGGTGCCGATCTCCGAACCGCCGAGGAGCACGAAGCGCACCTGGTTCCCGAAGACCGGGGTGTAGCCCATCATGTTCGTGCCCACCGTGACCGCCCAGAGGGCCAGCTGGTCCCAGGGGAGCAGGTAGCCGGTGAACGACAGGAGCAGGGTGAGCAGCAGCAGGACGATGCCGATCACCCAGTTGAACTCGCGGGGCGGCTTGTAGGCGCCGTGGTAGAAGACGCGGGCCATGTGCAGGAACACCGAGAGCACCATCAGGTGCGCGGCCCACCGGTGCATGTTGCGCACCAACAGGCCGAAGGTGACCGAGGTCTGGAGCGTGTAGATGTCGTTCCACGCCTGCGCCGCGGTGGGCCGGTAGAAGAACATCAGGAAGATGCCGGTCACCGTGAGCAGGATGAAGAGGAAGAAGCTCAGGCCGCCGAGGCACAGCGTGTAGCTGACCTTGACCGCGTGGCGCTTCACCTTCACCGGGTGCAGGTGGTACAGCACCGAGTTCATGATCACGTAGGACCGGTTGCGGGGGCTGTCGGTGTAGCCCTTCCGGAAGATCGAGCCGGGGCGGAAGATCGAGTTCCACGCCTGGGACGACTGCACCTTGTCGGTGAGCTCGGCCGTCTTGGCGCCGATCTTGCCCGGGCCCTTGTTCTGCATGGTCTTGGCCATGGGGTGGGTCAATCCTCCCGAGGCGACGGGGAAAGCGGGCGGAACGTGGCGGCGGTCATCCGAGGCGCATCCCGTAGCCGTAGCCGTGGGTGTTGGTGCGCTGGTGGCCGTCGCCGTTGGCGGCGGGGTCGCCGACCTTGCCGAGGATGATCACCCCGGTGGGGCAGCGGTCGACGCAGAGGGCGCAGCGGGTGCACACGTCGTCGTCGATCAGGAAGACGACGTGGTCGCTCGGGTCCACGCCCGGGCGCTCGGTGCCCTCGGCCTCGGCGATCGAGGAGGGGCTGACCATGTGGATGCACTTCCACGGGCAGATGTCCACGCAGCCTTCGCACATGATGCACTCGGACTGGTCGATGTGGATGAACTGCTTCGGCTTGACCGCCTTGGCGAGGTAGTCCGCGTCGACCTCGACGAGCTCGTAGTCCGTGAGGAACTTCGGCATCGGCGGGTTCGCGTCGGTCTTGGCCATCGGACTACGCCTTCACCAGCGGGCGGCCGTAGTTCGAGGTCTCGACCTCTTCGGTCTGCTGGCCCCGCTTCTGCCAGATCGCCCACACGGCGACGGTGGCGACCATGCCGATGCCGTAGATGTTGATGACCACGAAGTCGGAGACGGCGGCCTTCGAGATCACGACCGGGAAGTCCTTCAGCCAGCCGGTGGAGCCGGGCCCGGCGAGGATGGCGTCGCCCCGCATGGCCAGGGTGCCCTGGGCGTAGGCCAGCCAGCGGTCGGGCACGATCCCGAAGAACCACACCAGGATGAAGGTGACGTAGAGGGCGCCGAACATGGCCTGGCCCCAGGTCAGCTCGGCGTTCTGCGGGCGGCGCTTGGCGTACCAGAGCACCGAGCCGACCATCGCCACGGTCAGCAGGACCGAGCCGGTGAAGGCCACGTCCTGCACGGCGCGGGCCAGCGACCAGATCACGTGGCCGATGTCGTCGGGGAAGGTGTCGGCGACGATCATCACCCTGGCGTGCCTCCTCGTGAATCCGATCACAATGGGACGAGCCACGTTCGACAGATCGTCGATCCCGGCTCCGGGTTCCGGTCTATCACGCGACCTCCGGACCGACACAGTTGGCGCCCGAGCAGGCTCGGGGTGGCTTGGCCCGGCCACGCGGGGCACGCCTAGAGTGGCCCGCGCCTGCCGTCGGACCCGTCGCCGGCGGCGTTGTTCGCCCTGCGGAGGACGTCCGTGACCGAGATCCCCGAGCACCTCCTCAAGCGAGCCGCCGAGCGTCGCGCCGCCCTCGGCGGCGAGGCGGCGCCCGCGGCCGATGCGGCGCCGGCGGCCGACGCCGCACCGGCGGCGTCCGCCGATGCCCCGGCCGCGCCCGCCAAGGCGGCCAAGGAGCCGGCCCCGCTGCCCACGCTCGACCCCGAGCCGGTGAAGGCGGTCCCCGAACTCGCCGTGGTCGCGGCCGCCAAGCACCGCAAGCGCGTGCCGTTCTGGGCCGCCTCGGTCCTGGCGCTCCTCCCCCTCTGGGGCTTCATCTACTTCTTCGCCATCCGCGTCCCGCCGGCCGGCGAGAACGACCCCCTCGTCATCGGCAAGGAGGTGTTCACGGCGAACTGCTCGTCGTGCCACCAGGCCGACGGGTCGGGCGCCTCCACCGGCGGCACCGGCCAGCAGCTCAACGAGGGCCACGCCGTCGAGACCTTCAAGGACCCGCTGGCCATGGTCCACTGGATCGCCTACGGCGCGGCCGGCGGCGCCCGTCCCGACGGCACCTACGGCGATGCCGATCGGCCCGGCGGCGCCGAGAGCATCAACACGCTGAGCGGTGCGATGCCCGGCTTCGGCACCGATCTCACCGCCGAGGAGTACGCCGCCCTGGTGATCTACATCCGCCAGGAGTTCGGTGGCGACGTGTACGACCCGGAGAAGGAGCAGGGCTTCACCGCCGAGGCCTTCGAGACCGATCCGAGCACGCTGGAGACCGAGGTCGAGGAGACGATCGCCCTCGGTGAGGGCGGCGACCCCGACCTCGGCTCGGTCACCCGCCCCGCCGGCTGACCCACCCGATCGTCGATCCGCCCACGAGCCCGAGGCCTCCGGCCCGGGCTCGTGTCGCGTCCCGGCCCGCTTGGGGAGGATCGGGAGGCGGCCGGTAGGTTCGGCGGCCGTGGCTGGTGAGGATCGTGCCGACGTGCTGGTGGTGGGCGGGGGGCCGGCGGGGTCGGCCACGTCGTACTGGCTGGCGAAGGCCGGGCACCGGGTGGTGTGCGTCGAGCGCAAGCGGTTCCCGCGCGACAAGACCTGCGGCGACGGGCTGACCCCCCGGGCGGTCCACCAGCTCACCGAGATGGGCCTGGCCGCCGCCCTCGAGCCCTTCCACCGCTACGACGGGCTGCGGGCGGTCGCCCACGGCGTGACCCTCGAGCTGACCTGGCCCGAGCACCCGACCTTCCCGAGCCACGGCTACGTCGTGCGCCGCCGCGACCTCGACCAGCTGGTGTTCGACCACGCGGTGGCCGCCGGCGCCGAGGGGCTCCAGGGCACCGAGGCGGTCGCACCGATCGTCGAGGGCGGGCTGGTGGCCGGGGCGGTGGTGAAGGACAAGGAGGCCGGCACCACACGGGAGATCCGGGCCCGCTACGTCGTGGTGGCCGACGGCGCCAACTCCCGGTTCGGCCGAGCCCTGGGCACCGCCCGCAACCGCAGCTACCCGCAGGGCATGGCCATCCGCACGTACTACGAGAGCCCGCTGCACGCCGAGCCGTGGATCGAGAGCTGCCTAGACGTGCGGGACCGCAACGGTGCCTCGCTGCCGGGCTACGGCTGGATCTTCCCGGTGGGCAACGGGACGATCAACGTCGGCATCGGCCTGCTCTCCACCTTCCGGGACTGGCGGGAGGTCAACACCTCCCACCTGATGAAGGAGTGGGCGGCCACCGCCCCGGCCTACTGGGGCATCGATCCCGAGGCACCGGTCGCCCCGCCCACCGGGGGCCGCATCCCGATGGCCGGCTCGGTCAACCCCAAGGTCGGGCCGAACTGGGCGGTGGTGGGCGACGCCGGCGGGTCGGTCAACCCGTTCAACGGCGAGGGCATCGACTACGCCTACGAGACCGGGCGCCAGGTGGCGGCGCTGCTCGGCGAGTCGCTGCGCACCGGCGACGGCATGCACCTCCAGCAGTACGCCGGCTGGCTCGACGAGGAGTACGGCCTGTACTTCAAGGTGGCCCGGCTGTTCGCCACGGTGATCGGCCAGCCGGCGCTCATGCGGGAGCTCACCCGGGTCGGGATGCGCTCGCGCAGCCTGATGGAGTGGGTGCTGCGCATCATGGCCAACCTGCTGCGCCCCGACGAGCTGGGCCCCGCCGAGGCGGCCTACAAGGCGGCGGCGGCCATCGTCCGCCGGGTCCCCGATCCGCTCCCCTGACCGACTGCGTTGCCGGTCAGATCCGGCGGATCTCGAGCGACGGATCGATCGGTGCGGCAAGCCGGGCGAGATCCTGTGGATCGCTGGTGAGCACCACGTCACCCCGCTCGAGCGCGCCGACCACGACGGCGGCGTCCACGACATCGGCCGTTCCAGCGAGCGCGCACAGCGCACCAACCGAACGAGCTCGGGCCTCGTCGAGCACGGCCACCGTGCATCCCCGGAGCGCCCGCGACAGCGTTGCCTGTGGGCCTCCTCGCCACGCTTGAGCCAGCACGGGGGCAGGAACGGTGATCGTCACCCCTCGATCGAGTGCCCGGCGGTGCAGGCCCGAGGCGAGTCGTTGGCCCCGCTCGACCGCGAGGAGCATCCCGGTGTCGTAGGTGTAGCCCACCGTCAGCCCTCTGACCGGTGCGGACCGAAATCCTCATCGAGAATGGCGTCAGCCGCCGCGATCTCTTCAGGGGTGAACGCCCCGAACTCGCGCTCGTATTCGTCCATCGCGGCGAGACCGTCCTCGCGCTGCAGCGCCAGACGGGCGGCCCGTTCGATCCATGCGGAGGTGGACTCGCCGTGGCGCCTGGCGGTCTGGCTGATGGCTGCCGCTACATCAGGCGACAGCGAGATGGAGAGCTTCTTCATGGCCATCGACCGATCCTAGGCCTACCAGTGTCCTACCGACAAGGGAGAAGGGTGGAAGGAGATTGAAAGGGGTCAACGAGCAGAGGGGGGCTCGGGAGGTGGCCGGAGGGGGGCGATCGGGTCGATCCAGCCGCCGACGTCGGCGGCGAGGCGATCGGCGCCCTTCGGGCCCATCGAGCCCTCGGCGTAGAGCTCGACGGCCTCGTGCTCGTCGAGCACCGGCGCCACGATGCGCCACTGCTCGTCGAGCGCGTCCTCGCGGCCGAAGCGGCGGGCGTCGCCGTCCATCGCGTCGTCGAGCAGGCGCTGGTAGGCCTCCTCGCGGGGGCCGAGGGCGTCGGCGTAGTTGACCTCGAGGTCGACCGGCTCGGGCACGAGGTCCTCGCCGGGCCGCTTGGCCTGGAGGTGCAGGGCCACGCCGTCCTGCTTGCCGAGGCGGAAGCGCAGGAAGTTCGGGCCGGGCTCGGGGGCGCCGGGCGGCGTGAACAGCAGGCGGGGCGGGGCGCTGAAGGTGACGATGGCCTCGGTGGCGCTGACCGCCAGGTCCTTGCCGGTGCGCACCAGCCACGGCACGCCGGCCCACCGCCACGAGTCGATCTCGAAGCGCACGGCGGCGTAGGTCTCGACGTCGGACCCGCCGGCCACGCCCTCCTCGTCCACGTAGCCCCGGTACTGGCCCCGCACGAGGTCGGCCGGCTCGAGGCTGCGCACCTGGCGGAGGAGCTTGACCTTCTCGTCGCGCAGCGAGGCGGCGTCGGCGCCCACCGGGGGCTCCATGCCGAGCAGGGCGACGATCTGGAGCAGGTGGTTCTGGAGCACGTCGCGCAGGGCGCCGACGCTCTCGTAGAAGGTCCCCCGGCTGCCGACGCCGAAGTCCTCGGCCATCGTGATCTGCACGCTCGAGATGTGGTTGCGGTTCCAGATCGGTTCGAGCATCGAGTTGGCGAAGCGGAAGACCAGGAGGTTCTCGACCGACTCCTTGCCGAGGTAGTGGTCGATCCGGAAGATGTGGTCCTCGTCGAAGCTCCGGTGCAGGACGTCGTTGAGCTCGCGAGCGCTGGCCGCGTCTCGGCCGAAGGGCTTCTCGACGACCACTCGTCCGCCGGCGGCGACCCCGCAGCGATCGAGGCCCGACACGACGTCGTCGAACAGCGACGGCGGGATGGCGAGGTAGAAGAGCGGCCGCTCGGCGCCGGCCAGCACCCCGGCGAGCGCGCCGTACACCGCGTCCTCCCGGTAGTCGCCCGACACGTAGCGGATCCGGCCGAGCATCCGGTCGAGCACCGCGGGGTCGTGGTCGGCCACCAACTCGGTGACCGACGCCCGCGCCCGGCCCCGCAGGAACTCGTCGTCGCCCTCCGACGACGCCACCCCGATCACCGGCACGCCGAGGCGATCGGCCGCCTCCATCGCGTAGATCGAGGGGAACAGCTTCTTGTAGGCCAGGTCCCCGGTGGCGCCGAACAGGACCAGAGCGCCGCTCCGCCCCTCCCCCGTCGCCGTCGAGGTCGCGGTCGCCGTTGCCGATGCCGTTGCCGTTGCCGTCGCACCAGCCTGCTCGTCGGCCATCAGCTCGGGCTCCCGGGGGTGGGGTCGTGGGCGATCTGGTGACCGCCGAACTGGTTGCGGAGGGCGGACACGACCTTCATCGTCACGTCGTCGTCTCGGCGCTGGGAGCTGAAGCGGGCGAAGAGGGCGGCGGCGATGACGGGGGCCGGCACGCCGTTGGCCACCGCCTCGTCGACCGTCCAGCGGCCCTCGCCCGAGTCGGCGGCCACCGAGGCGATCCCGGCGAGGCCGGGCGTCTCCTCCAGGGCCTTGACCAACAGGTCGAGCAACCAGGAGCGGACGACGCTGCCCTCCTGCCAGGAGCCGATGGCGGTGGGCACGTCGATGCCGAGCGGCGAGGCCTCGAGGATGGCGTACCCCTCGGCGTAGGCCTGCATCATCCCGTACTCGACGCCGTTGTGGACCATCTTCACGTAGTGGCCGGCGCCGATCGGGCCGACGTGGCCGAACCCCTTGGCCGGCGCCAGCGCGTCGAAGATCGGTTGGGCGATCGCCACCGCCTCCGCGCTGCCCCCGACCATCAGCGCGTAGCCGTTCTCCAGGCCCCACACGCCGCCCGAGGTCCCGCAGTCGACGAAGTGGATCCCCCGCTCGGCGAGGGCGGTGCCGTGGGCGATCGAGTCGTGGAAGTTGGAGTTGCCGCCGTCGATCACGAGGTCGCCGGGCGAGAGCAGCCCGGCCAGCTCGGTGATCGTGGCGTCGGTGATCTCGCCGGCCGGCACCATCGACCACGCCACCCTCGGCTGGCCGTCGGCGGCGAGCAGCGGGACCAGCTCCGCCAGGCTATGGGCGTCGGCGTCGGGCTTGCCCGGGTCCATGCCGACCACCTCGTGGCCGTGGCGGCGCAGCCGCTCGGCCATGTTGCCGCCCATGCGGCCCAGTCCGATCATGCCCAGCTTCAACGGTTCCTCCTCGGATCAGAGCTGCGCGGACAGCTCGGCGGCGGTGGTGCGGACGGCCCGCAGGCCGTGCTTGGCCAACGTGGCGAGGTCGCCGTCGGCCTGGGCTCGCTTGAGCTCGCCGAAGGTGAACGGCTGGCCGGGGATGGCGGCGTCGGAGCGATCCTCGCCCACGACCTGGAGGAACACGCCGGTGGGCGGGCCCCCCTTGTGGAGCTGGCCGGTGGAGTGCAGGAAGCGGGGGCCCAGCCCGAAGGTGGTGGCCACCTTGTGCTGGGAGCGCAGGCCGAGGCGCAGCTCCTCGAGCTCGTCCACCACCGGGTCGAACGACTCGACGTAGGCCTGGACGGCCAGGTAGTCGCCGGGGCGGACCGAGGCCAGCACATCCGCCAGCGAGGCGGTGGGCAGGCCCGTGGCCCCGGAGGCGAGGACCGCCTGGGTGGCCTCCTTGGCCTCGGCCACGTTGGGCTGGTCGAACGGGTTGATGCCGAGGACCGCGCCGCACAGCGCGGTGGCGACCTCCCACACCAGCACCTGGGCGCCCAGGTCGGTGGGGTCGCCGAGGTCGAGCTCGATCACCGGGTGGCCGGCGTCGGCCAGGACGTCGAGCCCCACCGCCTGTTCGACGTCGCCGATGGCCACGAACAGGCGATCCGAGCCGTAGACGTCGGCCGGGCCGAGGGCCTCGCCCACGATCGGCACCGTGCCGGTGCCCTGCTTGCCGGTGGACTCGGCCAGGAGCTGCTCGAGCCACAGCCCGAAGGTCTCGACCCGGGGATCGATCAGCAGGGTCACCTTGTCCCGGCCGGCCTTGACCGCGGCGCCGAGCAGGGCGCCGAGCTGGAGGCCGACGTTGACGTGGGGGTCCTCCGAGCGCAGGCCGGGGGCCGCTGCGTCCGCGGCGTCGACCAGCGCGGCCCAGGGGGCGCCGGCCAGGGCGGCGGGCACGAGCCCGAAGAAGCTGAGCGCCGAGTACCGCCCGCCGATGTCGGCCCGGTTCTCGAAGATGTCGCGGAACCCGCGCTCGCGGGCGATCTCGCCGAGGGCCGAGCCGGGGTCGGTGATCACCGCGAACTGCTCGGGCTTGCCGACGCGCTCCCAGAAGAACTCGAGGTGGCTGCGGGTCTCGATCGTGCCGCCCGACTTCGACGAGGCGAGGTAGAGCGTGTGCTCGGGCGGGTTGTGCACCGCGGCGCGGGCCACCGCGGCCGGGTCGGTGCTGTCGAGCACGGAGAGCTCGAGCGCACCGGCGCCGGTGGGGAAGGTCCGGGCGATCACCTCCGGGAACAGGCTGGAGCCGCCCATGCCCATCACCAGGACGTGGGTGAGGCCGTCGGCCTGCGCCGCCGCGGCCAGGCCGTCCAGCCGGTCCGCCGCCGCCCGCACGTCCGCGGTGACCTCGAGCCAGCCGAGGCGGTCGCTGATCTCGGCCGGGTCGTCGGACCAGAGCGTGTGGTCGCGGTCCCAGAGCCGGTTGACGGCGTCGCGCTCGGCCAGGTCGGCCAGGGCGGCGGTGAGCGGACCCTCCAGGGGGCCGGGGCGGGATCGGCGGATGGCGACGCTCATGGGGACCTCGGGTCGACGGGGCGGGGTCCACTTCCTACCCCGCGCGGCGCGGCGGATGGCGCCGGGCTACCCGCCGGCGGCGTCGGCCTGGCGCTGGGCCCGGACCAGGACGTCGATGGCGTCGGCCTCGACGGCCCGGGAGAACAGGAACCCCTGGGCCAGGCCGCACCCGAGCCGTTCGAGCACCTCGCGCTGGGCCTCGGTCTCCACGCCCTCGGCCACGGTCTCGAACCCGAGGTTGTCGGCGAGGACCATGGCGGCGCTGACGATGGCGAGGTCGTGGGAGGTCGGATCGGTGACCCCGGCCACGAACGAGGCGTCCACCTTCAGGATGTCGGCCGACGCGAACCGGCGGAGGTAGTCGAGCGTGGCGAAGCCGGTGCCGAAGTCGTCGATGGCCAGACGGACCCCGAGCTGCTTGAACCGGGCCAGCTGGTCCACCACCAGTTCGGTGTCGGTGATGAGGTCCGCCTCGGTGACCTCCAGGCAGAGACGGCTGGGCCGGACCCGGTTGCGGTCGAGCACGTCCTCGACGAACTCGACGAGGTCGACGTCGGTGAGCTGGCGCGCCGAGAGGTTGGCGGCGATCTCCAGCTCGGGCCACCGGGCGGCGGCGGCCACCGCCTCCTCGATCACCCACCGGCCGAGCGGGAGGATCAGGCCGGTGTCGGTGGCCACCGGCACGAAGGCGCCGGGCTGGACCATGCCGAGGCCGGGGCGCACCCAGCGCAGCAGCGCCTCCACCCCGGTCATCCGACCGTCGCGGAGGCGGACCACCGGCTGGTAGTGGAGGATCATCTCGTCGGACCGGATGGCGTCCCGGAGGGCGTTCTCCACCTCGAGCCGGACGATGGCGCGATCGCGGAGGCCGTCGTGGAAGCGGGCGACGCGGTTGCGGCCCTGCTGCTTGGCCTCGTACATGGCGAGGTCGGCGTCCTGGAGGACGGCGGTGGGCTCGCGCACGCCGGTGGCGTGGAGGACGCCGATGCTCGACGACACGACCACCCGGCCGCCGGGCAGGTCGATCGGCTCGACGAGGGCGGCGGTGAGGCGATCGGCCACGCGCGCCACCGCGTCCGCGCTCTCCAGGCCGGGACAGAGCACGACGAACTCGTCGCCGCCCACCCGAGCGACGATGTCGACCGGCCGGAGGGCCCGACGGAACCGGGCGGTGGCCTCCTGGAGGAGCTGGTCGCCGGCCTCGTGGCCCAGGCTGTCGTTGATCAGCTTGAAGCGGTCGAGGTCGACGAAGAGGAGGCCGCCCTGGGACTCGGGGGTGGCGAAGAGCTCGTACAGCCGGCCGAGCAGGAAGCGCCGGTTGGGCAGGCCGGTGAGCTCGTCGTGCAGGGCGCCGTGGGCCAGGCGGGCCTGGAGGCCGTGGCGCTCGACGGCGATCGTGGCGAGGTCGGCCACCAGCCCGAGCAGGTCGGAGACGGCGAGGTCGAGCTCGCCGCTGGTGGTCCGCAGCAGCGAGACGCGGCCCATCACCCGGTGATCCGCGTCCGCGATGTCGGTGACCCAGGCCGCCGCGTACCGGCCGCCCGAGGCGGCCCGCAGCACCGAGTCCCAGCCCTGGTCCCGGCGGAAGGCCGGCGTGGCCCCGAGCACCTGGGGCGAGCCCGGCGGGCGCACGATGCCCGTGCGCTTGAGCACCTCGACGAGATCGGCGTCCACGTCGGTGACGCACGGGTACTCCCCGCTCGGGTCGTAGTACCCGATCACGAGGTCCCCCCCGAGGCCCTGCTCGGCGGCGAGGTGCTCGAGGGCCCGCAGGGTGTCGGCGATCGGGGCGCCCCGGGCGATGCGCTCCAGCAGGACCGTCTGCGCGCTGAGCAGATCGGACGCGGTCTCGTCGATCGTGACGTCTCGACCCGTGAACACCACGGTGTGCTCGTTGGCCTGGTCGGCCGCCGAGCGCTCGACCCGGAGCCGTTCCCACGACCCGTCCCGCCGCCGGAACCGCACGATCGGCCGGCGACCGGGGCCGGTGCCCAGGGCCCGCTCGATCGACCGATCGGCGTCGGCGGCCAGCAGGTCGTCGGGGTGGACGAGATCGGTGAGCAGGGTGCCGACCAGCGCCGCCGGATCGAGCTCCAGGAGGCGCTCGGCCGACGGGCTGACGTAGGCGATCACGCCGACGCGGTCGGTGACCACGATCAGGTCGGTGGAGCCGCGCAGCAGGCTGGAGGTCCACGCGTCGCGCTGGCGCAGTTCCTCGGTGGCGTCCTCGCGCTCGGTGACGTCGCGGCACACCGCCACCAGCGCGCCGATGCCGGGGTGGTCCAGCGCGTTGGTGACCATGACCTCGATCTCGCGGAGCTGGCCGCCCCGCCCCACCACGGTGGCCACCAGGGGACCGTGCCGACCGGGCGAGGCCAGGACCTCGTTCAGCGACTCCTGGTGCAGCTCGTGGTTGACGCCCTTGGCGAACAGGTCGAACACCGAGCGCCCGACCAGCTCGTCGGGCGGCCAGCCGAGCGGGATCCCCGACTGCGAGCTGGCCCACCGGATCAGCCCGTGGGCATCCGCGAGCACCACCGCGTCCGGCAGCGCGTCCAGCAGGTCGGCGGCGAAGCTCCCCTCGGGCACCTCCGCGGCGCTCACCGGCCGGCCGCCAGGCCCGAGGCGGCCGCCGCCGCCCGTTCGCACAGCTCGTCGATCACCTCGGCGGTGTGGGCCAGGCCGGGGAAGCAGATCTCGTACGGCCCCGGCGCCAAGGCGACGCCGCCGGCCAGGAGGGCGTGGAACAGCCGGGCGTAGGCCGCCTCGTCCACCGTGCGGGCCGAGGCGTAGTCGGTGGGCAGGACGGAACCGGCGAACACGCCGACCAGCGGGCCCACCCGCGGCACCTGGACGACGAGGCCGGCGGCGGCGAAGGCCTCGGCGAGGCCGGCGGCCAGCCGGGCGGCGCCGGCCTCCAGCTCGGCGTAGGCGTCGTCGGTGAGGAGGCCGAGGGCGGCGAGGCCGGCGGCGGTGGCCAGCGGGTTCCCCGACAGCGTGCCGGCCTGGTACACGGGCCCGAGGGGGGCGAGCTGGTCCATCAGGTCGGCCCGTCCGCCGAAGGCCCCGACGTTGAGGCCGCCGCCGATCACCTTGCCGAAGCAGGTCAGGTCGGGACGGACGCCGAAGACCTGTTGGGCGCCGCCGCGGGCCAGGCGGAAACCGGTGATCACCTCGTCGAAGATCAGCACGGCGCCGACGCGATCGCACTCGGTCCGCAGCCCCTCGAGGAAGCCGGGGGCGGGGGCGACCAGGCCCATGTTGGCGGCGACCGGCTCGACGATCACGCAGGCGGTGGCCTCGTCGAGCGTGGGCACCTGGTTGTAGGGGACGACCCGGGTCTCGGCCACGGCGGTGGCGGGCACGCCGGCCGAGCCGGGGATCCCCTCGGGCGACGCCGCCGGATCGAGGTGGGCCACCGCCGAGCCCGACTCGGCGAGGAGGGCGTCGCCGTGGCCGTGGTAGTTGCCGGCGAACTTGACCACGCGGGATCGGCCGGTGGCGCCGCGGGCGAGGCGGAGCGCGGTCATGGTGGCCTCGGTGCCGCTCGACACCATGCGCACCTTCTCGCAGCTCGGCACCCGCCGGCCGATCTCCTCGGCCAGCAGGACCTCCCGCTCGGTGGGGGCGCCGTAGGACGTGCCGGCGCCGGCCGCGGCCCGGATCGCCTCGACGATGACGGGATGAGCGTGGCCGGCGATCACCGCGCCGTAGGACTGCACGAGGTCGAGGTACTCGGTGCCCTCGACGTCCCACACCCGCGGGCCCTCGCCGCGCGCCACGAAGTAGGGCGTCCCGCCGACCGACCGGAAGGCGCGCACCGGAGAGTTGACCCCTCCGGGGATCACCCGCTCGGCCCGCTCGAACAGCTCGGCGTTGGTGGTCACAGCTCCTCGCGCGGGGTGGATCGGCGGGCGGCGAAACCTCGATCGTAGGCCGTCCGGCCCACGCACCACGTGCGGTGGCGGACGGCGGTCAGGCCAGCACGCTCAGTGGCTCATCGGCCCGCCGGCGTCAGACCTGAAGCGCTTCGGCGACCTCGCGGGCGAAGTAGGTGAGGATCAGGTCGGCGCCGGCCCGCTTGACCGCGGTGAGCTGCTCGAGGGCCACCGCCGGGCCGTCGATCCAGCCCCGTTCGGCGGCCGCCTTGACCATCGCGTACTCGCCGGAGACGTGGTAGGCGGCGAGCGGCAGGTCGTGCTCGGCTCGGACCCGGGCGATCACGTCGAGGTAGGAGAGCGCCGGCTTCACCATCAGCAGGTCGGCGCCCTCGGCGGCGTCGAGCCGCACCTCCTCGAGGGCCTCGCGCAGGTTGCGCGGGTCCTGCTGGTAGGCCCGACGGTCGCCACCGTCGGCGATCTCCACGTCGACCGCGTCCCGGAACGGCCCGTACAGCGCGGACGCGTACTTGGCGGCGTAGGCGAGGATCGCCACCTCGGCGAAGTCCTCCTCGTCGAGAGCGTCTCGGATGGCCGCCACCTGGCCGTCCATCATCCCCGAGGGGGCCACGATGTCCACGCCGGCCTCGGCCTGGGCCACGGCCACCTCGGCGTAGCGATCGAGGGTGGCGTCGTTGTCGACGCTGCCGTCCGCGGTGAGCAGGCCGCAGTGGCCGTGGTCGGTGTACTCGTCGAGGCACAGGTCCGCGATCAGCACGATGTCGTCCCCGTGGGCGTCTCGGAGGTCCCGCAGCGCGACCTGCACGATCCCGTCGAGGTCGCTGGCCCCGGACCCCTCGGCGTCCTTGGCCGCCGGCACCCCGAACAGCACGATCGCCGGCACGCCCAGGTCCACCAGCTCGCCGACCTCCCGACGCAACGAGGCCACCGAGTGCTGGACGACCCCGGGCAGCGACGCGATCGGCTGCGGCTCGTCGATCCCCTCCCGCACGAACAGCGGCGCGATCAGGTCGTCCACCCCGAGACGGGTCTCGGCCACCATGCGGCGCAGGGCGGGGGTGCGGCGGAGGCGGCGGAGGCGGCGCTGCGGGAACACACGAGGAGCCTACGGCCCACCGCCGGCGCCCCTTCGAGGCCACGGCCCCGCCGCCTACGTACGCGCGAGGTCGACGTAGGCGCGCGAGGGCGCCACGAATACGCATCGCGACCGATGTGGCCCGGTCCCTCAGAGGCGCACGCTGACGGCATCCGGTTCGAGGGAACGACCGGCGAGCACAGGAGCAGCACCATGACCCGCACCCTCTTCGACCGAGTCCGCCGCAGCGCCAGCGGGGAGCAGGGGACCCGCAGCCGTCGCCGCGCTCGCGAGATCGACCTGGCGGTGGCCCGGGTCCGCCACGACCACGCCCACCAGCGCGTCGTCCCCCCGACGCCCACCCGCATCTACTGACCCGGCCGAGCGCCCGAACCCAGCCACCGACGGCCACCCCTCGGTGCCGGGTTCGGGGCGGGGGCCCGGGGGTGGGGCGGGTCGCCCTCGGTACGCTCGGGCCGTGCTGGTCGGGCGTTCGGGCCTCAGTCCCGTCATGGTCGGGCGAGCCGACCACCTGGACGCCCTGCACGGGCTCCTGGCCGGCGGGTCCGGCGCGGTGGCGCTGATCGGCGGCGAGGCCGGCATCGGCAAGTCGCGACTCGTCCGGGAACTGCTCGGCACGCTCGACGAGGAGGTGCTCGTCCTCGCCGGGCAGGCCGACCCTGGCGGCCTCGGCCGCCCCTTCGGGCTCCTGCTCGACGCCCTGCCGGAACCGAACGTCGCCGGCGACGCCCGCCACGATGCGCTCCGGGCCGCCGACGGCGCGGGCGACGTGATCGATCGGTACGCCGCCGCCCACCAGCTGGTCGACGAGGCCGGCGACGGTCGCCCGACCGTGCTGGTGGCCGAGGACCTCCACTGGTCCGACGCCGAGACCATCCGGGTGCTCGAGCAGCTGGCGGCGGCCGGCGAGGTGACCGTGGTCGGGACCTACCGGCCGACCGACCTGCACCGCCGCCACCCGCTCACCGACGCGCTCCCCCGACTCGAGCGCCGGCCTCGCGTCCACCACGTCCGGATCAACCGGTTCAGCCCGCCCGAGGTGGCGGCGTTCCTCAGCGCGGTGTATGGCGGGGTGCCCCCCTACCGCGTCGTCGAGAACCTCCACGCCCGCAGCGGTGGGAACCCGTTCTTCCTCGAGGAGCTGCTGGTGGCGGCTGGAGGCGTGGCCCTCGAGGACCTCGAGTCGGTGCCGCTGCCGTGGAACCTGGCCGAGACGGTCCACGAACAGGTCGACGCCCTCGACCCGGTGGCCCGGACCGTCGTGGAGACCGCCGCCGTCCTCGGTCGACGGGTCGGCTTCGATGTCCTCGCCGCGGTCACCGGCCACGACGAGGCATCGCTCATCCCGGTGCTCCGGGACCTGATCGACCGCGGCCTGCTCGTCGAGGCGGAGGACGACGTGTTCGGGTTCCGTCACGACCTCTCCCGCGAAGCGATCGAGCAGCGGCTCCTCGGCCGGGAGCGGCGCCGCATCCACCAGGCCGCCCTCGACGCGCTGGCCGCCGCCGAGCCGCCCGACTTCCCGGCGATGGCCCGCCACGCCGCCGGCGCAGGGCGCGTGGAAGAGCTGGTCGACCTGGCCCGTCGGGGCGGCGAGCGCTCCTTGGCGCGCGGCTCCAGCTACCAGGCGCTCGAGCTGGCCGAGCTCGGCCTCACCGAGGCGGATCGAGATCTCGTCCTGCGCCGCGTCGCCACCCGCGCCGCGTGGCTGACCGGACTGAACGACGACGCCATCGTCCACGGGGAGCACCTCCTCCGGGCGGCCGAGGCGGCGGAGGACCTGGCGCTGGTCGTCGAGGCCCGTCGGCTGCTCGTGCGGCTGTACTGGGAGCAGGGGCGCGAGGCCGACCGGGAGCGGGAGGCCACCGCCATGGAGGCCGACCTCGATCGCCTGGTCGGGCGGCCGGAGCGGGCGATCGCCCTCGCCGCGCTGGCCCAGCAGGCGATGTTGACCAACCGCCTCGACGAGGCCCTCCGCCGGTCGGCGGAGGCGGTGGCCGAGGCCGACGCCCACGGGCTGGCCGAGGTCCGGCGGGCCGCGCTCGTCGAGCGGGCCTGCGCGCTGCTCAACGACCGGACCCAGGTGGCCGAGTCGGTGGCCACCCTCCTCGCCGTCGCCCCCGAGGCCGAGGCGGCCGGCGACGACCTGCTGGCCGCCCGGGCGTGGAGCAACGCCGCGTTCTCCTCGGTCGGGGTGCTGCCGGCCGACGAGCGCCGCCGCGTGCTCGAGCGCATGCGGACCACGGCCCGGCGCGCCGGCTGGGACCCCGAGAGCACCGCGTCCTACCTGACCGGGCTGTTCGAGTTCGCCCTCGACGACGGCGATCAGGCCGAGGCGTTCCGCGCCGTGGCCGAGCACCGGGCGATGGACGGCCACGGCCGCAACGTCGGCGCCAGCTGGCTCGACCTGCGGGAGGTGGGGCTCCACCTCGAGCGCGGCGACGCTGACGCGGCCCGGCGCCTGCTCGACGCGCTGCCTGCGGTGACCTCGGAGAAGGTCGAGATGCTCACCGCCATCCGCCTCCAGGTCGCGGTGGTGCAGCGCCGACCCGACGAGGCCGCCACCCACCTCGCCGCCCTGTTCGCCAAGGCCGAGGTCGACGGGCTCGACGCCGATTCCCTCGGCGACGTCCTGCCCCTCGCGGGGGAGGCCGGCCTGTCGGTGGCCGATGGCGAGCGGCTCGTGGACGGCCTGCGGCGGATCTACGGCTTCGAGTCCCCCACCCTCGACCACGCCCGCCGCCGTTACCGAGGCCACCTGGCGCTGGCCGGCGGCGATCCGGCCGGCGCCCTGGACCACCTGGACCACGTGCTGGCCCTGCCGGCGGTCGACTTCCCGACCACCGCCCCCCAGCGGGCCACCGACCACCTCGGTGCGGCCGCCGCCCTGCTGGCCCTGCGACGCACCGACGAGGCGGCCGCCCACGCCGACGCCGCTCGCGGCCTGCTCGAGCACTGGCCCGGCCGCCGGCGGGACGCGCTGGAGGCCCTCGACCGCCGGCTCGGCCGTGCCTCGTCGGCCGACGTCGCCGGGCCGGCCGCGCTGACCCCGCGCGAGCGGGAGGTCCTCGCCCTGGTGGCCGAGGGCCTGTCCAACGGCGACCTGGCCGAGCGGCTCTACATCTCGCCCCGCACCGCCGGCGTCCACGTCTCGAACATCCTGGCCAAGCTCGGCGTGTCCAGCCGGACCGAGGCGGCGGCCTGGTTCCACCGCCAGGACTGAGCGATCGGTCGCCCGATCGGCGAGCCGATCGGGCGGAGTCCTAGGCGCGATCGGCGAGCGACGCGAGGTCGGCCACGGTGACCTGGGTGAGGTCGGCGACGTGGCGGTCGGCGGCCGAGAGGTCGGTGTGGCGGGTGATCTCGCTCGGGACGCAGAGCACGGCCAGGCCGGCGGCGCGCGCAGCGGCGATGCCGGGGGCCGAGTCCTCGATCGCCACCGCCGCCGCCGGATCGACGCCGAGATCCTGGCAGGCGAGCAGGTAGGTGTCCGGGGCCGGCTTGGCCCGGCCGCCCACCCGGTCCCGGGTGGCGAGCGAGGTGAAGCGGTGGCGCAGGGCGAGGCGCTCCAGGTGGGTCTCGACCCACGCGGCCGGCGAACTGGAAGCGATCCCACACGGGACCTCGGCGGCGGCGAGGGCGGCGAGCAGGTCGGCCACGCCGGGCAGCGCCGGTTGGCGGTCCCGCCACGAGCGGTCCTGGGCGGCGTAGGCCGCCTCGTAGGCGTCACGATCGAGCTCGGCGCCGACCGCGGCCTGGAGGGCGACCCATCCGTCGTCGTCGCCATGGCCGACCACCGTCGCCCACGCCTCGATCGTGAGCTCGTGACCGAACGTCGCCATCGCCGCGGCGCTGGCCACGTAGATCGGGGTCTCGCTGTCGAAGATCAGGCCGTCGAAGTCGAAGACCACGGCGGCGGGGGTCGGGTCGGTCATGCGGGCGCTCCGGGCATCGGGCGAGGTTGGCACGGTGCGGCCGCCGCCCCGCCGCCCGTTTCGGTCGGCGCCGGGCGAGGGCACGTCGAGGCGCTCGAACCCGACCTCGTCACGGGGCGAGGAGGGCGACGACGGCGGCGACCAGGCCGTCGATCGTCTGCGGGTCGGCCTCGGCGGCCACCTCGAGGCCGTGGCGCCGGGCGGTGGCGCTGGTGATCGGACCGATCGAGGCGACGAGGGCCGGCACCCGGTCCGCCCCGACGGCCGCACACAGGTGATCGACGGTGGACGAGGCGGTGAAGGTCACGAGGTCCGCGGCGGCCACCCGCTCGACGGTGGCGGCGTCGAGGGCGACCGGCGCGGTGCGGTAGGCGTCCACCCGGACCACCTCCCAGCCCTTGGCCACCAGCCCGGTGCCCAGCAGGTCCCGGGCGCCGGCGGCCACCGACAACAGGACCCGCCCGCCCCCCTCGGGTGCGGCCGGGAACTCGTCCACCAGCGCCTCGGCCACGTAGGTGCTCGGCACGAGGTCGGCCACGATCCCCCGGTCGGCCAGGGCGGCCGCCGTGGACGACCCGACCGCCGCCACCCGCACCCCGGCCAGGACGCGGGCGTCGGGGAGGTGGGCGAAGGTGCGGGCCACCCCGTTCGGCGAGGTGAGCACCAGCCACCGGAAGCTCCCGACCTCGGCCAGTGCGGCCCGCAGGGCGACGCCGCCGTCGGCCGGGTCGGCCACCTCGATCGTCGGCGCCTCGATCACCTCGGCGCCGAGGTCCCGCAGGGCGGCGGCCAGCCCGGAGGCGGCGGCGCGGGCCCGCGTGACCACCACCGAGCGCCCGAACAACGGCCGGTCCTCGAACCAGGCGAACCGCTCCGCAGCCACCGCGCCCACCACGATCACCGACGGGGCGGCCAGCTCGTGGTCGGCCAGGGTGGCGAGCGTCGCCCGGACGGTGGCCTGCTCGGGCCGCGACCCCCACCGGACGGCGGCGGCGGGCGTGTCC
>WBZU01000544.1_pt1 | contig 31985 bp, 24 predicted proteins | sample 5204311 | NCBI WGS metagenome assembly WBZU01 (sample SAMN12344359, study PRJNA552823) | activated sludge metagenome | biome: Activated sludge suspended growth; feature: Nitrification reactor; material: Wastewater; isolation source: activated sludge from nitrification reactor of wastewater...
GACGACCGCCTACCAGTTCCGCGACACCGAGCACGCCGCGAACCTCTTCGCCCTCTCGGAGATCGGCAATATCTACACCCGGATCATGAACCCGACCCAGGCAGTGGTCGAGGCCCGGGTCGCCAGCCTGGAGGGTGCGCCCGACACCGCAGTCGGACTGCCCGGAGCGCTCGTCGTGGCCTCAGGGCAGACCGCCGAGACCTTCGCCATCCTCAACCTGGCCGAGGCCGGCAGCCACATCGTCAGCTCGGCCGCCCTCTACGGCGGCACCTACAACCTCTTCCACTACACGCTGCCCAAGCTGGGCATCGAGGTGTCGTTCGTCGAGGACCCCGACGACCTCGACGCCTGGGCCGCCGCGGTGCGCCCCAACACCAAGGCGTTCTACGGCGAGTCGATCGGCAACCCCAAGAACGACGTGCTCGACATCGCCGCGGTGGCCGAGGTCGCGCACGCCAACGGCGTCCCGCTGATCGTCGACAACACGATCGCCTCGCCGTACCTGATCAACCCGCTGGCCCACGGCGCCGACATCGTCGTGCACTCCGCCACCAAGTTCCTGGGCGGCCACGGCACGGCGATCGCGGGCGTGATCGTCGACGGCGGCAGCTTCGACTTCTCCCAGAACGACAAGTTCCCGCAGTTCACCGAGCCCGACCCCAGCTACCACGGCCTGGCCTACTGGCCGGCGCTCGGCCCCGGCTCCTACATCGTCAAGGCCCGCGTGCAGCTCCTGCGCGACATGGGCGCCGCCATCTCGCCGTTCAACGCGTTCCTGCTCATCCAGGGCATCGAGACGCTGTCGCTGCGCATGGAGCGCCACGTCGCCAACGCCCAGGCGGTGGCGGAGTACCTCGAGGCCCACGACCAGGTCGAGTCGGTCGCCTACGCCGGGCTGGCGTCGAGCCCGTGGCACGAGCGGGCCCGGACGTACGCGCCGAAGGGTGCGGGGTCGGTGCCGGCGTTCATCATCAAGGGCGGCCGTGAGGCCGGACGTCGCTTCGTCGAGGGCCTCACGCTGCACAGCCACGTCGCCAACATGGGCGACGTCCGCAGCCTGGTCGTGCACCCGGCGTCGACCACCCACAGCCAGCTCACCGACGACCAGCAGCGCTCCGCCGGTGTGGACCCGGGCCTGGTCCGCCTGTCGGTCGGCATCGAGGACGTCGCCGACATCATCGCGGACCTCGACCGCGGCTTCGCGGCCGCCAAGGGCTGAGTCCGTCGGTCCCGCGGCTCCGACCGGAGCTGCGGGACCGACGACGGACCGGGCTCGCTAGAGCCCTCAGCTCAGGCCGAACATGTCGAGCGCCTCGGCCGACAGGCCGTCGAGAGCGATGTCGTCGCGGCGCCGGGGTTCCCAATCGTCTCGTTCGAGCACGTAGCGCAGCACCATCGCACGGCCGTCGCGTCGGCGGACCACCTCAGAGCCGTTCCGGTGGTAGCCGAGCGACTCGGTCACGCGTCGCGACGCGACGTTGTCCTCGAACGCCTCGGTCGCCGCCCGCTGCGCGCCCAGGCCCTCGAACGCGAGCTGCAGGACCGCGGCGCGCATCTCGCGGCCCAGCCCGTGGCCCTGGTGGGGGAGGCCGAGCCACGAGCCGGTCGTGACCGTTCGCAGCGTCGGGAAGTCGGTCGCCTGAACGTCCTGTGAGCCGACGCAGCGACCGTCGGAGTAGGCGGCGAGCACCAGGCGCCACGACTCGACGCTCCAGCCGGCCCAGCAGCCCATCCAGAACCGGTACGAGTCGTGGGCCCGTTGCGGGTTCGGTGCGTCGGTGAACGGGATCAGGAACGGCATGGTGGCCGGGTCGTGGATCCCGCCGTCGATCAGCTCCGACAGGTCGGCCATCTCGGACTCGCGGACCGGTCGCAGCTCCAGGCGTGGCGTCCGGATCCGGAGGTCCCACAGCGGCCAGTGTGGATGGGTCATGGCCCGAGGATCGCCGACGTAGCGGGGCTCGCGCCATGCAGTTCGGGGACCATCCGTCGAGAGGGCGTCGTGATGGTGCTGCGGCGCGTCAAGATCCCGTCAAGGTCGCTGACGGCTGCGCCGCTCGGCCCCACACTGGGGTTGTGAACGACACCGCCGACACCCCTACGACCCGCCGGCCGGACCGGACCGCTCCGGGTGGCGGTGCGAGGTCGACCCGCAGCCGGCAGCGCCGCACGAGCCTGTGGATCACCGTCGGCATCATCGTCGTGCTGGTCGTGGTCGTGGCATGGGCCGCGATCAAGGGTGCGACGGGACCGGCGGAGTCGGCCTTCGTCGATCGGATCCGGACCGAGAACCCCGAGTTGTCGATCGCTGACGTGTCGGACCAGCGGCTGGTCGCCGCGGCACGGGCGACGTGTCGACCCGAGGGTCTGTCCGACGCGGATGAAGCCCTGCTCGAACGGCTCGACATCGACCCGGAGCGCTTCCGCGAGGCGGCCGCGGAGATCTGCCCGTCCCGCTGATCTGCCCGTCCCGCTGATCTGCCTGTCCCGCTGATCTGCCTGTGCCGTCGTAGGTCGCGGGATCAGCGGTCGATGCGCACCGACGGCGACCCGAAGGCGACGGTGATCGTCGCCGGCATGCCCAGCAGGTCGATCGGGTCGCCCAACGACGAGCTCGACGCGATCGACAGCACCAGGCCCTTGTGCTTGCCGACGGTGATGGTCAGGTCCAGGTGGGTGCCGCCGTCGGGGGTGTCATCGGCGTCGACCACGAAGGCGTCGTAGGCGCCGTCGTCGAGCACGGGGCGATCCTCTCCGGGATCGGGATGCTCGGGATCCGACATGGTCGGCGACCCTACCCATCCCCGCCGCGCGCTGCGAGGTCCGTGACATCGGTCCGACGGTTTGCGGTCCATCCCCTCCGCTCCCGTAGGTTGGCGCCGTGAGCACCATTCCGGCCGTCGACGGGCCCGAGGGCGTCACCGGCGCCGGCGTGGCCGCCGCGTCGCCGTCGCGCTGCCCGATCGACCACACCGCCCGGGCGGCCCCTGCCGATGCCGTGGTGAGCGGCGGATGCCCGGTCCGCCACGACGGGCAGCCGGTGCAGCGGTCCCGCGCCGATCGGATCGTCCGCAGCGCCCTTCGGATCCAGGAGCGTCCGGCGGGTGTCTCCGACGCCGCCGCCTACGCCACGTTCCAGCGGTCGATGCTCATCTCGGCGACCCGCTGCACGCTCACCTACGTCATCTTCCCGTTCGTGCTGCCCGCCATCGGCATCGCGACGGGCGTCGGCCCGATCCTCGGTGTGGTCATCGGCGTGATCGCCATGACCTGCGACGTGTTCACCATCCGCCGCTTCTTCCAGGTCGACCACCGGTGGCGCTGGCAGATCTCGGCGATCGCGGTGTGCGTGATCGGCCTGCTGAGCGTGCTGCTGGTCGAGGACATCGGCGCGCTGATCAGCAACGGCCCGTTCGGCTGACGAGCGCCGGTCGGTCCCGACCGGACGCGAGCGAACGCGATCGGTTGCCGGGCGCGGCCCCGGCGGCTTGACTGCGCGACGTGCCGATACCTCGAACGCTGCTGAGCCGTGACGAGCCCACCGACCTCGACCTGCGCCTTGTCGCCGGCGCCTGGCCCGACGGGTTGGGCGGCGAGATGGTCCTCAGCGCCCCTCACCCCGACACCTTCGACGGGCCGCACCCGTTCTTCGGCGAAGGGATGCTCTACCGGCTGTCGCTGACCCCGGGCACCCACGGCGCCCCCGCGGACCGCTTCGCCTGGCGACAGGGTCGCATCGACACGCCGTCCGCTCGGCTCCGGGCCAAGCGGCCCGACGTGTTCACCCCCACGATGATCGGCGTCCAGTCGCCGTTCGGCACCGTGAACGCCGCCAACACCGCTCCGCTGCCGTGGGGCGACCGGCTGTTCACCACCTGGGACGTCGGTCGTCCGGTCGAGGTCGACCCGGTCACGTTCTCGTTCCTGGGCGAGGTCGGCCACCGCGACCTGTGGCAGGTCTTCGAGCTCGCCCCCCAGCCGGTGCTGCCGATGGTGATGACCACCGCGCACCCGGTCATCGACCCCGACCGCGACGTGCTGTGGAGCGTCAACACGTTCTTCGGGCAGCTGCACGTCGTGCGCTGGGACGGCGAAGGGCCGGTCACGACGTGGCCGATCGAGGGGGCGGTCATCCCGCAGTCGGTGCACACGATCACCCAGACCCGCGACTGGCTGGTCGTCGGGGACTGCGCGTTCAAGGTGGAACCCCAGGTCCTGACCGGTGGTGAGCGCACCCAGCCCGCCAACCACGACGGTCCGCTGTACCTGATCCGCAAGGACGAGCTGGAGGCGACGCCGGCCGGACGACCCGTCGGCTGCTCGGTGTTCCGGGTCGCCCCCGAGATCAACCACTACTACGCCGTCTACGACGACGCCGACGGGGTGCGGGTGCTGTTCGAGCACACCGAGAACGCCGACATCGCCATGACCCAGCGACCCGACGACCTCGACGCGCTCGGGCGCCCGTGCGACCCGGCGCTCGCCGGCCTCTACGGGTTCCCGATGAGCCCGGACCGCAACACCGTCGTGCAGTTCGACCCGGCCACCGGTGAGGTGACGCATCGGGCCGAACTGCGCGACCCGTCGATGCTGTGGACCCGCCAGCTCAACGCCATGGACTGGAGCGCCGAGGGGATGGCCGCTCCCACGTCGCACCACATGGTCAACCAGGGCTGGCGTCCCGAGGCGGTGTTCCAGCGGATGCTGGCGCTCTACGAGGACCGCGTCGACCGTACCGAGTGGCCGACCGAGGAGACCGCGCCGCTGGTCATGAGCTGCACCCGCGACGACCTGGCGGTCACAGCGGTGCACGAGTTCGGCCTGGACGACTTCCCGACCTCGCCGATCTTCGTGCCCCGCGACCCCCGCGACCCCGGCGTCGACGGCGCTGACGGAGGTGACGGCCGCAGCCGGTACGCCGGCCGCGACCCCGGCGGCCACGACGGCTGGGTGGTCGTGCCGCTGCTCAACGACTCGGGGTTCCGCGTCGAGGTGTTCGACGCCGCCGACGTCGGCCGCGGGCCGGTCGCGGTGCTCGACGCCGCCGGTGCGACCGTGCCGTTCGTGCTGCACTCGGCGTGGATGCCGCGGGCGGTCCCGGCGCAGGAGCGGCCCCGGCTGCGCTTCGCCGACGAGCTCGACCGCGTCGGCGAGCTCGACGACGACCTGGCCGCGTGCGTCCTCGAGGTCGCCGCCGAGATCGACGACGGCGTCCCGATCTGAGCCGGGTGCCCGGTCCGGGGCCGGACCTCAGACCCGGACGGCGTCGTAGGCGGGCAGCACGTCGTTGCGCACGATCGAGGCGACCCGCGGGTCGGCCAGCCAGGTGTCGGCCCGCTCGGTCAACTCTGCGGCGACGTCCACCCGTGTGTCGGGTCGTGACGCACGCAGCGAGTCGAGCCACGTCGAGTGCAGCGTGAGCGGCATCGCCAGATCGGCCCGACCGAGCCGGGCGATCGGACCCCGGGCCAGGTCCGCGGCGTCGAACACCCACAGCTCGGTGCCCGAGCTGCGCGCATCGGCGTGGTCGGAGTACACGACCGAGACGACGTAACCGTCGGTTGAGCCGGTCGCCGTGCCCCGCCGGGGCACGAACGTGGGGGTCCAGCCGAAGCGGTCACCGGCGTGCCAGTAGGCGTCGACGACCCTGCCGGCGTCGTGGTCGATGCGCAGCAGCGACGTCGGCACCCCCGACCAGGGCAGCTCCGCGTCGGGGACGATCCGGTGCGGGTACGAGGTGAACACCGCGTGCATGCGCTGCACCGCGATGTCGGTCGGCATCCCGGAGTTGGCGTGGAACACGTCGCCGACGGTGTCGATCGGCGTCAGCGGGTTGCGGGCGGTCAGCCCGCCGCTGCCCCAGGTGTGGTCGTCGAAGAAGGCGTGCTGGTCGAGCACCGCCCCGGTGCGGGTGTCGATCTCGTAGCGGCCGACGACGCCGATGTCGTAGCTGACCGGGGTGATGGCGTCGACGAGGTCGGACCGCACCGGCTCGCCGGTGACCGGGTGCCGGTCGGTCGGCATCACCCACTCGGCGAAGTCCATCGCCGAGGTGTGCGCGCTGTGCACCACGATGCGACCCGGCGCGGCGTCGTGGTCGACCATCAGGTGGCCCGACTCGCGGGGGATGACCGCCCGCACCGCGGTGGCGCCGCCGGCGGTGCGGCGCAGCTCGTCGCGACTCACGATGAACAGGACGGTGTCGGGACGGGGGGTCTGGGCCTCGGCGGCCTCGGCGGAGTGCGGCGGGTACATGAGCTTGCCGAACTCGATCACCGTCGACGTGTCGGCGATCAGCAGGTGGTCGCGGCTGATGCACATCTGGTGCGCGGACTGCGACAGCAGCACCGGTGCGCCGTCGGGGGTGGTCAGCGGCACCCGCTTGATCGCGCCGACGCCGTCCCAGCAGAGGATCTCGCAGTACACCAGGCCCGGGATCGGGACGATCGACAGCGACACCCCGTAGTACTCGCCGGTCTCGGCGTCATACGGCGGATGGGCGCTCGTGATGTTGAGCGGGCACAGGAAGCGGTTGACCGGCAGGTCGACGAGCGGTCGGTGGTCGTCGAGGCGCCCGACCGGTCCGACCGGAGCGAGGGTGGCGGGGTCGAGCTCCCAGGAGCGGCCGCCGTCGACGGTGGCGACCAGGCGGTTCCCGTTCAGCGGCACCAGCGCGGTGTTGACCTGGTCCTGCATGCCGAGCGGGCCGAGTCGGGACACGCCGCGGGACTCGAAGCGCAGGTCGGTGTCGGCCACGGCGTCGTGCAGCAGCAGGTCGGTGGTGCGCAGCAGACGCGACGTGATCGTGGGCACCTCGCCGTCGAGGTCGACTCGCCACACCAGCGAGTCACCGCTGAAGCCGGCGTCGGTGTCGCGCAGCGACAGCGACTGGAAGAACACGTGGCCGGCCATGTCCGACGGGAGCTCCCCGTCGAGCAGCGTCAGCGGAGTCGTCGCCTGCTCGGCGGTGACCCGCCGGTTGAACGCGCTCGGCACCCGGGCCCAGCGGTCACGGCCGGGTGTGGGGGTGGGGGCGCCGAACGGTCCGCCGGCGAGCGGGTCCGGTGCGGGCGGCGCGGCGCACCCCGACATCGGCAATCCCACCGCTGCGATCCCGGCACCCGCGCCGAGCGCAGTCAGGAAGCGTCTGCGGTCCATGGCTGTGTCCCCCTCCTGGATTCCCCTCCGGAGACCCGGTCCTTCACCGTCACGGCGGGTCCGGGGTCCAGTCCGCCGACCAGTGGTCCCAGGGTAGGGGCTCGGACGTCTCCCCGACCGGTGTTCCGGACCGGCCACCACGCCCCCGCCCACCCCCACCCCGCGTTCTGACGACAAGTCACGACAGTGGCGGTACTCAACTGTCATGAGAACCCGAGGCGCCGAAGCGGGTCAGACCGACTCGGACACCTTCGAGCCCTCGTCGTCGGAGCCTTCCTCGGCGCCCCGGTCCCGGCGGGCCGGCGGTGGGGCGTCGAAGTTGGGGCTGGTCGGCGTCACGTACACGACACCCGCACCCGACTCGAGGTGGTACGGCGGCAGGCCGTGCTCGACGACGTCGATCCCCTCGAGCTCCTCGTCCCGGCTGAGACGCAGGTTCCAGGATCCCGGCAGCATCCGCAGGGCCTTCATCAGCCCGAACGCCACCGCTCCGACGACGACCAGGCAGGTGAGGCTCCCGATGAGCTGGGCGACGAGCTGTCCGACCCCGCCGCCGTAGAGCAGCCCGGTGATCGGTGAGCTGTTGTCGGCGCCCTCCGGGGTGGGCAGGCCGTACTCGCCGGTGGCGAACAGGCCGACCGCGAGGGTGCCGAACACGCCGCAGACGAGGTGGACCGGCACCGCTCCGATCGGGTCGTCGATGCGCAGCCGCTCCAACAGGTCGACGCCGAGCGGCACGATGACGCCGGCGACGGTCCCGATGAGCACGGCCCCCAGCGGGCTGACCCAGTAGCACGGGGCGGTGATGGCGACCAGGCCGCCGAGGAAGCCGTTGAGCGACATTCCCAGGTCCCACTTGCCGGACCGGGGGTAGACGAAGAACACGGCGACCATCCCGCCGGCGCACGCCGCCAGCGTGGTGTTGGCGGCCACCCGGCCGATGCCCTCCCAGTCCATCGCCGAGAGAGTCGAGCCGGGGTTGAAGCCGTACCAGCCGAACCAGAGGATCACGGCGCCGATCGAGGCCATCACCAGGTCGTGGGGCGGGAACAGACCGCCGCCGTCGCGGGCGAAGCGCCGCCCGAGTCGTGGGCCCAGGCACACCGCTCCGGCAAGGGCGACGATGCCGCCCACGCTGTGGACCACGGTGGATCCGGCGAAGTCACGGAAGACGATCCCGTCGGGGACCAGGCCGGAGAACCAGCCCATGGTGTTGCCGAGCCACCCGCCCGGACCCCACACCCAGTGGCCGAAGATGGGGTAGATCAACCCCGACACCGCGATCGAGTAGAGGATGTCGCCCTTGAAGCTGGTGCGGCCGACCATGGCCCCCGATGTGATGGTCGACGCCGCGTCGGCGAACGCGAGCTGGAAGACGAAGAACGCCAGGAAGGCCACCCCGGTGGTGCCGTAGCCGCCGGTGGCGCCGTTGAGGAAGAAGTACTGGTGGCCGATCAGCCCGTTGCCCTCGCCGAACATGAAGGCGAAGCCGACGGCCCAGAACAGCAACCCGCACAGGCACGTGTCGAACACGCACTCCATCAGGACGTTGACGGTCTCGCGGGAGCGGGCGACGCCGGCCTCGAGGGCCATGAACCCCGCCTGCATGAAGAACACCAGGAACGCCGCGATCATGACCCACAGCGTGTTGATCGGGTTGATGATCTCCCCGGCGTCGACCGCGGCGGGGCTCAGTCCCGATGCGCCCGCCTCGGCGCCGAAGATCGAGCTCAACGCCTTGATGATGGCGAGCAGCGACAGGACGCCGAGCAGCTTGCCGGCGAGCACCACTGCGAACACCCTGCGGGTCCCGGGGTCCCTGAACCGCTGACGCAACGTCGGGCGGGACCGGTCGAGTCGGCCCGGTGGGGGCAGTGTGAGGGCGGGCGCCGAGGAGCGCCACAGGGTGGGGATCGGCAGGGTTCGGAACATGCGGGGCACGGTACGGAGCCCGTGTTTCGGCCCCGTGTGTCGCCGGTGAAGCCCGAACGTCGGTCGTGTTTCGCCGCCGTTTCGACGGCATCTCACGCCGAACGCGGTGTTGGCTCGATCGCTACATCGTCTCGGCGAAGCTGACAGCGCCTTCGCCGCGGATCACGTTCTTGAGCAGCTTGCCCGACGCGTTGCGGGGCAGCTTGCCGTCCCAGCGTTGCACGTAGGTCGGGACCTTGAACGCGGCGAGCGTGTCGGCCACCCAGGCCCGCACCTCGTCGTCGGAGATGTCGGCGCCGTCGGCGACCTCGATGACCGCCTTGACCTCCTCGCCCAACCCGTCGTGGGGAACGCCGACCACCGCGGCGTCCGCGATGGCGGGGTGCTCGACGAGGCGGTTCTCGATCTCGACGCAGTAGACGTTCTCGCCGCCCCGGATCAGCATGTCCTTGGCCCGGTCGGTGATGTAGAGGTAGCCCTCGTCGTCGAGGTGGCCGACGTCGCCGGTGTGCAGCCACCCGTCGATCACCGTCGATGCCGTCGCCTCGGGCTTGTTCCAGTAGCCGGCCATGATCAGCGGTCCCCGGATCAGCACTTCGCCGGTCTCGCCCGGGCCCAGGTGCGTCCCGTCCGGCCCGGCGATGGCGATCTGGGTGTTGGGCACGGGCAGGCCGACCGAGTCGGGCTTGCGGAGGGCGTCGTCGCCGGCCAGGGCGGTGGCCACCGACGACGACTCGGTCAGGCCGTAGGCGTTGGTGGTCGCCTTCACGTTGGGGAACGTCTCGCGGATGCGCCGCTGCAGCTCGTCGGCCGAGGGAGAGCCGCCGAAGCTGACCGCGATGATCGAGCGCAGGTCGCGGTCGTGGCGGTCGGGGTGCTCGCACGCCCGCCAGATCATGGTGGGCACCGTCGCCCAGATCATCACCCGTTCCCGCTCGATGGCGTCGAACGCGGCCTCGGGGGTGAACCGTCCCGCCAGGATCACCAACCGGATCCCGGCCATCATCCCGACGACCAGGCCCGAGTGGCAGCCCGACACGTGGAACAGGGGAGAGGTGAGCAGCGACACCGGTTGACCGGAGCCGTCGGTGGGTGGGGCGTCAGCTCCACGGTCGTCAGCCGGCTGGCCCATCGCTCCGGCGGTCAGCAGGAACACCGTGTTCTGCAGGTTGGCGATCATCGAGCGGTGCGTCGAGATCGCGCCCTTGGGTCGACCGGTCGTGCCGGAGGTGTAGAAGATGACCGCGGCGTCGCCCTCGTCGATCGGCACCGTCGGCAGCTCGTCGGTCGGGTCGGTGAGCAGCTCGTCGAAGCGGTGCAGCTTGGGGCTGACCGACCCGTCGGCGGCAGCGAACTCCGACGGGTCCGCGTCGATGAGGAAGACGTGTTCGAGGGTGTCGATGCGGTCGACCTCCTCGGCGACACGCTCGAAGCGGCGACGGTCGGCGACCAGCACCCGCGCCCCGGAGTCGGTGAGGCCGTAGACGATCTCGTCGGTGATCCACCAGCCGTTGAGTCCGACGAGGATCGCCCCGATGTCGACGGTGCCCCAGAAGCTCAGGCACCACTCAGGGTTGTTCGCGCTCAGCACCGCCACCCGGTCGCCGTGGCCGACGCCGAACTCGCCGAGCCGACGGCTGACCGAGTTGGCGTTCCGCACGAAGTCGGTGAACGTGATGCGCTCGTCGCCGTGGACGATGAAGGTCTTCTCACCGTGGGACTGGCCGAACGCCGCGACCACCCGCAGGTCGTTGAAGCGCTCCTTGTAGACGAGCATCGGGGTGCCCTCGACGGTCTCCTCGACGATCTCGAACGGACCGCCCGGCCCGGTGAGCTGCGCGCGGATCTCCTGTGCGGTCGGCATGTGTCCCCCTGGTCCGGCCGTCGGGTGACGGCCCTGCCCGCCGCCCCTCGGCGGACCGTGTGGGGGAGTCTCGCGCCGAATCGTCGGTCGGGGATCCACCCGACCGGACGATCAGGCGAGCTGTTCGAGCACGAAGTCGATGCAGCGTGTGAGCTGGACCACGTCCTCGGGGTCGATCGCCGGGAACAGCGCGACGCGGAGCTGGTTGCGGCCCAGCTTGCGGTACGGCTCGGTGTCGACGATGCCGTTGTCGCGCAGCACCGCCGCGACAGTGGCCGCGTCGACGCTGTCGTCGAAGTCGATCGTGGCCACGACGTGGGAGCGCATGGCCGGGTCGGTCACGAACGGCGACGCGTGGCTGTGGCTGTCGGCCCAGTCGTAGATGGCGGCCGCGGAGCGGTCGCAGCGGCCGGCCGCGAACTCGAGCCCGCCGTTGTCGAGGATCCACTGGACCTGCTCGGTGGCCAGGAACAGCGTGGCCAGCGCCGGGGTGTTGTAGGTCTGGTCCTTGCGCGAGTTCTCGAGCGCGATGCCGAGGTCGAGGAACGCGGGGATCCACCGGTCCGACGCCGCGATGCGCTCGATGCGCTCGATCGCGGCCGGCGAGCACGCCGCCAGCCACAGTCCGCCGTCGGAGGCCAGGCACTTCTGGGGTGCGAAGTAGTAGACGTCGGTCTGGGCGGCATCGAAGCGCAGTCCACCGGCGGCGGAGGTGGCGTCGACCAGCACCAGGGCGTCGCCGTCGGTGCCGTGCGGCCGTTCCAGGGGCATGGCCACGCCGGTGGATGTCTCGTTGTGGGTCAGGCAGTAGGCGTCGATGCCGTCCATGGGCACTGCGGTGGGGTGGTGTCCGGCTTCGGTGCTGATCACCTCGGGATCACCCAGGTGCGGTGCCGCGGCGGCGGCTTTGGCGAACTTGGAGCTGAACTCGCCGAACTCCAGGTGCTGGCTGCGCGAGTCGATGAGGCCGAAGGTGGCGGCATCCCAGAACGCGGTGGTCCCGCCGTTGCCGAGGAGCACCTCGTAGCCGTCGGGGAGCGAGAACAGCTCGGCCAGCCCGTTTCGGAGCTCCGACACCTTGAACCGCACGGCGGCCTGGCGGTGCGAGGTGCCGAGGAAGTGGCCGGCGGATCCGATCAGCATGTCGAAGGAGTCCTTGCGGATCTTCGACGGGCCGCAGCCGAAGCGGCCGTCGCCGGGGAGGAGGTCGTCGGGTAGGGAGATGTCGGGGGTGCTCACCGCTCCAGTCTGCCGCGCCCGACCCGCCCGGCCGGATTCCCACCCCACCCTCCCGTTCTGTAGTGCGAGATCCAGGCAAACGCCTGGATCTCGCACTACAGAACGGGAAAGGGGGCGGGTAGCGTTCGGGCCATGAGCGCCCCCACCCCCCCGGGCCGGATCTCCCGACGCGTCGCCGGCATCGCCCCGTCGGCCACCCTGGCGGTCGACGCCAAGGCCAAGGCGATGAAGGCCGCCGGCGACCCCGTCATCGGATTCGGCGCCGGTGAGCCCGACTTCGCCACCCCCGAGCCGATCGTCGAGGCCGCCATCGCCGCGTGTGCGGACCCCCGCAACCACCGCTACACGCCGGCGCCGGGACTGCCCGAGCTGCGCCAGGCGATCGCCACCAAGACCCTGCGCGACTCCGGCGTGAGCGTCGAGCCGTCGCAGGTCGTCGTGACCAACGGCGGCAAGCAGGCGGTCTACGAGTCGATCCTGGCCGTCGTCGACGACGGCGACGAAGTGCTGCTGCCGGCGCCGTACTGGACCACCTACCCCGAGCCGATCCGACTGGCCGGCGGCGTGCCCGTCGTTCTGCCCACCACCGAGGCCACCGGGTTCCGGGTCACCGTCGAGGCACTCGAGGCCGCCCGCACCGAGCGCACCAAGGCGCTGGTGTTCGTCTCGCCGTCCAACCCGACCGGCGCGGTCTACCCCCGGGCCGAGATCGAGGCCATCGGCCGCTGGGCGCTCGAGCACGGAGTCATCGTCATCACCGACGAGATCTACGAACACCTCGTGTACGGATCGGCCGAGTTCCACTCGATCCTGGCCGTCGTCCCGGAGCTCGCGGACCAGACGATCGTCCTCAACGGCGTGGCCAAGACCTACGCCATGACCGGGTGGCGAGTCGGCTGGCTCATCGGCCCGTCCGACGTCGTGTCCGCCGTGTCGAACCTGCAGAGCCACCTGTGCTCCAACGTCGCCAACGTCGCCCAGATGGCGGCGCTGGCCGCGGTCAGCGGCGACCTGTCGGCGGTGGCGATGATGCGGGAGACCTTCGACCGTCGCCGCCGCGTCATCCACGGGATGCTCAACGACATCGACGGCGTCACCTGCCCCGAACCCGAGGGCGCCTTCTACGCCTTCCCGAACCTGACCGGGCTGCTCGGGCGCGACCTGGGCGGATCGAGCGCGTCGAGCACCCTGGAGCTCGCCGACCTGGTGCTCGAGCGGGCCAAGGTCGCGTTCGTCCCGGGTGAGGCGTTCGACGCTCCCGGCTACGGCCGCTTCTCGTTCGCTCTCGGCGACGACGACCTGGTCGAGGGCATCACCCGCCTCCAGAAGCTGGTCGCCGGCTGAGCCGAGCCGACCACCGCACGACACGGCAGGAGAGGACCGCGCCGATGGCAGATCACGATGGCACCGGAGGGCCGCTCGAGCGGCCCTTCGGGTCGTGGCCGTCGCCGTTGTCCCCGGAGCTGGCCGCCGGCGGCGCGGTCCGGGTCTCGTCGGTCGGTCTCGCCCGGGCGGCCGACGGGTCGACGATCGTCCGCTGGAGCGAGCAACGCCCGGACCTGCAGGGGCGCATCGTCGTGTGCCGTTCCACCGTCCCCGACGGCGACGACCCGGCTCCCGCGTCTGTCATCGACGGTCCGTCGGACATGTCGGCGCGCAGCGGCGTCAACGAGTACGGCGGCGGCTCCTGGTGGGCCGACGGCGAGCAGCTCTTCTGGACCGATGCCCGCACCGGCGGCATCGTCGCCGGTGGTGGCGTGCGCGGCGGAGCTCTGGGCGGCGGTGGTGTGGATGGCTCCGCCCGTCCGGTCACCGCGCCGCCGCCGACGCCCCGCGGGTGGCGCCACGCCGCGGGGGTGCTGACCCCCGTCGGCGCAGACGTCGACGGTCGCCGCTGGATCATCTGCGAGCGTGAGGTCCACGACGGCGCCGAGCCGGTCAACGAGATCGCCGCGGTCGCGCTCGGCGGGCCCTCAGGGTCGCCCGAGCCGGTCGAGCCGGTGACGCTCGTCGCGGACGGGGACTGGGCCGCGTCCCCGGCGTTGTCGCCGGACGGGACGGTGCTGGCGTGGCTGCGCTGGGACCACCCCGACATGCCGTGGGACGCGGCGGAGCTGTGGGCGTGCCGGCTCGTCTACCCCGACTCCGACGTGGGCTCCGGAGCGGATCCCGGCGGTGCCGCGCACCCGGTCGTGGCCGACGCCCGCCGGGTGGCCGGCGGCCGGGCGGGTGCCGCCGCCCGCGGCGTGGGCCATCCGATCGCGGCCTGCCTGCCGGCCTGGTCGCCCGACGGCCACCTGTGGTGGTGCGACGACGCCGAGGACTGGTGGCACCTGCGCCGCAGCGGGTCGGCCGGGCTGCCCGACGAGGGTGAGGGCGACACCGGCCCCCCGGCGCTGGCGGTCCCCGGCGAGGTGGGCGAACCCCGGTGGGTGTCGGGCGGGTCCCGGTTCGGCTTCACCGACGACGGCCGGGTCGTCGTCGCGCTCACCCACGGCGGGGTCGACACCGTGCAGGTCTGGGACCCCGACCTCGGGACGGTCGACGCTCTGGCATCGCCGCCCGGCGGATTCACCTCGGTCGAGCACCTCGTCGTCCTGGGATCGGTGGTTGCGGTGGCCGGAGGGGGAGGGACCGTCCCCACCTCGGCGTACTCGGTCGATCTCCGGACGGACCGGGTGACCGACCACCGGGCCGCCGACCCGTTGTCGCGGCCGCACCTTCCCGCGGCGTCGATCTCGACGCCGTCGGCGGTCACGTTCCCGACCGCCGACGGCGATCACGCCCACGCCCTGTTCTACCCGCCGTGCTCGACCGACTCCGTCGGCCCGGCCGGCGAGCTCCCCCCGCTGGTCGTGCGCATCCACGGCGGCCCGACCGCGGCCGCCCGAGCCGAGCTGTCGCCGTCGGTGCAGTTCTGGACGTCGCGGGGCGTGGCGGTGGTCGAGGTCAACTACCGCGGCTCGACCGGGTACGGACGCCGCTACCGCGACCTGCTGCGCGGTCGCTGGGGGGTGGCCGATGTCGCCGACTGCATCGCGGCGGCACAGTGGCTGTCCGAGCAGGGCCTGGTCGACGGCGCCCGGTGCGTGATCCGGGGCGGCTCCGCGGGCGGGTTCACCGCACTCGAGGCGACGTGTCGATCAGAGGTCTTCGCGGCGGCCTGCTCGCTGTACGGGGTCACCGACCTGCGGGCGCTCGCCACCGACACCCACAAGTTCGAGTCCCGCTACCTCGACGGCCTGGTCGGGCCGTACCCGCAGGAGGCCGAGCGCTACCGGGAACGATCGCCGCTGTTCCACGCCGAACTGCTCGACTCGCCGGTGCTGCTGCTTCAGGGCACCGAGGACCCGATCGTCCCGCCGTCGCAGGCCGAGGTGCTGCGCGACGCCCTGCGGCGTGGCGGCATCCCCCACGCACTCATCCTGTTCGACGGCGAGGCCCACGGGTTCCGCAGCGCGGCCACGATCGTCGCCGCGCTCCAGGCCGAGCTCGCCTTCTACGGCCAGGTGCTCGGCTTCGAGCCCGCCGACGACCTGCCGCCGCTCACCCTCGATCGCTGAGCGGTCCTCGCCCGCACCGATCGGCTCTCAGGCGGTGGCCGGGACCAGGCGCAGCAGGGCGCCCGGGCTCGAGTCCTGGGTGACCCACAGGCTGCCGTCGGGGGCCTGGCGGACGGTGCGCAGCCGGCCCCGGTCGGTCAGTCGGACGTCGACGCCGGCCACCGTGTCGGAGGTGGGACCGTCGAAGCGCACGAACATCAGCCGGGTGCCCTTCAGCACCGCGACGGCGAGCGCCCCGTTCCACGATCCCCATTCGGCGCCCGACACGAACGTGGCGCCGGACGGCGCGATCGTCGGGCACCCGCTCGACCACAGCGCGGGCCGGGCGCCGGGGATGGTGAGGTCGGTCATCGGCTTGGACTCGTCGTAGCCCGATCCGACCGGGTTCCAGCCGTAGTTGCCGCCGGCGACGATCCGGTTGATCTCGTCGTCGCAGCCGGTGCCGTGCTCGACCTCGATCGCGGCGCCGTCGGCAGGTCGGAACGTCAGGCCCTGGCCGTTGCGGTGTCCGAGCGAGTACACGTACGGGTCCCAGGCCCCGCCCGGGTTGCCGGGTGCGGGCGCACCGGCGGGTGTCATGCGCAGCACCTTGCCGGCCCGGCTGGTCGGGTCCTGCGGGGCGGTCGGCGATGCGGTGTCGCCGGTGGTGGCCCACAGCATCCCGTCGGGACCGAAGGCGACCCGGCAGCCCTGGTGGCGGTTGCCCGACCCGGCCGGGATCCCGGTCAGGATCGGGGTGGCGTCGGTCAGCGAGCCCAGGTCCTCAGCCAGGCGGAACCGCACGATGCGTACGTCGGTGACGGTGCCGGCCGATCCGTGGTCGTAGCACGTGTAGATCCAGCGGTTGGTCCCGAACGCGGGGTCGACGGCCAGGCCCATCAGGCCGCCCTCGCCGATCGGTTCCACGTCGGCCAGCGTGGCCACGACGTGGCGTGCCCCCGCGACGACGGTGGCGACCCGACCGGATCGCTCGGTGACGATCGGCGTGCCGTCGGGCAGGAAGGCGATGTCCCACGGCCGGGCGAACCCGCCGACCGTCCCGGCGACGGTGACGTCGCCACCCGGGCCGGGAACCGTCGTCGGCGGTGCTGTCGTCTGTGTGGTCGTCGGTGCGGTCGTGCTCGACGGCGGGACCTCCGGGGTCGGAGGGACGCAGGCGGCCAGCAGCCCGGCCGCGGCGACCGTCACGGCGGCGAGGAGCGTCGGCCGTGCGGATCGGCGTCGCGTCCGTGCCCGGGCGGAGCCCGGTCGGGTGGGGTCGTCGGTCGTTCGGGGGTTGGTCGCGGTGGGCACGGTTCGGTCTCCGGGTCGGCGCGGTCAGCAGCTGCAGCCCCCCATCGGCACATCGGGCATCGGAACTGGAGCGCGTGGTCCATGGGGATCGTCGATCCGGGTCGTCGATCCGGGTCGTGGTCCGCCGCCATCTGGCCGCGTCGGCGCGGACGGGCAAGGATGGACGCCATGCGAGTACTGGTGAGCGAGAAGATCGCGGACGGCGGCCTGCAGCGGCTGCGCGACGCCGGCCACGAGGTCGACATCCAACTGGAACTGACCCCCGAGACCCTGCTGGACGCCGTCCAGGGCGCCCACGCGCTCATCATCCGCTCCGCGACCAAGGTCACCCGCGAGGTCCTCGAGGCCGGCACCGACCTGGTCGTCGTGGGCCGGGCCGGGATCGGCCTCGACAACGTCGACACCTCGGCGGCCACCGAACGCGGCGTCATGGTGGTCAACGCCCCGCAGTCCAACACCCTCTCGGCCGCCGAGCACACGATGGCGCTGCTCCTGGCCCAGGCCCGCAACGTGCCCCAGGCGCACGCCGCGCTCAAGGCCGGTCGTTGGGAGCGCTCCAAGTGGGAGGGCGTCGAGCTGTCCGACAAGACCCTCGGCATCATCGGCCTGGGCCGCATCGGCAAGCTGGTGGCGCAGCGGGCGATGGCGTTCGGCATGAAGCTCGTCGCCTACGACCCGTTCGTCACCCCCGACCGGGCCCGGCAGATCAACGTCGAGCTGGTCGACCTCGACACGCTGATGGCCCGGGCCGACTTCGTGACGCTGCACCTGGCCAAGACGCCCGAGACCGCCGGGTTGATCGGCGCCGAGCTGTTGGCCAAGGCCAAGCCGAGCCTGCGGATCATCAACGTGGCCCGCGGCGGCATCATCGACGAGGCGGCGCTGGCGGCCGCCATCGAGTCGGGCACGATCGCCGGAGCCGCCCTCGACGTGTTCGCCGCCGAGCCGACCACCGAGTCGCCGCTGTTCGGACTGGACTCCGTCGTGGTCACCCCGCACCTGGGCGCCTCGACCGCCGAGGCCCAGGACAAGGCCGGCGACACGATCGCCGAGATGGTCGAGCTGGCCCTCGCCGGCGACTTCGTCCCGTTCGCGGTCAACGTGAGCGCGGGTGAGGCCGCCGAGTCGGTGCGGCCGTACCTCGGCCTCGCCGAGCGCCTCGGCGCGATCCTGGCCGGCCTGTGCGGCAGCGACCTCGGCGGCGGACCCGCCGGCAGCGCGGACTCGATCGAGATCGAGTACCAGGGTCAGATCGCCGAGCACGACACCCGCATCCTCACCCTGTCGGTGCTCAAGGGCTTCTTCGGAGCGACCAGCGGCGAGCCGGTGTCGTACGTGAACGCCCCGCAGGTCGCCGAGGAGCAGGGGATCGAGGTGCGCCCGACGGCCACCACCACCGCCCGTGACTACGTGAACCTGATCTCGCTGCGCAGCGGCCAGCACAGCCTGGCCGGAACCCTGGTCGGGCTGCGGGCGGTGCCGACCGTGGTGATGATCGACGACCACGCGGTCGACGTGCCGCCGTCGGACCACCTGCTGATCGTCCGCAACGAGGACCGGCCGGGCATGATCGGGACGGTCGGCACGGTGCTCGGCGCCGCGTCGGTCAACATCGCCGACATGGCCGTCGGGGCGAACGAGGCCGGGGCCAAGGCCCTGATGGCGATCGTCACCGGCGACTCGGTGCCCGACGAGGTCGTCGCCGAGCTCCGCGGTCTGGACGGCATCACCTCGGTCAACGCCGTCGGCTGATCGCTGCTGGCGCCAACCCCCACCGAACTTGTAGCCCCCGGTCGCTGTGGCGACCGGTCAGCTACGAGTTCGACGGCTTGCCGGCGTTCTTGTAGGTCTCGGTCGCTGTGGCGACCGGTCAGCTACAAGTTCGACGGCAGCGCCCGGCCGTGATCGGTTCGATTCAGAACCGGATCAGGGTGACGCCATCGGGAGCGGCGGCGGGGGTGCGACCCACGGCACGGTCCGACACCGTCCAGATCGAGTCGCCGACCACCACCGAGCGCAGGATGTCCGCCGCAGCGGGCCCGAGATCGTGGGCGACGGAGCCCCGCCGGACGATCCGGTCGCCGTCGACGCCGAGCACCCACGCCCCGCTCCACGGCCGCGCCGCCTGGTCGACCCCCGCCGACCCGTCGACTCCCACCGTCGGCATGGCGCACGCCGCGCCCTCGGGGCACCCGCCCATCGGGGGGACCGCACCCTCGTCGGCGACGCCGTAGCTCATCACCGGCACGATCGCCTGCGAGCGGGTCGGGTCCCAGGTGAAGGTGTGCGGGTCCTGGCCGACCGGTGAGGTCATGTCGGGCGCGACGAGGGCGTCGAGCTCCTTGGGTGCGGTCGGGTCGGTCACGTCGAACAGCGACGCCTTGAACCCGGTCACCCGGCCGGTGGTGGCGTCCGCGTCGGAGCCGATGCCCAGGAGGCGGCCGTCGCCGATCGGGTGCAGGTACTCAGAGAAGCCGGGGATCTTGAGCTCGCCCAGCAGCCGCGGTGCGGTGTCGTCGGTCAGGTCGACGGCGAACAGCGGGTCGGTCTGGCGGAACGTGACCACGTAGGCGCGGTCGCCGAGGAACCGGACCGCCTTCACCTGTTCGCCCACGCCGAGGTCGTCGAGGTGGCCGACCTCGCGCAGCATGCCGTCATCGGCGGGCCGCAGGACCGCCAGCCGGCCCGCCGAGGTGGTCATCGGGCCGACCACGTCGGCGGCGATACCCGGTTCGGCGGGGGAGACGGCCGACCCGTCGGGCTCGACCGCGGTCCCCGGCTCTACCGGGATGGCCGTCGGCCGGGGCGACGGCAGGACGGTCGACGTGGCCGCCGGAGCAGCCGGCACCATGGTCGTGGCGGTGGTCACGATGCGCAGGGCGCCGCCTCGGTCCGACATCGAGTACTGGTTGAGCAGCATCCCCGGCACCAGTCCGCTGCCGGTGTAGCGGGCGGCGCCCTCACCGGTCAGGTCGAAGCGGTGCACGGCGGTCATCTCGCCGGTCGGTCCGCCCCACACCGTCGACGTGGTGTACAGGGCGTCGGTGCCGGCGTAGACCGACTCGACCCCGCCGTCGACGGTGACGGGGGCAAGGTCGCCGAGGGTGTCGCCGACGGTGAGGACGGTCACTCCTGCCGTGGTCGGCATGGCCATTTCGCTGTCCGCTGCGTCCATCGATCCCGAAGCCGATCCCGAAGCCGTGTCGCCGGCGGGTTCCACCATCGGGGCCGACAGGACGTCCTGGCACCCGCCGAGCGGGCGGGCGGTGCCGTCGTCGCCGACGAGCTGGGGCATCAACCGGGCGGCGGCGGCCGGGATCTCGGCCGGATCGGTGCCGGTCGTCGTGGTCGTCGAGGTCGACGTAGCCGTCGTGGTCGTCGTGGTCGTCGTCGTCGGTTCGGGAACCGTCGTCTCCGGCGGCATCGGCGGCTCGGGCATCGGCGTGGGCATCGGTTCGATCGGTGTGCCGAGCGACGGTCGGACGACGATGCGGATCGTCCGACCGATCATCCGGGTGGCGGCCAGCTCGCCGGCCACCCGGGCCCGCTCCGTGACCCGAGGCGTGCTCGGGTCGCTCAGGTCCACCCGGGTGATGTCGGTGATCGGCATGCCCCGCCCGTCCCACGCGACCTGCACGGCGACCACCTCGTCGCCGCGCAGCAGCAGCTGTCCGGTGGTCATCCCGTACATGTGGCTGGGCTGCGCGGAGCCCGTCCCGCTGAGGGTCAGCTGCCCGTCGACGGTGGGGGAGTCGTCGAGCACGACCACGCGGAGCACCCCGTCACCGGTGAGGGTGACGAGGAGCCGTCCGTCGGTCTTGACCATGTCGCCCTCGTCGACGCCCTGCTCCTGGTTGTTGGTGCCGGCGATCACCGGTGCGCCGCTCGTGTCGTCGCCCTTCGGCGTCGTGCTCTGGTCGGACGCGGCTGCGGGGTCTGCGTCCGTCGGTCCGGCCGCCGGGGCAGCGACGGGGGAGGGGGCCATCGTGGTGGCCGGCGTCGATGCGCCGGGGGAGCGCTCCGCCCCTCCGGCGGCCCCGGACCCGGTCGCTCCCTCGTCGAAGGCGACGGCGTCCTGGCCGTCCCCCTCGAGGCGCTCCATCCGGTCGCGGGCGATCTGCTCGCGAGCCTCAGCCGCGGCGACCAGCTGGTCGCAGGTCTCGGCGCGCACCAGGCGGATGTCGCTCTGGGTGGGCTCGCCGGTGCGGGGCCCTGACACCCGTTCGATGTCCTGGGTGCATCCGGCCAGCAGCGCCAGTGCGGCCACGACGAGCAGCGCCGACCGGATGCCGAGCGATCGCGACCGGAGCGGCGATCGCTCCGATCGCCCTCGGGTCGGCGGCGCCGTTCCTCGCCGGTCGGTCGCCTCGCTGCGGTGGGTGGTGCCCATCGGTCCTCCTCGTGTCGTCCCCGGCACGTCCGGCGTGCGTTCGAGGGGTCAGACGTCGGGAGGTGCGGTCAGGTTCCCGGATCCGGAGAGATTCTCCGTACCTGGCACCGATCGCCCGCTCAGGCGGTCGGCATCCAGGCCGGTCGCTGGGCCTCGAACGTGGTGATGTCGGCATCGTGGCGCAGGCTCAGGCCGATGTCGTCGAGGCCCTCGAGGAAGCGGTGCTGCACCGAGTCGTCGAGCGGGAAGTCCATGACCAGGCCCAGCGAGTCGCACTCCAGGGTCCGCCGCTCGATGTCGATCACGAACTGCAGGGTCGGGTCCGCTGCGACCGCGTCGAGCAACTGGCGGCCGACCTCGGCAGACACCTGCACCGGAACCAGGCCGTTCTTGGTCGAGTTGTTGCGGAAGATGTCGCCGAACCGTGGCGAGACCACCGCGGCGAACCCGTACTGCTGGATGGCCCACACCGCGTGTTCGCGGCTCGAGCCGGTGCCGAAGTTCGGTCCGGCGATCAGGATGTTGGCGCCCTGGAACTGCTCCTGGTTCAGCACGAAGTCCCGGTCGTCGCGCCACTCCGAGAAGAGGCCCTTGTCGAAGCCGGTGCGCTCGACCTGCTTGAGCCAGTCGCTGGGGATGATCTGGTCGGTGTCGACGTCGGAGCGGTCGAGGGGGACCGCGGTGCCGGTGATGATGCGGACGGCGTCCATTGGTGTGGTGATCCTCTCGGTCAGGCGAGGTCGGCGGGGGCGGCGAAGTGCCCGGCGATGGCGGTGGCCGCGGCGACGGCGGGCGACACCAGGTGGGTGCGTCCGCCGCGGCCCTGGCGTCCCTCGAAGTTGCGGTTCGAGGTGGAGGCGCAGCGCTCGCCGGGGGAGAGCTTGTCGGGGTTCATGGCCAGGCACATGGAGCAGCCCGGCTCGCGCCAGTCGAACCCTGCGGTGCGGAACACCTCGTCGAGGCCCTCGGCCTCCGCCTGGGCCTTGACCGCGTGCGAGCCGGGGACGACCAGGGTGCGCACGCCGTCGGCGACGCGGCGGCCGCGGGCCACCTCGGCCGCGGCGCGGAGGTCCTCGATGCGGCCGTTGGTGCAGCTGCCGATGAAGATCGTGTCGACCGGCACCTGGCGCATCGGGGTGCCGGCGCTCAGGTCCATGTACTCGAGCGCCCGGGTCGCTGCGTCGCGCAGGACCTGGTCGTCGAAGTCGTCCGGTGACGGGATGGACGCCGACAGGGGGATGACCTGACCGGGGTTGGTTCCCCAGGATACGAACGGCTCGATGTCCGCCGCGTCGAGGAAGACCTCCTTGTCGAAGGTGGCGCCCTCGTCGGTGACCAGCGTGCGCCAGTCGGCCACCGCTCGGTCCCACTCGTCGCCCTGCGGGGCGTGCGGGCGTCCCTTCAGGTACTCGAAGGTGACCTCGTCGGGGGCGATGAGGCCGGCCTTGGCGCCGGCCTCGATCGACATGTTGCACACGGTCATGCGCCCCTCCATCGACAGGGAGCGGATGGCCGAGCCGCGGTACTCGGCGATGTGGCCGATGCCGCCCGAGGTGCCGAGGACGCCGAGGATGGCCAGGATCACGTCCTTGGCGGTGACCCCCGGGCGCAGGTCGCCGTCGACGGTGACCGCCAGGGTCTTCGGGCGGGCCTGCGGGAGGGTCTGGGTGGCCAGGACGTGTTCGACCTCGGAGGTGCCGATGCCGAACGCCAGCGCACCGAACGCCCCGTGGGTCGAGGTGTGGCTGTCGCCGCAGACGATGGTCATGCCGGGCAGGGTGCGGCCCTGCTCGGGGCCGATGATGTGCACGATGCCCTGCTGGGGCGATCCCATCGGGAACTCGACGATGCCGAACTCCTCGGCGTTGGCCCGCAGCGTCTCGACCTGCTTGCGCGAGATCGGGTCCGCGATCGGGGCGTCGATGTCGGCGGTGGGGACGTTGTGGTCCTCGGTGGCGACGGTCAGGTCGGGGCGGCGCACGGTGCGGCCGGCCATGCGAAGGCCATCGAACGCCTGCGGCGAGGTGACCTCGTGGACCAGGTGGAGGTCGATGTAGAGCAGGTCGGGTTCGCCCTCGGCGGACCGCACCACGTGGCGGTCCCACACCTTCTCGGCCAGCGTTCGGGGCCGTTCCTCTGCGCTCATCTCGGCGTCGCCTTTCGGGGAGTGGAGTCTCTGTCGTCGGGTTGGGGGATCTCAGATAGTGAGATACAGTTCCCGACTGATGGAACACATCGTAAGCGGGGTCGGGGTGCTCGACAAGTCGTGCGCGCTGCTCGCCGTGGTGGCGCAGGGGCCGTGCACGCTGGCGGACCTGTCGGAGCGGACCGCGGTGTCGCGGGCGACGACGCACCGCCTGGTCGTCGCGCTCGAGCAGCACGGGATGCTGCGTCGCACCGGCGACGGCCGGGTCGCACTCGGGCTGCACCTGGTCGGGCTCGGCCGGGCGGCCGCTCAGCAGTTCCCGCTGGCCGACGCGGCGGCCGACGCGCTGGCGGGGCTGCGGGACCGCACCGGCGAGTCGGTCCAGCTGTACGTGCGCGACGGTGGCGACCGGGTGTGCGTCGCCGCGCTGGAGTCGCCGCACGGCCTGCGCACGATCGTGCCGGTCGGCGCCGTCCTGCCCATGGATCGGGGCTCGGCCGGTCGGGTCCTGGCCGGGGAGACCGGCGACGACGGATGGGTGCAGACCGTCGAGGAGCGCGAGCCGGGCGTGGCGTCGGTGTCGGCCCCGGTGCGCCGCGACGGCCGGGTGGTCGCGGCGATCAGCGTGAGCGGACCGGTCGAGCGGATGGGGACCTCGCCCGGCGACCGCCACGGCGTCGCGGTGACCGCCGCCGCGGGCCGCATCCGCTGATCAGCGCCCTCGCTCGCGTTCTGACGACAATTCAGTACCGAAAATGGTGCTGACTTGTCGTCAGAATCCGCCGCGGGGGTCGGATCTGGTCAGGGGCGCTGGCGAGCGCGGTGGCGGGCGACCTGGTTGGCCTGGCGTTGCGACTCCCGGTCCCGTATCTCCAGGTCGGCCTCGAGGGTCTCGAGCTCGTCGACGAGGGTGTGCCATACCTCCAGCCGATCGGCGCCGACCTCGCCGCGGGCGACCGCCGCGGTGATGCCGCAGTCGGGTTCGGCGTCGTGGTGGCAGTCGACGAACCGGCAGCGCTGCGCGAACGGGGCGAGATCCGCGAACGCGGCCTCGAGCCCGTCGTCCGCGGCCCACAACCCGACCCCGCGGATGCCCGGCGTGTCGATGAGTAGACCGCCGTCGGCGAGGTCGACGATCTGGCCGGCGGTGGTGGTGTGGCGCCCCCGGCGGTCGCCTTCGCGGACCTCGGCGGTGAGCTGCACCTGACGTCCGGCCAGGGCGTTGGCCAACGACGACTTGCCGGCGCCCGACGCGCCGAGCAATGCCAGGACGTGTCCCGCTCCGGCCAGGTCGCGCACCCCGTGCAGCGTTCCCGGCTGACGGGTCGACACCGCCATGACCGCGACGTCGGGGGCCCACCGGGCGGCCTCGGCGACGGAGCGGTCGACCTCGGCGGCGTCGACCAGGTCGGTCTTGGTCAGCACGACGACGGGCGTCGCCCCGCTCTCCCAGGCCAGCACCAGCTCGCGGGCCAGCCGTGGCGGGTTGAGGCCGACGTCGAGCGGCTGGAGCACCAGGACCCGGTCCATGTTGGCCGCCACCGCCCGGGACTCGACGGCGACTTGGCCGCGGCTCACCCCGGGCGAGCGGCGCTCGAACACGGTGCGGCGGGGGAGGATCGCCTCGATGCGCCCGGCCTCGGCGTCGAGCGCGACGACGTCGCCGACCACCACCCGCCGTGCCGACTTGGCCGCGACGACGAGCTGCTCGTCGCCGGGCCGCACTGAGGTCGTGATGCCGCCCTTGTCGATGCGCACCACGCGGGCCGCAACGGTGCCGTCGGGGGCGCGGCCGGCCTCGGTCTCGGCGTCCCACGTGCGCGACCAGTCGTCGTCCCATCCGGGAGGTGTCGCCGGATCCGCGTCGGCCGCGTCGGGGCTCGCCACCGCGTCAGCCTCGCGCGTCGAGCATCGGGGCACGCCGTATGCTCGGCGCCATGGCCGCGCCGCCGTCGTCGGGCTCCCCGTCGCCGTTCCCCGAGGTGATCGCCGCCATCGACATCGGGACCAACTCGATCCACATGGTCGTCGCCCGCACCGCCGGCAACGACCGCTTCGAGGTCATCACCCGGCTCAAGGAGATGGTGCGCCTCGGCTCCGGTCAGGGCGAGATGAAGCACCTGGAGCCCGACGCCATCGACCGGGCCGTCGCCACGCTCACCCGCTGCCGTCAGCTGGCCGACAGCTTCGACGCGACGGTGTTCGCGGTCGCGACCTCGGCGGTGCGCGAGGCCCGCAACGCGGGCGAGTTCCTCAAGCGGGCCTGGACCGAGGCCGGGGTCGACGTGCAGGTGATCGCCGGTCAGGAGGAGGCCAGGCTCATCCGTCTGGGTGCGCTGCAGGCCCTGCCGCTGTGGGACCGGGACATGGTGCTGATCGACGTGGGCGGCGGGTCGACCGAGATCGTCTACGGCCGGGGTCCCGAGGTCACCTACGCCCGCTCGGTCAAGCTCGGTTCCCTGCGCATGACCCGGTCGTTCTTCGCCGATGGGCCGGTGACGCCCGCCGCGGTCGAGGCATGTCGCACCTACGTCCGGGGTCAGCTCGCGCCTCTGGTGCACGAGGCCGCCCGCCGGAGCTTCGACGTGGCGGTCGCGAGCTCGGGCACCGCCGAGACCCTGGCGGTCATGGCCCTCGCCGCGGAGGACGACTCGGGATCCGGACCGCCCCAGTCCCTCAACGCCGCGGTGCTGACCCGAACGGCGCTGGCGGCGGTGATCGATCGGCTCGCCGGCGCGCCGAGCACGGAGGAGCGTAGGGCCCTGCCCGGAATGGACGCGGCCCGAGCTGACATCCTGCTCGGCGGCGCCCTGGTGCTGGAGCAGATCTGCGACGGGCTCGGCATCGACGAGCTGGTGATCTCGGAGTACGCCCTGCGCGAAGGCGTGCTCCTCGACGGGCTGCACCGCCTCCGCGGCGTGTCGCTGCACCACCTGTCGGATCTGCGCCGGGCCTCGGTCGAACACCTGATGGAGCTCTGCGACGACGACCCCGAGCACTCGTACCAGGTCGCCACCCTCGCCCTGCAGCTCGCGGACGCGCTGGGGGACCGTCTCGGCCTGGACGGCGACGACGTCGAGCTGCTGCACGCCGGGGCCCTGCTCGCCAACGTCGGGCTGTTCATCAGCCACTCGGGTCACCACAAGCACAGCTACTACGTGATCCGGAACTCCGAGCACCTCACCGGATTCACCGACCGGGAGATCGAGCTCATCGCCCAGGTGGCCCGCTACCACCGCAAGGGTCGCCCGGCCGACAAGCATCCCGAGTTCGCCGCGTTGTCGAGCGAGGACCAGGACCGGGTGCGGGCGATGGTGTGCCTGCTGAGGGTGGCCATCGGCCTGGACCGCAACCACGACGGTGCCGTCGAACGGGTCGCCGTCACCACAGGGTTCACCGACGACGGAGCCGAGCGGGTGCGGCTCACCCTCATCGGCGCGCCCGACGCCGACCTGTCGCTCGAGGTCTACGCGGCCGCCGAGCGTTCGAACATGCTCTCGGATCAGCTCGGTGCGACCGTCGAGGTCGTCGCCGCGGGCTGAGAGGTCACTTGTCGGCGATGCGCTCCAGCAGCTCGACCATCTTCTCCTCGTTGGACTTCTCGTCCTCGGACCGGCCGCCCCGGTCACGCCAGGCGTTCATCGGGGCCACGATCAGGAAGTAGATCGCCGCCGCGGTGATCACGAACGTGATCGCGGCCGAGATCACGCTGCCGTAGAGGAACTCGGCTCCGTCGACGGTGAAGGACTTGGCGGCCAGGTCCTTGACGTCGCCGGGCAGGATGAGGCCGATCAGCGGGTCGATGATCCCCTTGGTGATCGAGTTGACCACGACCCCGAACGCGGCGCCGATGACGACGCCGACCGCCAGGTCGACGGCGTTGCCCTTGGCGATGAACTCCTTGAACCCCTTCAACATGCTGCTCTCTCCTGTCTGGACGACCGCCCCATGATGGGCGCCGGTCGAGCGACAGGGGTGGACCGCGGGGTGGATCCGATCAGGCGATGTCGACCACGACGACGGTCATCTCGCCGTTGGGCGTGGCGTAGGTGACGGAGCTGCCGGCCGCCGCGCCCATCAGCGCCTCGCCCAGGGCGGAGTTCGGTGTGATCACGTCGAGGTCGTCGTGGCGCTCCTCGATCGAGCCGACCAGGTACCGCTCGACCTCGTCCTCGTCGTCGCCGTCGTACCGAAGGGTCACCACGCTGCCGGAGCGGACCACGTCGGAGTCGCCGCCCTCGACGATGACCGCGTTCTCCAGGATCCCGAACAGCTGGGCGATCCGGGCCTCCATCTTGGCCTTCTCCTCCTTGGCCGCGTGGTACTCGGCGTTCTCCTTGAGGTCGCCGTGCTCGCGGGCCCGCTCGATGCGGTCCGCCATCTCGATGCGCCCGTGGGTGCGGAGCTCGTCGAGCTCGGCCTGGAGGCGGTCACGGGTGGCTTCGGACAGCTCGTGGGGATCGGCCATGGCGGGCCAGCCTACGAGCGCTGCGGAGCGCGCGGGTACACTGGCGCCCGTGACCCACACGTGCGCGTTCCCGACCGTCGTCCGGTCCGACATCATTCGCTAGCGCACGCCCCACCGGCGTGCGCGTTCTGACCGTCCACCTCGTGGGCGGTTTTCTTTTGTCCGAGACCGAGAGACAGGCAGAGCAGACATGACCCACAGGATCGGCGTGATCGGCGGCGACGGAATCGGCCCCGAGGTGCTGGCCGAGGCGCTGAAGGTCCTCGACGCCACCGGCGTGGCCTACGACCGCACCGACTACGACCTGGGCGCGCACCGCTACCTGGCCGACGGCACCGTGCTTCCCGACGAGGTGCTCGAGGAGTGGCGCGGGCTCGACGCCCTGCTGCTCGGCGCGGTCGGCGATCCAGCTCCCGGCGTGGCCGCCCCGGCCGGACTGGTCGAGCGGGGGATCCTGCTGCGCATGCGCTTCGACCTGGACCAGTACATCAACCTGCGTCCGTTCCGCCTCCCGCCCAAGGCCGACTTCGAGGTGATCCGCGAGAACACCGAGGGCACCTACGCCGGCGAGGGCGGGTTCCTGCGCAAGGGCACCCCCAACGAGATCGCCACCCAGGGCTCGGTCAACACCCGCCTCGGCGTCGAGCGCTGCGTCCGCTTCGCGTTCGAACGCGCCGCGGCCACCGATCGACGCCACCTGACGCTGGTGCACAAGAAGAACGTGCTGACCTTCGCCGGCGACCTGTGGCAGCGCACCTTCGACGAGGTCGCCGAGCAGTACCCGCAGGTGAGCACCGGCTACGACCACATCGACGCCGCCTGCATCCACTTCGTGGAGCGTCCCGAGCGCTACGACGTGATCGTGACCGACAACCTCTTCGGCGACATCCTCACCGACCTGGGCGGCGCGGTCGCCGGCGGGGTCGGCTACGCGGCGTCGGCCAACCTGAACCCGGCCCGCACCGGCCCGTCGATGTTCGAGCCGGTCCACGGCACCGCCCCCGACATCGCCGGGCAGAACAAGGCCAACCCGATCGCGGCGATCATCTCGCTGCAGCTCATGTTGGACTTCCTGGGCGAGGCCGACGCCGCCGCCGCGGTCGCGGCGGCCTGTGACAACCCGGAGCGCTACACCGGCTCCACCACCGACATCGGCGACGCCGTCGCCGCCGCGGTCAGGAGCGCCTGACCACCGCCAACGAGAACAGGGGTCGCAACCGACGCATCCTGTCGATTCCGAGCCCCAGAACCGCACGCACGAAGGAACCACCATGCCCATCACCCCCACCAGCAAGATCTGGATGAACGGCGAGCTCGTCCCCTGGGACGAGGCCCGCATCCACGTGCTGACCCACAGCCTCCACTACGGCATGGGCGTGTTCGAGGGCATCCGGGCCTACGAGACCCCGCAGGGTCCGGGTGTGTTCCGACTCACCGAGCACATCGAACGCCTGGAGCGCTCGGCGCGCATCATGGGCATGACGCTGCCGTACTCGGTCGACGAGCTGGTGCAGGCGACCAAGGACGTGGTGGCCGCCAGCGGGCTGCCGTCGGCCTACATCCGCCCCATCGCCTACTACGGCTACGGCGAGATGGGCCTCAACACCCTGCCGTGCTCGGTCGACGTGTCGATCGCGTGCTGGCCGTGGGGCGCGTACCTGGGCGACGACGCCGTCACCAAGGGCGTGCGCATGAAGATCAGCACCTGGCTGCGCCACGACCACAACGCCATGCCCCCGGCGTCGAAGACGACCGGCAACTACGTCAACTCCAGCCTGGCCAAGGTCGAGGCGCTCAACGCCGGCTACGACGAGGCGATCATGTTGAACCCGTCGGGGCTGATCTCGGAGTGCACCGGCGAGAACATCTTCGTCGCCCGCCACGGCCGCCTGGTCACCCCGCCGGTCTCGGCCGGGGCGCTCGAGGGCATCACCCAGTCGACCGTCGCCACCATCGCGGCCGATCTCGGCATCGACGTGGTCGAGGGCGACCTGACCCGCTCCGACCTCTACATCGCCGAGGAGATGTTCGTCTGCGGCACCGCGGCGGAGGTCTCGGCGGTCAACTCGGTCGACGACCGGGCGATCCCGTGCCCGGGCCCCAAGACCTCGGCGATCGCGGCCGAGTACGCCAAGGTCGTCCGCGGCCAGGTCGACCGCTACAAGGACTGGGTGGAGCTCGTCTCATGAGTGCGTCGCGAGCGTTCCGATGAGCGGCCTGGACCTGCCCGACGTCGGCGGCGACCTCACCGCGGTCCGGACCGTCGACATCTTCGACACGACGCTGCGCGACGGCGCCCAGTTCGAGGGCATCTCGCTGACCGTCGAGGACAAGCTGCGGGTCGCCGAGCAGCTCGACTGGCTCGGAGTGGCCTGGATCGAGGGCGGCTACCCGCAGGCCAACCCCAAGGACGCCGAGTTCTTCCGTCGCGCCGCGGCGGGCGAGCTGGAGCTGTCGACCGCCACGTTGGTGGCGTTCGGCTCGACCCGCCGGCCCGCCGGCCGTGTCGACGAGGACCCGACGCTGGCCGCGCTGGTCGGCGCCGGCACGTCGACGGTCTGCATCGTTGGCAAGTCGTGGGACTTCCACGTCACCGAGGCGCTCGGCACCACCCTGGACGAGGGCGTGGCCATGGTCGGCGAGTCGGTCCGGTTCCTGCGCGACGCCGGCCTGCGGGTGTTCTTCGACGCCGAGCACTTCTTCGACGGCTACAAGGCCAACCCCGAGTTCGCCCTGCGGGTGCTCGAGGCCGCCGCCACCGCGGAGGCCGAGGTGCTGGTGCTCTGCGACACCAACGGCGGGTCGCTGCCGCACGAGGTGCAGCGCATCACCGCCGAGGTCACCTCGTACTTCGAAGGGACCGCCGTCGGTATCCACACCCAGAACGACTCGGGCTGCGCGGTGGCCAACTCGGTCGCCGCGGTTCTCGGCGGGGCCAGCCACGTGCAGGGGACCGTCAACGGCTACGGCGAGCGGACCGGCAACGCCAACCTGATGACGGTCATCCCCGACCTGACCCTCAAGCTCGGCATCGCCACGCTGCCCGACGGCCGCCTGGACCGCCTCACTGCGGTGTCACGCCACGTCGCCGAGCTGGTCAACCTGCCGCCGCACCCCGCCGACCCCTACGTCGGGTCCTCGGCGTTCGCCCACAAGGGCGGACTGCACACCTCGGCGCTGGGCAAGGTCGGCGGGGCCAGCTACGAGCACATCGACCCCGCCGTGGTCGGCAACCGGACCCGGGTGCTGGTGTCGGACCTGGGCGGCCGGGCCGGGATGGCCATGAAGGCCGCCGAGTTCGGTGTCGAGCTCGATTCCCGCGCCGCCGCGGAGCTGTCGGAACGGCTCAAGGTCCTCGAGGCCGAGGGGTACGTCTTCGAAGCGGCCGACGCGTCGCTCGAGCTGCTCATGCGCCGGGCGACCGGTTGGGACCACGAGTTCTTCTCCGTCGAGGCGTACCGGGTGTCGAGCTACCACCGTCAGGCCGTGACCCCGGAGGGCCGGCCGCTCGGGCCGGTGTCGGGCGCGGCGCCGGCGCTCGACCTGTCGACCGAGGCGACGGTGAAGCTGTGGGTCGGTCCGGACCGGCTCGCCGCGGTGGGGGAGGGCAACGGCCCGGTCAACGCCCTCGACGCCGCGCTGCGCGCCGCGCTGAACGGTCGCTACGAGGCGCTGGCCCGCATCCACCTGACCGACTTCAGGGTGCGCGTGCTCGACAGCGCCACCACGCCGGGCCTGTCCGACACGGGCTCGGTGGTCCGGGTGCTGGTCGACTTCACCGACGGCGACCGCGCCTGGACCACGACCGGGGTGTCGCCGAACATCATCGAGGCGTCCTGGCAGGCGCTGACCGACGGCATCGTCTTCGGGCTCCTGCACGCCGACCGCTGAGCACCCCCGGCGATCTTGTAGCTGGCGGTCGCTGGGGTGGC